>OHPL01000293.1_pt1 | contig 34207 bp, 48 predicted proteins | sample 1577711 | NCBI WGS metagenome assembly OHPL01 (sample SAMEA3879538, study PRJEB24766) | human gut metagenome | biome: human-associated habitat; feature: feces | place: USA | collected 1985/1987
TGGGTCGGATAGAGGTCGGAGGCCGTTACGGCTTTACAGACCAACTCTCGGCCTATGGCTGGGCCAACCACACCTTCGGTGATGATTACAAAGCGTCGACCGTCGGCCTCGGCCTCAGCTACAACTGGTAGTTTGAGCCAAACAGGAAAAACCCCTCTCATCCGAGAGGGGTTTTTGTTGAGAAGATTTAGGATAAAATTTATTGTTACGTGAATAAGGAGGCGGGTTGACAATTTTTGATTATAAGGCTATATTTTTTGTGCTTACAAAGTATTAACCTGATTATTAATTAAAATATCGAATGTATGGAAACACTGGTTACGTGGGGTGCGGCAATTATCCTTTTGGTTTTTGTCGCCATTGGTATCTGTTCGATGTTCATGAACTCTGCAGATCCGCAAAATGATGTGGACGCTCCGAAGCTCAGCGGATTGAAATGTTTCGGAAACCGTCCCTGTTTCGGATGTTTGCCGAATGGCGAACTGGTCAAGGTCGGCGGATATCCCGATACGGTTTCTCTCTCGGCGGAAGAAATGGAAAAGATGGCCCTGAGCCTGCCGTGTACGGAACGATACGCCGAGGTGGAAAGTGTCCGTTGCGTCGATGCCGGTTCTTTGGAAGGAAGAATCGTGTATATCGGCAGAGAGCTTACCTTGCTGATCTGTCATGACGGCAGCGGCAAAGAAGAGGATTTCTATGCCTTGGCGGACAACCAGGCGGTTCAGCAGCCGATGGACGGAATTGTACGAGCCGAAAAGGGACCGAAGGTTAAAATCCGCGAATTTGTTATCAGCAAACCGGCAAGTCAGGAATGACAAAGGCCGGAGAAAAATCGGGTAACGATTTTTGCTTCAATGATCAAGAGGACAAACTGCTGCGGCTGTTTGTCCTTTTTTATTGATGTTGCGGCAGATTGCTTGTTTGGGTACCGGATTGACCGAAAAATGAAAAAAGGCTTGAAAAAACAGAAATAAAGTTGTAAAAGCAGGACATCTGCGCGAGCACCCCTGGAGGCTCGGCAGATTGGTAGTCAATTTTATTAAAGGATTTATAAAATGGTAGATATTACATTTAATGCTGAAAAGCGCGAGAAAGCAGGTAAGGGGGCAGCTCGGGCATGTCGTCGTGAAGGACGTGTTCCTGCCGTTATCTATGGCGGAAAACAGGAACCGGTTATGATCAGCCTGCACCCGGTTGAATTGGAAAAAGCTTTGGATATGGTTGGCTTTTATGATGCCGAAATCGAAGTTGTTGTCGATGGCAAAAAATATAAGGTCAGCTGCCAGGATGTTCAATTCCACCCTGTCAGCGATCGTCCGATTCATGTCGATTTCTTAAGAAAATAAAATTGGACCGGCCTGTCGAAGGGTTTTCTGCCGCAAAAACGGCGGAAGACTTTGAAGACGGGCCTTTTTTATTGACGGAATAAATATGTTTTTGATTGTCGGTTTGGGAAATCCGGGAGCAGAATATGCCCGTACCCGTCATAACGTCGGTTTTATGGCAGCGGATGCTCTGGCACAGAAGTATGGCTTTTCGGCTTTTCGCAGCAAGTTTGACGGGCTGATTGCAGAGGGGAAAATCGAGAGCGAAAAGGTTTATCTTCTGAAGCCTCAGACCTATATGAACTTGTCGGGGCATTCGGTGGTGAAGGCGGCGTTTTTTTATAAAATACTTCCCGAGAACATTATTGTCATTCATGACGATATGGACCTGAAGCCCGATCAGATCAAGGCTAAACTCGGCGGCGGCGCCGGCGGTCATAACGGTTTGAAAAGTATCGATTCACAAATCGGCAACGGATATAACCGCATCAGAATCGGGGTCGGACATCCCATAGGCAGCAAAGAAGATATAGTCGGTCATGTTTTATCGGGTTTTTCGAAAAGCGAATCGGAATTGCTGGACCACAATCTGGAAATCGTTACCGATAACATCGGCGTTTTGATTCGTGACGGTATCAATGCGTTCAGTACCAAGCTGGGGATGGTTGTTCATAAATAAAAGGAGTTTGAAATGGGATTTAATTGCGGAATTGTCGGATTGCCCAACGTTGGAAAATCAACGTTGTTTAATGCCTTGACACAGACAATTGCGGCTCAGGCGGCAAATTTTCCGTTTTGTACAATTGAACCGAACACCGGTCGCGTTGCCGTTCCGGATGCCCGGTTGAAAAAACTGGAAGAAATGGTCAAACCGAAAATGGTGACGCCAACCCAACTCGAATTTGTCGATATTGCCGGGCTGGTCAAAGGCGCTTCCAAAGGCGAAGGACTGGGAAACCAGTTTTTGGCCAATATTCGCGAAGTAGATGCAATTATCCATGTGTTGCGCTGTTTTGACGATGATAATATTACCCATGTCGAGGGTGGCGTTGATCCGATCCGCGATGCCGAAATCGTGGAAACCGAATTGATGATTTCCGATCTGGAATCGTTGGAAAAGCGTTGGGATCAAACAGTTAAAAAAGCACGCGGCGGCGAAAAGGAAGCCAAAATCCGGCTGGCGGTCATGGAACCGGTAATGGAAGCGCTGAAAGCCGGTAAACCGGCGCGGACGGCTGCTCCCGATTGCAGCGACCGCGAAGCGTATAAAGAGTACCGGATGTTGCAGCTGCTGACGGCAAAACCGGTTTTGTACGTTTGCAACGTTGATGAAAATTCGGCGGCGGCCGGCAATGCCTATTCGGAGGCGGTTGCTGCCAAAGCGACGGCAGAAGACGCGCAGGCAGTAGTTATTTCGGCAGCGATCGAATCGGAAGTGGCGCAACTGGAGAGCTCCGAAGAACAGAAAGAATTTTTGGAAAGTCTGGGGTTGGAAGAAACCGGGTTGGCGAAGGTGATTCGCGCCGGTTACAAACTGTTGGGACTCGAGACCTATTTTACCGCCGGGCCGAAAGAGGTACGGGCGTGGACGTTTGTCAAAGGGGCGAAAGCTCCGCAGTGTGCTGGGATTATTCACTCAGATTTTGAACGCGGCTTTATCCGCGCCGAAACGATTTCGTTTGAAGATTTTGTGAAATACGGCGGCGAACAAGCCTGCAAAGAAGCCGGAAAAATGCGTTCTGAAGGCAAGGAATATGTGGTGCAGGATGGAGACTTGCTGAATTTTTTGTTCAATGTTTAAAGTCAAACCCGACAGACCCTGTTATGTACCGGAAGAGATTTATCAAGAGCCCTTTAAGGGCTCTTTTTTATATCGGATTGCCTTAATAAATTGAAAATAAATGCAAAATTCTTTGTAGTCCGTGGTCGCTTTTTTATGTGGCTTTTTAAAAAAAAGATGATAAGATTAATAATTATTTAAGAATTACAGATTTGGGGGTCATATGAAAAGGTTTTATTCTATTCTGCAAACCAGCGTTTCGGCAGCGGCGTTGTCGTGTATTGCCGGTGTGGCGGCGGCTGTTGATGTCAGCACCGCGGAAGAACTGGCGAATGCTTTGGCTGACGGAAGCGACGTTACTCTGATTGCCGATGTTGAACTCACGGAAAATCTGCCGTCGGCAAATTCAGGTTCTTTTACCGTTGACGGTAATTCAAAGACGCTGTCCGGCGGTGAGTTCGGTGGATTTGTCCTTGGCGGGGATGCGCAAGTTAATTTCGAAAATGTGAACGCTTCCGGTTTTAAACGGGTCTTGTCCAACAACGGTGCGACAATCGGGCATATTTCGAATTCGACTTTTGTGAACAACAAAACAAGCGTAGCCGGCGGTAATGTTTTGGGCGGTGCGATTTGGAATACCGGTACGATCGGTGAAATTTCCGATTCGAAATTCAGCGGAAATGCCGCGATTACCGAAAACGGTATAGCCTACGGCGGTGCGATTGCTCATACCGGCGGCGAATTGACAATTATCAACACCGATTTTCTCAACAACTATGCTCAATCGGGTGGTGTGGTGACCGATGAAGACGGTGAAGCTGCCAACCCGGCTTACGGCGGCGCGATTTATTCGACGGGAACTCTGAATATTGTGGCCAAAGGAAAAGACGTGCTGTTTTCCGGAAACTATGTTTCCGAACCTACCGTTGAAGAAAATGGCGGAGGTGAAGGCGGCGATGAAGGGGATAACGGAGATATTGATGATAAATCAATAAATCCGCGCGCCGATGATGACGAAGGAGGCGAAGGCGAGGAAACCGAACCGCCGGCGCCGACGGTTACGAGTAACGCTATTGCCATGAACGGCGGTATGCTCAATCTGACAACCGATGGCGGAAATATCATATTTGATGATGAGATCAGTTCGGTTGACCGTGAATATAATCTGAGTGTGCGCGGGAACGGTGAAATCTTTTTCAATAATAAGGTCGCGGGTGTTAATAAGTTTGTTTTTGACAATTCGTTCCTGACGTTGGGTGCAGCCGGCAGCCTTTATGTGAAGAGCTATACGGCTGTCGGAACACCGGTGTTGACGGTTACCGTCAATCCCGATACTCTGGTTGCTTCGCAAATCTACGCGGAAAATGATATTGTGGGAACAACGAAAGTTATTGTCAAGACAACGTCCGCCAAAATAATCGGAACGGATCAGTCGATTTTGTTCGTTTCGGCGGATGGTGACAATAAGGAAACTGCTGCCGACTTTGTGGTTTATCGCGTGTACGGCAGTCCGTATATGTGGAAAAGCGAATACAAGGAAGCTCAGGTGCCTGATGACGAGAACGGCGGAGAAGAAGGCGGCGACAACGGAGATATCAACGACAAGTCTGTTGCCGGAAAGGCCGACGGTGAAGCCGACGGAAAACTCGGCGACGGCGAGAACGGTGTTTCCACCACCGGCTGGTATTTGACGATGACCCGTGATTCAAACCCCGACTTCCGTCCTATGGCCCCCGAAATTGCTGCTTTTCTGTCACTCCACAGTGCGGCTGCTGAACAAAATCGCGGTGTTGTGACCAGTATTCGCAATTCGGTTGCAGCCAACAAGTTTTTGCTGAGAAGATATAACGTGCTTTACGAAGACCACTATAAAAGACGTCCGGTTTCCAACCTGTGGGCTAATCCGGTGTACCGCTACGCCAAAGTGAGCGCGCCGCAGGAATGGGATGCCAATATTGCCGGTTTTGACATGGGGCTTGACCTGCAAAACGACGCTTCCAACAAAATCGGTGCTTTCGGGTCCTATCGCTACGGTACTTACGATATCGGCGAAGAAGGATTTTACCGTGCTAACATGGGCAGTGAAATCGAAATTTCCAGTTTTCTGTTGGGCATGTATTATCGGTATGATTACAACAATTTCTGGACTTTTGCCACCGCCTATGCCGGCCGTCAGCATGCAGAGATTGAAACCGATGACCATGTAAAGGCCAAAGCAGATGCAATGCAATACGGTGCCGGCGTCGAAATGGGCTATGCCTTTATTCCCGGTTATAACTGGACTTTGGAACCGAGCCTGGGTGTGTTTTATACCGGCATTGATTATGACGATATGAAGGATGAATATGGTAAGAGCGCCGAATATTCGATGCTCAATCAGGTTGAAGGCGAATTCGGGGTCAAACTGGAAAAAACTTTTGATCATGATTACGGTTACACCAAATTGTACGTTAAACCGAGTGTCGTTCAAACGCTGAATTTCGGCAATGAAGTCAAAATCACTCATTTGGGCAAGGTGGACAGTTTGGATGATCAGACGTTGGGAAGAATTGAAGTCGGCGGAAGAATGGCGCTGGACGGCAAGATGAGCCTGTTTGGGTATGTCAACTATACGACCGGCAGTGACTATGATGACATTGCCGCCGCTCTCGGCTTTAGTTACCGCTGGTATTAAAACCGGTGAAGTTAATGCTGAAAAAGAGGAACTCCCAAAGTTCCTCTTTTGAGTTTTATGTTTAAGGGAGTTGGGTTGCCGGACATCCCGGTGTTGCGAAAAGTGATGTTTGGAAGGAAAGATGACGACGAAATTGTGTCATAATGTTGGGAAAAAGCGGTAATGAAAGGTACAAAAATTTTTATTGAGTACGGGTTGGATTTTGATAACAATAAATATGCCGTTGGCCGTAGCTCAGAAATAGAGCTTTCCGACGGGACGGAATTCCGTACTTGTGAAAAAGTGAAAATGACGCAGATAAAGGAGAGATATCTGCGGATGTGGGTCGGAAAGTTTGTGTTTGTGCTCAGTACAACCAAGCCGCATTTTTCTTTTGCGAGAAAGAAGCGCTGGAATGTTAAGCTGGTTTTCGGTGTCAGCGGTTATTAATATGGAGTCCGAGGACAATGCTCCGGCTGTAGAATGCTTGAATTTTTTCTTTCTTTCGTCGGTATCTGTATTGCGGTTGTAAATGTAAAATGCCGGGTTGGAATTTTGGGCGTTTTTTGTCGCATTTTTATGTCAACAGTTAAGATTCCGATCCGACTCAAGCAGAGTCTCAGCAAGCGGTTGCGGTGGTGTAAAAAATTGAAAAAAAAGTAATTTTTTACTTGCAATATCCTGCCGCTTATGTTACAAAACGCTCACATTAACCGGTCTTACGGCGGGAATCTGTCCGGCCGGTTGTAATATGAAATATCCCGCAATCCTTGAAATTCAAGGTTTTGCATAAGGTTAATTTTGTAGATGGCAAGTTTGGCATCATGCGAATCGTTGCCGTCTAGTTATAGGAAAAGTATTTAAAATGATGGATACACAAAACATAAGAATTCGCCTCAAGGCTTTTGATCATCGTCTGCTCGATTTGTCGACCAAAGAAATCGTTCATACCGCCAAAAGAACCGGGGCAAATGTAAGAGGGCCGATCCCTCTGCCGACCAGAATCGAGAAATTTACGGTAAACCGCTCTCCGCACGTTGATAAAAAATCTCGTGAACAGTTCGAAATTCGGACCCACAAGAGACTTCTCGATATTGTCGATCCGACACCGCAAACCGTAGATGCCCTGATGAAGCTTGATCTGGCTGCCGGTGTAAATGTCGAAATCAAACTGTAATTGTTTTTTTGTTAAAATAATTACCTGTAAATAAAAAGCAATGTTGGCTTTCATGAAATAAGGATGGTCAACCAATTGAAAAGGAAAATAAAATAATGCGTACTGGTTTAATCGCAAAAAAGCTGGGAATGTCCCGCATTTTTGAGGCTAACGGAACTCATGTGCCGGTAACGGTTCTTGCTGTTGACAATCTTCAGGTTGTTGATGTCAGAACGATGGACAGAGACGGTTATACCGCTGTCCAGTTGGGCACCGGTGCCGTTAAGGCTAAAAATGTGTCCAAAGCGATGAAAGGACATTTTGCCAAAGCTAATGTTGAACCGAAGAAGAAGTTAGGTGAATTCAGAGTTTCTGAAGACTGCCTGCTTTCGGTCGGTTCTGAATTATCTGTAGAACATTTTGTTCCCGGTCAATATGTTGACGTATGTGCAACCTCTATCGGTAAGGGATTTGCCGGTGTTATGAAACGTCATAACTTTGCCGGTCTGGAAGCCAGCCACGGTGTGTCGGTTTCTCACCGTTCGCACGGTTCTACAGGACAAAGACAGGATCCCGGTAAGGTATTCAAAGGTAAAAAAATGGCCGGCCATATGGGTAACGAACGCGTCACGGTTCAAAATCTGAAAGTGGTTGCGGTTGATGCTTCCAAAGGCCTGATTATGGTTAAGGGCGGTGTTCCGGGTTGTGAAAATGCCTGGGTCCGCATCACCGACGCCGTTAAAAAAAGCGGCAATGTCGAACTTCCGATGCCCGCCGGTTTGAAAAAAGTTGATGAACCTGTTGCAGTTAAAGCTGAAACAGCTGATAATGCTTAAAAGATAAAGGATAGAAGTTATGAAACAGGACATCTTAAATTTAGATAATATGAATGTCGGCTCTATCGAACTGAACGAATCGATTTTTGGTTTGGAAGTTCGCGCAGACATTTTGCAACGGGTTGTAAGATGGCAGTTGGCCAGAATGCAAGCCGGCACCCACAAGACGAAGGGTCGTTCCGAAGTTGCTCTGACGCCGTCCAAGCCTTTCAAACAGAAAGGCAGCGGCAATGCTCGTCAGGGTTCTCGCAAAGGTACCCAGTTCAGAAAGGGTGGAATTGTGTTTGGTCCGGTTGTTCGTGACCATGCGCATGATCTGACTAAGAAATTCAGAAAGCTTGGTCTGAAAACCGCTCTCTCGGCAAAAGCCAAAGAGGGCAACCTCGTTATCGTTGATGAAGCCAAATTGTCCAGTCCCAAAACCAAAGATCTTAAGGTTAAGTTGGATGCTTGCGGCCTGAACAACAGCCTGTTCATCGACGGACAAGAGGTCGATATTAATTTTGCATTGGCTTCCCGCAATATCTTCGGTGTAGACGTATTGCCGACGATCGGTGCCAATGTTTATGACATCTTGAAAAAAGACAAACTGGTGTTGACTAAAGATGCTGTTCGTTGCTTGGAGGAAAGATTGAAATGAGTAAAGATGCAAAAACCAACAATGTGACTGTACAGATGTATGATACACTGGTTCGTCCGGTAATCACCGAGAAGTCCATGCTGTCTTCCGAAGCCGGAAAAATTGTTTTCCGTGTTCCGCTCGAAGCTTCCAAGGACGAAATCAAGGCTGCCGTTGAAGCTATTTTTGGCGTCAAGGTAACCAAGGTGAATACTATTCGTCAGGCTGGCAAGACCAAAAGATTCAGAGGTAATCTCGGACGTCGTTCCGATTTTAAGAAAGCTTTGGTTACTCTTGCCGAAGGTCAAAATATTGATGTTACAACAGGAATTTAAAAAATGGTGTTAAAAACTTATAAGCCCACATCTCCTGGACTTCGTCAGCTGGTCATTGTTGACAGATCCGAGCTGTATAAAGGAGCTCCTGAGAAGTCTTTGACAATCGGTCTTACGAAGACCGGTGGGCGTGATAATTTCGGACATGTTACAAGTCGGAGAAAGGGCGGCGGACATAAACGCAAGCTCAGAATTATCGACTTTAGACGTAATAAGTTTGATGTTGAGGCTACTGTAGAGAGAATCGAATATGATCCGAACCGTTCTTCCTTCATTGCGCTGATTTGCTATGAAGACGGTGAAAAATCCTATATTCTGGCTCCGCAGAGATTGAAAGCCGGCGATAAAGTTATTTCGGCCGCCAAAGCCGATATTAAGCCGGGCAATGCCATGCCTCTGAAAAATATGCCGGTCGGTACCATTATCCACAATGTGGAATTGCGTTCGGGCAAGGGCGGCCAGTTGGTTCGTTCAGCCGGATGTTATGCACAGGTTGTCGGTAAGGACGCCGGTTATGCTCAGCTGAAATTGAGTTCCGGTGAACTGAGAGTTGTTCGCGAAGAGTGTCTGGCAACGGTCGGTGCCGTTTCTAACCCGGACAATCAGAACAAATCTCTCGGTAAGGCCGGCCGCACCCGTTGGCTGGGACTTCGTCCGGTTTCTCGTGGTGTTGCGATGAACCCTGTCGATCACCCGATGGGTGGTGGTGAAGGCCGTACTTCGGGCGGACGTCATCCGACTACACCGTGGGGTAAACCTGCTAAGGGCGGCAAGACTCGTTCTAACAAGAAGACGGATCGCTTTATTATGAGATCCCGTCGCGATAACAAGAAATAATAAGGAGATAAGCTAATGACACGTTCAGTTTGGAAAGGACCGTTTGTTGATGGATATCTTCTGAAGAAAGCAGATGCAGCCAGAGCTTCGGGAAGAAACGAAGTTATTAAAATCTGGTCGCGCAGATCCACCATGTTGCCGCAATTTGTCGGTTTAACTTTTGGTGTTCACAATGGTCATAAGTTTATCCCGGTGCTGGTTACCGAAGATATGGTCGGCCACAAGTTCGGCGAATTCGCCCCGACCCGTATTTTCTATGGACATGCTGCCGATAAGAAAGCTAAGAGGAGTTAGTAATGGGAAAGTCTAAAGATACGAGAAGACTGCAGGCAAATCAGGCTCAGGCCGTTTGCAACGCATTGCGCACAAGTCCTCAAAAACTTAATTTGGTTGCGGAATCGATCCGTGGTTTGGCTGTTGAGAAGGCTGTTGCCGAACTGACTTTCTCCAAGAAGAGAATTGCAAAGTCGGTTTTGAAAGTTTTGCAATCCGCAATTGCAAATGCTGAAAACAATCATCAGTTAAACATTGATAAGCTTTTCGTCAGTGAAGCTTATTGCGGAAAAGGTTTGGTAATGAAACGTATGCACGCCAGAGGTAAAGGCAGAGGAGCCCGCATTTTGAAGCCCTTCTCCAATATTACCATCGTTGTAACCGAGCGTCAGGAGTAAGTTAATGGGACAGAAAGCAAATCCTACAAGCCTTCGTTTGGGAGTTAACCGTACATGGGATTCCCGTTGGTATGCCGACGACAATTATGCCGGCTACCTGCACGAAGACGTTAAAATTAAAGAGTTCTTGAAAAAGAAATTGGCTCAGGCCGGAATCAGCAGAATCGTTATTGAACGCCCTGCCAAAAAGGCCAGAGTTACCATTCATTCGGCAAGACCTGGTGTTGTTATCGGTAAAAAAGGTCAGGACATCGAAGCTTTGAGAAAAGAAATTCAGTCGATGACCGCCTCGGAAGTTCAGTTGAACATTTTAGAGGTCAGAAAACCGGAACTGGATGCACAACTGGTTGCAGACAGCGTTGCTCAGCAGCTGGAAAGACGTGTTGCTTTCCGCCGTGCGATGAAACGCGTTATGCAGTCGGCTCTGCGTCTGGGCGCTGAAGGAATCAAGGTAAGCTGCTCCGGCCGTTTGGGCGGTGCGGAAATTGCCAGAACCGAACACTATCGTGAAGGTCGGGTTCCTTTGCACACCCTGCGTGCTGACATTGATTATGCAACTTCAACTGCTCATACCACTTATGGTGCTTGCGGTGTTAAAGTCTGGATCTACAAGGGCGAAATTATGGCCCACGATCCGATGGCCCAAGACAAGAAGTTGGCTGAACAAAAGTAAACATTGAGGTTTAAATAAAATGTTAAGTCCAAAAAGATTAAAATTCCGCAAGCAGCACAAGGGCCGTATCCACGGTCTGACCAAAGGCGGTGCGGAACTGAGTTTCGGAACCTATGGATTGAAGGCTCTGACCCCGGAACGTATTACGGCCCGCCAAATTGAAGCAGCCCGTCGTGCGATTACCCGTGAAATGAAGAGAGCCGGAAGAGTATGGATTCGAATTTTCCCGGATGTACCGGTATCCGATAAACCTGCCGAAGTTCGTATGGGTAAAGGTAAAGGCTCGATCGAGTACTGGTGTGCCAGAGTACACCCTGGTCGGATTATGTTTGAAATCGACGGTGTCAGCGAAGAAACCGCCCGCGCAGCTTTTGCGTTGGGTGCCGCTAAACTCCCGATTAAAACAAAATTCGTTAAACGTCTTAATTCTGACCAAGGAGTAGCATAAGATGGCAAAAATTAAGGATCTTCGCAGCATGAGTGTTGACGAGTTGGAAGGTAAACTGCTTGAAGCTAAAAAAGAGCAGTTTAACCTTCGGGTTCAACAATCTACCGGCCAGCTGCAGAATACTGCCGCTGTTCGTAAAGTTCGCCGCGAAATTGCAAAAATCAACACGCTTTTAACCGAGCGTAAGAAGAATAGTTAGGAGAAAAAGCTATGCCTAAGAGAATTCTTCAAGGTGTTGTTGTAAGTGATAAACAGGATAAAACCGTTGTCGTTAAAGTTGAACGTCAGGTAATGCATCCGGTTTACAGAAAATTCATCAAGAAAAGCAAAAAATATGCCGCTCATGATGAAAACAACCAGTTCAAAATTGGTGACGAAGTTAGAATTATTGAGGCCAAGCCTTATTCTAAGACCAAGACTTGGACCGTGTTAGTTGATAACGCCGAATAGAGAAGGAAGAAAAAAATGATACAAATGCAAACCAACCTGGATGTTGCAGACAACTCAGGAGCACGTCAGGTGCAGTGCATAAAGGTTCTTGGCGGTTCTAAGAGAATGCACGCAACCGTCGGTGACGTAATCGTCGTATCGATTAAGGATGCATTGCCGAAGGGACGTGTTAAAAAAGGTGACGTCCACAAAGCTGTTATCGTTCGCACTGCAAGCGACATTCGCCGTAAAGACGGATCTGTTATCCGTTTTGACAGCAATGCTGCAGTTCTGATTAACAAGGACGGCGAACCGATTGGTACCCGTATTTTTGGCCCTGTTACCAGAGAATTGCGTGCAAAGAAATTTATGAAAATAATTTCATTAGCACCGGAGGTATTATAATGAACCTTAAGTTAAAAATTAAAAAAGGTGATCAGGTTGTAGTTTTGTCGGGTGACGACAAAGGTAAAACCGGTGAAGTCGTAAAAGCAATGCCGAAAGAAGGCAAAGTTGTCGTTCAGGGAATCAACCTGGTTAAAAGACACACCAAACCGAGCCAGACTTCGGCCGGCGGCATTATCACTAAAGAAGCACCGATTCACGTTTCCAATGTAGCTTTGGTTGATTCCAATTCAGGAAAAGCAACTAAGGTCGGATATAAGGAAGAAAACGGCCGCAAGGTTCGTTTTGCTCGTAAGTCCGGTGATGTAATCGATAAATAAGGATGAGATTGATGACAAATTTTGAAAAATTGTATAATGAGGTCATTAAGAAATCTCTCGTGGAAAAATTCGGTTACGCCAATAGCCACGAGATTCCGAAGCTGACCAAAATTGTTCTTAACATGGGTGTCGGTGATGCCGTTATGGACAAGAAAAAATTAACCAACGCCGCAGAAGAAATGGGCATGATCGCCGGTCAAAAACCGGTTATCACCAAAGCCCGCAAATCTATCGCTACCTTTAAGGTAAGAGAAGAAATGCCGATTGGCTGCAAAGTAACTCTGAGAAGAGAAAAAATGTACGAATTCTTGGAGAGACTGGTCAACATGGCCTTACCGCGAATCAGAGACTTCCACGGCATTCAGGGCAAGAACTTTGACGGCCGCGGCAACTTTGCTTTCGGTATCAAGGAACAGATCATTTTCCCTGAAATCAATTATGAAAAAGTTGATGCTGTCAGAGGAATGGATATTGTTATCTGCACTTCTGCCAAAACCGATGAAGAAGCCAAAACGCTTCTGACCGGTTTCAACTTACCGATTAAGAATTAAGCGGAGATTTTACAATGGCAAAAAAAAGCTCTATATATAGAAACTTAAAAAGAATCCGCAAGGCTGAGAAGTTTGCGAATATCCGCAGTAAGTTGATTGAAGAGATCAAGGATAAGAACACTTCTCCGGAAGAAAGATTCAAAAAAGTGTTAAAATTAGCCGAATTGCCCCGCAACTCGTCAAAGGTTCGGATTAAGAACCGTTGCGAAAATACGGGCCGTTCCCGTGGTGTTTACCGCAAGTTCAAGCTGTGCCGCAACGAATTGCGCAGAATGGCGAGCTTCGGTGAAATCCCCGGTTTAGTAAAATCCAGCTGGTAGTAGGAGGTTTTAGAGAAAATGTCTATGTCTGATCCTTTGGGCGATATGCTCACACGCATTAGAAACGCACAAAGCGCACGGAAAAAGGAAGTCGTCTCTCCTGCTTCCCGTCTGCGTGAAAGTGTTTTGGAAGTTCTGAAAAAAGAAGGTTATATTCTTGGTTACGAAAAATACAACGTTCGTGCCGGTATTGATGAACTCCGCATTCAGTTGAAGTATCATGAAGGTGCTTCTGTTATTAATGAAATTTACCGCGTATCTACGCCGGGTCGTCGCGTTTATTCGAGCGTTAAGGACCTGCCGAGAGTATACAACGGCCTCGGAATTTCGATTATTTCGACTCCGCAAGGCGTTATGAGCGACAATGAAGCCCGCAAGGCTAATGTCGGCGGTGAAGTTCTTTGTCAAGTATTTTAGTTAGGGAGAATTGGTATGTCTAGAATTGGAAAATACCCGGTTATCATCCCTGAAGGCGTTACGGTTACTGTAGACAACAGTGTTGTTACCGCAAAAGGCAAACTCGGCGAATTGAAGTTTGCTTATGACAGTGCCATGGTTGATGCCAAATTGGAAGACAATAAAGTTGTGGTTGCGCCTTTGCACCAGTCACAACAGGCCCGTGCTTTATGGGGAACAACCAGAGCCCAGATCAACTCGATCATCAAAGGTGTAAGCGAAGGCTTTACCAAACAGCTGGAGTTGATCGGTGTTGGTTACAAAGCCAGAATGGAAGGCAGCAATAAGCTGGTTCTGTCACTCGGTTTCTCGCATGATGTGATTTATAATGCCCCCGAAGGTATTAAAATTACCTGCGTATCTCCGACCCAGGTGACCGTTTTCGGTGCCGACAAACAACTGGTAGGCCAGGTTGCCGACAAAATTCACGAATATAGAAAACCCGAACCTTATAAAGGTAAAGGTGTAAGATATACCGGTGAATATGTCCGTCGTAAAGAAGGCAAGAAGAAATAAGGAATAGGTTAATGAATACGCCAAGAAAATTGTTTAAAAAGAGACAAGCTCGTGCAAGAACAGCTTTGAAAAACGTTGCTAACGGCAAACTGAGACTATCGGTTTTCCGCAGCGGTAAGCACATCTATGCACAAATCATTGACGACATTAAGGGTGTGACTGTTGCTTCGGCCTCTACTTTGGATAAGGAAGTCAGAGAAAGCCTGAAGAAAACTTCAAATACTGAAGCAGCCGGTGTTATTGGTAAAACCGTAGCCGAAAGAGCTCTCAAATCGGGTGTAAACGAAGTGGTCTTTGACCGCGGTGGTTATATTTTCCACGGCCGTGTCAAGGCTTTGGCCGATGCAGCTCGCGAAGCTGGTTTGAAATTTTAGGAGTAAGAGAAATGGCACAAGCTGTAGATCGTCGTAAAACAGAAAAAAAAGAAGAACTGGTTGAGAAACTGGTTCATATTAACCGCGTTGCCAAAACCGTGAAAGGCGGCCGCAATATGTCTTTTGCAGCGGTTGTCGTCGTCGGTGACCAGAAAGGCCGCGTCGGTTATGGTTCAGGTAAAGCTGCCGAAGTTCCGGAAGCGATTACCAAAGCCACTAACGAAGCCAAAAAGAATATGGTTCGCATTCCGCTGCGCGAAGGCAGAACCCTGCACCATGACGTTCAGGGACATTTCGGCGCCGGTAAGGTTGTTTTGAGAACAGCCCCCGCCGGTACCGGTGTTATTGCCGGCGGCCCGATGCGTGCAATTTTTGAAGTTCTGGGTGTGCAGGATGTGGTTGCCAAGTCGTTGGGCTCGAACAACCCGTACAATATGATTAAGGCGACTTTTGATGCCTTGCAGTCGATCAATTCTCCGCGAATGGTTGCTGCCAAAAGAGGCAAAAAAGTTGGTGATATCGTCAGCCGCAGGGAAACTGCCGGAGCTAAAGCTGAGAAAGAGGAGGCTTAAACAATGGCTAACAAGACAATAAAAGTTAAGCAAGTTGCCAGCCCGATCGGACGCCCGGCCAAACAAAAGGCCATCTTAGTCGGACTTGGTTTAAACAAGATGAACAAAGTGGTCGAGTTGGAGGATACTCCGGCGATCCGCGGAATGATCAACAAAGTTCCGCATCTTGTCAAAATTGTGGATTAATAAGCCGGACAGGGGGAACGGAAGCGTCCGTTCCCTGAGTCCGAATTATCAAATTAGGTGATAAAAGATGAAACTTAATGAATTAAAAGACAACTGCGGTGCAACCAAAGATCGTATCAGAGTTGGTCGCGGTATCGGAAGCGGAAAAGGCAAGACCTCCGGACACGGACAGAAAGGCCAGAAAGCCCGCAGCGGTGTCGCTATCAACGGGTTTGAAGGCGGTCAGATGCCGATTTACCGCAGACTTCCGAAACGCGGATTTAAAAATCCGTTTGCGAAAGTTTTTGCAGTGGTCAATCTTGACACTTTGCAAACGGCAATTGATGCCGGCAAACTGAAAGCTGATGCAGTTGATTTGGCTGCCTTGGCTACGGCCGGTATCGTTACCAAGAGTCATGATGGTGTTCGCCTGCTGGCTCGCGGTGCGGTTACCACAGCGGTTACAATTTCAGTTAACTCGGCTTCCAAAGCTGCAGTTGCTGCAATTGAAAAAGCCGGCGGCAAAGTCAATATTGTTGCTTAATCAGTTGTGAGACAAAATAAAAACCCCGGAGAAATCCGGGGTTTTTATTTTGGTGCCTTATGATCTCTCCATTTTAATGGAGGTGGAATGCCAGAACATCATAAAACATCGTTCCACATCTTTGAGTTTGGTCAAACTGTCAGATTAGTGTTCTTAATAGAGCCCTTGGAATGTTGGGATATTTATCAATGAGTTTATAACGTAGCATCAAGATATATGTTTGCAGGGTGTTGTGTATCTTAATTTTAATAAATATTAGATTAAAAATAGAAGTACATAAAATCAATAAAATGTTTGACAAATATATACAAAAATGTCAAATTTGAATTATAAAACAGGGAGAAACGGATGTCGAATACTAAAATTTTGGACGTTGACGGCAATGAATATAAAGAAAAATTAATGCCGGAATCAAGAGAAAAAATTGCAAAAAACATATTTCTAAAAACCATTAGTGGTGAGGATGCAAATCAGTTTTTGATGGCTGCAGCTCAATTTTTGATGTTACAGGGAAAAGTGCCCGATGCAAACGGGCATTTATCTGTTTCGATAGAAGATGAAGATATGCAAAACTTTTCTATTCAATACGGAACAGAAAAGGTTATGGATCAGGCCTTGGATGAAAATATTGCGGGTGCCTACCTGTTATTGCTGAGGTATGCGAATTCTATTTATGAAAAAAATGATGATATAGATGAACTTGATGAAAAATATGTAAGAGATCTGGAAAAATATTTTGCAGCAACACCCGAATTGCAGTTGGCGAAGCAAATTTGCGATATTCAATCGGAAATTAATTTGACAATGAGCGGTCAACAGGGAAAAAGTTTAACATCGTTTCAGGCTAATCGTATTCAGGAAAAATTTGAAGAAATTTCTCCGTATTTAAATAATGAACAATGTGCGGCAGGATATTATCGGTTATCAATAATTCATCGGGTATTGCTCGGAGAAAAAGATATTTATAATCCGGAAGAAAATAACGCGGAAAAAGAATGTCTGAAAAAAGTATTAACGTATACTTCTGATCATAATCGTATAGATTATTGTGTTAATCGGTTGGGCACATCTTACCCGAGCCAAGGTTTGGTGCGCGCAGCTTATAGACGGGCATTATCACAAGCTGGAACTCTGCAAGATTTATATAAAATTAATATGGCATTAGCAAATTGCTATGTAAGCGATTATCGTCCGCAAATTGGCTTTAATTACGATGCTAGCGGAGAAAGCAATAAATACAGAAAGTTGGAAAGAGCAGAATACTATTATAGCAATGCTTTTGAAGCAGCTCCGGTCCCGGAGCGAATTAATGTTTTGAAACGGTTGGCAAATGTTCAATTTCAACAAAACAAAATAGAGGCATGGACAAGAACAAAGACGATCATGGCAATGGAGTATATGGAGGGCGAGGAACGTTGTCACACCCTAATGGATATAGCCAAAAGAAACAAGAATTTGCGTATACAATATTTAGAGCGGGTTGTTCAGGAAGCTGTTCGGGCTAAAGGAATGGGCAAAGATAAAAGATCTGATATTATATTAGATGCAGCAAATATGTTACACAAGATATATGAAAAAAATCACGATGAAGACCAAATCAAAAAAATGGAAGCGGTTGTTCAAAAATATACATATCCACCGGAAATATTAATTAATCCTTTGCTAAGATACAAAAGCGGTAAAAAAATTCTTTAACAATAAAAGCGTCGTTACGACGCTTTTATTGTTTCCTTTGTCGATCAATGTGGTATAGACCTACAGTCGGCAATGAGTGATCATGTCATTTTTTGGAGGGAAGTTTGCGTATTTTCATCAGAGGTGACAATCATGCCATCAGGGGCAACAATCATTTGTTGATGTTCTCTCGGTGTTCCGACTTTGCCCCTGCAGTCCATGTTTCCGCTGTCTCCGTTTAAATTATGGGCAATAAATGTTGAGTAAATATCAACGAGTATGAATCTTTTTTTGTGTTATACTTTCAAGCCCGGGATGGATACGATGCCCATCGTGAATAAAAACAATAATGAAGTAACCAGCAAAATAATTTCTTTCTGAGACAGGGGGGCTTTTGGGGTTATTTTACGGATAAAACGATAAAAATATTTACTTAAGATGTGAAGGTTTATCCACATAAGGGTGACTACCAGTATAAACCCGAAAAAGTATGTGAACTCTAATGAAAACAGAGCAGTTACGGCACCAATGGTCAATATTAAAAGAAAAAAGATATAGCCATATATAGAAAGTAGGAAATTTTCCCCAATATTCATCAGATTTATATTTGTAAACAGAGTTACCCCATCTTTAGGGGTTAGTACTACGCCAACAACGACAAAAATGATCAGTGATGTAATTAAAAAATAAATTTCGTTTTGAGTAAGGAGTTCTTTTTTGACAGTTTTCTTTATAAATACGGCCATGTATTTGCACATAATAATTAAATTGGTATAAAGGAGGGCAAAAATACTGCCTGATATTAAGATATACCATAGGTATGATCCAAAAATGGATGCGCTCAAATATAGCAAAGCCATAAGTGTCGCATTAACATAGCCTAATATAAACATTTTTCCCCTCCTTTATCAAATTATTATTATTCGTTAACCCAGTTATTATAAAAACCCTCTATGGGGTAATTTTTTCCTTTCCAGTTGGTTGTATTATAGTTTCGATTATTTTTTGGTATAGACCATGGTGTTGGTGTTTTCTGGAAAAGAGGTCTGACAGTATTTCCGGTAAAGAAGTTTACTGCCGGGCTGTTGTTTTTTTCGTTTTCATCGGAAGAGCAATACTCTAAAAAGCCTTTGATCAAACCTGCCATTCTTTCCCGTACTCTGGTCTTATCATATGGACTGTTACCCCAGATTATCCACGGAACAGTGTCAGCAGCGCCATGAAAGATTGTTTTTATAAAACCGTGTGGGGAAACAAAATCGTAGGTTCCCATATTTTCATCAGAGGTGACAATCATGCCATCGCGGGCAACAATCATCTGTTGATGTTCTCTCGGTGTTCCGACTTTGCCCCTGCAGTCCATGTTTCCGCTGTCTCCGTTTAAATTATGGGCAATTGCGTTTTGCTTGCAATCCCAGTGGCCTGGTTCATTGTTGAGGATTTGCCAACCATTTCCCTGCAAAAGATCGGGATCAACATATCTTTGTCGATTGTAATGTCGTTGTTTTTCATTTTCAAGGGCTTTTTCTATATAAGCTTTAATTGGTTTGGGAAATAGTCGTGGTAGTTCTACAGTGGAAATATATTGATTCGCTTTGCACATGGCACCACGATAGCGTTTATCTGTGCTGCAGTTAGAGTGTTTTACGTTTGAGGGGGCCGACAGTCGATAAACTTCAACCGGCCCTCCCTGTTCATCGTCGTAATTATAATAAATTTTTTCGGGCATTCCGGTATGTGGGTTGTGTCGAATAACCGGAGTGTATCCTTCAAAAATCTCTTTTATAAAGTTTCTAATGTCACCCATAGTTTGTCTCCAAGGTTGTTAGGATTTTACTATAAATGTGTAACATAAAATGTATAAAAGTCAACCAGGAAGGTGGTGCCCTTGTGGATAATTCCCTTTACAAGGGAACAAATTGTGTTTTGGAGAGGTGTAGACGACGGTTTTTCATCTATCTACTGTAGCCGGCCGGACGGTCTTAAACCGCTACGGAATATAAAAACAGAGAATAAAGAGAAAGTTGTTGCAAAAATTTAAAATTCGTGTATTAGATTATTTCCAAATGGGCATTTCTGCGCCCAAAATCGGTTATTTAGAAAGATAAGGAAACAAAAATGGTATCATTAGCAGAAAAAATGGCCGCCAATTTGGATATGTCGGCCTTTGGCAAAGCTGAAGAACTAAAGAAAAGACTGTGGTTTACAATTCTGGCCCTGATCGTGTTCCGTTTGGGAACGTTTATTCCGCTGCCGGGAATTGATCCGCAGATTCTGGCGGATATTTTCTCGCGCAATTCCAACGGCATTCTCGGCATGTTCAATATGTTTGCCGGCGGTGCGTTGGAACGTATGACGATCTTTGCGTTGAACATCATGCCGTATATTTCGGCTTCTATCATTCTGCAACTGGGACAATCGGTGATTCCGTCATTGAGCGCGCTGAAAAAAGAAGGCGAAGCCGGGCACCGCAAAATCGTCCACTATACCAAGGTACTGACGGTGTTGATCACAATCATTCAAGGGTACGGTATTGCTGTCGGTCTTGAAGGTATGGTCGGCGGCGCCGGTGTTTCGGCAGTGGTAATGCCGGGATTTGTTTTCAAGTTTACCACCATCGTTTCTTTGGTCGGCGGTACCATGTTTATCGTTTGGCTGGGTGATCAAATTACCTCGCGCGGGGTCGGCAACGGTTCGTCGCTGATTATTACCGTCGGTATTATCGCCAACATTCCGGGCGCTTTGGCGCAGACTTTTGAGTTGGGCCGCGTCGGTTCGATGTCGGTATGGGTGATCATGCTGTTGATGGCAATGGTTCTCGGTTTGGTTTATATTATCGTTTTGGTTGAAAGAGCACAGCGCAAAATCACCATCCAGTATCCGAAGCGTCAGGTCGGCGCCCGCATGAGTTCGCCGGAAAGCTCACATTTGCCGCTCAAGATCAATCCGACCGGCGTCATTCCGCCGATTTTTGCCAGCTCCCTGCTGTTGCTGCCGATTACGATTGCCAACCTGTCTGCCGCCAACGGTCCGAGCTGGGCGCAAACGTTGAGCCAGCTGCTGGGTCACGGTCAACCGCTCTATCTGGCCTTGTATGCCGGTTTGATTATTTTCTTCTCGTTCTTCTATACCGCCGTGGTTTTCAATCCGGAAGAAACGGCTGAAAATCTGAAGAAACACGGCGGTTTTATTGCCGGTATCCGTCCGGGTAAAAATACTGCCGAATATTTGGACTATGTGATTACCCGTCTGACCGTGCTGGGCGCTTTTTATCTGACCATGCTTTGCATTTTGCCGGAAATTCTGATTGCCAAACTGGCAGTTCCGTTTGTTCTCGGCGGCACCACGCTGTTGATCGTGGTCCAGGTAACGATGGATTTTGTCGGCCAGGTTCAGACTCATCTGATTGCCTATCAGTATGAGGGGCTCTTGAAAAAGGCTGCTCTGGTCAACAAAAAAGGAAAGAGAAGATAATGGGTTTTGCAAACGGAGAAGGGCTGCATCTGGTGATGACCGGTGCGCCGGGTACCGGCAAAGGAACCCAGGCCAGCGTTCTGAAACGGGAATTCGGTCTCTGTCATCTTTCTACCGGAGAAATGCTGCGGGAAGAAGTTAAAAAAGGAAGCGAAATCGGCAATCAGCTTAAAGATCATTTGGCTGCCGGCGGTTTTGCTCCCGATGAACTGATGATCCGGATGGTTTCGGCCCGTATCGAAGAAGCAGACTGTCAGAAAGGTTTTATTCTCGACGGTTTTCCCCGTACATTGGAACAAGCTGAGGTGCTGGAGAAAATGCTGAAGGAAAAAGGAATCGGACTTGATGCCGTTATTGAGATTCAGGTTCCCGACCATATTATTATCGACCGAATCCTGGGACGTTATACCTGTATGACCTGCGGTGAAAGCTATAGTGACAAATATCACAAGCCGAAGGTTCCGGGGGTATGCGATATCTGCGGCGGAACCAAATTTTCGAGACGACTCGATGATACAAAAGAGACAATCGAGCGCCGTCTGAAAAAATATCGCGATTTTACTTATCCGACAATCGCGTATTATCAAGAAAAAGGATTATTGCGCAGCATTGACGGCAATGGAACGGTGGACGTGGTTGCCAAACGCATTGATGAAGCGCTCAAAATCAAATAAGTGTTTAACAAAAAGTAACTTTTTTGAAAAATGCTTAAAGTAAGGGTTGACACTAATAAATATTAGCCTATAATCCGGCTTAATTTTGAAAAGTGGTGATCAACTTTTTAAGTTTTAATTTTAGAATAATGGAGATGAAATTTGGCTCGTATAGCTGGTGTAAATATTCCGACTGCCAAAAGAATTGAAATCGCTTTGACTTATATTTTTGGTATCGGTAGAAAAACTGCTCAAGACATTTGTGCAAAATCAGGAGTCAACCCGGGCTTGCGCGTGCAGGATATGTCTGAAGAAGACATTGCAAAAGTGCGTGAAACAATCGATCGTGACTACCTGGTAGAAGGTGAGCTGCGTCGTGATGTTGGGGTTAATATCAAGAGATTGATGGATCTCGGATGTTACAGAGGTTTGCGGCATCGTAAAGGATTGCCGGTTCGCGGACAGAGTACAAAACAAAATGCCCGCACCCGTAAAGGCAAACGTAAAACCGTTGCTAACAAAAAGAAATAAGAAGAGGTAGGGTCCCAAATGGCAAAAGCAACACAGAAGAAAAAAGAAAAGAAGAACATCACTGCCGGTGTCGCACATGTGAATTCTACTTTTAACAATACTCGAATTACTATTACCGATGCTCAGGGAAACACGGTAGCCTGGTCTACGGCCGGTGCTCAGGGTTTCAAAGGATCGCGTAAATCGACTCCGTATGCGGCACAGGTTGCTGCTGAAGAAGCCGGTAAAAAAGCTATCGAAAACGGTATGAAAACTTTGGAAGTTGAGGTTAAGGGTCCGGGTTCTGGGCGCGAATCCGCAATCAGAGCTTTGCAGGTGGTCGGTTTTACAATTACTACCATCCGTGACGTTACTCCGATTCCGCACAACGGCTGCCGTCTGCGCAAACGCCGCCGCGTGTAGTTTTTGGCGTTTTGATAGTGAGGCTAAAGTTTTTTAGCCTCGCCGTCTTTTGATTTTTTGTAAATATGCATATGCACTAAAAATGAGGATATCCAAGTGATTCAAAAGAATTGGCAAGAACTTATTAAACCGACTAATCTTGAAATTGTTCCCAGCGATGGCGGCAACAAGGCCAAGATTGTGGTTGAACCATTGGAGAGAGGCTTCGGTCTTACTCTCGGTAACGCACTGAGACGCATTTTGTTGTCTTCCCTGCAGGGCGGCGCTGTTACGGCAATTAAGATCGACGGTGTTTTACACGAATTTTCGGTTATTCCCGGCGTGAGAGAAGATGTAACCGATATTGTCCTCAATGTCAAAGGACTGGCGGTTGCTGTTCATAGCGAAGGCCTGAAAACAATGTCTCTCAAAGCAGAAGGTCCGTGCGAAGTTACGGCGGCAATGATCGAAACCGGTCATGATGTTGAAATCAAAAATCCGGAGTTGGTTATTTGCACTTTGGATGCCGGCGCTAAAATTAATATGGAATTGACTGTAAATACCGGTAAAGGATATGTTCCGGCCAGCCAGAACAAACCGGCCGATGCGCCGATCGGGCTGATTGCGGTTGATGCAATTTATTCTCCGGTTAAGCGGGTATCATACCGGGTTGATCGTACTCGTGTCGGCCAAGTTACCGACTATGACAAACTGACTTTGGTGGTAGAGACCAACGGTGTGGTTACACCGGAAGATGCGGTTGCTTTTTCGGCCCGTATTTTGCAGGATCAGCTGAAACCGTTCATTAATTTTGACGAACCGGAAAATGAAGCCGAAGTTGAAAAAGAAGAACTGCCGTTCAATAAGAACCTCTTGAAAAAGGTTGAAGAGCTTGAACTGTCAGTACGTTCTGCCAACTGTCTGAAAAACGACAATATCGTTTATATCGGTGACTTGGTTCAGAAAACCGAAGCCGAAATGCTCAGAACACCGAATTTCGGCCGTAAGTCGCTGAACGAAATTAAAGAAGTTCTGGCCAAAATGGGAATTCATCTCGGTATGGAAACCCCGGGTTGGCCGCCGGAAAACATTGAAGAACTGATCAAAAGAGTTGACGATCATTTCTAAATTCCGGATCAACGATTGATCAAAACGTCTCTGTTGAATGACAGAGACGTTTTTATTTAGTCTTCTCAATAAGGACAATTAGCAAATTGAAATAAAAACGGTGCTGTAATTCGGCTGATACTGCATCTCTGTGGCCGGGACGACTGAGTAAAATCTGACGATTGTTATTTTGTCCTTGTTTTTTGTACAAAATGTAGTACAGTATACAAAACTTGCCGAATGAAAAATCGGACGTACTTTTATGTTCCCGTTTCAGCAAGATGTTTGTGCGGCGGACAATAACATATATTAACCGGGTAGGTAAAAATGAAAAGGTATAAAAACGCCTCGGAACTGTATGACATTTTTTACAATGAACGTAAAGAAGATATTGCCTTTTATAACCGTTTACTTACGGAATACAAAAACAATTTGGATAATAACCGCATTATTGAAATCGGCGCCGGAACCGGGCGGGTTTTGCTACCGATTGCCGAAAAACATCCCGATCTGGAGTTTCATGCCGTGGATGTGATCGGAGACGAAATTGCGGTTTTGACCGACAAAGCCCGTGAATGCGGGATTAAAAACGTGGTAACCCATGTCGCTGATATTAATGAGTTTGCGGATGAAGAAAAGTTTTCGTTTGCTTTCGCGCCGTTCCGGGTGATGCAACACTGTCAGTCGGCAGAAGAACTGGACCGCTTTGTTTGCAGTACTAAAGATCTGTTGACGGAAAACGGCCGCTTCGCTTTTGATCTGTTTAATCCCTGGATACATATGCTGGTGCGCGAAGGTGTGGTTTTTGACGGCAACTATCATGATAAAGACGGCAATCAGATCAATCGCCGGGTAGAGATCAATAAGCGTGATTATTTCAAACAGACGCAAAATATTGAAGAATATTATTCCGTCAAATATACGGATGGTCAAACCGATAATTTCGAATGGCTTTATACAACCGGTTACTTCTTTAAGGATACCGCATCGTTGGTGCTTGAAAAAAACGAGCTGACGGTTGAAAATCTGTACGGGCATTTTGACCGTACGCCGTTCGGGCAGGGCGAATATCCCGGAGAATTAATTTTTGACTGTGTGAAAAAACGGAGAGAAAGATGATGCTGGCGTGTGATGAATGGCAAACGTTGAACCGGTGTCGTCGCGGATTGATCGCGGCTTATTTGCAGCATTATCGTACTGCCGGATATTTGGAAGCGGCACCGCTGCCGGTTACCTCACACCAGGACGAAAGCGTAATCTTTGTCGGAGCGGCGATTTCGGCACTGAAAAAAGACTATGTGTTGCCGGGAAAGATACCGGCCGGCGGTTTGGTGATTGCACAGAATTCGGTGCGTACCCGTAATATTAAGAATATGCTTAATGATGATTTTAAGCCGAAATGGGGTTCTTATTTTACCAACATTGATACGGTTTTTCCCTATGAACATAAAGAAGAGGCGTTTTCTCAGGTTTTAGACTTTTTTTATAATAAGGTTAAGCTGGCGCCGGAAGATCTGTTGTTGCGGGTACGGTCTGGGGATGAAGAACTTTATCGGCTGATCCGCGAAAGAGGATGCCCGGTGGTGGAAGTGGATGCTCATCCCGAAAAGTATTATCGGCATACGGTGGGCATTGACGGCGTTTACGGAGAGAATTTCAATTTTGCGGTCCGTCATAAATATACCGGAGAATATTCGGATGTCGGCAATTTCATTATCTTTCGCGACCGGCAAAACCAAAAGCCGTTGTTTATGGAAGTCGGTTTTGGCGATACGGTGATTATGCAGGCTAAATACGGTTTGGACCATGTAATGGACTGTTATCCGTTTCCCCGTCATCCGGCGTTGGATCGCAATTACAAGTTTAAGGATTGTATTGTTACGTCTCAGGCAATGATGCGCGAAGGTTTGCGCCCGTCGAGTCACGATGAGCAGAGCAAAATCTTATATAAGTATTTGCGCAGCATTCATTATTTTGCCGGTCAGGCCGGTTTGAAACCGCAGGAATTGTCGCAGATTTTACACCATTCAGAAGCAATGATTTTTGGTGATGTACGGGCACAGCCCGTGATGACGGCACTGTTTGCGGCCAAAAGTGAACGAATTGAAGAACTGAATCGCAAAACCCTGTTGGATTTGCAAAAGCAAAGGGATGACAGATGATACCAGCAAAGTTGAAGACGGGCGCGCATGTTCGAGTTATTGCGCCGTCGCGGAGTTTGAAGATTATTTCCGACGACTGCCGGAAAATTGCTCAAGAACGGTTGGCCGGAATGGGGTTGAGCGTTTCATTCGGCCATCATGCCGACGAAATGGACGAGTTTGCGTCTTCGGCGGTTGAAGCAAGGGTGGAAGATTTGCACGAAGCGTTTGCCGATCCTGCGGTAGACACCGTTTTGACGGCTATCGGCGGTTTTAACGTCACGGAGTTGCTGTCGCGGATCGATTACCGGCTGATTGCCGACAATCCGAAGATTTTGTGTGGTTTCTCCGATATCACCGCTCTGGCAAATGCGATTTATGCCCGGACCGGACTGGTCACTTATTCGGGGCCGCATTTTTCGAGTTTCGGAATGCAGAAGGGACTTGATTATACAATTGAATATTTTAAAAAGTGTTTGTTTCAGAAACAGCCGTTTTCCCTAATGCCGGCGCCGGAATGGGCGGACGATCCGTGGTTTATCGATCAGGAAAAACGGAATTTTATTAAAAATGACGGTTATTGGCAGATAGTGCCCGGTAAAGCAGAAGGGCGTTTGATCGGCGGCAATCTGGGGCTTTTGGACGAGCTGAAAGGAACGCCGTATTTTCCTGATATTAAGGACAGCATTTTGTTTTTGGAACATTGTGCCGAACACGAAGTGTGGACTTTTAACCGCAATTTGACGGCCTTGTGTCTGCATCCGGATTTTGCGACGGTTAAAGCGGTGGTGTTCGGGCGTTTTGAGCCGGAGAACAAAATAGACCGGCCGCTGCTGGAGCGGATTCTGAAATCGAAGAAAGAACTGGCCGGTAAGCCGATTGTTGCGAACGTTGATTTTGGGCATACCACCCCGATCATTACCTTTCCGATCGGCGGCTGCTGCCGGATCGACGGCGAAAAAATTGAACTGACGGAATTTTAAGGAACAAGGATGATACTTACCGGTTCGGAAATTGAGAGATATGTTGAGAATGGCGATATTGTAATTGAGCCGTTTAATCGTGAGCAGCTCAATCCCAACAGCTATAATTACAGGTTGGGGCGGACACTGACGTTTAAGGAAGATGACGGGCAATACAAAACGGTTACGATTCCCGAAGAAGGATTTGTGTTGTATCCGGACCGGGTTTATCTCGGTCATACCTGGGAAACCTTGGGCAGCTGCAAATGTGCAATGTCGCTGATCGGTCGCAGTTCGACCGGGCGACTAGGCTTGTTTTTGCAGGTTTCGGCCGATCTCGGACATACCGGTTCAGTTCATAAATGGACGTTGGAACTGGTAACGGCCAAACCTTTTCGGGTTTATCCGGAAATGATTACCGGGCAGATTTCGTTTTGGCTGAATGACGGAGATGCTTCTTTGTATGAGGGCGGGTATTCGGCCTATTCCTGCCCGCAAATATCGAAAATGGAGAGAAAAGTTGATACTGACGGGAAATAAGATAACCGAGGAAGTTTTAAACGGCAAAATCGTAATCGAACCGTTTAAACCTATGGCAGTAACCACCAATTCCTATGATCTGACATTAGGCGATAAGCTGGTGATGTATACCGACGAAGTGTTGGATCCGAAAAAGGAACCGCATACAAAGGAATTTGAAATTCCCGACGAAGGTTATGAAATGAAGCGCGGCGAATTTCTGCTCGGTTGCAGCAACGAGTTTGTCGGCAGTGACTTTTACGTGCCGATTGTTCATGCAAAATCGAGCATTGCACGGTTGGGGCTTTTTATTCATATCACGTCCGGTTTGTTCGATATCGGATGCAAATGCAACGTAACTTTTCATTTATATGCGACCATGCCGGTGCGTTTGTATAAAAACATGCCAATTGCGCAAATAACTTTTTGGAAAACAACCGGCGACATTAAGCTTTATCACGGCAAGTATCAGAATGACAAGGGGCCGGTGGCTTCGCGTATTTACCGCGATTTTAAGTAAGTTTTATTTTTCGAGCAAAAAAGTTACCGGGCCGTCATTAAGCAATTCGACCGCCATATCCGCCTGAAAAATGCCGTTTTGTACTTCGATGCCCTGATTGCGAAGGCAATCGGAAAAGTACTCGTACAGCGGCTTGGCCGCTTCAGGCCGGGCTGCATTGTCAAAACCGGGACGATTGCCGCGGGCGGTATCTCCGGCCAAAGTAAACTGCGAAACGACCAGGGTACTGCCGCCGGTCTCTTTGACCGAAAGATTCATCTTGCCGGCATCATCTTCAAAAATACGTAGAGCCGCCGCTTTGCGTGCCAGGTATTCTGCCTGTTCGCGGCCGTCGTTTTTAAAGACGCCGATAAAAATGAGCAGACCGTTGCCGATTTCGGCCACCCGGCAGTTGTCGACGGTGACCGAAGCTTTTTTTACCCGTTGAATGAGAAGGCGCATTGATGTGTTCTCCGATTGATCCGATATTGTCGAAAGTAACGGCAGTCGGACTAAAAAACAAGCATTATTTTATGGTTTGACGATAACAGAACGGCGTAAAAAATGCTTGCCAAAAGGAAAAAACTTCTATATATTGCGCTTGAATTGTGAATTGAATTTATTCACGGAGTGCCGGTATTTATGAAGGTAGTGTCGGCGTAAGTTTTATCCGCTTTGCCCCGTCAAAGCAACAGAGAATATGAAAGGAAAATGCCATGAAACATGGTGATAAGCACAGAAAATTTAATATGCCGAAGAATCAGAGAAGAGCTTTGTTCTCGAATTTGACCAACGCCCTGCTGACGCACGAACAGATTACGATTACTTTGCCGAGAGCCAAGGAATTGAGAACTTTTGCCGACAGCATGATCACTTTTGCCAAAAAAGGTGATCTGAACAGCCGCCGTATGGCTTTGGCCTTTTTGCGCGACAATGAAGTTGTTGCCAAATTGTTCTCGACTCTGGCCGAACGTTATAAAGAACGCAACGGCGGTTATACCCGCGTTTTGAAAGCCGGTATCCGTTACGGCGACGCTGCGCCGATGGCTATTATCGAATTGGTTGACCGTGATGTCAATGCCAAAGGTGCCAAAGATCTGGCCCGCGTTGCCGAAGAAAAAGCCGCGGCCGAAGCTGCCGAAAAAGCGGTTGCCGAAGAAGTTAAAAAAGCCGAAGCCAAAGCTGAGAAAAAGGCTGAAAAGAAGTCGAAGAAAGACGAATAGTCGCGATTGATCGGTTTAAAAACAGGAGACTGCAAAGTTCTCCTGTTTTTTGTATCCGAAATCCGGTTTGTCAAATCAGGACAGAAGGAATATTGTGAGAATCGATCGAGATGTTAAAAAATATTTGCGGAGAAAGAGATGAAAAAGCTGGTTCGTGACAAAATACCGGAAATGATTGTTGCCAAAGGGGAAAAGGCGGTATTTTATCGCGCTGAAGGGTCCGAATACCGGGAAGCGTTGTGGCTTAAGCTGTTTGAAGAATGCGAAGAATTCCGCACCGCCGGTGATCGGCAGAATGCGGCCGAAGAAGCTGCCGACGTGCTGGAAGTAATCACGGCGATATGTTGCCTCAACGGGGTGACGATGGCTGAAGTTGCGGTGTGCGGAGAAAAAAAACGGCAGCAACGCGGCGGTTTTGACGAAGGATATATCTTGGAATTGTGAATGCCGAATATACAAAAAAAGAAAAAAACGGAAAAAACAACAAACCGTCATTATTTTATTGACAAAAAAATCCAAAATTGTTATGATCTTTTTTGTATAAAAACCTATTAATCAATTATCATAAACATGGAAAAAAGAAAGTTCAAGTTGCGTTATCTTTACAAAGGTGGAGCAACGATGGAAGAGTTTTACAGTGTTCCGGTTATCGGAATTGAACTCGAAAACCGCAGTCATATCAGCTCTCTTCACGGAAGCGACGAAAAAATGACCGCCGAAGACGCCCTGCAACTCGCCGAAGCCCACGGCTGCACCCTGATCAGTCTGAAAGACTTTTCTCAGATCCGCACCCGTCAGGCCGACGTTCGCAAGATGTTCGCTCAAGCCGGAAGCCCGCTCAACATCGTACCGGAGCATGTCTGGACCCAGAATCCCGATACCGGCGAAGTTGAAGCCTACTCGCTCGTCAACGGTCACATGCTTCAGCATGACAAAACCGCCGGCGTGCTGCTCAAGTACAAGTAAACTTCTTTCTCTTTCATTCTGAAAAGCGAACCGGATATTATGCCGGCTCGCTTTTTTTATGATTTAAACCGAAAAGACGAGGGCGCTCGGAATAGGGAATCGATTTGGCATATGCGTGTTGGAGGCCGGAAGAGAAACATCGTTTCTCAAACTGATAACTGTTCTTATAATTTGTGTTTTTTCAAGATGTTATACAGATTTTTGTTGATTTTGGCATTTTTGTCTGATAAATTGTCTTTATAACGATCCTTATTTATTAATTATTAGATATGCATAAAATGAAAAAAAGAAAAACACATTATCTGTTTGTCATCAACGATGAACTCAAGTACTCCGCCGTCGGCGAAACCGCGTTGAACAATCCGCTGCTGAAAGGAATCAAGGCCTTTTTTGAACCGGAACGACAGTCTGCTCTGATGACGCTGGTTAACCAGGCGGTCTGTCAGATGAAGCAATTTCGCGAAACCCGTGAACACGACCATATGGTTGAAATATCTGACGATCCGTGCAACCCGTTTCCGGTGATGGCTTCTCATCTCGCAGCTTGTCTAGATCGCCGCGAAGCCGAGCAAACGCTGCGTGAGCTGTTTTTGTCTCCCGAGCATCAACGGCTGCTTCTGAGCGTGAAAAGCCAGACTCTGAAAAGAAGCTTGATCTGGTGGGGGCGAAAAATCGACCGGAGCTGGCAGGAAGCGTTCGGCGAACGACCCTCTGTTTTTGCAAAAGAACTGGAAGCCCGGTTGTAAACAGTCATCGTTAACGAAGCAAAAGCGTGTCTTTGGACACGCTTTTTTGGTATTTGGCCAGTTTAAAAAAACGAACGTAAAGAAAATATCTGTAGCAAAATTTTGTACGGATGATAAATAATTTGACTTTTGTCTAAAAATTGCCATACTCAGTTTTAAAGATAATTATTAAATGTATTATATGAAACAATAAAATTAATTTGTGAAGTGCACATTATATATTTCAAATACAGCAATTACAATTTGAATGCTTATGGATATTATTAATTTTGAAAAGTTGTATACGGATATGGTTGCTCAGGGCATCAATCCGTGTGAGTTTGGTACCTGGCTTTCGTCGTATAATGCGGCCAGGCCTTATGCTAAAACGAGATCTTCTCTGACGCCTCTTTCCCATTTTTCCTTCCTCTATGAGGACGATGAATGTGAGCAGTTTGACAACGATGCCGAACTGTTGGGTATAAGGCTGTCCGAAACACTGACGCTCAGCATGAACATGCAAATTTGCGGTTGCGGTGTTGACGATGCGGAAAACTTTACCCGGGAGATGGGAGAAGCTATGCTGGAGTACGAAGAACTGATGCTGGTAATATCGCTGTTACCGCGCATCAACGGAATTCTACAGGCCTGCGGCGTTGCCGAGATTCCGCTTACCCGTCCTTTCTGGTGTTTGAAAGAAGGGCAGGCCGTATCGGTTAATCTTTGCAACGGTACTATTTGCGAAGCAAATTGCGGCAATGGCGGCGTTTTGCTGAAGGTGGTCTGATTGTTTTCTGAATAACGAAAAAGCGCAACGGATTTCCGTTGCGCTTTTTGTCTGTGCGAAAAGGACGTGCAAATAATAAAAAACGTCGTTCCCGGATAGGAACGACGTTTTGAAAATTTTACCGGTTTCAGTCGGTTACAATCGCCTGAATACTGTTTTTCTCGCTGTGGGTATACGATTTGAATTTTGCCGTCACCGTGTGGGAAAAAAGGTATTCGCCGTAACTTCCGTGCTGATCTTCTTGATGGGATAATGCCTTAAGAGTGCCGTTGTCTTTGATTTCGGTGTATTTGATGCAGGGAAATTCGAGGATGGCAAAGCCGTCGTTGTAAAAGGCTTCGACATGCTGAAAAATCGTGGTCACGGTTCCGAAATTATAAGTCACCGTATAAGGGCGTTCATAATACAGGGCGTCCACGTATTTGTTACGTGCCACCGTCTGAATATGAGTTGCCTCGTCATCAAAACCGCCGCCTTTGCGAATCAGCGTCTTATCGTTGATTTTGACGGATGTCAGCGGCTGCATTGCCATTATTCCGTACATCAGAACTTCAAAAGTCAGGGTTTCCTGCTTTCCGCTGTTAAACGTTTGCCTGACTTTGAGCCAGGAGGTGTAAGAAGCGTGATTGCCTTGGTTGGACAGGTTTTTGATGCCCGAATCGACTAAGGCGCTTTTAACTACAAAGTCCTCGTTTTCGCTGCCGGCATGCCGTTTCAGAATCACGGTCGCGGTGGCTTGGTAGTCTTTGCCGTTAAAACAAACCGAAATTGAATGGCGAAACAGCTTGCGCATAAAGACACTGCCGTTTTCGGTTTCGCTTTTGAGATCACTCACTGTATAACCGTGATCGCGGATCTGCGGACTGAAGCGGAGATGCACCATTTGGCCGGTGGTTTTGCCGTCATTATAAAACGCCGACTGGAAAGGCATGCGGTATTCGAGCGTAAAATTCCGATAGCGTTGACGGTAAATCATCAGAGAATCGGTGACCGTAATGTTTTGGTCACGGCGGCTGTTTACTGCCAGGTAGTCCACATAGCCGGTTCCTTTGCCGATAATAAAATCCGCAACTTGTATCTCCGTATTCACATTTTCAAGAGAGGCCTTAAGCGAAATTTCCGCACGTTGCATTTTTGTTGCCGCCTCCGCCCATGAACGGTAAGAAAAAACGATTTGTGCCGTTGCTAACGAATCGATTTGCAAAGATGCCTGATCCCATCCGGTGCGAAAGTAACTGTAATCGGGAAGCCCGGCGGGCGGTAAATCCCAGTAGGCGTCGTCATCATGCGAACATGAAGCCGTCAGCAGTACCACCATGCAAAACAGGGCGGCCCGCCAATAATTTTTTGTTCTCATATAAGTTGAATCTTTAATTATTACTTGGTTTGCGGTAAAATTTTCTCCAATTGAAAATAATAAGCGTAATTGATAATCGGATAGAATAATTTTTACCTGCCTTGTATTATAACGAGTTTGTTTTTTTTGTCAAACGTATTTGCTTTTGGTCTAAAATAGGTGGCAGAAAAAAATACCGTTCCTATGTAGGAACGGTATTTGATAAAATAACCAGCTGTTAACGGTAGGCAACAATTTGTACCGTACCGTAACCGCTGACTTTCAACTGATCAACTTGTGCCGAAACGCCTTGTTTCAACCAGTAAACGTCATAGGTACCGTTATCGTCGTTTCCTGAATTCTCGTAGGTTAATTCCGGTTCGGCGTTGACAATTTCGGTAAACTCAAAACCGGGAAACTTACATGATAAAACACCGTCATCATAATAAGCTTCGTCATGAACAAGTTTCATTTGAATTGAAAAATAATTATATTCAATTTTCCAAAACTGTTCGGTTCGATATGCCATGACATATTCATTCTCTTCGGAACGTATTTCCGTTGATCCGTCTTCCAAAGCCGAGTCAATGATTTTCAAATCTTTTTTGTAATTGAAAATTGTTTGGTAATCGAAGACAGAGTTTTCAACATAAGCACCCAGTTGGACATTATGTCGTTTTTCAACAACTGATCCGTCCGACCAAGTTTGTTTTATGCATACAAATGAATAGACTTCGTCATTGAGTGATGAAGCGCCGGCTGATGTCATTTCACTTTTTACAATGAATGGCTGGTCTGCACTTCCTTGTTCACACATTAGAATGACGTTGGCTGTGATGTCATAGTTCTTACCATTGCATTCTACATTGATTGTATGGCGATATAATCTGCGGAAATATGCATAATTTCCGTCGACAATCGATTCCATGTCAACAAATTCTCCGCCTTTATCGGTAATTTTGCTGTAGCGGTGATAGGGCATTGTCTGTTTAGTAAAGCCGTCGTCATAAACCGGAACCTGATAAATCAGATTATAGTCAAATGAAAAACCGCCATAAGAAACTCTATAAACCAGAACGGAGTCTGTAACAGTTATGAAACCGTCAATGTGTTTAGAGCGTTCTTTATAAGAAACAGACGTTGTCATTTCTTTGAATTTGTAGCTGGAAACTACGATTGTAGTATCGACATTGTTCAGCTGATTGTTGAGAGTAACCGAGACTTTGTTCTCGAAAGCGGCGCGG
>OHPL01000297.1_pt1 | contig 33900 bp, 46 predicted proteins | sample 1577711 | NCBI WGS metagenome assembly OHPL01 (sample SAMEA3879538, study PRJEB24766) | human gut metagenome | biome: human-associated habitat; feature: feces | place: USA | collected 1985/1987
TTCCGAGAGATGCTTTGGAGAGGGTTATTTACAAATGAATAATACGGAAATGGTTGTTCCATTTCCGTATTTTTCTCAATATCCATTATAATTACATCAAGTAAAAATTATTCTTTATCATTTTCCATAACTTACCCATAATATTTCTTCTTAAAAGTACAATTCAAACTGCGGTAATTACTGCACCCGTAAAACTTTCCGTAAGGTCCATTTATAAGTATAAGCTTTCCCCCACACCGAGGGCAAACACCCATAACTTTTTCTTCAGCCTTTCCCACCCGCTCAGACCTCTTAACAGTGTCACCATAATCCACCTTGAACTCCTGCGCAAATACCCCGGCTTTGTTCTGCGGTATAAGCAGCCAAACCTTTTTCCTTGCCCTTGTCATTGCAACATAATATAACCTGCGTTCCTCCGCAAACGGGTAAGTATCGCTGTTTTTGAGAAGCAGGCTTACTATCGGGTCATCTTGTATCCTGCTCGGAAATCCTTTTATGCTGTTGGAATTATTCAGTATGAATACATAATCTGCCTGCAAACCCTTTGACTTGTGCGCCGTTATGAACTTCATCTTCAGATCGGTGCGATCCGGCAGTACAATTGCATCATCAGCCTGCTGCCCGAACTCGGAATTATTGAACATATTCTTGTCAGACGAGTATCTTCCGATAAAAAATACCGAACTGCCCTTTTCAAGCTTTCGTACTCTCTCCGCCATAAACTTCATTAGATACTCGTCATTGTAAGCCTCGATAAAGCTCAGCGGAGAACTTTTCTCAACAGTATTGCTCTTCAGATCTTTCTTTATCTGCGCAGAATTTTTCATTATATATTTGCCGCTTATGTCAATAAGCTGTTTACCGAAACGATAAGTGGTTTCGATCTTTGAAATGACTGTTTTACCCCAGTATTTCTCAAAGTCAAGTATGTAGCTGATGTCACTTCCCGTAAAACGATATATGCTCTGCCAGTCATCACCAACACAGAAAAGATCAAAATCCGACTTCTTCCGCATTTCGTGCAGCAAATGATACCTTGCCTCCGACATATCCTGATATTCGTCCACGATCACATACCTGTAATTGTGTGTGTAAAGCCCATCTTTAACATAATCAGCCGCACGGTTTATCATATCATTGAAATCTATCTGCCCCGTCGCACGAAGCATCTCGTTATAATCATTGAATATCGGCTCTGTAAGTTTAAGTATCGGTGCAAACTTCAGAAATATGCTCTTTTCCATAAGCTGACTGATAGTTCCGCCATTCGACTTGACATGATTAATAATTGTCCCGATCAAATCCGTAAACCTTGATACCAAAGCAATGTTCTCTCTCTTTATGCACTCCCACAGCTCCTCATTTGACTTCGGATAAAACTTCACAGCCAATTTCAGCAGCTTGTCTTTCAGATTTTCAAGCAGTCTTCCGCATTGCTTGTCCGCATAAGAAACCTCAACAAGTGTGGTATTGTAATTTCTGTGTGTTTCACGTTTCCACTTTATGCCGTCCATGTACGTTTCTGTAGGTGTTTTTCCTTTTTCGGCAGTAAACCAGTCGGGAACCCTTCCCTCCTTGTTTACCGCAAAAAATTCAATGTATATCCCATAATCATCAAGATAAAAATCAGGCTTGTATCCGCTGTGCCCCTCGTCCGCAAGATCATATTCATAATTCTTTTCATAAGTGTAGCTTATCCCATTGCTGTAAAGGAAATTTGCAATTTCAAGCTCACAGTAGCTTTTGACAGCCTCGCCTTTTATCGTTACGGGCGAAGTATTCTGTATGTATTCGTCATACTCTTTCTTGCTTTCAAATTCAAACTCGTCTGCTGATTTTGTCGGCATAAACATACAGTATGAAATGAACATTTCCCTATACTTCTCATCGGATAAATGATCGTCTATACACTCCCTGATAAAATTTCCACTATAAACCGTACGCTTTTTGCCCTCAACACCTCTGATGATCTCAGTACCAAGCTTGTGGAATGTGAAAATATCCATATCAATGCCAGTTTCCGATCTTATGCGGTTTTCCATTTCTTCCGCTGACTTTTTCGTGAACGAAAGCATCAATATCTCATCGGGCTGACATATTTTCATCTTGGTAAGATACTTCACATACCCAACAATAGTAGTCGTCTTTCCCGTTCCAGCACCTGCAATAACAAGATGATTGTGTGCATCTTCAAGAATACAGTTTATCTGCTGTTCGTCAAGGTTATGCCCCTCAACAGGCTGTATCTGCTTTATTGCATATAATCTTTTCTGACGCTTTTCTTCCAAACGCCGTCTGATCTCATTGATCTGTTCAGCAGTTTCATCAAGAAATCTCTTGGCTTGCTCGCTGACAGCCCTGACCTCGGGATAATCGTCCTCACCGACTTCATAAGCAAGGACCTTTGCCGCATTTATTAACCGCTCATACTCCCTGCTCCATTTCTTGTAAGCATCGCCAACCATATTCACATCATCGAAACGCATAAACTCATCAAAAGCAGCCTTGGCTTTGCTGCATTCCGTCGGAAAACGCTTGCAAAGAGCCTTGTGCTTGTTCTTCTGCAAGTTGAGCATTACATCAACATATTGCTGAACACCGTAAAACCACTTTACCTGCTTGACTGTATACCCCTGCGCTTCACATTTAGCTTTGAGCTTATTGAACAGATCAGTTCTTTTCTCAAATGCATCTATCCGTGCTGTATCAAGCTTTTCCGCATCTTTAATAGCCGAATGGTAAAAAATCATTTCACTTCCTGCCATCACAATATCTGTAAGATCAACTTGAATTGCCACGTTGTTACCCCCATATTCAATCTTAAGCTGAGAACATTATACCACTATTCGATCATAAACGCAATATTTTGCCTCTATATTTTAAATATCCTCCTGTTATAAAAAACTTACCATATAGATTCACTAAATACTATATACGAAAAATGAATCAAAAATTATTCCCCTGCATCTCACATATGCAGGGGAATATAGATTATTTCATTTCTTCTCGGCATTCTTTTCAGCCTGCTCATTCTCAGCCTCTATCAAAGCTTTCCTGAGCTTTTTGCATCCCGCATCAACGAATATTGCCGCCAATGCATTGTATGTATCTAACTCCCGCTCCTGCACCACCGAACAAAGCTCTCCGAAATGCGGAGCTCATCTTCGCTGACCTATTTTTTCATTTTCCAACTCTCCACCCGTTCATTTTCCCATTTCCAAATGCATATAAATAACATAACCACAAATTTGCATTGGAGTGAGAGTAATGAAGTTTGCACCAAAAGCGGATACGGAGAACCGAGCCGTTGTCCTCGGCGAGTATATCATCGAGCATAACGCGACCGTCCGTGCCGCCGCAAAAGAATTCGGAATTTCCAAATCTACAGTACATAAAGACCTCACCGAAAAACTGCCGGCAATAGCCCCACAGCTCTACCCGGCAGTAAAAAAAGTTCTGGAAATAAATAAGCAGGAGCGCCATATCCGAGGCGGAATGGCAACAAAGCATAAGTACGAAGAGATCGCCCAGCACAAAAAATAAGAGCCGCACTATTCCGCATTTTTACGGAATAGTGCGGCTCTGAGCCTTTTATTCTTTTTTCAGCTGCGCCAGAACATCAATAAGCTTCTTCGGCATCGGTACTCCGAGCCGCGCACCGTTTTCAAGCAGACTTATGCTCTCGTTCGCAATGTAGAACATCGCCGTAACACTGCGCAGAACATTTCCCTCACCGATCACACTCCTGTCCGCAATGTTCGCCACAGCCACCACGAGCAGCATTATCATCTTCTTCGCAATGCCCCTTGCCCCGACTTCGGAACTCAGCTTTTTCTCGACCACAGCCGCAATTATCCCCGTTATGTAATCCATCACGATGAGCGTTATCAGCGCCGTCATCATTCCGTCAAACGCCCCGAATAAATACCCGAACAGCGCACAGAATGCCGCCATTACGCTCTTTACAGCATCACTCATTTTTCCGCCTCCTCTGCATATTTCGGCAAAAGACTTATCCAGCCTGCACCGCTTTTCAGCCTTCCCCAAGGCACCTTCCCGTAAAGCCGAACCTCCGTTACCGTGCAGACTTCACCCTTTTTCAGCTTTCCGACAACAGCACTTCCGATGCCGACATTCGCACGAATATTAAGCTCCTCATCTTTTACCCGTATAAGAAATTCTCTCCCCATTTTTTCGGATACCAAAGCCTTGAACCCCGCCCACCGAGCATTTGCAACGCTCTCCGACTGATATTTTGTCGGCACGAACCAAAGCGGACACTGCTTGCCCGTCACATCATAATGCCGTATCAAGTCATCGACTTTCAGCCCATACTTTTTAAGCAAATAAGCGCAAAGCTCTGCCGCAGAGTTGGTTGTTTCTTCCGTAAACTTCCCCGTAGCATCTGGGTGACAGCACTCTATGCTGATACTGTATGTGTTCGCCTGATTAGAGCAGTAAGCAACTTCATTTTCGGGAACACAGCGCAGTATCTCACCCTCTAAACCCACAATATAGTGCGAGGAAACATATCTTCCACCACTCTTCTGATTTTCAAAATAGTTCCGGTTCGCCATTGCCGAACTTTTCGGGTTTCCGACATAGTGCAGGACTACCTTTTTCACACTTTTGAGTGGTATCTGCGGTCGGGAATACTTGTTCGGCGTGAGCAAAGCATCAGTTATCTTCATTTTTTGCCTCCAACATTTTCTTGACCTCTTCTCGCCATTTAAGCGGCACATCGTCAAGCGTTTTCTTACTTGCCTTGATAAGATTGTAATAAAGTTTAGCCATTCGTCATCACCTCCGCTAATTCTGCAATAGCCATTTCGACTTCAAGCTTGTCCGAAGCCGACGTTTCCGCAAGCTCCGCCACCGCAAGAGCAACATCGGCAAGCGTTAATTCTTCCTCTTCGGCAGGCTCGGTGTAAGCTTCGTTCGGCACGAAATTTCCATTCTCGAACTTCCACTTTGCAGGACAAGCCTTGACCACATCGGGAATATCGGGAACATTGATGCCGCCCTCAATAATGCCGCCGATACTGCAAAGCTGTACAACATTGTTATCATCAATAACTATCTGTTTAACCATTTTTATACCTCCGATTGTCCGATAGCAAGCCAGTTTATTTGTGTGACATAATTAGTACTGTTTAACGCAGTGAGCGAGCCGGAGCTATTAAAAAATCTTGCCATTGCAACAAATCCGGTTGCTGTCAGATCTCTGTAATTTGCAATGACATTAAGATGATTGCTATTGATAGTAAGCTCCTTTGCCGTTATAAAGAGCAGCGGAGGCGTTTTGTAAGCTTTTTTAAAGCTTACAGCTAATCCTGTTGTATGCATAGTGCCTGTTGTTGTTACCGTACCGCTTTGAATGTAGTATGGCATCTGATAAGCCGTCCCGTCCGACGGGATAAGGCTTTGCGTGAGCGCAATGTTGCCGTTCACGGGCGGAATTTCATTTATAGTGGATATCCCACCACCGCTATTTACCATATCATCTAACTTCTTTTTATCAGCTGCAGACATTAACCCGTCTGCGGAACTTGTTGCTTTTGAGTATGTAGTGTCCGTAAACTTTGCATTTGCAGGCACATCAGCACCTACCGTATGACCATTGACGGTTGCAGCATTACCGCCATTTGCAGGACGTGCGTCTGTAAGCCTGCTGTCATCGTTTTTTACATATCCGTCAAGGCTCTGATGCTCCTGCATAGCCGTATCAGCCTTAGCCAGGCTTGCCCGAACATCATCCGCAAGGTCAGACTTCGGAATTCCGCCATCGGGCTTGGAATAATCACCGTCCCCACCTCCTTTCTGTGTCGACTTAAAAGGGCAAACAGCGATAGTCGATGCAATTATCTGTACTTTGCCATCGCCAAGCAAAGTAATTCCATCATTGCCAACACCGCCCGAAATGCGGAGCTGAGAGCCTGCGGCTATTGTGTAGGTATCATCGGCATCAGCTTCGGGAACTCCGACCGATGCATATACGTCCGATGCGGTTTTGTTGTCTATCCAGTAATATGGATATGCTCCCTCAAACGTGACTTTCTGCGGCGTGTCTGCCGTGAGTGTTACTGTTTTTACCATTGTATTTTCTCCTCCTCTTATTTTAATTTGTTGAACCATCCGGGTGCGGAATGAGATTATAGCAATATGCAAAGCAGTTTTTTCCAAAAGAACAGCCCTCGGCAACCGTTATTTTTTCCAGAGAATAATTGCCGTTCATTCCATTATCTCCTATGCTTGTGCAGCTTGGCAGGCATATTTCTTTAAGAAACATATTATTGCTCAAGCCGTTTTTTTCTACCAATGTACAAAGCGGAAGATCGACCTTTTTCAGCGAATAATTATTGTCGATGCCGCCGCTTGCGATGGTTTTGCATTTCGGCAGATAAAGCTTTTCAACTCCGCAGCTGCTTATTCCGCTGTTATTAATTTCAACTGCTTCCGAAAAATCAAACTTTTTCAGGCAATAGGTACCGTTGAAAGTTCCCAACGGTATTACTACAGGCAAAGTTGAGATATCGATTTTATGAAGAGAATAATCTCCACTAAAAGCATTCTGACGGGGCAGACCGCCTTTTCCTCCGAATTTTACATATTGCAGATAGTATTGATTGCATAACGCCGCTTGCGTATGATAGCTTGAACCATTGTTGAGAAGTATCTCGTTGCCGAGTTTTGCTGCCAATAGTATTGAGTTTGCGTATGTCGGGTTTATCTGCTGTAAAAAACAGCTTGATTTCGATGTGGAAACCTTTACTACATATTTGCCTGTAGCATTATACTCATGTGTGCAGTTACTTGTCCTCCACTCATTATCTGCAAATTCCGAAATTGAGCCGTCCCCCCAGTCAATACTTAGCGCACCCACACCCGAATTTGCGGTTGTCGGTTCAGTGGTCACAAACGCAAACGTCTGCGGAACAGCCGACACGTCTATCAGGAAATACATCTCATAATCGCTCGGTTCGGGGATATCGGGCCAGTCGGCAGGCGGTGTCCAATCTTCTTCGGGTTTACTGCCGCTTTCAAACATCTTTTTACCCATAGCGAAGCCGGTAGCAAACCCTGTTGCAAAATCCATTTTATTCACCGTCCTTTCCTTTTTCCTTGAGCGTTACATTATCACCGTTGATGTTTACTTCGTATTCGATACTTGTTTCCCCAAAATTCGCTGTAAATCCGCTTAGATCGGACTTTAAAGCTATTCTGGGGAATTTTTTCGAAACCATTGCACCACCAAATTTGACAACCCCATCCGAAGTAGCACTCGAATATCCGTATCGGTTCTGTGTGACCTCGCCCGTCTTTTCGTCCTTTTTCTTCTCGCCAAGATGTATAAGGCCTTGATAACGGGTTATAAGCGTGTTGTTTCCAAGCACTTCACCATCTGTTATCTTTTCACCAAGTCTTCGGGAAAAATACCCCAGATAAGCACATTCGTCCTCGGTGACTTCATTGCTGCCAATTGTCGCATATACGCCTGTGCTTGTAAAATTGAGCGTCATGTAGTTTGCTAAAAACTCAGTAAGCGGTTCAACCCCATCAGGATAATGATAGCCATTCATTTTCAAACTTATTGTTGGCAGATACTCTGATAAAACGATAACCGCCTTACCGCATTGCCATGCTCTGTATGTATATCCCTGTACTCTCGACAACAGATTATCCGCGTACTCCTGTGAAGCAAAGCTTGTCTGCACTGTAAGCGTCGAAAGCACATCGGCTTCCACTTCTTTACCGTTTTCATCTTTGAGCGTTGCATAATAATAATCAGATCCCGTATAAGCGATCACTCTTGTGATGGGTGAGCGCTCCGACTGCATAGCAATTGCAGCGTGCGTCTGAACCGAACACAGCGTATGTGCCGATTCGCCAAAAAACACGAAATCAAGATAGTTATTCGCTGCAACGGTGAAATATCCGCACCATACAGTTGATATCGTTTCAAGCAATGACCTTAAGGACTTGCCTTTTATATCTGTCTTTTTGAGCTTATATGAGCTCGCAAAATTGATGTTTTCGGTGATGTGGTTTGTACAACCGTTAAATCCGACATAATTTGCAATGTGCCTTACAAGGGACAGCATTGAGATATCTCCGCTGTCCTTGTCCTTTTCGCTGACGTTGGAGTAGGATATGCCGGCAAAATCAGATGAAATCTCCAACAGTAATGTCCTATCATAGCATTTAAAAGATACCGTGCAGCCTTTTCGCGACCTCTGCGAAACAAAAAAGCAGTACATCTTGTTATCGTCACGAAAACCGAAAATAACCTCTGCACCCGATTTTGGCTTTTTCTGCGCATATTCTTCATACGATACCGTAAAGCTGAATTCCGCCGCACTTATGCCCGATGTTCCCATTCCGTCAGCACTCTGTATAAGCGTCAGATCGCCGAAAGTGTAATAGAAAACACCATCAATAATCAGATAGTAGCTAAAGCCCATCTCCAAGTCCCGACTTGTCAAGCTCACACGCTGTCAGTGTAATGCTCGTGCTGTAACGTGTGCCGAGAAAGTTTGCCTGTTCAAGCTTCGCAGGAACAGCGTCCGTGTAGCAATTCCCCGTAAAATCGGGACAGCTGACAGCGATCGTTTCCTTTTTCAGTTCTTCGAGCAAAGCGTTCTTATCCTCAGTGGAAAGCCTCCCTGTGGAAATTTCAAGGCTGAAACGCCTGCCTCTGAGAATTCGTACCGGATCACCCTTGTAGTCTGTGAACTGGTTCTCGGTGTCATACTCGTTGGTCCATGTCGGACTGTAGCCGCCGATGAGCCGCAGCGTATATCCGCCGATTGTCACGGAATACCCGCCGTTAAGCACTTCGCCCTTCTGTAAAACATATTCTTCCGCCATCGTAAAGCCTCCTTTATAAGCCAAACGTATTTCCGCCCGAGCGTTTTCCGCTCGCTATCAGGTCTTCTATATAGGTCTTGATGTATTCCTTGTCATTAAGATTGATGATGATAGGAGTTTTTCCCTCCGAACCGCCCGAAGAACCATCACCGCCGCCTTTCCCGTTTTTGCCTGCCGATGATGCCTCTGTACCTGCTCCCGTTCCGGACGTAATGCCAAGCATAGCGGATATAGCTGCCGCATCGTTAAGATCACCCATGTTGTCTATAATGCCCTGCAAAAAGTTCTGTGCAACCTCTGCACCGTCCTCATATGCACCATTGGCAACGTCACCGAATATGCTGTCGACCGCATCTGTCGTCTTTTGGTTGAGATCGTCAAGATCGTCCGAAATAAGGCCCTGCGAAACTTCCTCCGCTTTTTCCTGCCATCGTTCCCAGTCGGAAAAATAAAGCTGTAAGCTGTCATCTGACAGACCAAGCAGCGTGTTTATAAAATTCTGCCTGCTGCCGTCCTCGTAATTCATGGACTCTATTTTTTCGATAAGGCTGTCGGACGCTCCAAGACCTTTCAGCTTTTCAAGCGAATTTTTATACCTGTCTATCTTTTTGATCTCTGCGTCAAGATTGGTGAGAACTTCCTTGTCGTTTCCGTCCTTGTCAGTAACAGTGTCGGACAGGTCAACGCCAAGCAGATCACTTTTAGCCTTTTCTTTCTGCTTTATAAGCTCGTTGTATTGACTTTCAAGCTCCTTTTCCTGCTTGTCTGCCGCTTCTTTCAGCTGCTTAAGCTGCTCCTCTGCGGCTTTTTTATCTTTTTCCGCCAGATCGTCCGCAAGCTTCTTACGCCCTTTGAGAATTTCGGCGTTATACTTCTTGTACTGCTCGCTCTGCTTGTCAAGTCCGTTGATAATGTCTTCAATATCGTCCCACATCTGTTCCGTGGAATAATTATCATCGATCTCAGCCTTAAGCTTGAGTGCTTCAATATCGTCGTCAATTTTCTTTTCGACGGCTTTTTTTCGCTCTTCCTCCTCTTTTTCTGCCTGTTTTTTTTGATTTTCAATATCCTTTTGAGCTGCTTTATCCTTTTGGTCAATGTAATTCTCATAGTTGGACAGCTGCTTGTAGTATAAAGCCGATTCCTCGTTCACATGACTGTCGAGATACTTTTTAAGCTCGGCGTAATACTCTTCTTTGCTGATCTTCCGCAGTGAGAGCTTTTCGTCAAGCTTGTCTACTTCCGCTCGAAGAGTTTCTTCGTATAGTTTAACTTCTTCCTTTTGCTTTTGGGATAAATCTTCGAGGAAACTCTCTGATTCCTCACTTCTTTTTTTATAATAATCGCCCCAATACGATACTGGCTCTTCCTCAACTCCGCCTATTGATTTCGCAAGCTCGTCAAATGATTCCGATGCTTTCGCAATGAGTTCTTCCTGCTCTGCGATTTTTTCGTTTGTTTCGTCAAGCACCTGGTGTAAACCATACTGCGCATTTTGATAAGTTTCAAAAGCCGAGTAGTCAAGCCCATTCGCATCGGCATACTCTTGCGCCTCAATACCATCAGCACCACCCTTTAACAGTTCTATTACCTTTCCGTAAGCGCCTTCTGAGCCTTTTTCAATCTCTGCAAGTGTTTCATCGGATATTCCCGAAACTTTCTGCGAATAATCCTGATAAGCCTTAGCCTGCTTGTTATAATATTCGGTTATGTTATTGTAGTAACTGTTAAGCGAGTTGCTTCGTGCCTCTTCAATGCCTTTGAGCCGTATATTTTGGATAACATTGTCTATTTCGTTGCCAAGCTCTTTATATGCTCCCGTCTCCTCATCTATGAGGCTAATGGTATCGGGCGACAGCTCCTGCAATTGCTTTGCAAGCTCGATCATTTCACCCGTTGCAACGCCCGTTTTTTTGTATTCTTCATAAAGCCTCCTGTATCTGTCCGCTTTGGCTTCAACGGTCGCCGCCTCCGCATTTGCACTGTTTACTGTATCGTCGGCAGCCTTTTTTATGTCTTTTTCCTTTTCAATGGCACTGTCAAGCTGCATCACATATGAGCCTATCGCAACACCTGCCGCAACAATGGCTGATATAAGCAGTATATACGGGTTAGCCGCAACAGCAACGTTGTTCGCTTCCTGCGCTACCGTTGCCGCCTGCGTTGCGATCGTCAATGACTTATATGCCTTTATCGCAGCCGTCACCGCAGAACCGACAGCGACAGCCCCCTTGAACGAGCCATACGCCGCTATAAGAGATACAACAGCCTCTTTATGCTCGATAAGATAAGTTGCCACAGTAGCCGCCGCACTTCCGATATCAACGATATTATCCATGATATTAGGTGCAGACTCCGTTATCATCTGCGTGAATTCAAGCGCAACCGGCAAAAGCTTCTCGCCAAGCTCCGCCGAAAGGTTCTGCAAGGTCAGCTCCATGATACGCTGCTGATTCGCATAGCTGTCCGAAGTTCGGGCAAAGTCACCCTGCGCATCTGCCGTCTGCTCCAGAAGATAATTGTACCGCAGCATAGTCTTTTCCTGCTGCGACATCTTTTTCCACGGCTTTTCGATGCCTTCCGCAAGCGCATAAGCTTCCATATTTGCAACGGACATATTGATGCCGAGCTGCTTCAACGGCTCAGTTTCGCCCGACATACCCGAACGTATCTTTTCAAATGCCGTTTCAATGTCAATGTTATAAAACGACGCCATATCGCCCGCAAGTCCGACAAGATCGGTCGAGAGCTGTACAACGCTGTCGCTTGTTATGCCCTGCGATTTGAGCATTGCACCGAGCGTTCCCGTGTACTGCTTGGCCGCAAGCTCCGACATGCCAAAAGATGTCGCCGCCTGCTTCGCCCAGTTGTTTATCGTCCCCGAACTGTCCCCGAAAGTAACATCAACAACGTTCTGCACTTCCGTAAGGTCGGAAGCAAGCCCTATGCCCTCTTTTGCGAAATCCACAAATTCATCTTTGAGCTTGCGCACACCGTCCATTACAAGATTGGAAAGAATGTTAGCTTTGAAAATATCTCCGAATGTTACAGCCTTTTGACCTGCGTTCTCGATCTGATTTCCAAGTTCCTTTGTCGAATTTCCAAGTTCCTCGGTGGAATCGGAAGCATCTTCATTCTTTTTTGTTAGCTCTCCGAGCCTCTGAACAGTATTGTCGAGCTCTCTCTCATATTCCCGGAACTGCTCTGCGCCGATATCTCCGCTGTCCATAGCACTGCGCATACTGTGATACTGACTTTCAAGTTTTTGAAGCTTTGATCTCTCGGCTTCGATAAGCTCATTTTTGACCTGCTTTTTCTGCAAAGCAAGCACTTCACTTTCAGCGTTCGATGCTAAAGCCTTGTCGAGCTGTCCATATTCAGTTTTAAGCTGCTTAATGGCTTCGTTGGTTTCGGCTGTCGATGCTTTGTATTTGTCATAAGCTGACGACTGCATCGTTTCATTTGTCTCTTCCTGCACACCATTGAGATTATTAAGCTGTAACTGCGTGTTTTTCAGCAGCTGTTCATACTGCCTCAGACTGCTCTCTGTGTTGCTGACCTCGTTCTGATACTGCCTGAGCGCACTTGATGATATATCACCATTGGAAGCGGCGCTGTTCACCGCTTCTTCAACAGAGCGGAGTTTTTCAAGCTTGGTTTCAGTGTCTGCAATCGCAGACTGTAGAAGCTCAAACTTTGACGTGAGGTTTTCTGCATTCTCACCGCCGTCAAGCTTTAATCCCTCGTTGACCGCTTTAAGCTCTGCAGAGGTATTTCTCAAACTGGTTTCAACTGTTGACAGTGCCGCCGTAAGTCCCGACGTATCAGCACCGATCTTCGCCATATATCCGTATTTTCCTGCCACGGCTTATTCCTCCAGTATCTCTTCTATCATTTCTTCAAGCTTTTTTCGAGCCTCATTTTGATTATCAACAATGTGCGGTATAGGCTCTACCCAAGAGCCGTCCCTCGCTTTATGTCCAAGCTCCAGCAGATGCGTGAGCTGATAATTTGTCTTGTTGCGTACATAGCCCTGTGTGCGACCTCGTTCATAGCTTTTGGTGGTCGTTATCCAACCTTTTTTATAGCTTCCCGGCTGATAATTCGGCTTTGCCACACCGTGAACATATACGACTTTTTTATCCTTCCGAACCGGTGAATCACGCTTTATGTCCGTATATGCCTCCTTTGTGCATTCCTTGACAGCCTGCGCAATTTTCTTCGATTTTTCTTCCGTGTATGCTTTTAAATCCTCTAAAATTGCATCGGGAATAAGTTCTAAATCCATAGTATCACCTGCTCGCCACTTTTTCTGATTTTATGATACCATAAAAAAAGCGCCCGAAACGGACACTTGAAGATATAAAAAAATAACCGTCCTGCATTTAACTGCAAAACGGTTATTTAATTTTTTTATATAGCAAGTATGATTTGGTCTATTGCGAAATCATCTTGAAAAGAACAATTCAGCTTCATGTATAGATACTTCATCAGAGGTCGCATCGGGATTTTTTTTCAGAAAAGCGATCATTTTCTCCTGTCCCTGCTTATCATCAACAAAAGTTAGCATTACTCCGAGAACAAAATCGGGATCAGGGTCAGGAACTTTTTCAAGAAGTTCTCTAAGTTCATTATTTGATGCCATCGCACGTTCTGTTTTGTAGCTCATAAAATCACCCTTTCCTGTATATGCAGTAATCGTCAAAACCGTGATTTTCAAAATAGAACATCACATCAAGTTCTCCCGAATAATATTTGCACATCTTTTTTCCTACATATCTTGCTTTATATTCAGTATTTACATTCCGTAAAAAACAAGCATATTCTTCTTTTGTAACATCACATTCGGGATACATAAATGTATGTCCCTTCTTATCAAGTTTAACACTTGATCCGTTTTTTGTCAATGCTTTTTTGTAATTTTTGCCGATGCTCCTTTTCTGACCCTTGCCAGCTCCGGGGGCTGTAGTAAACCGCCCGTTAGTCGGGTCGTGATAAGGATTGTAACGCAGTTCTCCCAACCTATTTTCAGCATCAAGCCAATCACTTTCGGCACGAAGCTGTGCAAGAATTTTTTCTGCATCATCAAAATAATTTTCGGGAAGTTTTTCCGTGACCTCAACCGCATCATCGTATGCACGGGTCTCGAGTAATGCTGCGTTTTCGCCCTCTGCACGACATTCAACGGAAGTTCCGGCATAGCAGGGCTGCATCGTTGTATCTATGATCGAAACCTCAAACATATCAATGTCCTTTAACTTTCGCCGTGGAATAGCATTGCTCCGCTGCTCCATTTCGCTTTCGTTTACATACATTCCGAACGACCAGCCCGAAAGCTGATGATTTCGGGCTTTGCGGATAACTTCCTCATCGCCGATCTCGGCGTGCGCCCTTAAACCGATGCTGTCCTCTGTGAGCGTGAGGTTGCCGTCAGCCGTCGAGCCAAGCTCACGGTCTGCCCTGTGATTGAGCAGCAGCTTTATATTTTTTGCACGTTTTAACGCTTTCCCGAAAACACCCGGCTCGACCTGCTCAACAAAATCACCTGTCTGACAGCGGATAGGTCTGCTGTCACGCCCTACCGCATTTACGTATCCATCAATTACGACCTTATCGCCTCTTACTTCTATCTGCATTGTTTTCACTCCTTATAGTTCAAGATCATCGTCCGCATCTTCCTGTGTTATGCGGTACGCATCGTTGAGATATTTCCTGCCGTCCTTAGTTTTGGAAAGAGCCGCAATAAAAGCGTCACGCTCCAACAGCCAGTAATCGAGGATAGGCAGCTTGTCAATTTCATATATGTTCATATTCGCATAATCGGCAACAAGCTTGTCAGTGACGGTGTATGCCGTGTATTTGACTTCATATTCCTTATCCCTTTTGGTCGGATAATACGGCACTTCCAGCCCAAGCTTTTCACGCAGCTTTTTTATAAACTCAATATAAACAGCCGCAAGCAGCTTGCGGTCGCATAAATTAAGCGGTATGCCGTCAAGCAGCATACCGCTTATTCTTTGTGCCGCTTTGTCCGAGCCGTCATATGTTTGTATAATGTCCCATTCAGCTTTTGTGCAGATATTGACCGTTACCTTCTGCGACATAAGCTGTATCGGAATATCTTTCAGCCCGAGATTGATCATAAGCGCTTATTCTCCGTTAAGTATTCTGTGTGCTGTCTTCTCCGCTTGGTGTGTTCTTATCTGCCGAAGTCTTCTTCCTGAAGTCATCAATGATGATAAGAGTACCCTCATCATCCGCAGCTTCGGCTGTAAATACTGTGTCAATGACCGTTGCCGAATCCTTCTTGAAGTCAAACGAGAAACCTTCGGTGTTTTTACCAACGATGATAACACGGAGCTTTTTGCTCTTATGCTCAAAGCCGATGATGTAAACCTTGTCTTTCTGATTCGCAAGGCCGCCGATCTTGATACGCTGCGAACCGTCACTGTTGTCAGTCACTCTTGCTGTGGAGCAGAGTGTAGCAAGGACTTCACCGTTCCATGTCATTACACCCGAAGTGAGCTTGACATTTTCCTTGGTGATCTCGCTTATCTTAACATATCCGAGATCGTCCTCGTCCTCGTACTTTTCTGTGCTGTATTCAAATTTTGCGCCGCCCTTTATTCTTCCGATAAGGTTGGTCTGACTTGCGAAGAATTTATCCCATTCGTATGTGTCGGGATCAAAAGTTTTCGCATCACGCAGTTCAACGTGAAGATGACCGCTGCCCAGCGTGTATTCCTTGGTTTCGTATGCCATTATAAACCCTCCTAAAAATCAATTATATCCGTAAAGCTGTAAACCGTGACGTACAGCTTAGCATCATCGTCATATTCATAGTCACTTTCAAGACCGGAGCATTCCCGAAGCGCATTTTCAAATTCCGCTTCACGCTCGATATCCTGCGCCGTCTTATTGTTTCGGTAAAAAATTCGCAGCTCATAGCTGACTTTCCAAAACATATTCCAGCTGTCTGCGCCGTCTGCCTTGCGGTGCGAAATGCGCCATACCGCAAAAGTATGGTCTTTGGGTAATGATATAAAGCCGTCACGGCTGCACGGTATTTCCCCGAAACACTCTTTGAGAGCTTCGAGAACATTATCAATACTCATCAGCTTATCTGCCTCCTCGCCTTGAATTTGATCTCCTTGTGCCGGAAAAGCACATCATCGGGCGGCGTTATAAGCTCATATATCACGCCATTACAGACAAACCGCCCTCTCTGTGGAATAATGCTCATAATAAGCTTGTTGTACCGTACAGATACATTAAGGCATTCGTCTGCATTGCCGCCTGCATAGTTTATCCAGTATTCCGAATTCCGCAAGCCCGTAAGAGCTGCATAGACCGTTATAAGGTCGTGCCACCCTTCGTTGTCGTCAAGCACCTGAAACATTATTCTTTCCCGAAGCGATGAAGAATTCACCATATTATCCCCGATTCGCAAAGAGATTTTAAGACACTTGTCACTTTGCACATTGCATCTGTGAGTTCTACAAGCTGATTAAGATTTTTTTCGCTTTCCTGTTTTATCAGCCCTAACTGATTATTTAGAATTTTTATTGCGTCCTGTTTGTTTTCGGGAATTTCTTTCATTTTTTCCTCCTCAATTTAAGTGTTTGAACACAAATCAGCCTATGCAGTTCGCACGATGCATATCAAGTGTGCATTTTGCGATCGGATTGAGCTTGTCCTGCTGTACGGTCATATCTCTTATATTATACATATCCGAACACAAGCATAAAAAAGCGTACTGAAAATCATTTATCCCGTCCGCTTCTTCCGCCGTCAGATCTGTGTAGCTGAGGATAAAGGACCTTGCCGAGGACATAATACCCTCAATAAGAGCATCGTCCTCGTGTTCGTCCTCCGTGAGCCGCAGATACTTCCGTACATCGTCAAGCTTTATCTCTCCGAGCTTCATCAGTTAGCCTCGTGTTCGAGCGCAGCAAGCTTCTGATGGTCAATGACATTGCAGTCGAATTCAAACCAGCCGACAATACCGACTGCGTGCTGTGTTGCGTACTTTTCATTAAGCACCTGCATTTCAAGCTGCTGACGCATATTCACGCCAAGACCGCTGTAGTCACCGTAAAGCACGGAACGCACGCCTGCCGCCGCAGCTGGCATATTTTCGGAGATGTAAACGGGCTTTCCGAGAAGCATAAACGGGAAAGCGTTTGAAATATTGCTCGTGTTCTGCATAAGCAGATACTGACCGGTACTGTCCTTAAGCTTCTTGATCGAAAGGAATGTATCGTTGCTCATTGTCCAACAAGCGTTCGCCTGATATACCGCAGGGATAGCAGACTGAAGAGCGATAAGATCATCTGCCGAAACGCCCGTCTTGCTTGCCGCTGTAACGGTTGTCTTTGTGGAAAGTGCGCCCTTGACCTTTGTGTGATTTTCCGTTTCAACCTCCGTTTCGGGAATAAGACAGCTTTTTTCAAGGAAATATGCGATCTCCTTTGCCATTTCGCTTGTTACAAAATCAATGATATCAATGTCACTGCTCGTTACAAGCGACTTGCCGATCTTTACAAGCACGCCTGCAAGATAGCCGCTGAGATCAATGGAAGTAAACTTTCCTGCGGAAGCTGTAAGCTCGTCAAATTCCTGATGAAAACCTACTGTGATACCGCTGCCGTCACTCTTTGTACCCCATACGGGAACTTTGAGCGTACCCTTGACGGAAAACATTGTTGCTCCCGAGAAAATAGGACAAATTTCCTTGACCTTGTTAATTACCATATTGCTGATAGACGTAGGGATAACGGCACCGTTTTCGCCGATAGTAAGGTTCTGATCAGCTCTTGTTTCAGCTACTGCCGCATTGCAGTTTTTTCTGATATAATTTGCAACCGCTCTGATCTCCGCGTCGGTCGGCTTGCCGCTCTCGGCTCTGCTTTCAGGCTGAGGTGTCGGAGCTTCTCCATCATCTGTCTTGTTTTCAGCCGCAAGCTGCGCCTTAATATCCGCCGCCCTGCGTTCCGCAGCAATAGTCGCATTGAGGCTCTCGACCTCATCTGTGATAGCTTCGATTCTGCTGCTTTCTTCTTCCGTAAAGGCTCTGACTTCTGCCTTTGCACCGCCAATGATGCCGTCCATTTCGGTGAGCAGTGCGCCCCTCTTTTCTTCAAGGGTCTTGACCTGCTCCGCACGGAACTCAGCTGTGCGCTTCTTCATAGTTCTGCTTGTTTTTGTTCTGCTCATTGCATTATCTCCTCCTGTGTTCATTTTTCGATGCATTATAGGGACATTCCGTCCTTTACCTGCATTATAGCATAAAAAAACAGAGTAAAACGGACAGTTGTTTTACTCTGTATAAAAAATATAAACCGCCTTGCATTTAACTGCAAAACGGTTTATTCTCCTGTTTATTCATCTATGATCCCGATAGGTTCAAGAATTTCCCCAATTTCCTTGTTAAGTTCCTCAACAGATATTTCGGGATTGCTTTTTATCATGCTCAACATTTTATCGCAAAAATCATCATTGTCAATTCCGCAGAGCATTATCGTAAATGCAAGCTTTTTATCTTTACTGGATTTTATGCGGGTTTCAAGCGCATCGAAGAGTTCAAGCAGTTTTCCTTCAAGTGGATTTTTATTTTTCACTGATATAATTCTCCTTTAAAAACGTTATTATGTTTTTATTTTTTTCTGTTATTCTGATTTTTGCGGCAAAGTTATATGTTCCCGGTTCAATTACGCTGAAAACATAATAGTGAGAATTGCAGAAATGGTCAAAATACTTACCGTTTGCAGGCAATTGGGGATAATTCGTAATTATCTCGCTTGACACTTGGCTATATTCCGATTTTGTCATTTTCACCTTGCCAAAAGTAAATTTTCCGTCCTTACCGTGATATGGATTTGCTCTTTCTTCGATTATATCACTTTCCGGATTGCTGTGCAATACATTTTCCGAAACTTCCTGCATTTTATTTGAATTACCGCCCATAACAGCCGTCTCGTTCGTATTCGGCGTGTATATCGTTTTTGCGGTCGGGTCATAGAATACATTGTTAAGCCCGCCAAGCTTGATAAACGGGAAGTCAATAGGCGGAAGGTCTTCCTGATCTCTCACATCGGAAAGCTGTAAAAATCCGTTGTTAAGTCCTATCTCATACGCACGGTATCGTTCCGATATATTGCCCCTTGTAAGCTCTCTTGTGTCAAAAGCAAAATATCTGTCAGTCTTTTCACTCTCTTTCAGCAAATCACTGTCAAGAGCCGCCTCGATCATATTCAGCATCGGCGTTATACAGTTGGATATAAAAGCTTGTTTTGCCTTTTCGTCCGCAGCTGAGAATATTGACGGCGGAACGCAGAACAAGCGGCACACTTCGTCCGAATTGGTCTTCTTGTTTTCGTTCAGCTGCATTTCAAGCGATGTCGCCGAAGCTTCCTTGAAGTCCATGCCTGCATTTAAAACGCAGATATTGTCCTCTGCGTCCTGAGAGTTAGAAAACATTTTCCCCCAAGCCGCTTTCACAGCGTCCATTGACCCTTTGGTCTGCTGAGTCTGTGATGTGAGAAAACCTCGCTTGTTTCCTCCCTTTTTCACTATGGCATTTTCATACTTCATAGTGTTGTACGCCACAAGCAGCAGCGTCTCACTTTCCTTGATAACGCTCGTTCCCTTACCGTCACCCCTGCTCTTGCGTAAAATTTTGATAAAGTCACTTCTGAGGTAACCCTTTCCGTTTACAGAGATCGTGTAGTCTTTAAAAATCGGGTCAACATTCGGAACAATGCTCACTCTTGATTCGTCAACGTAATATAAGCCCTTGACATTGCCATAAATGTCACGGTCAATGTATGTATATGCGCCTTTCCCGAGAAAATAATCAAGCACCCACAGCTTTTTCAGTGCCGTTCCGTTGAGTACATCGCCCGTGTCCTTGTTAAGCAGATGCACTCTGATATCATCGGTTATCTTTTTTACCTCGCCTTTTTTCTCTTCATAAAGACAGATCGGCAAAGTCGAAATAACATCGGAAATAAGGTCAACGCACGCCTGAACCGAAGGTATCTCCATTGCCGATGTTTTATCGATATACGATGTGCCGCCGATGAACGCTTTCAGAAGGCTCTCTTCGTCCGTTACCGCAGTGGCTTCTGCTGCTCTCTGTTCCTTTTTCCTAAATAAACCCATTCTCTTAGCTCCTCTTCATCAGAATACCTGCGCACCCCACGAAACGGACGATTCCATTTCAAGCTGCATCAGATACATTGCATTTATCAGCGCAACAACGCAGTCAACCTTGCCTGCGCTTTTCTTCTTGTTGACATATTTGTTTAAGTTTGTGTCCTCGGTGCATCGTGCGTTCTCGAAGTTTATTTCGAGCAGTTCGTTTTTGTCATATCGGAACGTCTTGTGCAGTATGGATTCTTTCAACAACTTGGTCGGTCGGTGCAAAAATCTTGAATGTTGTCCTATCTCGACACATTCTATCGGATTTTCCGCACTTTCAAGCTTTTGGATCGTCGATATCGCATTGTATTTATCAAATCCAAGCTGTACGATATCAACACCGTATTTTTCGGTAATTGATAAAATAAAATCCTCTATAAAGCCGTAGTCAATTATTCTGTCACCGCAGTCAAAGCAAACGCCCTCACGGATAAGCCGTCTATAATCGACCTGCTCACGGTCCGTCTTTTTACCAATGCTGTCCGTAGGGATAAAGCCCCACACTTTGGCATAAACAGTATCGTCCTCGAACGTGACCATTGCAACAGCCGTGTTGTCCTCTGTCTGCGATAGGTCAAGCCCGAGCCATACCCGGCGGTTACGCCAGAAATCAAGGTCTTCCTCTTTTCGGCACTCCCGAACCAGCGTAATATCAACAAAGCCCTCAACGCCCAGTCCCTTGTATCGGATATTGCAATGCTTACAAAGGAAATTTTCCCTCTTGCTTTCGTATAAAACCGCAGTCGCCCTTTTTTCGCATAGGTCATCGAAAATGTATTCGTAGTCAACTGCAACCGGGTTGCTCTGATAGATCACAAGGTCGTTTGTCTGCCATTGTTCACCCGTCAGAAGATCATCGTCAGGCTCGTACAGCAGTGCAAAATATCTCTTGCTCAGCAGCTCATTCCCGAATCCGTCAAGAATTTTCTTTGCTATATCAATCTCCGTCAGCAGGACATTGTTGTCGTTCGGGTACTGTGTGGAAATGATGATACCGAGCTTGTTTTTCAGCGTGATCTGCGAGGAGCGCATTGCCTCGACGGGGTAATCGTCCATTGCCCCCGCTTCGTCCGCAAGAAAAATATTCGCCATTTTACCGTCCATCTTGTCTTCGGAATAAGCAAGCGGAGTGTACTCACTGTCTGTCAAAAGACATCTTATCTCGCTGCGTAACGACTTGAATATTTCTCCGTCATTGAGCGCAGGAGATGATTTTATTATCTTTCGGATAGCCGCCTGCAGCTCCTTCGATAGCTTGAGGTCGGGTGCGACCGAGAAAAAGCGCCCGAATCTCCCCTCCGTCAGCATTCCGATGATGAAGATCACGCCCGAATAAAACGTCTTGAAATTCTTTCGGCATATCTCCAACAAAGCCGTCCGATAGTACCGAGTGCCGTCCGCTCTGTTCTTCGTGCAGAATACAGCAACGATGAGCAGCCAGGCGTAACGCTCCATACAGCTTATCAGCGGCTTGTGCAGATCGGGGTGTATTATAAGCCTTAAAAGCTTGCATATCTTGCGAAAAGTCTTTTCGCAAACATAAGCATCGGGGTCTGCTCCGTCAACGATAGTCAGCCAGGCGGCGCATTGCTTTTTAACATATTTCGGCGTTTTTCTGTTTGTATCGTCAATGCACCAAAGCGCATACTTGTATGCCGGACTCTCTTTTATCGTCAACCTGCTCACCTCCGTGATTTTATCTTAACATAAAACCAAGCGGAGAAACGGACAGTTATTTTTCACTGCCTGCATCGGTAGTGTCTGTATCCTCCTCATCGTCCATAAGAGCCGCAAGCAGCGGATTTTCTGCTTTCTGCGGTGTTTTCGGAATGTTGCGCAAAGCCGCCGAGATAGTCATAACGTTTTCTTTGTCGATAGCAAGCATCATATTCCGCTTTCGGTCGATAGCCGCACCGATGCTAATTTTCTGCGATTTCAGCTTTGCGACCTGCTTTGCAAAAAACATAATCGCATCGAAGTCCTTTACCTCCAGCTTCTTAAACTCCCGTTCAAGCTCGTTCGTAAGCTCACGAAGATGATCTATGTCCTCTTCAAGCTCGACTATCTCCGAATAAAGCTCGCAGTAAGTGTTTATCCCCGAAGAGTACAGCGCATCGTTTTTCTCGATGTTCGCCATAAGCTTCGATATGCGCAGGAACTCTTTGTGAGCAGTCTTGTTGCTGCGAACCTCTTTCCGCTCCCATAAGGGCTGACCGCTCAGAACGGATCTCTCCGCTTCCTCCCTCGCCGCAAGCTCCGCCTTTGTTCGATGACTTTTTCTCTCAGCTTTTATAACGCCTGCCGTTTTTGATGGTCTTCCCAATCTGCTCACCTCCCACTCTTACCCTGTTTTTATCATAGCATACACCGCCGCTCAAAAACGGACATTTGAGCAAAATGCATTTTTACAAAAAAATAATTTGCTCATTTTGGGAACTTTTTGTTCACGAAGGGCAGGAGTAGGTGTCCGAGATCCTCCCCGAAGAAGCGTGACATACCGGGGGTACTACTTTGATTTTTAGGGCATCTCGGATAAATCCTCGGATTTTGCTAATTTTTTGAGTAAAATTGCAGGTATTTTCCCGTTTTCCGCAAGCTCGTGATGATAGCTGCATAAACAGATGAGGTTGTCATCGTCAAGCCTCTTGCCAAAGTCTACCGACAGCGGCACAATGTGGTGAACGCTGACCTCGCTGACGTATGCGATAGGCTTATTGCCGTAGCCGATAGCACACAAGCGGCACATATTGCGGTCACGCATACGGATATACGCACGCTTATATTGCCACTGCTTTGAATTACGAAATTTGACTATTGCGTTTGCTGCTTTATTCCGCTGCCACTGCGGACGTTTCGGACAAACATAGTTTATTTCGTGTAACTGATTGCAATAAGGACAGGCTTTTTTCACTTTTTCGCCCTCTTTTGACGCTTAGGACTGCCTAAGCCGTAGTATTTATACAGCCTTTGCAGCGTCCTTTCGGAAACATAAAACTGCATTGCAACTTTAGTTCGGCTCTGACCTGCTTTTTCAAGCTCCCACGCTCTTCTTGTTGTTTGCTCAGATAAACAGTATTTCATTTCGCTCCCTCCAAATAATTAATAATAACCTCTCTCGCCTCGTCAAAGCCGTAGCAGACAATGACCTTATAGTCCTGACCTCTCAGCGCATCTATCCACTCTTTTTGCGCCGCCGATATCTTGCCGCCTTTTGTGCGTTTGAGCTCAATGTATAAGCCGTGATAGCCGCCTCTTGCGCACGGCAGGAAAATATCAGGCACACCTGCCTTAACCCCCTGCGCCTTAAAGCGTGCCGCCTCTGACTTGCTCCGCTTGCCGCCGTTAGGTATGTGATGCATTAGATCAAGCTCGGGATATTTACCACTCGCCCAAGCCGCCCACGCAAAAATGTGTGCCTGCTCTGTGTCCTCTGTCGGTATGTAGTGTTGCATTAAATTATCCTCCTCATTGCGTACTTGATGTAGCTGCCGCCCGTCAGCTCGTCCGTACCGCTGTAGATGCTGTCGGATATAAGCTCATAGCCTTTGGGAGCTCTTGGCTTGTACCAACGCTCGGCATCTACACGCTCAACTGTAATCTTTGGCTTTTTAAGTCCTTTGCTCGGTATATATCGGCGCTCTCCGTGTATGTGCGTATCGGGCAGTTTGCCGCCCTTAGTGCGGTCAACGTAATATCTCGCCAAGCCGTACCAGTCGTAATTGTGCCATAAGCGCCAGTTGCCTCCGTGCTGCACCTTGCCGCCCGAAGCCTGCGCCCACAAGTCCTCGATGATCTCAATATCACGGTGGCTGTGCAGTATGATGTGATGATGTATTGCACCTCGCGCGCCAACCTCGGTATTGTACACATAATCGGGCTTGTATCCGTGCTCGCGGCAATACGGACGATACAGCTTAAAAAAATCTCTCATAGCAGCTTTGGCATCGTCGAGTGTGCGGCGGTCGTTGGCAGGGTAAGTCAAGACGATGTTGTAGTCGTCGGGATAAAAATTGCAAAGCAAAGTGTGATACAGCCGCTCTATCGTCTTGCGGAGATTATACTGCTGTTTTTGCTCCGATGTCGGCTTGGACTTTGGCGCACGTTTGCCGCCCGTCTGCTCCGCTCCTGTGTACTTGACAACAAAGGTCATTCCGTTGCCGCACTCGATCGTCTTTTTAAAATAATTGCCCATACCAAAAGTTAACCCCTCTAACAAGACAGCTTAAAAGGGTCTTGCTCCCTCATTTTTGCATTATAATAGTATAGATGCCTAAAGACGGCAAAAGGGCAAGCCCTGACCTGCTCACCCTATGCTTATATGTAATCGCCGCGCTGTAAATGGCAGTAAACAGCGTTATCCTGTGCAGCGGATTACTTTTTATCATGGCTATTTCGCCAATGATCCTGCATATCCGAAAGAGCTTTGTACACCTTTCGTGTGCAGTTGAGATAATTTGTGAGCCACACATCATCGAATGCTGCTGGTATAATAGCAGCAACGACAAACATTCCATTTTTTATAACGACTATCGGCTTATCACTTACCAAGCGCAAGCAATACTCGATGTCGCCACCAACATCAAACGGCTTTATATATTTAGGATCAACGAAATATACCTCATCATCGCCGAACGTGCTTAATACTGTATGATCGAAAAAGTTGTACCGCTCAATCGTCAGCACCCTGTCCGATGCATTGTATGCGTCGGACATTATTTCAGTGATAAAAGGAGTTTGCTCCTTAACTTCAACCGATATCTCATCGGAATAGCAGCCAATCAGAGCGGCAATAGATGATTCACTAAAAGTCGGCAAATTTTCGTTTAAAGCATAACAGCAATAGCCATCCGCTAAAAACTGCTTTGATATGCGCTTTTCGCCATCAATGGAATCGGCAACAACATTATACAGCACAAGTTTGTGCGATTTTCGGAACAGGCTGTATATTTTATCAAGCTTAAGTTTCATTTTTATCATCATCCTTTCGGAGCCATTTCCAACTTATCAAGTCCGCCGCTTAAATAAAGCTGCATTGCCTCGATTACGATGCAATTAATTATTGTACCTAAATCTTCAAATGGTGCTTCGTGCGGCTTTTTGTATGCCTCTTGTCCAGCTGTTTTTTGTATCATCATCTGCCTTAAAGCATCTAAATTTCCTTTAAGTGCCGCTATGTTGGGCTTGCCGTTTCCCATTTTCAGGAAACTCCACATCAGCTCCAATTGATTGTGATCCAAGTTTTCAAGTGTATGTTTTGCCATTTTTCCCACCATTCAACTTTCTGCAAGCTTTATCCGCTCCGTCGTAATTCTTAAAAGCATTTACGCCGAACTCGCCGATACCTATTTCGCATAAGCCATTATCCACCCACACTCTTTTGTCCGAAACTTCCTCGGCGATAAGCTCGTCGATTTCATATCTTTTTTTATCATCGCTAAAATACACATAATAAAATGTGTCCCCGACTTTTATAGTCGAAGCGTTGCCCTTCTCTATCCAAAAGCCTTTATTTGGCTTGCCTCTGACATCCTCAAAAAGCCTGATAGCGTCGATATCTAAATAGAGTGTTGCTCTACATGATTTTATGTGATACCCTTTTTCGAGCTCGGCAAGTATCTTTTTAGCTGTCATGGGTTTATCCGCACTTGTGCTTTTTAATATGGCGTACACCGCCAACAATCTTATGCTACGCTCATTATTTCTTACGCTCATCTTTCCATCTCCTCTAAAGCCAAATTTAAGAAGCGAGCAATGGCACCCTTGAATTTTTTACACTTTTCTTCATCTGTGATTTTTTCGAGCTCCGCCGATATCTGCTGTAGATCCTTTTGCAGTTCGCCAAGATAAAATTTCATTGTGATCTGCTCTGCATCAGCATTATTTTCAGCTTTCTTCAGCTTCTCTTCAAGTGCCTTGACTTTTTCCTGCGAGGCACTCTCTGCACCGTCAACCTGCTCCTGCAATTCGGCTTTTTCGCGCTCGGATTTATCGAGCTTGTCCTTAAGCTTGCTGATCTCGGCATTATGCTTGGCTTTATCCTCGGCAAGTGCTTTTTGCACAAGCTTGTCCAGCTCCTCGGGATCAGGCTCACGGACCGCAACCTCGGCAGGTTTTTCCGATAATACTTTCAACTGCTGTTCAAGGTCGGTCACCCTCATCGATTCTTTTCTTTTTTCTTTTTCAAGCGACTTGGTTTTATCCTCAAATAAGGACAGCTGTTCGCCTTTTTCGCAGTTTTCGACTTTCAGTCGCTCGATTTCCACTTTGAGTTCCTGCACGGTCAGCTCGCCAATGTCGACCTTTTCCGCAAAATCCTCACGGTCAAGCGGATTAATGTGCGTAAGCAGCTCCAATTTTGTAACGCCGTGCTTTGCATTTGACTGCAAAAAGGCAGGCGGCAGCTCCTCATAGATTTTTATGTATGTATAAGCCTGACGGGACTTGATATTTGCTTTGTCCTCGCAGTAAACTCCAAAATCATCATAGCCAAGTGCCGTATAAAGCTTATCATCACGCATCTGTTTTAAGCATCGGCACATCTCTAAAAGTGCGTTTGCGGCAATAGTGCCGTTTGTGATGATCTGCTGATGCAGCGCAAGTGCCGCCGAGTATTCGGGGCTGCTTACGTCTGCTGTTATTATCTCATTTGACATTGTAATACCTCCGATTATGCTGTTTTGATGTTTTTACTTTTCGGGTGCTTTTTATCGTTGGGCAAGGCAACCCATTTGAGCCACTTATCTACAAATTTTTGTGCTTGAGGTGCGGGATCACAATTGCGCATCCCTCTTATCTGAATAAGATTTTTCCCTCTCATCTCAATTGTATATAAGGCAGACTCTTTATTTTTTACATCACGCATAAAAAGTATTGTAAGCACACCATTAATGTGCCGCTCTGCATAGCCCGCTACACAATGATGCAAATTTTGCCCCTCATCGATAATCTCAATAGCCGACTTGGGTACGATAATGCAGTAACGCTTATCTTCATACTCGTACATATCGGCATAATCTTGATATTTGCCATTCATATATGTACGGGTCTGCTCGGCAGTTTCTTTTTCACGCCGTTCCCGCTCAATCGCTCTCTCGGCGGCACTTGCACGTTCGTGTACTGCTTGCAGGTCGGGCGGCCTGCTGATCTGATCATCAGCCGTATTATAGCCTATTAATCTGCACTGCCTAATGTAGTCCCCGTACATCTGAATAAGAACTCGCCAGTCAATTCTTCCTTGCTTTTGCGCCTGCTTTTTCAAATAATTTATGTACTTTTGAGGAGTAAGATTAGTTTTCATAAGGTCGCCGAGTGCGACACTTATGCTACAGCCTACCTCCTTGCAAAGCATAGCCGCATCATCAAACTTATATTTATGCCCTTGCCTTTTTCCGATGAGCTTAAGCCTGCGCCAACACTGAAGTGTATTTACATCAACGATATACTTATCTCCTGCCATTACTTGGCGGATCGCAGCCGCATCATTGCTGTCGGTGCGGAATACCTCTGCGGCGTTCTTTCCCTCAAGAGCGATAACACTCTTGCAGGGGCGATTATAATCCACGATTTCACGCACGACTTCTGCGCCACCCGACTTGATAAGCATCTCAATTGCAGGATATCTTACCGCATACATCATATATAAAAGCGGCTTAAATCCACTATAAATTTTATCTTTATGCTCGTTATACCCTCCTACATACATTCTCGGGAGATTATACTTCAAAAAACTTTTTGAAAGCACTTCCGAATTATATGCCATAAAGTAATCACGGCCGAACGCTGTGCTTATATAAGGCTCATACATTGTCCCGCTTTGCTGATAGGTGCCAAAAAAGCTATAAAAAAGCCGTGAATTTCCCGGTGTATATTCAACTGCGTATGCGATATCAAATTCGGGTCCTTTGTACCATTTGCTCAGCCAGTCGATATTTTCATCATTGCCGTATTGGCTCACGAGCTGACCGCATACAGCGAATACTTTATTTTCCTTTACGAAAAAAGCAACTATATTATTCAATTCAAAGAGATTTTTTCGCCCTCTGCCCTCTGATTTCGCCGTAACTTTTTTATTGCATTCAAGGCAGTTAATTTCGGTGTTGTGGGCTATGATGCGTGCCATATTGAGCTTGGCATAGTCAAGCGGCGTGATGATCTCTTGAGCGAGATCAAGGCGATATCTCTTACAGCAGTTCGTACAAAAGCAATCTATATATGTTTTGTGCTTACGATAAAAAAGGAACTGTTTATCATACTTTCGGTGCATATCAAGCCGCATATCGTCCGATATTTCCGGGCAATCAGGCAAAACTTCCTGTATTATCATTCTGTCGCCCCCCTTAAAACAGATCATCGAGCGACATATTGAGCACCGATTTTTTCAGCGGCTCTGCACTCGTTATCATCTCGATCGGCGGCGTATCTGATGCGGCTGCTCCGATGAGGTCTATTGTCATTGTACACTTTATGTCCGCACCGGGAAAATAAAAGTTTACAGCTTTTTTGTAAGCGTCAATGTCGGAAATTGCTGACCCCGTGTCTTTTGCGACTGCTGCAAGGCAATCGGTAAGCGTTTTTTCACTTTGCGCAACCGCCTGAGCAAACTCGGAATCCTGCTTGCAGAAATTCATAAGCGTATTATACACGGCGGACATCATTACTTCTTCTTTCTTTCCGCCACTAAATTTCTTTTTCTCTTCGGAAAGCTTTTTTATTGCTTTTTCTATCATATAGTTTTACCTCCTTGACAGCACAACAAAATTATGTTATACTGTAATCGTCATATAGTTTTATTTTCTTTCGTTTTCTTTCAGACCGTCCTTGATGATATGGGCGGTCTTTTCTTTTTATCATTCGGCATAATCCGCTCCTAACGCTATTACAAGCTCTTCCACTCTTTGCCGCGTAAAGCCTATTATTGGCTCTTGCAGTTCGCAGTGATAGAAATCTTTATATTTTCGGGCAATGAGTGTTTTAACACTGCGTTCCCACGCGATACGCACCGAGGGTTCTGTTCCGTCTTTATGATTGAATTTTTCAACATAACGTTTGTACCAAACAGACAACACCGTGTTGCTGAGGTTGATATCATATCCATACGGATTATTCTCATTAAACACCCTCTTATGTCGGGCATTACGCTCCTCGATTATCTCTGCGTCTGTGCGATATGCCATTCCTAAGCCTTTCTATAAAGTTTCCAACCGCCGCTTTTATAGCGGCTTTTTCTTCAAGGGTGAAAGATATGCTGAAATTCTGCGCCGTTTGCAGGATCAGCAGCCCGACATATCCGCCTAAAATAATCATCATTGCAAGTATGTACATTACTTTTTTCCTCCTTTTAGCTTTGGTATATTCTCTTTGGAATATTGGAGTATTTTTTCTACATCGTAAGAGTGCACGCCGTCACCGCTCTCTGTAGAAGACTTTGTGAGCTTGGCTTTATCTTCACGCATAAATTTGCGGACGGTAAGGTTATAGTCTTTATACGTTTTACCGTTCTGCTGACAGTATTCATCTACCTTTTGAATGTACTCGTCAGCCGTTTTTACACCAAACTCTTTAACAAGATTTGCATATTGAGTTCCCGTCAGCAAAACGTGTTTATACTCTCCATATTTGGTTCTTGGCTCGCTCTGCTTGCTGTCCGCTTTTTGGGACACTTGCTTTTTTGGCTTCGGCGGAGTTGTTTGTGCAGGTATCTCTGTCGTAAGCTTGTCCAGCCTATCAGCCGATGCCTCGTTGCGGTCCGTTGACTTATCAAGCCGCCCGATGATGTCGCTCAGACAGCCAAGCTCGGCAAGCTGTATGCGCTTGTCTTCCACTTCGGCGTTAAGGTCAGATATCTCATCATTAAGCCGCTCAACCTGCTCCGAATATTGCTGTATCGTTTGCGCCTGCTCCGCATATTTTGCAGCAAGCCTGCAAGCATCTCGTAGTAGTTCCGCCGCCCTTTGCGGTGTGTCGCACTCTTTACACGCTTTGATGAATTCAGCTGTCGTCATGGCTTTTCTGTACCAAGATTTTGAATCTCTGCTTAAGGCTCAACTCCCATTCTGAGAGCACTTCACAGAAGTTCGGAAACTCATCTGCGGATGTAGCTCTGCAAAGCTTTATCGAGGCAATGAGCCTCTGTAATGCCTCTTTGCATGTCGGCTTCTTATAGTCCATTGATATCACCTTCTTTATCCAACAATGCTATTGTCTTATCAATAGCATTGATATGCTTAGTATATATCTTTTCTAAATCATCAGCCGCCTGATCAGATATATCCATTGCGTGCAGAGATAAGATTAAACTCTGCTGCTCACATCTTGCTTGGGTAAGTATGCCGATTATATAAGATTTTTCTTTTGGTGTCATAGTTTTTACTCCTTTTTATGTATTTTCCACTGCCTTTCGGCGGCAATAATCTCTTATGATCTGGTTTGCTGTTTCATACATACGATCAACATTCCTCTGCAAGCTATCCGCATCAAGAGTTTTAAGCACGGTATCATGTACATACACAACACCGCCTCTTTTGCCGTGAAATACATATATAATGCTTTCATCTTCCTCGATGCGCTTTCTGTCATCGTCGGTAAGCTCTGTGTTACAGCCCACTTCTCTCATGCTATCACCTCAATAATGCTTATTTCTGCAGTTGCTTGTCTTATTCCAGCGGCAGTGGCAGTATCTGCGTGACGGTAAATATCTCCGATTCGTTCTGCGTTATCTTTACGCCCTTATCTTCGATGTTAAGGGCTTTTATGATGCTCCTGCACAGATCATCTCTTGCCTTTTCCTTATCAGCAATATACTTTTCGTATTCTTCAGCCGACTTGAAAAGATCCTTATAATCATTCGTCTTGGAAAATATCCACTCATTAAGAGCCTGCGGTGTCAGCCTTATGACAATTGCCGTGCATCTGTACTTTATTACGCCGTCTGCCGACTTTACGCAGTCGATGCAAAATCGGCGATTTGCTTTCTTCGTTTTCGCCCTCACTGTAGTCGCCAAAGGGTACCATAATGCAGGAACACTGCGAGCCGTATGAGTATCCTGTGCGCAGTACCTCAGCTTTTTTCAGCGGTTTCGGGATATCTCCCACCACGCCCTCAAAGTATGTTTCGGACATTGGGTCGGTATCTCTGTCCTTGTTCTTGCCGATGATTTTCACACGGATGTCGGGGTCACAGCCCTCTATACATTCTGCGACTGTAAAGATTTCTTCTGTTGGTGTCATATAGTTTTATCCTCCTTATTTTCTCTTTATCTTAAACCAGTGATAAAGTGTTTCTTTTATCGCTTCGTCTTTCTGTTCGTCGGGTATTTCAATATTATTTTTTACTATGAAATATATCAGACTTTCCGCTGTCAGCTTCCATGAAAACCATTTAAGAAGCAAAAAGACTACGGCGACTATGAATATAACATACAAACTTATCGCCTCCTATCGGTTATGATGTTCTCCGAGCCTCGTGTTCCCATTCGGTCACGATCTCGTTTGCGGCGGAAAGAACTTTATCCGCTTTGGGGGTCTGCATAAATCCTTTGAGGATTTTGGAAAGCTCCGCAGGGTCAACTTTAAGATCGTACTTGCTTTTAAGAATTGGAATAAGCGATGCCTGACTGCGGTTCATTTCCGTAAGTCTAACTTTTATTCTGAATGGCATTATTTTCACTCCTTTCACGTTTCAAAAATTATTGACAAATACTCCCTTGTCTGCTATAATGTAGTTGGGCTTTTATATCCTTTTTTGTCAACATTTTGTTGTTGTGATTATATTATAATTCCGAATTTTAGAATTGTCAATATAAATTAGCAAAATAAATTCTGATTTTTGGAATTATGTAATATTTAAACAAATTAAAGGAGATGTTATTGTGTGGTATGAACAATTTGACCGCTTATGCGACGAAAAAGGGACAACCCCGACGGCTTTTGTAACTAATGTATTAGGATTAAGTTCTTCAAAAGTCACGGCTTGGAAACAAGGTTCAATTCCGAAAATCGAAATTCTCCAACAAATAGCTGACTATTTTCAAGTAACTGTTGGTTTTCTGTTTGATGGCAAAGAAAAAAGCCCCAAATCCGAATTATCAGACTTGGAACTTGAATTACTTGAAAAATTTAATAGACTTGAAGAAGTTGACAAAGGGCGAATTCTTGGAAGAATGGACATTATTTTAGATGAGTACAACAGACCAATAGAAAACGCCAAGACAGCAAGAGCAGCTGCATTCGGCGGCAAAACCCAAAAAGTTCCCGATCTCGATATATCGCTCAATGATAGGATCGATGCAATTGAACGTCAAGCTTTGATAGATGAAATCAAAGCAAGTCAAGATCCAAAGGGAAATTAAGGAGTTTATAGCACTATTTACTTGTGGATTTAATTCTTATATTCCGTTATAATTTGTATATAAAATTATAACGGAGGTTTCGTATGAAAACTAAAGCTAAAGAATTTATTCACAAGCATGGGTTGAACAAATCAAATGTTCTGTCATTATCCTTTTTGCAGAATATTGCCGTAAAAGAGCATTATAAAGTTTATCGTCCTAAAAGTTCTTCCGATGAAATTGTCACACTTTTGAAAATGGAAGAATATTTTAACGCTCATTGGGCTTTTGTATATTCGGGAACAAAAAATAAAATCATTGCCATTCGCAGTGATATTCCCGATTCATTCGCCGCAAGAATGCTTCTCCATGAACTGGCACATATCTTCCTGCATCATATTGATGCAAGTGCAATACCGGCGGTATCAGATGAAGCAGAAGCTAATATGCTTGTTGACTGCATATATGAAGAAGTTTATAAATCCAAAGTTCCGAATGTTATAAGTATTATTCTGTTTGTTGCTGCTGTTTTTACATTGATGATATCAATACATATATTCAACGATCAGCGTGATACCATAGAATCGGTTACCGGGACTTATATTTCGTCATCAGCATCATCGCAATTACAGCAGCAGTCCGAAAGTGTGTTTGTGACTAAAACAGGCGAGAAATACCATAGAGCGGGCTGCTATCATATAAAGGACAGCGAAACAATAGAACTAACGATATCGGAGGCGGAAACAGCAGGATACAAACCCTGTAAGGACTGTTTCCCGAATGGATCATAATATAATAGCCGCCTTAAATGACGGCTATAAATCAAGCAAAGGAGCTTACATAAATATGAGTGGACAAAAGATATATACAGCAATAAAGGATTATACTGTTATCGACTTGGAAACTTGCGGTTGCAGTGGTGAAGATAGAAAAAAGGTTATTGAAATTACCGCTTTGCGTTTCAGAGATGATAAGTTAGTTGATAAATTCTCTACTTTGGTAAATCCTCAATGTCATATTCCATCTCAAGCTACAAAAGTTAATAATATTACAGATTCAATGGTTGCAGATGCTCCGACAATTGATAAAATTTTTAAAGTCTTTTTGGATTTTATCGGAGATGATGTTCTCGTTGGACATAATATAGGCGGCTTTGATTATGGAATAATTAATAATTTGGCTATTGAATTATTGGACTCGGAAATTCAAAACTCTTATATTGATACATTCAGGCTTGCACAACGCTGTTTACCCGAACTTCAAAATCACAGACTTGACACTTTATCAGATTACTTGGGACTCTCTACTGAAGGTATGCACCGTTCTGAATATGATTGTATGCTGACACATCAGCTATATCTCAGCCTAAAGCCACTATGCAACAGTACGATTTCTCCAAGCTTTTATAGTCCAAAACCTAAAAGTAAAGAAAAGTATTCTTATGCAAAAGCCGATAAAGCTTTTATAAATAATAATCCATTTCTCGGAAAGATTTGTATTGTAT
>OHPL01000304.1_pt1 | contig 33632 bp, 28 predicted proteins | sample 1577711 | NCBI WGS metagenome assembly OHPL01 (sample SAMEA3879538, study PRJEB24766) | human gut metagenome | biome: human-associated habitat; feature: feces | place: USA | collected 1985/1987
GTCGCGGGCTGTACCGCCAGTGGGGAATCGCACCCCGCCCTGAAACGAACTTTCTGGGCAGAGTATAACGCGCCGGGCCGTACTTGTCAACCCCCAATTTCGGTTGCCCTTTCCGCGCGCTTTATGGTATACTGAGGCGTAATATTTTATTTCCGAGGAGTTTTTGCCATGATCTTTTCCATCCGCGATCTCGCGTTCGAGATCGGTTCCCTCTATCTGGAAGGCTGGCTTGCCCTGGCGGCGCGCTGCGTCTGTGCGCTGCTGCTCTTTGCCGCCGGAGCGCTGGTCTCCCTGCTGCTGCGCAGGAAGCTCTTCCCCATCCTGCAGGCCCGCAGCTGGCATTTTGCCGCCACCCCCATCCTGCTGCGCAGTCTGGAGCGCCCGCTGGAACGGATGGCCGTCTTCACCGGCCTCTACCTCGCGCTGACCAGCCTGCCGTGGGCCATCACCGGCCTGCCCAAATTCCTGCTCGTGGCCTACAAAGTCGTGATGAGCTTTCTGTTCTGCGAGGGTCTGTATCAGGCCTCGGATGTGGCTGACCTGCTGCTGGCCTCCTGCAGCCTGGAGATCCGCTCCAACAAGACCCTGCTCGCCCTGCTGAACACGACCTACAAGGTGCTGGTGGTCGTGCTCGGCGTTGCCACCATCGCGCAGGTCATCGGCTTCCCCATCGGCAGCATCGTCGCCGGTGCCGGCCTTGTCGGCCTGACCATTTCGCTGGCCGCACAGGAGAGCGCCAGCAACCTGTTCAGCGGTCTGGTCATCCTGCTCGACAAGCCCTTCTCGGTGGGCGACTGGATCACCGTGGGCGAGGTCGAGGGCGAAGTCATCGACATCAACTTCCGCTCCACCCGCATCCGCGCCATGGACAAAACGGTCAGCATCGTCACCAACAGCAAGATCTGTTCTTCCACGGTGCAGAACGCTGCGCTGCGCACCATGCGGCCCTATCGGTTCACGCTGGGCGTCACCTACAACACCACCCGCCCCCAGCTGGAAAAGCTGATGGCCGACCTCAAGACCATGCTGGACGAAAGCCCCTACACCCAGAAGGGCAGCAACATCGTCCGGCTGACCAGCTTTGGCGATTCCAGCATCAACATTCTGGTTTCCGCCTATCTCCAGACGAACACCTATGCCGTCTTCCTCGAAGAGCAGAACGACCTGAACCTGAACATCATGGACATCATGCAGGCCGATGGTGTGGACTTTGCCTTCCCCTCCACCAGCGTCTACATTGAAAAATCCGGCTCCTGAGCCGCACCCTTCCGCTCCCTCTCACGGGGGAGTTTTTTGTTTGCGGGCAGATGGAGTTTTCGTGCATTGCACTCACAAAGCCACATCCAGCGCCATCATCAGTGCGAAGCCCAGCACCACGCTGATGACCCCGGCAGGCTCATCGGCCTCCACGGCTTCGGGGATCATCTCCTGCGCCGTCACGCAGACCATGCACCCGGCGGCAGCGCTCATCAGCCAGGGCAGAGCGGCCTGCACCCAGCCCGCCAGGGCCAGCGCCAGCAGCGCACCCAGCGGCTCCACCAGCCCGGAGGCCAGCCCGGCCCCGAACGCCCGCTTCCGGCTCTCCCCGTTTTGCAACAGCGGCAGGCTGACCGCTGCGCCCTCCGGGATGTTCTGCAGCCCGATGCCCAGCGCCAGAGCCAGCGCGCCGCTCATGGCGTCCGCCTCCCCGGACAGCGCCAGCGCAGCCGCCAGACCCACCACCATACCTTCCGGCAGGTTGTGCAGGGTCACGGCCAGCACCATCCGGCCGCAGTGCCCGGCCCCGGCGCCTGTCAGCAGCGTCCCCGCCGCCTGTTCCAGCCGCAGCAGGCCCACCGCTCCAATAATCAGCCCCGCCGTGGGCGGGAGCCACGCAGGCAGCGGCCCTTCCTCCGCCCGCTGGATGGCCGGCAGCAGCAGGCTCCACACACTGGCCGCCAGCATGATGCCTGCCGCCATGCCGCAGAGCATCCGCCGCGTCTTCGGCTCCTGCGTCGGCCGCATCAGAAAGACACCGGCCGCCCCCACCGTCGTGCAGCAGGCTGGCAGCAGCAGGACCGCCGCCAGCAGAAAAAAGATCCTGTTCAAAACGCATTCCCCCTTCCCGCCGTTCTATGCAGGAAAGAGGAATGTGGTGAACGGGATCGTCCCTGTTTCAGAAGGGATTGTCGTCTGCATCGGCATCGCTGCACGCTCCGTCATCGTCCGAAGCAAATGCGCTGTCCACATCCTCGCTGCCGAAATTGCGGTCGAACGCGGTCATATACTGTGCATAGCCCTCATCCCCTGTGCCAAAGTAACCAAAATCAAAGTCTTTCATCGCGATATCCTCCTGCTGTCGTTTCTGTTCCGAACCGGCCTTCCCTGTTCTGTTTCCCATTATACACTTTTGCCGTCCCATAAACCGGATATTCAAACTATGATTCTGCACCATTGGTGCAGCGGCTTTTGTGCGTCCTTCTTTTGCCTGGTTTTGCAGATTTTGTGAAAATGACAGTCTGCTAAAAAAGCCTTGACTTTTGGGCAATATTTCTAACAAATGTGTGGATTTTCCTTTGTAAATGCAATCTTTGCCGAAAAGCCCTTGATTTTTTTGACAAACGGACTAGAATATCATTTTGCAGAACGACCCCACCTGTGAGAGGTCGGCTGTGAATTTTTTGGATCGTAAGGAGATTTTTGAATATGAAACTCAAGAATGTTGCTGTTGTCGTTGCTGCTCTGGTCCTGGCTGTTGGTATGACTGCCTGCGGCGGCTCTTCTTCCACTGCCGCTTCTTCTACCGCAGAGTCTGCGGCTTCTTCCGTTGCTTCGGTCTCTGCTTCCTCTGAGGCAGCTTCCAGCGAGGTTGCTTCCTCTGTGGCTGCTTCTTCCACTGCCGCCTAAGTTCTGATCTTGTCCCGTTGCAAATAGCGGAATGCCGCCCTACAGGCTCTCACCTGTGGGGCGGCATTCTGTTTTTGATTGACACTTCTCCCGAATGGGTCAGACGCCCCAGAACAGGATGCCCACCCCTGCCGCCAGAACGATCATTCCGATCGGAGAGGGGGCTTTTTTTATTACCTTTTTGTAGGCGAAGTGCACCGCCCACAAAAGGGCAAACACCGCCGCCGACCGGGCCGAAACGGAGACCCCGCCGCCCACGGTCGTGAAGCCCGCCAGCGTGGAGAGCGCCATGGTCAGGGCCGTAGCCAGGATCATCGCCACAACGCAGGGCCGCACCCCGGAGAGGAAGGCTTCCACCCCTGCATACTTCATCAGGTTTTGCAGCACTGCCGCGATGAGCAGAATGATGACGAACGAAGGCAGCACCACGCCCAGCGTGGCGAAAAATGCACCCAGCAGCCCTCCTTGCGAGGAGCCGATGAAGGTTGCCATGTTGACGGCCAGCGGGCCGGGGGTGGACTCCGACACTGCGATGAAGCTCAAAAAATCGCTCTCGGTCAGCCAGCCATGCGAAAGCACAGTCTCCCGCACCAGCGAGATCATCCCGTAGCCGCCGCCAAAGGAGAGCGCCCCGATCATGAGAAAGTTCAGGAACAGCTGCACATAGATCATCTTCCCGCACCCGCTTTCTTCACAAGATAGAGCAACACCCCCGCCGCCCCGCTGAGCAGGATGTAGTAGATGGACGAAAACGACACCGCCGCCACCGAACAACCCACCATGGTCGCGATGACCGCCGCCAGGATGCAAACGTTGAACGCATTCCGTTCCAGCTGGCGCAGCATCTTCAGCCCCGCCGAGAGGATGAGGTAGATGACGCAGACCTGGATGCCCCGGAACGCATGGGCCACCACCGTCAGGCTCAGAAAGCGGTCAAAAAACAGCGAGATGCAGTAGATGACCACAAAAGACGGAATACAGACGGCCACCGTGGAAGCCGCCGCCCCGGCGATGCCGTCGATCTTATAGCCGATGTAGGTGGCGCTGTTCACCGCCACGGGGCCGGGCGTTGACTCGGCGATGGCGACCATATCCAGAAATTCCTCTCTGGACACCCACTGCTTTTCCTCGACGAATTCGTGCTCCAGCAGGGCGACCATGGCATAGCCGCCGCCAAAGGTGAACGCGCCGATCTTCAGGAATGTCCAGAACAGGGTCGAAACTTTTTTCATACCGATTCCCTCCCAATAACGAATCGTTTGTTCGTTCCATGCCTCCTTACTATATCGCCCTGCCGCCCGCCTGTCAAGAATCGCCCCGCCCGCAGAGATTGGATCTCCGTGCAGAAAGCGGCGCAGCTCTTCTCTTTCTCCGCGCGGCATGGTATACTGAACACAGACACCTGATGTTACAGAAAAGAGGTCTTATTTCATGAAAACCGCATTGACCATTGCGGGCAGTGATTCCAGTGGCGGTGCCGGCATCCAGGCCGACATCAAGACCATGGCGGCCAACGGCGTCTTTGCCATGAGTGCCATCACGGCCCTGACCGCACAGAACACCACCGGTGTGACCGGCATCTTTGAGACGACGCCGGAGTTTCTGGCCGCTCAGCTGGACGCTGTGTTCACCGACATCTACCCCGACGCCGTGAAGATCGGCATGGTCTCCTCGGCACCGCTCATCCGCACCATCGCCGAACGGCTGCGCTTCTATGAGGCAAAGCACATCGTGGTGGACCCGGTGATGGTGGCCACCTCCGGTTCCCGGCTGCTGCGGGACGACGCCATGCAGGCCCTCACGGAGCAGCTGCTCCCGCTGGCAGAGGTCGTCACGCCCAACATCCCGGAGGCCGAGATCCTTTCCGGCCTAGTCATCACCGACGCCGCCGGGATGGAAGCTGCCGCCCGGAAGATCAGCGAGCAGTACGGCTGTTCCGTCCTCTGCAAGGGCGGGCACAAGGTCAACGATGCCGACGACCTGCTCTGGCGGAACGGCAGCGGGAAGTGGTTCCGTGGGGAGCGCATCCACAACCCCAACACCCACGGCACCGGCTGCACCCTGTCCAGCGCCATCGCCTCCAATCTGGCCAAAGGCTATGACCTCGACACCTCGGTCGAGCGGGCCAAGGAGTACATTTCCGGCTGTCTGTCCGCCATGCTGGACCTCGGCCGCGGTTCCGGCCCCATGAACCACATGCACAAGCTCTTCCTCGATTAAGCAGCACGAAGCCCCCGTCTCTGCACCGCAGGGATGGGGGCTTCAGTCTGCGTTATTTTGCCCAGGTGACCGCTTCGCTGCCGGTATAGTCGAACCGGCCGTCGTTCTTTTCTTCCAGCGCCTTGATCATGTGATAGGTGTATTCGTTGTAAGGCGTCGGGATGCCCAGCTCTGCGCCCATCCGCATCAGGGCACCGGAGAACATGTCGATCTCGGTGTGGCGTCCGGCGTCCAGATCCTGCAATGTGGAGTAACGGGCCGTAGGCGGCACGGCACTGCCCCGCCCGGCGGCGGCATCGGCGATGCGCAGGTCGATGCCTTTGGCCGCTGCAACGGCTTCCAGCTCCCGGCGCAGACCGTCGCTGATGGCCTGCATGTGTACGCTGTCCCGGTAGCAGCCCACGCCCGCGCCCAGGATGGCCTGTGGCAGGTTGTTGCAGACGTTCAGGCGGAACTTGGCCCACATCTCTTCCCGGATGTGCTCCGTGACCCGGTAATGGATGCCGCTCCCCTCGAACAGTTCCACGATGGCCTGCACCCGCTCGCTCTGGAACGGTGCCTTCTGTTCGCCGAAGATGATGCCCAGCGTGGCGTCCGGGTCAAAGTGGAAACCGTCGGCCTCCTTATGAGACGCCACCTTGATGAGCGAGCGAATGACATGCGCATCCCCCACCTCAGCAGCGATGCGCTCCTCGCTGTCCACGCCGTTCATCAGGCTCATGATCACCGTGTGCTCTCCCATGGCCTTCCGGATGCTGTCCATTGCGCCGGGCAGCGCACCGTATTTCAGGCAGACCACGAGAAAGTCCACCCCGTGGGCCTCCTCCGGTGCCCAGACCTCCGGGCGGTAGGTCCTGCCGTTGATGCCAATGCCGTTTGCCTTCAGCCGCGCGGCGCGTTCTCCCTCGGCCAGCACCCCCAGCCGGATGCCCGGCTTGTCCGCCAGACCCCAGATCACATACGAACCCACGGCACCGGCTCCCAGCACCGCCACAGTTTGCATCTTCATTCTTCGTTCCCCCTCGTTTTGTATTGCGTTTTCATTCTAGCACGAAGCCGCGCCTCTTTGCAAGATGCTGCCCTGCCGGATGTTCTTTTTGGGGCGGGCCTGCTCTGTTTTCCTTGCAAAGTGCCGTCCGCTCCTCTATAATAAAATCTCAAGCTGTCGATTTCAAAAAGGAGAAGCACCATGAAACATTGGCACCGCAGCGGGCAGGCCCTGCTCAACGAAATTTCATCCACCCGGCTCCCCGCCAGCCAGCTGGCCGTCTGGTCTATCGGCCAGTGCGGGTTCATTTTCAAGTACGAGGACACCGTCGTCTGCATCGACCCGGTGCTCAGCGACCTGACCGGCCCCAGCGGCTCCCGCCGCTGCTACCCGGCCCCCTTTGCACCGGAGGCACTGCGGGCAGACCTCGTGCTCTGCACCCACGGCCACGCCGACCACATGGCAAAAGATACCCTGCGCGGGCTGGCCCGGCATCCCGCCGCCCGGTTCGTTCTGCCCGCCGGGTGCTCTGCCCTCGCCGCCGAATACGGCATCCCGGCAGACCGCATCACAACGGTGCAGGAAGGTTCCATCCTGCCGCTGGGCGGGGTCACCGTCCGGGCCTTTTCCGCCGCCCACCCGGAGCACATTCTGGATGCGGGCGACCCCGGCATGGCGCTGGGGTATCAGCTTACCTTCGGCGGCTTTACGGTCGTGCACCTGGGCGACACCTACCTGACGCCCCATCTGTACGAAACGCTGCAGGCGCTCCCCCGCCCCGACCTGCTGCTGGCCCCCATCAACGGGCAGGACTTCTTCCGCACCCAGCGCAACTGCATCGGCAATCTGGAAGCCGAGGAGGCCGCTCAGCTGGCCGTCCGGCTGGGCGCAGCCTGCACCATCCCCACCCATTACGACATGGTACAGGGCAACACCGTGGACCCGCTGCGGTTCGCTGCGGCCCTGCGTCAGCTGGACCCTGCCGCCTGTTTCGCCTTGCCTGCGCTGGGTGAGCGGCTGCTCTTCCAGGCTGACGCAGGCCGGAAGGACAGCAGCGTTTTCTCCTGCCCGCCGCCGTCCTCATCCATCCAGCGGTAGTCGGTGCTGCGGGTGAGGAGACCCTGATAGCGCACACCGTCCGGTCTGGCCATCGACGCCAGCAGCCAGTCCACTTCCAGCGGCTGGGCAAACCGCACCGTGCCGCTCAGGGTCACAAACGACCGCCCCTCGATGGTGAACCGCACTGCACAGCCGGTCTGTGTGCGCAGGACTTCCAGCGACGCCGTGTCGGTCCGGAGCGTTTGGGTCGTATTCGCGGCCAGCCGGGTTGCCTGGACGATCTGCTCTGCACGGAGGGTGCAGGGTTCCTGCGGGTCCATCCGCAGGTCGATGAGCGCTTCCACCGTCCGGATGCTCCGGCGTTCCAGCGCCGTCTCCACGGCCCTCCGGGTGGTCTGCCCGCCCCGGTAGAGCACGACGGCCCGGTCGTTCTGCGAGAGGATGACCGCCGGGGCCATTTTGCTGCCCACCAGTTCCACGCGGACCACGTCCCGGCTGAAGGCGTTTCCGGCCCCGATGGCAAGCGCCGCTGTGAGCAGCACAGCGGGCACCGCCGCCCGCAGCCGGATGTTCCAGTGCCAGGCCAGCCCCAGCAGCGCAGCCAGCAGCAGGCAGACGAGCGCCGCGTAGGCCGTATCAAAATAGATCTGCGCACCCGGCCAGCCGGACACCCACAGGGCCCAGCGGTCGAGCAGGTCCACCAGAACTTCTGCCCCGAACACCGTGGCCCGGTGCAGCGGCTCCAGCGCCGGGGCCAGCCCAGTGAGTGCTGCCGCCAGCCCCAGCAAGAGGATCGGTTCGACCAGCCAGAGCACGGCCACGCTGGAGACCAGCGCATACAGACTGGTGCTCAGGCCCCGCAGCACCAGCACCGGAAAGGTCGCCATGCAGGCACAGCCGGAGACGCAGAGCGTCTCCCACACCGCTGCCCCCTGCTGCCGCAGACAGTTTGCAAGGACTCCGCCGCGTTTGCCGGCGGTTTTTTTGTTGCGGCGGCGTTTTTCTTCCCGCCGCTCTGCACTGCGGCGGGCCAGTGCGGCACCCGCCAGCGTCCCCAGCACCGCCGCATAGGAAAGCTCAAACCCGATGTCGCAGACCGCGTAGCTGTTGCCTGCGGTCATCAGCACACCCGCCACGCCGAGGGAGGTCAGCGCATCCGCCGGGCCGTAGACCCAGACGCCCAGCGCGCTGATCCACACGGCTGCCCCGGCCCGGAGGACGGACGGCGTGAAGCCGGTCACTCCCACCAGCAGCACCGCCATCCCGGCCCGAAGCAGAGCATTCCGGAGGCAGCTGGCATAGCCGCGCAGTTTTCTGCGTTTCGGTCGGAACCGGGCCCGTACACTTCCGCAGAGGATGGAGACGTGCATTCCGCTGACGACCAGCACATGGGAAAGCCCGGCCCTGCGGTATGCATTCCGGAGGCGGGTGGAGAGATGGGTACGGTCACCCGTGACCATTGCAGCCAGAACGCCCGCCGGGCCCTCCGCCATGCCGCGCCGCAGCGCAGCGCTCAACCGGCTTTGCAGGCGGGCCGTCCGGGCGCGGAACGAGCGGCTTTCTCCCAGACGTTCCAACTTCGCGCCCCCGGCAAGCTCCGCATGCAATGCAATGCCGTCGGCATAGGCGGAACGCTGTTCCCCTTCCAGCAGCGATTCCAGCGCAAAGGTCCCGCGCACCCGCTCCCCGGCGCTGCATCTCGGCAGGGCGGCGCATTCCACGCGGAAGTCCGCTGCTTCGCCGTCCACCGTTTCCACACGGAGAACGGCATCCACGACGCCCGGATAAAAGGAGGTGCGGACCTGCTCCACCTCAGCGGTCAGCGTGACAGAGGTGCCGTCATAGGCGGCCTGCAGAGCGTTCAGCCGGGCGTGGGTGCGCAGCACCGCCCCCAGGCCCAGCACGGCCCCTGCCAGCAGCAGAATGCCGCCCAGTTTCAGGGGGGTTCGGCCCCGCACGGCGGCAAGGAGCCCGCAAACAAAAATTGCCGCAAGCAGCGGCAAAAGCCATGCTTGCGGCAAAAAGGCGCACACCAACTCCACCCCCAGCGCACCGGCGCAAAAGAGGCAGAGCGGGCGTCTCATGATTTAGTGCAGGAAGAGGGGCAGCGGCTCCAGGAAGATGATATCCTTGCGCTCCGCCGCATCACCCTCGGCCAGAACAGCAGCCTGACCCACGATGGTGCATTGGGTCTGCTCGGCCAGCGCATCCAGCGCTTTCAGCGAACCGCCGGTGGAGATGACATCGTCCACGACCAGCACCCGCTTGCCGTTCATCTTGTCCAGCTCCTTGCGGTCGATGACGAGCTTCTGCTTGCCCGCAGTGGTGATGGACTGGTCCTCGACGACGACCGGCTCCTTCATATAGAGCTTGATGCCTTTGCGTGCGCAGACGTAGGGCTTGCCGCTCTGGCGGCTCATCTCGTGGGCCAGCGGGATGCCCTTGGCCTCGGCGGTGAGCAGGATGTCAAACTCCGGGCACTTCTTCAGCAGTTCGGCGGCAGCGGCCACGGTCAGCTCGGTATCGCCCAGCATGATGAAAGCAGCGATGTCCATGTGGTCATTGACTTTGCAGATGGTCAGTTCACGGGTCAGACCCGCGACGTTCAGCATATAGGTTTCAGCCATAACAATTCCCCTTTTCTTTGTAGTTCCGTTTGGTTTTGGCTCAGACGGGCAGTTTTTCGCCGCCCAGCACATGGAAGTGCAGGTGCTTCACGGTCTGGCCGGCGTCCTCGCCGACATTGGAGATGACGCGGTAGCCGTTGTCGAGGCCCTGCTCCCTGGCGAGCTTTGCGATGACGGCAAAGATGTGGCCCAGCAGGGCACCATCTTCTTCGGTCAGCGCAGCGGCGGAAACGATGTGCTTTTTGGGCACGACCAGGAAATGCACCTTCGCCTGCGGGTTGATGTCGTAAAAAGCAACGACCTGATCGTCCTCATACAGCTTTTTCGAGGGGATCTTGCCCTCAGCGATCATGCAAAACAGACAATCTTCCATGGGAATTGCTCCTTTCGGATTTTTTTATTCCTCTGCACAGCACCCCTTTTCAGGGGTGCTGACGGAGAGGTTATTTTTTCATGTTCAGCCCAGCTGCTTCTCGACGATGCCCTTGACGGCTGCCAGAGCTTCGTCGATCTTGTTCTCGTCCTTCAGACCGGCCATTGCAAAGTCGGGCTTGCCGCCGCCCTTGCCGCCGGCGATGGCGCTGATCTCCTTGACCAGAACGCCCGCCTTCAGGCCCTTTTCCTGTGCCATCTTGTTGACGGTGACGGCCATGGTGATCTTATCCTCGGCCTTGCCGACCAGAACGGCCACCACAGGGTTGACGGCCTTGTCGCGGACGGTATCGCACATGCCGCGCAGGGTGTCGCCGGAGGTGCCGGTGAAGTAAGCGGAAGCGATCTTCACGCCGCCCACTTCCTCTGCGTTGTCGAACAGGCTGGTGACCTTGGAGGCAGCGATCTTCGCCTTCATATCATCCAGCTCCTTGCTCATGGCCTTGTTCTCGGCCATGACAGCCTCGGCGCGGGCAGGCAGACCGGCCACATTGTTGGCCTTGAGGGCAGCCGCCACGGTGTGCAGCATCGTTTCCTGCTTGTTGGCGCGCAGCAGCAGGTTCTTGCCGGTCACGGCCTCGATGCGGCGGATGCCGGCAGCCACAGAGGACTCGCTGACGATCTTGAAGCAGCCGATCTGGGCGGTGTTCCGGACATGGGTGCCGCCGCAGAACTCGGTGGACCAGCCCTCGATATCGACGACGCGCACGACCTTGCCGTACTTCTCGCCGAACAGAGCCATTGCGCCCAGCTTCTTTGCCTCGTCGATGGGCATCTCCTTCACAGTGACATCCATGGCATCAAAGATGCGGTCGTTGACGATCTTCTCCACGCGGGCCAGCTCGTCTGCGGTAACTGCGCTGAAGTGGGTGAAGTCGAAGTGGGTGATCTCGCCGTCCTGATAGGAACCAGCCTGGTGCACATGGTCGCCCAGCACTTCGCGCAGAGCAGCCTGCAGCAGGTGGGTAGCCGTGTGGTTGCGGCAGACAGCCATGCGGTATTCCTTGTCGACCTTAGCGGTCAAGTGGTCGCCGACCTTGACGATGCCGCTCTCCAGCACACAGGTGTGGACGTAGTAGCCCTTGGGGGTCTTCTTGACGTCCAGCACACGCAGGGAGCAGTCTGCACTGGTCAGCACACCGTGGTCGGCCACCTGGCCGCCCATCTCGGCGTAGAACGGGGTCTTGTCCAGCACGACCAGAACGTCTTCCTTGGCCTGCTCATCGGTGGCGATGGCATCGGTCAGGGTCTCCTCGTCGCTCAGGGCGACCACGACGCCGGTGTCGTTCAGGGTCTCGTAGCCGGTAAAGACGGTCGGCTCCGTGTTCAGGCTGCCGAACAGGTCCTCGCTCCAACCGGAGATGTTCTTCTTCAGACGCTCCGCGCGGGCGCGCTCCTTCTGCTTCTTCATCTCCGTGTGGAAGCCTTCTTCGTCGATGTCGATGCCCTGCTCCGCTGCGATCTCCTTGGTCAGGTCGAGGGGGAAGCCGAAGGTATCGTTCAGCTTGAAGACGTCCAGACCCTTCAGCAGATGCTCGTGGGCCTTTTCCAGGCCGTCGATCATGTTGTTCAGGATGGTCATACCGGCGTCGATGGTGCGGGCAAAGTTTGCCTCCTCGGTGCCGATGACCTTCTTGATATAGGCGTCGTGCTCACGCAGCTCGGGGTAAGCGGACTCGCTGGACTGGATGACCGTCTCCACCAGCTCCACGAGGAAGGGGCGGCTGATGCCCAGCATACGGCCATGGCGGGCAGCGCGGCGGAGCAGACGGCGCAGCACATAGCCGCGGCCCTCGTTGGAGGGCAGGATGCCGTCGGACACCATGAAGGTGCAGCTGCGGATGTGGTCGGTGATGACGCGGATGGAGATATCGTCCTTTGCATTGGCACCGTAGGTCTTGCCCGCGATGTGCTCCACATGGTGCAGCACACTCTGGACGGTATCGACCTCAAACAGGTTGCCGACGCCCTGCATCACGCAGGCCAGACGCTCCAGGCCCATGCCGGTATCAATGTTGGGCCGTGCCAGGCGCTCGTAGTGGCCCTTGCCGTCGGCATCGAACTGGCTGAACACCAGGTTCCAGATCTCCATATAGCGGTCGCAGTCGCAGCCCACGCCGCAGGTCGGCTTGCCGCAGCCGTACTCCGGGCCGCGGTCGAAGTAGATCTCCGAGCAGGGGCCGCACGGGCCGGAGCCATGCTCCCAGAAGTTGTCTTCCTTGCCCAGACGGACCATGTGGTCGGGGGCGATGCCCACCTTCTTGGTCCAGATGTCGTAAGCCTCATCGTCCTCTTCGTAGACGGAGATGTGGAGCTTATCCTTGGGAATGGCCATCCACTCGTCGCTGGTCAGGAACTCCCATGCCCAGGGGATGACCTCTTCCTTGAAGTAATCCTGGAAGGAGAAGTTGCCCAGCATCTCGAAGAAGGTGCCGTGGCGGGCGGTGATGCCGACGCGCTCGATATCCGGGGTGCGGATGCACTTCTGGCAGGTGGTCACGCGGTGGCGGGGCGGCTCCTCCTGTGCGAGGAACCACTTCTTCATCGGGGCCATGCCGCTGTTGATGAGCAGCAGGCTGGGGTCATCTTTCGGGACAAGCGGGAAGCTGTCGAGGCGCAGGTGGCCCTTGCCTTCAAAGAAGCTCAGGTACTTTTCGCGCAGTTCGTTCAAACCGGTCCATTGCATAACTGTATCTCTCCTCGTGGTTTTTCCGGCGTCCTCCTCCGGACGCAGTATTTTTATGACAGGCGAAAACAAAAACAGCCTCCGCCCCAACAAAGGGACGAAGGCTGTGTGAAAGCTCCGTGGTACCACCCAAATTGCAGGAGACTCTGCCCCCTGCCGCTTTGTGCGCGGTAACGCTGCGCTGCGTCCGGCTTCTTTCGCCGGAAGCTCCGGGGCGGCTTGAAAAACCCTCTGCCGGAACGCCTTGCAGCCCGAAGCGGGCGTTCTCTCTGGGCGGCATCGTCTGTTTTTCTGACCCCATCGTTGCCATCTGTCATAATCTGTTTTTCCACACAAACGGGCAAATCTCCCCTTTGCGCTCAATTCAGATTATAGCATGGTTGCGGCATTTGTCAAGCCCCTCTCAGGCGCTTTCGCGCCAGCTCTTCCAAAGGGAGAGCCCTTGGCAGGTCGGGCAGGCTGTGCGTTCCCTTACGGCACCCAGATGCGGTGCACTTCCACGATTTTGCCCTCCTGTACTACAAGGGTCGTATTGTACACCGTCCAGTTGTCCGGGTCCGCATTGATTGCAGCCGCCACAGCCTGCGCACCGGTCGTCTCCACCGCGTCGGCCTGCGGGTCAGCGGAGCTGTCTTTCAGCACCACATCGTCTGCCAGACTCAGTTCTGTTTCACCGACTTCATAGTAAACCGGATAGTCATCAAATGTTACGGTACGGTAATACTCCGAACCATCCATTAAAATCAGGTCCAGACCACCCTCCTGTTCTATTCCACCGTTGATCGTTACAGTATGATACGGATCGTTCTTCTCGATGCTGGTCACTTCCACTTCGGCATACTGATTTCCTGTCATATATTCTACGTGGAGCCGAATTTTATCGCCTACTTTCAGCGCATCGATGTCGGCTTTCTCGTAGGCATCATAGCTGTAGATTCGGGCTGTGACGGTTCCATCCTTGACCTCAGAAGCAATATCCGCCGAAACGAATGTGATCGTGTCCGGTGTTTTTGTCACGTCTTCTATGGTAAAACTGCCGACAGGTTCCACAACGCCTTCTTCCTGCACACGGGACGAAGCGGGCACAGCACTGTTCGAAGCCGCCGGGCTGCCCGCCGTAGAAGCGGACGCCCCGCAGCCTGCCAGCCCTACGCCGACGGCCAGAGCCGCAGCAAGCATCCATACTTTATAATAGAATCTCATACGAACCCCTTCTTTCTGTGCATCCGATGATACACGCTTTTCACAAAAAAGCAACCCGGAATTTTTCCGTTCCGCTCGCTTGACGGAACGGCCCGGTTCCGCTACAATAAAAACGATTCAAAGACGCATTCTATTTCAAGATAGAGAGGAAAATTTCCGTGAAAATCGTAAAAGTAAAATGTCTTGCCCCCACCCGGCTCGACAATTATCTGATGCAGCAGTTCCCGGCGCTGAATCCGGGCCGCCTGAACAAAGCCCTGCGCGAGAACAAGATCAAGCTGAACGGCAAAAAGCAGCCGCTTTCCACCCGCGTGATGGCAGGCGACGAGATCAAGCTGTTCATTCTGGACGAGGTGCTGGACGCCGACAAGCGGGTGGAAGGCCCGGCCTGGAAGAACGCCCGCGGCCCGGCGCAGGTCATCTACGACTGCCCGCAGATTCTGGTGGTGAACAAGCCCGCCGGTCTGGCCGTGGACGGCCCGGAGGACGACACCCTGCTCAACCGCGCGCTGCTCTACCTCAACCAGCAGGGCGAGTATAAGGAGAACGACCTCTACACCCCCGCCCTCTGCCACCGGTTGGATACCGGCACCAGCGGTCTGGTCATCCTCGCAAAGACGCCGGAGGCGGAGCAGCTGTTTCTGGAGGTCATCAAGAACCGTGAGGTCAAAAAGACCTATCTCTGCGTCACCTTCGGCCGCCCCGTGCCGCCGGACGGCACCCTCGGCGGCTACCTGCTCAAAGACGCCGACCGAGGCATCGTCAAGATTGTGGAGGACAAGCAGCCCGGTGCCAAGGACGTGGAGACCCAGTATGAGACCATCGCTGTCTCCGGCCGTCTTGCCCTGCTCAAAGTCCGGCTCATCACCGGCCGCACCCACCAGATCCGCGCCCACATGGCCAGCATCGGCTGCCCCATCCTCGGCGACAGCAAATACGGCAACAATTCCGCCAACCGCGAACTGAAGCTGAAGTATCAGGCCCTTTGCGCCTGGGAGCTTGCCCTCCCCCGCTTCACCCAGCCCGACTTCGCCGACCTTTCCGGTAAAGTCTTCCGCGCCCCGAAACCGTGGTATTATCAGCAGGTGCTGGATGGGACGCTGAAATAACGCCGATTCATCCGCGAATCTGCGGCAGCGCCGCAAATCAACAAACCCCTGAAAATCGGAACGAGATCTTCACGCCGCAGGCGGGAATCTCCCGATTTTCAGGGGTTTGTCTACTTCTTTGGGGTTCCAAGGGGCGAGCAGCCCCTTGGCCGTGCCTCCCGTCCTTGCCGCGCTAAACACGCGGCATTTGCTTCGCAAACCGGACGTCGGCTTAAAAGCCCCGCAGGGGCTTTCATGGCTTCGCCACCGCCGAGCCTCTCAGCGCGGCTTTTCTGGTACTCCTTTGGCGCGCAAAAGAGTACCTATCACCTTTAGATGCGCACCATCTCGCGGGTGATCTCGCTGATGGAGTGTGCCCCGCACATCTGCATGGTATCAGCCAGTTCCCCGGCGATCTTGTCGATGTAGCACTTGACGCCCTCTTCGCCGCCGCCGTAGACCGCCGTGACGAAGGGACGGCAGATAAGCACACCGTCCGCGCCCAGAGCCAATGCCTTGAAGACGTCCACGCCGGAGCGGATGCCGCCATCGACCAGAACTTTCATGCCGCTGCCCTTGAGGGCGTCTGCGATCTCCGGCAGGACCTCCGCCGTCGCCGGGCACTGGTCCAGCACACGGCCGCCGTGGTTGGAAACGACGATGGCCGCCGCTCCGGCTTCCTTCGCCTTGAGCGCACCCTTGACGGTCATGACGCCCTTGACGATGAAGGGACGGCCTGCCAGTGCAACGATTTTCTTCAGCTCGGCCACGCTCTTGCTGCCCGCCGGAGGAGTCATGTTCTTCAGGAAGGGCAGACCAGCAGCATCCACATCCATGGCAACAGCAAAGCAGCCGCTGGCCTTGGCCTGGTCCATCTTGGCCTTGACCGTGTCGATGTTCCAGGGCTTGATGGTGGGCACACCGCAGCCGCCTGCCGCGCCGATGGCCTGCGTCGCCATGGTCATGACGTCGGGGTTGGTGCCGTCGCCGGTAAAGGCAGCGATGCCGTTCTCCGCGCAGGCGCGGACCAGCACATCGTTATAGGTCATGTCGGTGTAGGCGTCCGAGTAGTGGAGGTTCACCGCGCCGACCGGGCCTGCGAAGAAGGGCAGGCGGAAGCTCTTGCCGAACAGCTCCACATGGGTGTCGGGGGTGCCGTTCTCGCACAGGGTGTCCATGTTGACCCGGATGTCGGCCCACTTATTATAATTGCGGATGGCCGTGTCACCCACGCCCTTGGCACCGGGGCCGGGGATCTGGTTTTTGCAGGCCACGCCGTTGCACACAGGGCAGGCCTTGCAATACTTGCCGATGTTCTGCCGGGCATTGCTCAAAACATCTGAATAATTCATTGTGATCGTCCTCCTATTTCCATTCCAATCCCTGCGGAATTTCCCATTCCGCGCACTCTCTGCCCTCATCATAGTCCCGTTTGGGGCTTGCGTCAAGAGGATTTATCGGGCAGCGGCATCTCCTTCAGAATTTCTTCTTCGAGCCTGTGTCATTTTTTGATTTTCTGAAATTTTTTCGAAAAAATCCTTGACAAAAGTGCTTCTTTCAGGTATTATAGTGGAGCGCTGAGGGCCACGGCCCGAAACGCTGAAAATCGAAGATGTGGAAAGATGGCTGAGTTGGTCTAAGGCGCACGACTGGAAATCGTGTAACGTGTCAAAAGCGTTCTGGGGTTCGAATCCCCATCTTTCCGCCAAAATGCCCGGAACCGATGGTTCCGGGTTTTTGTTTTATCGGTCAGCGGGCCTGCCCTCTTCGTCCGCTTCGCAGACAGTTCTCCCAAAGGGAGAGCCCCTGGCAGACCGGGCAATTCCCCGCTTTTTACAAAGGCAGCCGGACTCCGCGTTCGCGGCCAGCGGCTGCAAACAATGAGGCAGTTGAATATGCGTGTTGTGATCGCCATGCCGCGGATGAGCACCGACCCGGAGCCGACCGTGGCACAATCCAAATACATTGAAAGTCTGGCCCGCGCCGGGGCCGGGATGCGCTGGGTCGAGCTGAGCGACCCCGAACAGGCGGTGCAGGACGCCCTGACCTGCGACGGCCTGCTGCTGCCCGGCGGCGGCGACATGGACCCGAAGTTCTACGGGCAGGCGCGCATCCCCGCCTGCGGTGAGCCGAATCTTCTCCGCGATGCAGCCGAGCCGCTGCTGCTGCGCGCCTTTCTGGCCGCAGACAAACCGGTGCTGGGCATCTGCCGGGGCATCCAGGTCATGAACGCCGTGCTGGGCGGCGACCTGTATCAGGACATCAAGCCCTTCGAACATCTGCCGCACAACGACCACTGGGCCAAAGTCCACACCGTCACCGTCCGCCGGGGCACCCTGCTTTCCCGCATTTTGGGGCAGGACACCGTGCTCGTCAACAGCCAGCACCATCAGGCCGTGGACCGGGTCGCCCCCGGCTTCACCCTCGCCGCGCTGAGCGAGGACGGCATCGTGGAGGCCATCGAAAAGCCGGACGCAAGGTTCTGCCTCGGCGTCCAGTGGCACCCGGAATGGCTCAGCGACGCAGACCCCGCCATGCAGGGCCTGTTCGATGCGTTCGTGAACGCCTGCTCGAAATAAAGGAGGTTTTTCCATGACTGCTCCCAAAAGCAACAAGCGGGGCCGTGCTGCCCTCGTGGTGGTCCTCTGCCTGCTGGCGCTCTGCCTGGCGGCAGGCGGCACGGTGTACGGCCTGCTGTCCCGCAAGGTCAAGGCCATCCAGGCCGGGGCGGACTTCGATTTCCGCTACACCGTCACTTCCACAGCCTCCCGGACGCCTGCGCTGTACGGGGTGCTGGAACAGGTCGGGGCCACGCAGGGCACTGTCTCCGGCCAGTATGCGCCCGGCAGATTTCAGTTCACGCTGACCTCCCAGAAGAACAGTTCCGCCTTCACGCGGGTGTACATCGACGCGAACGAGACGCTGTACGACGCCGGGCAGCTCTACACCTACCTGCGCGGAGAGATCGTGGCTGCGGCCCCGCTGGCCGGGCTGGTGCTGCCCAACTGGTCCATGGGCAGCTACATCTCCCAGACCCAGCTGGCTTCCCTGCTGGGCGTGGAGCTTTCCGCCGTGGAGATGCAGGACATGACGAACCTGGCGCTGGGGCTTGGAGCCCTGCAAAAGGTCACACCCGCCGGGGCGCTGGACGGCTACACCTACTACCAGCTGCCCGCCGGGGAGACCGACCTCACCTGCATCGTCGGTCTGCCGCTGAAGGAATTGTTCTCCGGCACGACGCCGCTCCACATCCTGCTGACCATCCCCGAACACGAAGTGCGTATCTCGCTCAGCGGCACCGTCACCGCCGCTGAGACTGCCGTGGTGGCCCCCACCTCCCGGATGAGCGACGCCGATGTGGACAACTTCGTCCAGCTCCGTCAGGCACTGGAGAAATTTGCAGAAGTGCTTCAGAAAGCCGCCTCTTAAACAGCAAGAGCTGCTGCACCCGCCGTGCAGCAGCTCTTGCTTTCTCTTTTTATCGGTCCAGGATGCGGCCGTCGATGGAGAAGGTCACCACCTGCCAGGGAATGAACTTGCCGCTGTTCTTCAGGGCCGTCACGGCAGCGTGTTCGAGGCCGCCGCAGCAGGGCACCTCCATGCGCAGCACCGTCACGCTCCGGATCTCGTTCTGGGAGAGGATGGCCGTCAGCTTCTCGCTGTACTCCACGGCGTCCAGCTTGGGGCATCCGATGAGGGTGATCCTGCCCTGCATGAACTCCTGATGGATGTTCGCATAGGCGTAGGCCGTGCAGTCTGCCGCGATGAGCAGCTTTGCCCCATTGAAGTAGGGCGCGTTCACGGGCACGAGCTTGATCTGGCAGGGCCACTGGCCCAGCTGGGAGGGCATCGCGGCGCCTGCCGCAGGGGCCGGGGCCGCTTTGCGGTCGAACTGGTGCATCTGGTGGCCGGGGCAGCCGGAGTGTGCCGGGGCAGCAGCGGCAGCGGCCTTTTTCTGCTTGTTCTCCAGCACGGCCTGCTCGTCGTACGCCGCAGCCTCGCGCTCTTCAAAGGTGATGGCACCGGTGGGGCAGCCGGGCAGGCAGTCGCCAAAGCCGTCGCAGTAATCGTCCCGCATGAGTTTGGCCTTGCCGTTGACCAGGCCAATGGCCCCTTCGTGGCAGGCCGTGACACACGCGCCGCAGCCATTGCACTTTTCCTCGTCTATGTGAATGATTTTCCGAATCATAAGGGAATCCTCCTTGCTTTTTCTGTGCACAGTATACTATAATGACAGCAAAGATTCGGTTGTTGTAACCACAAAGAGGGATTTTTATGGATTATCACTCGATTTTTCTGTTTCAGGGCCTGACCGAGGCCGACATCGCCCAGATGGAGCACGACCGCTGCCTGCGGCGGAAAGCCTTTGCCCGCCGCCAGACCATCTTCCACACCGGCGACACCGTGCATGAGATCGGCATCGTGCTGCAGGGTGCCGTCCACATCGAAAGCATCGACCTCTGGGGCAGCAAGAGCATCCTCAGCGAGGTGGGCGAGGGGCAGGCCTTTGCCGAGACCTATGCGTTCTGCGGGGAGCCACTGATGGTGGACGTCCTCGCGGCGGCAGACTGCGAGGTGCTGTTTCTGGACACGACTGCCCTTTCCCGCCCCCACGCCGAACACAGCTGGCAGGACCGCCTGCTGCGGAACCTGCTCCGTGTCTCCATGAAAAAGAACCTCGCCCTCTCCCGCCGCATCCTCTGCACCGCCCCCAAGACCGTGCGGGGGAGGCTGCTGACCTATCTGTCCGGCCAGGCCGTTCAGGCGGGCGGCATGGAGTTCGACCTCCCCTTCAACCGCCAGCAGCTGGCCGACTACCTCAACCTTGACCGCAGCGCCCTCTCCAAGGAGCTGTGCCGGATGCGGGACGAAGGGCTGCTCACCTTCCGCAAGAACCACTTCGTGCTCCGGCAGCTGCCGGAGCTGCTGTGAGTGCCAGGTACAGAAAAACGCGCAGAGCCGCTTCCCCCGCTTCGGGAAACACGCTCTGCGCGTTTGTGTTATGTTCGGTCTTACTGGCCCATGTCCGCGTGTTCCTGAAGCCACTTGGCACCTTCGCCTTTGCCGGTCACCTGGCTGTAGGTCACATTCGTCAGCTCTTTGATCATCGCGTCTTTTTCTTCTTTGTACTCTTTTTCCGCTGCATCTGCAATGCTCTGGTCGTAACCATTTTCCCGCAGGTATTGGCGCAGCTCCGTGACGATCTCCTGGAACTCCTTGTCGCATTCGCTCTGCAGTTTGGTCAATTCCATCGTCTTCCCCAGCACGATGGAAACCTTCAACGCCAGATTCCGTTCTTCTACGGGGTGTTCCATATATTCACTGTGCGCACTGCTTGCGGTCTGATACAGTTTTTTACTGCTGCGTTTTTGCAGGTTCCGGAGCTGCCACACATACGCATTGATCTTTGCATCCGTGGTCTCCGTTGTATGCGAGCTGCCAGACGAGGCCGATGTCGAAGACGACGCTGCATGAGACGACGCCGCCGCATGCGAGGACGACGACGCATGGGACGAAGCGGCCGAATGCGCTGCGGACTTCGAAGAAGCGGCGTGGCTCGAAGCCGCCGACGAAGCCGCCGAATGCGCTGTGGGCTTCGAAGAAGCGGCGTAGCTCGAAGCCGCCGACGAAGCGGCTGCTTCGGACGAGGACGCACTTGCGTCCCCGTTCTCTACGCTGCTGTCCGCTTCCTCCGAGGATGCGTCCGGCTCCTCTTCCGGCTGCGGCTCCGGCTCACTGGTGGAGGCTGCGGCACTGGCCGCACTGGACACCGGCACTTCCGCCTGCTCTTCCGAGCTGCTGGCTGCAGCGCTGGCCACAGCCTCGTCGGTGAAGTCTGCATTTGCGATGTGCAGTCCAAGCGGCACCGCTGCAACGAGAAGCAGCGCAAGGGCTGCGATCAACTGTTTTGTGTGTTTCTGCATCTTCTATCAGACGCTCCCTTCCCCTGAAATTTCCCGCAGGAAGCTGCAAAGTGTCTCAAGCATACCATTTCACACCCCGGAACACAACCCCTAAATCGTGAAATTTCTGTTTGATTTTCGTTTTGGGCCGGTCTGCCCGGCGTCCGGCGGCGGCCGAACGCGGAACGCTCCCGTTTGCGTCAGGCCTGCTGAATGGCTTCCACCAGCTCCAGCTCTTCGCCGCAGTACCGGGCATAGAGCGGCTGGACCAGTGTGCGGAATGCTTCCAGTTCCTCCTCTGAGAGAGTGATCTCCCGGCAGCCGGCGGCCAGCACACTTTGGCGGGCGCGGGCCTCTTCCTCGGTCCAGAGCTGGCGCTCATACTGAGCGGACTCTCTGGCGCACTGCCGGAGGATGGTCTGATATTCCTCCGGCAGCTGGGCCCAGGTGCGGCCGGAGGCCAGCTGTACCTCCGGCACCCGGCTGTGCTCATCCACGGTATAATACGGAGCGACCTTGTAATGGTCCATCCGGTAGTAGGCGGGCCAGTTATTCTCGGCTGCGTCGATCTTCCCGGTCTGGAAGGCCGAATAGACATCGCTGTAAGCAAAAGTCACCGGCTGTGACCCCAGCAGCTTCATCATATCCAGGACGATCTGGCTGTCCTGCACACGGACGGTCGTTCCGGCCAGGTCGTTCAGGCTGCGGATGGGCTGCTTCGCATAAAACGAGCGGGCACCGGCATCGTACCAGCTCAGGCCCACAAGCTCCCGCCGGGTGAACTCCTGCAAAAAGTCCTCGCCCAGTGCCCCATCCAGCACCCGCCACATGTGGGCGGCATCGCGGTAGAGATACGGGAGCTGCAGCACATTCAGCTTGGGCAGGTCATCTGCCGCAATGGCCAGCGAGAGGCGGGCAAAGTCCACCCCGCCCAGTGCGAGCTGCTCCCAGATCTCCTGTTCCGTGCCGTATTCGGCATCGCTGTGCACCTGGATAACCACCCTGCCGCCGGTGCGCTCCTGCACGAGCTGCGCAAAGCGCTCAGCTCCCTGGGTGGTGGGGTATCCGGCCGGCTGATTGTCTGCATAGGTCAGCACAAACTCCGGCGTGACCGGTTCCGTCTTCTCTGCGCCGCAGCCTGCCAGCAGCCCTGCCAGACAGAGGGCCAGAAATGCGCGTCGCTCCATCTCCTATCACCTCGGTCTTTAGTATAATACAGCCCGGCCTGCCGATGCAAGAGCAAAGAGAAAGGCGGCACCCGAATTGCAGATGGGTGCCGCCTTTCTCCATTCGGAGAAGATATGAAATGAGATGAGTGAAACGCGCGTTTAAGCCAGACCGGTCAGCTGCGGCAGAGCCATGGACACAGCCGGGAAGTAGGTTACCAGCAGCAGACCGGCGATGATGGCCACATAATACATCAGCATATAGGGCATGACCTTTTCCAGCGAGGTGCGGCCCACCTTGATGCCGACAAACAGCGCGTTGCCGACCGGCGGGGTGATGTTGCCGATGCACAGATTGTAGACGAGGATCATGCCGAACTGGATGGTGCTCATCCCGAAGCTCTGGCAGATGGGCAGGAACAGCGGGGTGAAGATCAGGATGGCCGGGGTGACGTCCATGAAGGTGCCGGACACCAGCAGGATGACGTTCATGATGAGCAGGATGATGTACTTGTTGTTCGTCAGGCCCAGCAGCAGCGCGGCGACCGCGTCGGGGATCTGCAAAAAGGCCATGACCCAGCCCAGGATGTTGGAGACGCCGACCAGGAAGACGACCATGCCGGACATCTTGGCGGAATCCACGATGATCTTCCACAGGCTCTTGAGGTTGATGGAGCGGTAGCAGAAGGCCAAAATCAGGGAGTAGACGACCGCGATGGCCGAGCCCTCGGTGGCCGAGAAGACGCCGCCCACGATGCCGCCGATGACCACGATGATGAGGGAGAGCGAAGGAAGCGCCCGCAGGGTGCAGATGCCCAGGTTCTTCCAGTCAAACCTGCCGGGGGTGCCTTTATAGCCCAGCTTGACGGCCAGCAGCACGCCGACGACGCAGCAGCAGACAGCCCAGATGATGCCGGGGATGTAACCGGCCATGAACAGGGCAGCCACCGAGGTGCCGCCGGAGGCCAGCGAGTAGGTGATGAGGGCATTGGACGGCGGGATCAGCAGGCCGGAGCAGGAGGAAGCCGCATTGGTAGCTGCGGTCACGGCGGGGTCGTAGCCCTGCTCCTCGGCACCGTCGCGGATCATGGAGCCGACCGCAGCAGCGGCGGCCGAAGCCGAACCGGAGATGGCACCGAACAGCGCATTGGTGCCGATGTTGGTCACCAGCAGAGCGCCGGGCAGCTTGCCCAAAATGGACATCACGAAATCGACCAGACGCTTGGCGATGCCGCCCTGGTTCATGATGTTGCCCGCCAGGATGAAGAATGGAATAGCGGTCAGGCTGAACTTGCTCATGCCCACAAAGGTGCGCTGGGCGGCGGTCAGCACCGCGACGTTCAGGTCAATGGATGAGAGGATGGCAGTCAGCGAAGAGACTGCGATGGCGTAAGAAATGGGCACGCCGAGGAACAGCAGCACCAGCAGCACTGCCAGGATCACCAATAATGCTTGAATGGCCACAGTTTAACCCTCCTTCTTTGCGTTTGCGGCGTTTGCGGTAGTTGCAGCCTTTTCAGCCTCGACCTTGGCAACGGCCTCGGTCGCCTCATCGGAGACATCCAGGCTGATGGTGCCGTTTGCGATGCCGATGATGTTCAGGACGGAGTACAGCAGGATGACCACGCCGCATAGGGGCATGACCCAGTAGAACACGCCCACTGCCACGCCCAGTGAGGAGGTCTGCTGGCCCATGGCCAGATTGGAGACCTGCCAGCCGCCGAAGACCAGGATGGTGGCGGAGAAAACGAAGGCCACGACCTCCCACAGGATGTGGAAGGCCTTGCGCATCCCCGGCTGGAAATGGTCCACGAGGATGGGGATGTTCATGTGGCCGCGCTCGCCCGAAACGATGGTGGCACCCAGCATGGTGCTCCAGCCGAACAGGTAGCCGACCAGCTCCTCCGACCAGGTGGAGGGCGAATTGAAGATATACCGTGCGACGACCTGATAGGTGGTCAGAATGACCATGACCGCCATGCTGCCGCCGGCCAGAACGTTCAGGACACCGTTGAGTGCTTTTCTGAGTTTTTCCATGCTCGTTCCTCCTTACTGTGCGGCATATTCCGCATTGTATTCCTGAATGCGGTCGTAGATGGGCTGCAGCTCCGAGTTGGCCGACAGCACCGAATCGTGCAGGGGGGCCATGGCCTCCTGGAACGGTGCGGTATCCGGATACAGGAAGTTGACGTGCTGCTCGTTCTCGGCCTTGTCCTTGGCCTCGGCTACGGCATCCGACCAGGCGGCCTGCTCGGTCTCCTTGACGATCTCGAAGCCTTCGTCAAAGATGGCGCGTTCCTCGCTGCTGAGGTTCGCCATGAACTCGTAGTTCGCGACCAGCAGGTCGGGCACCATCTGGTGCATGTCGTAGGAGTAATACTTGCAGATATCACCGTGGCCGTTGTCGGTCAGGGCCAGCTCGTTGTTCTCGGCACCGTCCAGAATGCCGGCCTGCAGGGCGGTGTAGACATCGCCGAAGCCCATGGGGGTGGCGGTGCCGCCCAGCAGGCGCATCATCTCCACATTGGTGGGCGACTGCTGCACACGGATCTTCAGGCCCTTGAGATCGGAGGGCTGGTTGATGGGCGTTTTGACCGTGTAGAAGTTGCGGGTACCGGCATCCAGCCAGGCCACCGTCTCCAGACCCGCCTTGGAGGTGGTCTTGAAGATGGGGTCGGTGACTTCGGGGTCGTCCATGGCGGCGTGATATGCCTCCACGCTGGAGAACAGATACGGCAGGTTGAAGATCTGATACTGGGAGCTGAACGTTTCCATGATAGCAGTGGAAGCCACTACAAAATCAATGGCCCCGGTCTGGGTCAGCTGCACCATCTCGGTCTGGCTGCCCAGCAGCTCGCTGGGGTAGACCTCGACGCGGTATTTCCCGCCCAGCTTTTCATTGATGTGCGCTGCAAACGCTTCCAGACCCAGATGGTCCGGGTGGGTCTGGGACTGGACATGGCCGATGCGGATGATCTTGCGGTCATCCTGCTCGCCGCCGCTGCAGCCCGTCAGCATCAGGCCGCCGGACATTGCCGCAGCGCCCATCAGCGACAGGAACGTTCTTCTCTTCATGGATCGAATCCTCCCTTTTCGTTCGGTTTTCCTTTTCTCTTTGCAAAATAATTCTAACAAATCGTTCATTTTTGCGAAACAGGAATTTTTTGCGATAGGCAGGACGATTTTGTCTTTGTTGTATCCAAGTACAATTTTCTTCTCTCGCAGACGAAAGAAACTGGACAACTTTCTCTTTTTCATGGCGTTTTGTCTGCCGCCGGGGCAGCAAAAAAGCCTCCCTCAACGAGGGAGGCGGGGCTGCGCACAGGGAGGAGCGGAAGATATCACTCCCCCTTTACCACCTGTTCGGCAGCCGCCAGACGGTATTCCGAGGGGGTCTTGCCGGTGATGCGCTTGAACACTTTTGTAAAATAGTTCGCATCGCTGTAGCCGCAGGCGGCGCTGATGTCCTTCAGGTTCAGCCGGGTGTCGGTCATCAGCTGCCGGGCCTTCTGCACCCGGAACTCGTTGAGGTAGGTGGAGAAGTTGACCTTGAAGCACTGCTTGAACAGCTTGCAGAAGTAGGCGTCTGAGTAGCGCAGGGCTGCGGCAGCATCCTGCATCGAGATGTCCTCCCGGTAATGGTTCTCGATGAAGGCATACATCTCAGCCCGGATGACGGCCGTGCGCACATCGTCCACCTCTTCTTTCAGCGTGGGAGCCTCTGCCCTCGGCCGGGTTACACGGGGCATCGGAGATGACACCTGCCGGATGGCATCCTCCACCGCAAAGATAAGCTCCTGCTCCTTGTAGGGCTTGAGCAGGTAGTCCAGCGCGTGGACCGAAATGGCCTGCCGGGCATAGGCAAATTTATCATAGCCGGTGAGAAACAGGATGCCGCAGTTCTTATCCGTCTCCCGGATCCTGCGGGCCACTTCCAGCCCGGTCAGGCCCGGCATCTCGATGTCCAGGATGACCAGCTGCGGGGCCTCCTGCTCGAACAGTTCCATGGCCTCGCGGCCATTCCGGGCCTCAAACAGCAGGATGAGGTCTCCCAGATATTTTTGCAGCGTCTTGCACAGGACTTTGCGCTCAATGAGTTCATCTTCTGCCACCAGCACCTTGCACTTCATGCGTGTTCCTCCTTCTGCTCCTGGGTCGTTTGCGGGATCTCGAACCGGATGACCGTTCCATGCCCGGCCCGGCTGCTGATCTTCATCGCACCGTCCGGGTAGAGCATCGCGATCCGCCGGGAAATATTCCCAAGGCCGATGCTCCTGCCGGTCTGCTCGCTCTGCCGGATCTTTTCCTGCAGAGCGGCAAGCTCCGCTTCCGTCATGCCTTTGCCATTGTCGGCCACCGTGACCAGCAGGCGGTCTCCCTCCTGCCAGACCCGCAGCAGGATGCGCCCGCCCTCCTCACAGGCCTTCAGCCCGTGGCCAAAGGCGTTTTCAATGATGGGCTGCAAGGTGAAGGAGGGCAGCCGCACCGCCGCCGGGTCCACCTCGATCTTCTTTTCCACGGTGATGCGGCCATCGAACCGCATCTGCTGCAAATAGATGTAGTCTTCCACCCCTTCCAGCTCTTCTTCCAGCGTGATCTCCTGCTGCTTGGTGCGCAGATTGTGGCGGAACAGGCTCCCCAGCCGGACGATCATCTCGTCGGTGGTAGCTGCGTCCTCCAGCCGCGCCATGCAGGAGATCATGTTCAGGGTGTTGAACAGAAAGTGCGGGTCCACCTGACTTTTCAGCACCTCCATCCGGGTGTGCTCCAGGTCTTTTTCCAGCGCCAGGTTCCGCACTTCTTCCCGGTGGAGGGCGGTCTGGGCCGCAAGATAGTCGGCCATGGCGTGTTTCATCTGGTTGAAGGTCCGGGTCAGCTGGCCCACCTCGTCGCTGGTCCGGACGGGCAGGTCTTCGCCCGAAAAATCGTTCTGCGCAATGCTGCGGGAAGCCTGCACCAGCCGCAGCAGCGGGGCCACCACGGTGGAGCGCAGCAGCCGGATGACAACGGCCATCAGCACCACCGACGCCGCCAGCAGCCCGGCGTAGAGCCAGGGCAGCCGTTTCAGAAAGAGCGCGCGTTCTTTATAAATGAGGTTCTGCTGTTCCAGCGTCGCCTGCGTCAGCCGGAGGGCGTACTCGGCCAGGTAGTCCTGCGCGCCCATCACCTCGTACATCGCATCGACATAGTCCGGCGCGGTCTCCGGCAGCTGCCAAAAGGCATCCCGTTGCTGCTGATAGCCCGCATAGCCCTGCTTCAGGTTCCAGGTGCGGGCGTAGCGCTCCTCGCCGATGACGCCGCAGTCGAAGGGCAGCGCGTCCAGGCTCTGCTCCGCAGCCGCGCAGGCCGCCGTATAGTCCTGCGCGTTCTCCTGCGAAGGTTCCCGGACGTAGCGTTCAAAGGCTCTGGCCTCGGCCTTAATGGCGTCCTGCACGGTGTAGCAGGCCGCGTTGTCTTCCAGCAGCGCGTCGAAGGCGTTCAGGGTCCACTGCCCCACCGCTGTGGCCGCACCCACGCCCACCACGGCTGCCAGGAACAGCGCGGCCAGCCAGCCCGCGACCTTGGTGCGCAGCGAGATGCCATGCGGCTCTGTGTGCATCGTTCTCCCCTGCCTTTCCCCTGTTTTTCTTTAGTATACCGACTCTGCCGCCAAAGTGCAACCAAAAAGAACCGCCGCCTGCTCAAACGAATCCAAAAGCAGACGGCGGTTTTCAAAAGAGAAGAGAGAAGGACAGTTGTTCAGGGGGTCAGCGGGCCAGCAGGATGGCTGCGGTCACTTCTTTTGCATCCGTGCTCAGGTCAAAGTCGCCGCCGTCCTGCAGGGCGAAGCGGATCTCGTACACCTTCTGCGCGCGGAGACGACCGGAGGCATTTTCCAGCGACCAGCTGCCCGTAAAGGCGTGATACTGCCCGTCGGTGCCCTTGGCGTAGAGCTTGTAGTCGGAGGCCTTGCCGGTCAGGCCGTTGACCCGGATGGCGGCAATGGTCTGGGGGTGGAGGTTGTCGAAGGTGACGGTGTGCAGCCAGGTCGCCGGGGTGCCCTGCCCGCCTGCTGCGGCAAATTCTGCCGCCGAAACGACGGTGCGGCGGGTCTTATCCAGGTCCACCTTGCGGTAGGGCATCTCCGGCAGGTAGACGAAGCGGTCCTGCAAACGGAGCAGCTCTTTGTAGCCGGTGGGGCAGTACAGCTTGTTGCCGTCCCGCCCGGCATACATGCCGATGGCCATGTTGTTGTAGCCGTACAGCGACGCGACGTCCACGGTGAGCGCGGTCCTGCCCGTCTCAAAATCCAGCACGATGTACTGCCACATGCCGCTGTCCACATCCTGCACGAAGCCGTAAATATAACCGGTGGCCGTGGAGAGCTTCATCATGGAGGTGTCGCTGAGGTCGTCGCGGCACCAGACGCTCTTCATGGTCCAGCCGTCGTCGGTCCGGATGGTATCCACCCGCTCGATGCCGGGCATGATCATGCTGTTGCCCTTCATCAGCCAGTTGCGGTCGTAGATGTTCTCGTAGCTCTGAATGGAGGAATCGTTGTCGGGTTTGGCGAGGTTCGGGCTGCCGGCGCCGAACCAGTTGCAGACGATGGTGCTGATGGTGCCGGTGCCGTGGTCGTAGACGATGGCGGAGTTTTCCACCGAGACCGGCATATTGGCGGGCAGCTCGTCGATGACGGGCAGACTGGCCACGATGGCACCGGTGTGGATATCCAGCGCCAGCAGGCTCACGGTGTCCAGATTGTCGGTGAAGAAGACCAGGTCCCGGCTGAGGGAGGGCGAGCAGCCGCTGCCCCAGGCCAGGCCGCCGCCGGTGGTGGCGTCGCCCTCGTGGCTGTCCTTGGCACCCACGCTGTTGTAGCCTGTGTGCCAGACGACCTCCACGCCGTTGTTGGCCCGCAGCAGGTAGCAGGCCAGGTTCGTCAGGATGACCGCACCCTCCTTGCAGGCGGCGATGCCGTTTTCGGCACCTTCCCCGGCGATGGGCGCATAGACGTGGACTTCGTGGTCGAGGTCGGCCGTGCCGCCCGCCAGGATGGCCTCGATGGCAGCATGGGAGACGTAGCCCATCGCGCCCTGCTGGCCCCGGCTGGGGTAGATGCGGAAACCGCCCGTCACGAACCAGAGGTTGCCCTCGTAGTCAAAGACGACGGAAAGGAGCTTCTGGTCCAGCGTTCTGCCCAGCACCTTTTCGGCTGCGGCCTTGATGTCGATGTCCAGTACCTTTTCGAACACCGGCAGCGGGGTGCCGTTCTCGTCGGCGGCACGGAGCATCAGGACATGGTTGTGGCTGGTGGGGCAGACGATGAGGTTCCGCCCATCCACGAAGGAATAGGAGCTTTGGATGACATACCCGCCGCCGTCGTGCTTGGTGGGCGAGAAGAAGCCCCGCGTGGTCACCTCTTCCGCATCCAGGTCCCGGATGGCGAGGCCGCCCAGGAACGGGCTGATGGGGTTGTCGAAATTGTCAAAGAAGATGGCCGGAGAGGCATTGGGGTTGACCTTTTCCATCGCCACATTGACTTCCGGGCAGATGCCGATGGGCAGCACGGCATCCGTGGAGTCGGTGTTGTAGCAGTCGTGGTGGATGTTGGACTCGCTGAAGCCCATAAAGGGGTTGGCATCCACGACCTTGGCGGTCAGAGGCTTGGGCGGAAGGGCGGTCTCCGCCTTGCTGCCCAGCAGCCCGGTCAACAGGCTGTTGGTCTCCTCCGCATGGGCGGCAGGTGCAAGGCCGCAGGCCAGCAGGGTGAATGCGGATGCGCTGAGAAAGCTGCGTCGTGTCATTTTCATCGTGTTGATCCTCCAATTTTCCGTTGATGCGTTGTGGATTCGTTATAGATTCAGGAGCACATTGGCTCGGAAGACGTTGTTCTTCGTTTCTACGGTCAGATCGCCGTTGTACTTGCGGACGGCGGTCTCGATGGAGACCAGCCCGATGCCGATCCCCTCGTGCTTGGTGGAGTGCAGGATGCCGCTCTGCTTTTTCAGCACACCGTCGTAGCGGTTCTCCACCACGATGCCCAGCATGGCAGGGCTGAGCATCCGGGCCAGCACCCGGATCTGCCGCTGGTCCGGCGTCAGCTTCCGGCTGGCGTCGAGCGCATTTTCCAGCAGGTTGCCCAAAATCATGCACAGGTCGGCTTCCGGCATGGGCAGCAGAACGGGCAGCTCCAGCTTCCATTCGATGGGCACCCCCTTCTGCCGGGCCTCGTGGTCGTAGTGGCCCGCCAGCGCATCCACTGCGGGGTTGGCGCACAGGGTGGGGCGGGCCTCGCTGAGCTCGCTCTCGTACTGGCTGAGGTAGTGTTTCAGCTCGTCCAGCTGCCCGGCCTCGGTCAGGCCGGAGATGACGTGCAGGTGCTGGCGGAAATCATGCCGCAGGCGGCGGGTCTGCTCCATGTATTCCCGCAGCTCCATATAACGGCGGGATTCCACGCCCAGCAGCTGGTTTTCCCGGTCCAGCTGGGTGTTCCGGGTGTACTCCTGCGCCACCCGGTACATCTCGTACAGCAGCAGGAAGATGCCCAGCAGCGAGATGGACACCGCCAGCACCGCAATGACCATGATCCGGTTGAGCAGGACGACCGACGGGTCCAGCGGGATGCAGAAGATGAGGAAGGCCGCATAGATGGCCGGCAGCGGCCACGCCGACTGCCAGAACGCTTCGCCGTGATATTCCTGCAAGAGCCATGCGCTCCACCGGACGGCTGTGAAATGGAAGAGGACGCTCAGCACCGCCGAGAGCCCCAGCGCCAGCAGCGCCGTGGAGACCAGATTGGCCTCCTGCTGGTTGCCGGTCTCGGCGCGAGCGTTCAGCACCACGGCCATCAGCGAACAGACCGCCAGCATGACAGCGGAGACCGAGAACAGGAAGGCCGTCTGGCCGACGGTCACTCCCTCCGTCCGCCATCGCAGCAGCCGGAACGAGACGATGAGGATGGGGAGCAGGAAAACGTTGCTGGGCAGTTCAAAGATCGTGCACAGCGCTGCACACCCAAGGCACAGCGCCGTGAGGGCACCGCCCGCGATCCAGCAGGTCGTTTTTGGGGCCTTCAGGTGGTCCCGCAGCGGGGCCAGGCAGAGGTAGGCCCCCGGATATAACAATGCAAATTCGAGAAAGTAGCGTCCGAACAACACAGCATCCACGGCGTTTTTCTCCTCTCAGAACTCCCGCTGCATGTGGCGGAATTGATATTGTGTGAATTGCGCAAACAGGCTGTTTTTATCCTTCAGGCGGACGGGCAGCCGGGCACCGTCCAGCATCTCGATGCAGTCGCCCTCGAACCGCAGCACCTTGTCCATGTTCAGCAGCAGGCCCCGGTTGCAGACAAGAAAGTTCTCCTGCGTCTTCAGCTGCTGCTCCACCTGCGCAAAGGTGGCAGCGGCCCGGCACTCGCCGTCGTCGGTCACGATCCGGACGAAGTGGTTCTGGGATTCCGCATACAGGATCTTATTCAGCGGCAGCTGCACGGTCTGGCGGGCGATGCGCACCTCCAGCTCCGGCTCCTGGCGGCAGAGCACCCGCCGCAGTTCGGCGGTCAGCTGCCGGATCTTTTCCTCTTTATACGGCTTGAGCAGATAATCGAACGGATGCACCGGAAAGGCTTCCCACACGTATTCCGGCGACGAGGTCACAAAGACGATGAGGAGATGCGGGTCTTTTTCCCGCAGCTGCCGGGCTGTCCCGATGCCGTTCGTGCCCTCCATGCAGATATCCAGGAACACCACGGCATACGGCCCGGCGGCGGCTCTGTGCAAAAATGCGTCGCCGCTCTCGTACAGGTCGCAGACGACAGGATCTCCCCACGCCTGCCGCAGCAGCCGCTCCAGCTGCTGGGCTTCAAACTTCTGGTCTTCAACGATCGCGATCCGCAGCTCCATCGCTACGCTCCCCCCCTTGCAACTTGATTGTACCACATTTTTCCGCCCCCTGCACCTGCCTTTCACGCGCGAAACACCCCCTTTCACGCAGAATTGCCCCATCTGCGCCGCCAAAGCGTGTCGGAAAATATCGAATCCGTCCGGTCTGCCCGGTTTCTGCCGCTTTCTCCATAATCTGTATTTTTCATTCCTTTTTTCACATTTTTTCAAAAAAGGATTGACAGCACGAAACCGGCATGATAAGATAACATTCGATTTTGAGAGACAAAGCATGTCGGAGTCTTTTCAAAGCAATTTACCTGGGACCGCCCATCGGGGCTAAGGCCATACGGACAGCCGGGTCCACTGCCGACCGGCGGCATCGCCGCCATTATTGATCGAGTTAAGAGCTCGAATTTTATAAGTTGGTTCCTTTACAGCCATGAAATTGCGCACCCGCTGCGCAGACTTGTGAAACGGTCAATAAGAGTAGTAAAAGTGTAATTGCTATATAGACTCTCCTCATCCCGTCTTTTGGATCCTGCACACCGTCCGGCTCCGGCTCGCCGCCGGGGGCTTTGTGCGCACATTCAAACGCTTTTTGCAAAGCGCAGGTCTGCACCTTTGGGTGTTGGTCCTGCGCTTTTTTGTTTGTCAGGGGATCAGGGACGGAGGAAAAAACATGAGTGAGAACCGTACACGGTTCCGGCTGGACCAGCGCCGGGCACCCATCTACGAAGCGCTGGAACAGTTCCGGCAGATGCGGGTGGTGCCCTTTGACGTGCCGGGCCACAAGCGCGGCCGGGGCAACCCGGAGTTGACGGCCTTTCTGGGCCAGCAGTGCGTGGGCGTGGACGTCAACAGCATGAAACCGCTGGACAATCTCTGCCACCCGGTATCGGTCATCCGGGAGGCCGAGGAGCTGGCCGCCGACGCCTTCGGCGCAGCACACGCTTTTCTGATGGTGGGCGGCACCACCAGCTCGGTGCAGAGCATGGTGCTGACCGTCTGCAAGCGGGGCGACGAGATCATTCTCCCCCGCAATGTCCACCGCAGCGTGCTGAACGCACTGGTGCTCTGCGGCGCAGTGCCGGTCTATGTCAATCCCGAAGTGGACAAGCGCCTCGGCATCTCGCTGGGCATGAAGCGGGAGCAGGTGGCAAAAGCCATCAAGGAGCACCCCAACGCCGTGGCCGTACTGGTGAACAACCCCACCTATTACGGCATCTGCTCTGATTTGCGTGCCATCGTCAAGATGGCCCACGACGCCGGGATGCTCTGCCTCGCCGACGAGGCCCACGGCACCCACTTCTACTTCGGCGGCGGCAGTCTGCCCGTCTCCGCCATGGCGGCAGGCGCGGACATGGCGTCCGTCTCCATGCATAAGAGCGGCGGCAGCTTAACGCAGTCGAGCCTGCTGCTCATCGGCCCCAACGTCCACCCCGGCTATGTGCGCCAGATCATCAACCTGACCCAGACCACCTCCGGCAGCTATCTGCTGATGTCCAGCC
>OHPL01000321.1_pt1 | contig 32680 bp, 27 predicted proteins | sample 1577711 | NCBI WGS metagenome assembly OHPL01 (sample SAMEA3879538, study PRJEB24766) | human gut metagenome | biome: human-associated habitat; feature: feces | place: USA | collected 1985/1987
ATATTTGTAATTATATCATAGTCAAGTATTGTACCTTTTTTTACAAGAATCTTTCCATCTGGTGTATTCACATCTTCAGATAATTGGTCTCCCTCTTTCGCATCAAATATAAAAATTATTTTTTCACTCATCGCTCTTCCCCTTGTGCTTTACATCTGTACGCTAAATATGAATTAATTATAAATTTCTATATAGAAAATGTCAATTTACTCTTGACGAATGTTTAAATATTGTGTAGTATCTTATGCGGTAATATTAATTGAATATTTTATATCCCTTATTAAGAGCGGTGGAGATACATAGGATCTATGAAGCCCGGCAACCCCTTTTGAGGAAGGTGCCAACCTGAGCGATATTAGTCGAACAATAAGAGGATTTCGATACAGTCTATCGGGTCCCTTGTCGGGGACCTTTTTTTGTGCGAGCAGCGGTAACATTGCAGTTCTGGCATTTTGCTACAAGCACGAGTAACGATAAGAATAGACACGATAAGGTATGGGATAGACATATTCACGATAAAATCAAAAGGAGATAACATGGAAAAAAGATTATTTACTTCAGAATCAGTAACAGAAGGACATCCAGATAAGATCTGCGACCAGATTTCAGATGCAGTATTAGATGCTCTCTATGAGCAGGATCCATACTCAAGAGTAGCCTGCGAAACTCTTACTAACACAGGTTTTATTATGGTAATGGGCGAGGTTACAACTAAGGCTAACATAGACATTCCTTCTATTGTAAGAAAAACAGTTACAGATATTGGTTATGACAGCTCTGATAAGGGATTTGATGGTAACACCTGTGCTGTTATGGTTGCATTAGACAAGCAGTCAGCTGATATTGCTATGGGTGTTGATAAGGCACTTGAAGCAAAGGATGGCGAAATTGATGATTCAGAGGGTGGTGCCGGTGATCAGGGTATGATGTTTGGTTACGCAACTAACGAAACTCCTGAATTCATGCCTTACTCTTCTGCACTTGCACAGAAGCTTTCTAAGCAGCTTACAAAGGTTCGTAAAGATGGAACTCTTTCTTACTTAAGACCAGACGGAAAGACTCAGGTGACAGTTGAATATGATGAAAACAAAAAGCCTATAAGACTTGATGCTATCGTTGTTTCATCACAGCATGCTCCTGAAGTATCTCAGGAACAGATTCATGAGGATATTAAGAAATATGTTATTGATGCAATCGTTGATCCTGCTATGATTGACGCTGACACTAAGATATACATCAATCCAACAGGCCGTTTTGTAATTGGTGGACCTAATGGAGATTCAGGTCTTACAGGTCGTAAGATTATAGTTGATACTTACGGTGGAGCTGCCAGACATGGTGGTGGTGCTTTCTCTGGTAAGGACTGCACTAAGGTTGACCGTTCTGCCGCATACGCTGCAAGATATGTTGCTAAGAATATTGTCGCTGCCGGACTTGCTGACAGATGTGAGATTCAGCTTTCATATGCAATCGGTGTTGCAAGACCAACATCTATCATGGTTGATACATTTGGTACAGGAAAGCTTGATGAAGAAAAAATCGTTGAAATCATCCGTGAGAACTTCGATTTAAGACCTAACGGAATTATTAAGATGCTCGACTTAAGAAGACCTATCTACAAACAGACAGCTGCTTATGGTCACTTTGGCCGTACAGACCTTAACCTCCCTTGGGAGAAGCTTGACAAGGTTGATGTACTTGCTAAGTATCTTGGTTAATTAACTTAAATCAAACAGACATTCAATATAAAGAGCACTAATTAAGGGCGGTCAGATAACCAGAAGATTTGCTGGTTATCTGACCGCCCCTTATAATCATTCTTTTTCCGTAATCACACCTTCTTCAGCCCTTCTTCCGCTCCATGCGTACAAGGAATATAGCACCCCTGAAGCAAAGCTCTGCCGCCATCGCTATCCACACACCAACAAGTCCGTAACTTCCAACAAGAAGGAATGAAAGAACAACTCGAACAGCCCAGAGACTGAAGAAATTCATAAGGCTTGAAACAAGAGTATCTCCTGCTCCACGAAGCACACCTGTTACAACAATTGACGCGCCATACAGTGGCTCTGCAAATGCTTCAATTCTAAGTATAGTTACGCCAAGCTCTCTTACTGCCGGATCAGGTGTAAGAATTCCAATCATGAACGGTGCAAATATAAACATCAGAAGTCCGGTGAATGCCATTATTCCCATTCCGAAGGCAACTGAAATTCTTCCAAAAGACAACGCAAGCTTTCCTCTGCCTGCACCTATACTCTGTCCAACAAGTGCTGTTGCAGCCTCCTCAATTCCGTAAGCAGGCATATAACACAGGCTTTCAGCAGTTATTGCAAATGCATTGGCAGCCACAGCCACAACTCCTAATGGTGCAACAATTCTTGTTATCGTAATCATAGCCCCGAACATAACTACATTTTCAAATGTAACAGGAAGCGATAAAACAAATGACTTCTTTATTGTAGCAAGACCTGCCTTCTCATCAGAATCTGTTCCGTAACCTTTTGATAGCATAGGTGTTCTGAACATCAGTACATAAAACATAATAATTGTAGTGACAATCTCTGCCGCTGTTGTTCCGAGTGCTGCACCCATAACTCCAAGACCGAAGCCAAAACCACGCCATCTGAATATGAATATAAAATTGAATATAACATCAAGTAAACAATTCATAGAATTAAGAATTCCCGGCGTCCTCGTATTGCCGCAGCTCTGTAACATTCTCGTACCAAGACGGTTAAATCCTAGTGCCGGCATAGACAATGATGTTATAAGAAAATACATTGCCGCATCCTTCTGTATCGACTCTTCTCCACCGAGCCATGCTGGAAGTCCCCAGCTTATCATGGCTCCGGCAGCACCAATAATAATTGATATAAAAAGAACAATTCCAAATGACTGTAAGAACACTCTTCTTGCCCTATTAAACTTCTTTGCCCCGACAAGCTGTGCCACCTGAATTGAAAATCCAAGTGACGGCGCTGATGCAAGGCTTCCAAGCAGCCATGTCGTTGTCGATACAAGACCTATTGAAGCCGAACAGCCTGCCCCAAGTCTTCCGACCATAGATGCATCAATATACTGCATTATAATTGATGACACCTGTGCCAGAATCGTAGGCAGACTCAGCATAATTACAAGTCTTATCTTCTGTTCAAATGTAATCTCTTTATTATCTCTTATATAGGAAAGTGTATCTTCCTTCATTTAACATTACCCTTCCACAATATTTTTAGCATGCTCAAGAGCTGCATCAATATTGGCACAGAAATTATCTCTTCCAATCTCATCTGCAAAGCCTGCATGCTCCATTACTGACATAGGCTGTTCATTAACATGTGAAAGAATCATAACTGCACCATGTCTTTTACATACCGTATGAATATTTCTTAAAGATCTGAGGGCAGTAACATCCATTGCAGGAACACCTCTCATTCTTACAATAACTGCCTTAGAACCTGATACTGTCTGGATATCAAGAAACTTGTCCGCAGCTGCAAAAAACATTGGTCCGTTAATCTCATAAACAAGTGTATTCTTAGGAACCTGCTTAAGATTAATATTGTCAGGATCGTTATTCTCATCTATATTATCACCAATATATTTCCAGCTCTTAACTTCAGTAACATCAGCCATTCTCTTAAGGAAAAGAAGTGCTGTAAGCACAACACCAACTTCAATAGCAACAACAAGGTCAAATACAATAGTAAGTACTGCTGTTGTAAGAAGTACAAGAATATCGCTCTTAGGTGAAGTCTTACAAAGAGAAATCATTTCTCTCCATCCACTCATGTTATAAGCTACCATGAAAAGAATTGCCGCAATTGCCGGCATTGGAATCCATGCTGCATATGGCATAAGCACAACAAGGATAAGAAGAAGTGTTACAGAATGAACCATACCCGCGATTGGTGTACGTCCACCATTCTTGACATTAGCTGCTGTTCTCGCGATTGCGCCTGTTGCCGGAATTCCACCAAATAAAGCAGATACAAGGTTACCTGCACCCTGCGCAACGAGTTCCATATTAGGCTTATGTCTGCTTCCAATCATACCATCAGAAACAACGCATGATAAAAGTGACTCAATACCTGCAAGTACCGCAATTGTAAATGCATCCGGCAAAAGATTCTTAACCATTGTTATATTAACATGTGGTATGCTGATACCCGGCAGCTTGCTTGAAATTGTATATAAATCTCCAATAGTCTTAGCCTGCATTCCAAGTTTAACCATAATTACAGAAACTATAACAGCAATTAAAGATGCCGGAATCTTCTCTAACTTCTTAAATCTAGGCCATATAATAAGAATTGCAAGTGAAACACCACCTACAACAAGAGCCTGCCAGTTAAATGTGTTAATACATTTAAACACTGCATTTAACTTATCAAGTGTCTCAATAGTTGGTCCTGTATACGCAGAAGTATCAAGGCCTAAGAAATCCTTAATCTGTCCTACAAGAATAGTAACAGCTATACCAAATGTAAATCCAGTTGTAATTGTATAAGGAATAAATCTGATAAGATTACCAAATTTAAGGAATCCCATGATAATAAGGATGATACCAGCCATAATTGTTGCAACAATAAGGCCATCCATTCCGTTCTGTGCCACAATTCCTGCAACAATAGTTGCAAATGCGGCTGTTGGTCCGGCAATCTGAACCCTGCTTCCGCCAAGGAATGAAATAACAAACCCGGCAAATATAGCTGTGTAGATACCCTGCTCAGGACCTACTCCTGATGCAAGCGCAAGTGCAATAGATAATGGTAATGCTATGATTGCAACGATAATACCTGCAATAACATCATTAACAAACTGCTTCTTTGAATATCCTTTCATCACATCGAAAAGCTTTGGTATGAATTGATTCATTGTTTTCCCCTTAAGTGGTTTTACCACATTTCTCATATTATTAATAGTGCAGAACCTGCCTGCTCATATATGTAAATCCCGTTTTAATGCGGAAATAATAAGAATAAATAAGGCTGCACACCCATTAATAGCTGTGCAACCTTAGTCCTGTCAAACATATAAATATTTAATTAGTCACATATTACTGTTCTGTTGAAGATGTATCATTAATTGTTACATTATCACATACAAACTCAACAACCTTCTGATAAAGTACCTGATATCCTATCTCTGCATTCATTGACTTTCCATAGGTATCAAGAATTTCCTGATAATCATTATATCCATAATAAGAAGCAAGTTCTTCACCTGTTGAATTAATATCATCCTCACTAACTGTAATATTATTATCAGCAGCAATCATTGTAATAATCATTTTCTGTAAAAGATATTGCTTTGCATAATTGTCTGCATATTCGTTAAATGCATCCATAGATTCAAACTTATATGCGCTCTTAAGATAATCTTCCTTTGATGAATATGATGAACTGTATGACTGATACTCTGAATCAACATTATTATTAAGTGTTTTTAAAAGGTCTGCAAGCTCTTCGCTTGGATATTCTGAAACATCAAGACCATCTGACATCTGTGAATAAGCAGTCTCAAATACTGTACTTGATCTGTTAGACGCTGCCTGTGTTTCAAGATAATTCTTAACATATGCTCTTAAATCCTCAACATTTGTAAGTTCAGCATCCGAAACACCTAATTTTGATGCATTAGCTGTTACCCATTCATCATTAAGCTCTGGAACTACTGTTACATCAATTTCCTTAACAGTTACTGTAAATACAACCTGCTTTCCTGCAAGGTCTGAATTCTGGTAGCTTTCAGGGAATGTACATGGAATATCTGTCTCTACACCAACTGTAAGTCCAACAAGACCTTTATCAAGGTCATCGATAAATTTACCTGAACCAATTGTGTAAGAAGCATCTGTTGCTGTTCCACCTGAAAATGCTGTTCCGTCAAGCTTTCCGCTATAATCAAGCTTAATTGTATCACCTGACTTTGTAGTACCTGTTGTCTGGGCATCTGTAGTTGCAGTAGCCTCCAGAAGGCTCTGTATATAATCCTCAACATCTGAATCAGTTACTTTATAATCAGCTTCTGCCAGGTCTACTGACATTCCTTTCCAGTCTGAAAGTGATACAAATTTCTTATATATACCAGCATTATCTGTAATTGTTGCAGCATATTCATCTGCATTTATCTCTGAGTTGACTGTCGAAGGTGTCTTATCAACTTCCTTCTTTTTTGAATCACATGCTACTAAGGATGCTGCAAGTGCACCAACAAGTAACACACTGAATAATTTCTTTTTCATATACTTCCTCGTTTCTATATACATAAACATTAGCTGCTTAACAGCAAGCCTTATATTTATAGCACATTTACGATAAAAATAAAAGTAATTTCACACTAATTTCACTTTTTTATACAGCATTAAACTGTTATAATCTCAATGTACTAAAACATTTGGGAGGATACCGTTTAACAATGGTAATTATTCTATGAAAAAACTTAATAAAATCACATATTTTTCGTATGTAATTCTTGTCATTCTGATTTTTGGTTTTCTGCTCACAGCATGTCAGAAGCCTGCGGTTACTCTGACTACCCCTGAGTCTGTGAACGGCTTTAAGTTAAACACATTTGTGCAGATTGACTCTTACTCAGGTATTCCGAAAAAAACTCTTAATGAGGCTCTCAATCTGTGTGACTACTATGAAAACATTTTTTCAAGAACTAAAGAAGACAGCGAATTATCAAGGGTTAATTCTAACCAGACAACTGACATATCTAAGGAACTGTATGAATTAATCAGCGCCGGACTTGAATATGCTGCTTTGAGTAATGGAGCATTTGACATAACAATAGGAAGCGTTTCAAGTCTGTGGGACTTCACTGCAGAATCGCCAAAAGTTCCTGACAGCGGACGGATTGCCGAAGCTTTGACACATGTCGATTACACCATGGTCAGTGTGTCCGATAACGGTGATGGTACTTATTCCATAAGTAAACCCGATGATGTCATCCTTGACCTCGGAGCTGTTGCTAAGGGCTATATTGCTGACAAAATCAAAGATTTTCTTGAAGAAAATGGTGTAAAACGTGCTATAATCAATCTTGGTGGCAATGTTTTATGTATTGGTAAGAAAACTAACACAGATAACTTCGGAATTGGCGTAAGGAAGCCATTTGCAGCCAATAATGAAGTGCTGGTTGCTCTTTCTGTTGATGATTCCTCTGTTGTATCATCTGGCAACTATGAGCGGTATTTCTATGCTGATGACGGCACATTTTACCATCATATACTTAACCCGGCTACAGGCTATTCTTATGACAATGACCTGTCCGATGTCACTATTTTATCAAAGGATTCGCTCACCGGAGACTGCTTAAGTACAACCTGCTTCTGCCTCGGGCTTGAAGACGGTATGAAGCTTATTGAAAGTCTTGACGGTATTGAAGCTATATTTGTGACTAATGAAGGTGAAATTCACTATTCCAGTGGAGCGAAGGCCTATGTAAAGAGCTGAGTTACCTCGCGGTGCAGGGCTTAACTTAATATTAAAAATGAAATGGAGAACATACAATGATAAGACTTATATTAATAGTTATATTTGCAATAATAATATTCTTTGCCAGCCTTATAATGCTTCCTGTATTCTGGCTTATTGGCAAGTTCAATCAGAATGCTAAGGATCGCGGAAGTCTCCGCTTTGTGCAGGGTGTTTTTAAGGTTGTTCTTTTTCTGTCTGGTGTTACAACAACTGTAAAAGGACTTGAAAACCTCCCTAAAGACGGAGAAGCTGTACTTTTTGTAGGCAATCACCATGGTTTCTTCGACACAATTATTTCTTACACATACATGAAACCCAGAACTGGCTTTGTTGCCAAGAAAGAGATTGAAAAAGTCCCTCTTCTTAATATATGGATGAGATATCTTTACTGTCTCTTCCTTGACAGAAAAAATATGAAAGAAGGTTTAAAGACTATCCTTACCGGAATTGATTACTTGAAAGCTGGAACTTCAATTGTTATATTCCCTGAAGGAACAAGAAATAAAAGCAATGATGGTGTTCTCCCTTTCCATGCAGGAAGCTTTAAGCTTGCTGAAAAATCAGGCTGCAGGATTATTCCTATGGTACAGAACAACACAGCTGCTGCATTAGAAGACCACCTTCCATTCTTTAAAAAGACTCACACTGTCCTTGAATTCGGCAAACCAATCGATGTCGCCAGCATGGATCGCGAGCAGAAAAAGACTCTTGCCAAGGATGTGCAGGATCTTATTGAGAAGATGTACGAGGAAAATAAGGCACTTGTGTAGTTTTGTGTGAGAGGGGACGGTCATGAGGCGAAAGTATATGCCAGCTTCGGACGCGCTCCCGCTCGGACGAATGCGTAGCGTGTACTAAGCGCACTTTCTCACTTCGTGAGAGGCGTTTGCTAAGTACCGACGCATTCTTACGGTCCGAAGCTGTCACATACTTCCGCCTCATGACCCTACACTTCACACAAACTTACAATTCGATTTGGTTTCCCTTTGGGAAACCTTACTTGCTGGGGTTGGCTGTGCCGCAACATTTTTTGCCGTTGCGGTACAGCCCTTTTTTCACGCTGCCTTTTTGCTTACTTATTGGCAAAAGCCTACTAACTCTCCTTATTCAATCTGTTTCATATGTCAATAAATCATTATTTTTTATTATATCAACTTCAATGACCTACTAGACCGCACACATCAAATATATTAGTAAGCTTTCATCCCTAATCCACTAATATATCCAACCACAAAACTACACTGAACACAGACAGCGTCATTACCGGCAAAGCCGGTAATAAGCGTTTTTCTACCGGGAAGATGGGCGTGGATGTGTATATATGCCGGTTTTGGACCGTAAGAATGCGTCGGTACTTGGCAAACGCACCTCACAGCGTGAGGAAGTGCGCTTAGTACCCGCTACGCATTCGTCCGAGTGAAAACACGTCCAAAAGCGGCATATATACACATCCACGCCCTACCTTCATAGCAGAAAAAAAGACCACACCAGCATAGCCGCTAATGTAGTCTCTCCTTCTTACTTATTCTTCTTAAAAAGTCCCTTCTTTTTCTTTTCAGGAACTACAATCTTTCCGCCTCTTACAGACTTGATACCTACAATGTAGATACCACTTACTTCTGCCTTGACTTCTGCCTTGATTGGAATCTGGTCATATACCTTAGGATCACACATAAGTGACATAACTCTTGGTCCAATTTTTGCCTTAACGATTGGCATCTTACGACCTCTGAGAGCCTTAGGTGTCTGATCTAAGACCATCTTAGGAAGTCCGGCATCTTTTAATTTCATCATCTTCTTATCAATGACAAGCATCGACATAACCTGCTTTGCAGCCTCTAACTGTGCATTATTAGCTTCCTGCTTCTTCTGAAGCTTTTTACCCACAATAGTAAGTGCAACAAGTGCTGCTATAAGTACAGCAATAACTATCAATAAAACAATACTCCAAACTGGCATATTTACTACTCCTTCGTTAACTTTTCATATACTAGTCAATTATATCAAAACAATCAGTAATTGCAAGTGTTTTGTGTTGGACTTGGGTCGGAGTATATGGGTATATGTCATTTCCAGACACGCTCCCGCTCGTGAAAGTGCGTAGCGGACACTAAGTTCACTGCCTCACTTCGTGAGGTGCGTTCACTAAGTGCCGACGCACTTCCAACGGTCTGAAAATGACATATACCCATATACTCCGACCACCTCCCCACAAAAACTTGCTTGGTGCCTTTGGCACCATCGCTCTCTGCGGAAATCTCTCTCGCCAGCCCCACCTCCGCCAAAGGCGGACAGGGGAAGTGACAGTGTAAGGGGGCAGGGTGTGCATATGCTGTAGCGTAAGACCGTTGGAAAGGCGTCGGCACTTGGCAAACGCACCTCACGAAGTGAGGCAGTGCGCCTAGTACCGCTACGCCTTTCCACGAGCGGGAGCGTGTCTTACGATGCAGCATATACACACCCTGCCCCCGTCCGTCTGCCACTTTCCTCTAGTCAGTCAACTTATGAAGAAGTGACATCTTCATATCATAATATGCCGGGCTCATGTCAAGATAATGGTTATGAGGATTCTCAAATCTCTGCTCTTCTTCCCATATATTGTCAGTGAGCTGATCCTGAACATACTTCTTAATCTCATCAATAGATACCCTGTCCATTACACGCTTGCCATTCTTTACAACAAGCTGCTGTAACTCTACTGCTGTACAGTTTTCAAAGTATCTGTTCTTCCAAGGCTTTACAGGGTCTACATAGCGGTAAGGCTTTGAAAGGTCAACAACCTCATCAGCACCTGCTATAAGGTCTGCTATTGCCTTTTTATTCTCGTCATATATTCTGTAAACCTTCTTAAGACCTGGGTTTGTTATCTTCTCGACATTTTCAGAAATCTTAATTCTTGGCTGGAATACGCCATTCTCCTCTACTGCTGCAATCTTGTATACAGCTCCAAATACAGGATCAGACTTTGCTGTTATAAGTCTCTCACCTACACCAAAACTGTCAATGCAGCCGCCCTGCTCTAAGATTGACATAATAGTCCATTCATCAAGACTGTTGGAAACAACTATCTTACAATCAGTAAGACCAGCATCATCAAGCATTTTTCTTACCTTCTTAGATAGGTATGCAAGGTCACCACTGTCAAGACGGATGCCCTTAAGACGCTTGCCAATTGGCTCAAGCACTTCCTTTGCACATCTGATGGCATTAGGAATACCTGATTTAACAACATCATAAGTATCTACGAGAAGCACAGTTGCATTCGGGTAATTCTCTGCATAATGCTTAAATGCTTCAAATTCATCACGATAAAACATTACCCAGCTGTGTGCCATTGTTCCATTGATTGGAATATTAAACATCTGACCTGCAAGGACAGTAGCTGTTCCAACTGCACCACCGATGTAAGCTGCTCTTGCACCATATACTGCTGCATCCATGTTATGTGCACGTCTTGCACCGAAATCTGATACAGCACGTCCCTTAGCTGAACGCACGATTCTTCTTGTCTTGGTTGCAATAAGTGACTGGTGGTTAACCTGAAGAAGGATTGCAGTCTCAACAAGCTGTGCATCAAGTAATGGTGCAACAACAGTAATTACAGGTTCGTTAGGATACATAATGGTTCCTTCCGGGAATGAATAAATATCTCCTCTGAACTTAAAGTCAGCAAGATATGCAAGGAATTCTTCGCCAAAAAGCCCCTGATCTCTTAAGTATTCAATATCATCTTCATCAAAATGCAGATTCTCGATATATTCAATAATCTGTTCAAGACCTGCAAATATAGCATATCCGGCATTATCAGGATTCTTTCTGTAGAACACATCAAATGCAACCTTTCTTTCCTTGTCCTCATCCTTAAAATAACCATTAGCCATTGTAAGTTCATAAAAATCCATTACCATTGTAAGATTTCTCTCATCAAACTGTTTCTTCATAACTACTCCTTTTTCAAAGAAAAATGTACTATTCATCAATTCTAAGTTCTCTGGTTGTTATTGTTATCTGCATATCACAATCTGAAAGATGTTCACAATTCACTTCCATTCCATACACAAGATATATACTTATTGTATCCTCAGTTCGTTCAATTTCAAGACTTTTCGTTATAATACCCAGGCTCATATTTCCATAAGGTGTCTGGTAATATGTCATATTTTTACTGCCCATGGTAAATCTCATCTTCGTAGATACAACGCCTTTCTTTGTCACTTCTACGCTGTCACCATCAATCTTAATTATGCTGCTTGACCGTTCCTGTGAATCATCATATACTTCCTCATACCGTATATATTCCTTGCCGTTGACAACCGAGTATGTGCCGACATTTATAACTTCAACCTCATCGTCCTGTGACTCAATTACTTCAACCTCTTCACCATCACACGAGGCTTCCTCGTCCATTGTTCCCGTATATAAACCTTTAATCTTAATAAAGACCTTATCCTTATTATTCAATCGTCCTTCCTCCACTGACTGCTTATAACCCAAGCAGTTCATTTATAAATGTTAAATATTTAAATCTGACTTTACAGCCCCTGTCAGTTACTGTCTTATATTCTTCGTCTGTAAGAACTCCTGCAAGCTTTTCCTTAGAATTCTCTGGAACTACGCCATACACCGCATCTACAAAACATAATGGCGGATACAGCACACACCACCAGTTCTTTCCCTCTGCATCACCTATATCAACTCTGAAAGCCTCATAGTATCCTGCAGGAAATGTTACATCACCGTATGATTTAACCGGAAAATAACTTTTCTCAAAATACACGCTTACATCTTCCATAAATCCATTATCCCGCAAGGTTTTAATAGCAACATTTCTGATATTATCACTTTCTGCCTCTAATATAGCTCTTGACTCTGAAAGAGAATCTGACTCTGAAAGAGCCGGTCTTATGTAATCAACTACTGCTTCCTTAACCTTAAGCTTAACCTCCTGGTCTTCCTGAGAATCACTGTTGGCCCTCACATGGAATCTTATAATACTCTCAGATATGCCTTCTGTAACTGCCTCTAAATTTCCTGCATAAGACACCCTGTAATAACCAACCAGTCCACTGACAGCTATTATAACAATAAGCAAAATTCCAAGTTTCTTTTTAATGTTCATATGATATTTACCCCCTGATATATCTTCATATCTGGGATTATATCCATATATTTCCAAAATAAACAGGAATTTACAAACTAACAAAGGCTGGCGAATACAGCCAGCCTCCATGTAACTTTAGTATTATTTGTTAAGAAGTCTGATAATACCCTTTTCCTGATTAGTAATATGCTGTCTTATGACAATCTTAGTATTCTCTTCATCTTTCTTAGAAAGCTTATCAATGATGTCTTTATGTTCGCTGATAAGAATAGAATGTGCTCTTGCATCCTTAACATATTCCAGTCTGTATCTGTACATCTGCTCTCTTAAATTATTAATAATCTGAATAAGTCTCTGATTATCTGTCATTGCATATATAATATCATGGAAATTCACATCAGCATCTACAATTGCAACCACATCCTTAGATATAATTGCTGCTTCGAATCTCTTATTTGCCATCTTAAGCTCTTCGATTCGCTCTGGAGTAACATTGCGGCATGCAAGTGTTGCTGCAAGCTCCTCAAGTGCTGCTCTTACCTCAAGAACATCTCTCATGTCCTTCTCGGTTATATGGGCAACCTCTGCTCCCTTTCTTGGAATCATTATAACAAGACCCTCCAGCTCAAGCTTTCTGATTGCCTCTCTTATAGGAGTTCTGCTCACTCCAAGCTTATCGGCGAGTTGAATTTCCATAAGCCTTTCACCCGGCTCCATCTCACCACGGAGAATTGCCTGTCTTAAAGTATTAAAAACTACATCTCTTAATGGGAGATAGTCATTAACATCCATCTTAAGTTCACCTTTCATATAAAACCTTGCCTTTCTCTATTACTCTGAATGTGTATTATTTCCATATATATTATGGTGTAAATGTTTCCGTTGTATACACCTGTCTTGCCTCGCCCTTCTGTCTTAAGAACTGCTGACAGGCTATCATTGATTGTTCATCTGGAAATATTCCAAAAACTGTCGGTCCGCTGCCACTCATCATGGCATTCATTGCACCATGTTCTATCATATCTTTCTTAATGCTGTCAATAACAGGATACAACGGCACTGTAACTGACTCTAAAACATTTCCCATTCTTGAAGCAACAAGTGCAACATCCTTTAACTTAATAGCCTCAATTATTCCATCTATATCTGGATGCAGCTTAACATCTGTGTTGTCCAGTTTCTCATACACAAGCTTAGTTGATACATTTACTGGAGGCTTTGCTATAAGAATATGACAAAATGGCATATCCGGAAGTCTTGTAAGCTTCTCTCCAATTCCTTCAGCTAATGCTGTTCCTCTCATAAGACAGTATGGAACATCTGCCCCAATCTCAACACCAAGCTTCATAAGTTCTTTCATTGGAACATTAAGTTCGAAAAGCCTGTTCATTCCAAATAACGCACATGCCGCATCACTTGAACCTCCAGCCATTCCTGCCGCAACCGGAATGAATTTATTAAGATCAACCTCAATTCCACCATCCAGCTTATACTTATTCTTCATAAGCATAATTGCCTTATAAACAAGATTATTCTCATTCACAGGTAGAAATCCTATATTAGTCTTAATTCTTATCTCTTCCTCCGGTATCCTTGTCATTATAATACGGTCATACAAACCAACCGTCTGCATTACCATTCTTACATCATGATATCCGTTCTCGCGTCTTCCAATAACATCGAGTCCAAGATTAATCTTGGCTCTTGCCTTTAATCTGATACTTTCCATATATTACCTAACCTTGTATACAAAATCCATTTTCAAAACTATTATATTAAAGATATTGTATGAAATCAAGTACAATATTTAAAATGCACCTTTAAAAAGTCTCATTCTTACGGTACTTATGTGGAGATATCCCCTTTGCTTTCCTGAAAGCATCTCCAAAATAATTACTGTCATTAAAGCCACATTCAAATGCAATATCAGTAATTGATTTATTTGTTTCAAGCAGCAGATTGCAGGCGTTCTGAATTCTTACATTAATAATGTACTCCTTAAATCCAAATCCGGTTGCTGTCTTAAATTTCTTTGAAAGATATGACCTGCTAAGATTAAATTTATCTGCAACATACTCTAAAGACAGATTATCTGCATAATGTTCATATATATATGTGGCAACCTCCTGAATAATCCTGTTATCCACATCAATTTCTTTAATAACATTTTCCTCATAATTCTTACAGCGGATAATAAACAGCAGAAGCTCAATTAGCCCAACTTTTATAAATGCCGGCGACAGCTCATCAGGAGAATCATTTTCAAATAGCAGTTTATCAAGCAGGGCAACAACATAATCTCTTCTCTTTTCAGGAATATTAACAACTCCCGGCTTCATGCAGTTTTCCATAAGTTCCTTTCCGGTCTGGTTCTGAATCCATTCAGTTGCATCATTTCTAAAGCTTATAACAATTCTTTCATGCATTCCTTTTCCATTATAAGTTGTCTTGTGAAGACATCCGCTTGGAACAATAACAAGATCACCCTTTCCGAACTTATAAATGTTGTGGTCAATAAAGCTTGTACACTCTCCGCTCGAAAGATAGAATATCTCATTAAACGGATGCACATGTGCCCCTACCCCTGTACTACAACTGGTATTACTTCTTTTTATCCTCTTGATATCAAAATCCTTCGACATATCCTGGAACATATAACCTCTCCTTATCTCAAACACTTTTGCGTCTACTATAGTAATTTTTCTGTATTATAAAGAATATTTTTTCGTTTAATTGTAGAAATCACTGTTTTTTATGCTTATATTATGTATAAAAGACTTTGAAAAGTCAACAAAAAATCAGTATTTTAATTATTTTTCTGTATTAAAGAAGCATTTTCAACACGTTTATTAAGATAAGGGGGCTTATCATGGCAAAACCAATAAGTGAAGATAAAAGAAATATGATTCTTAATGGTAATCTCTTTCATGCAATTCTCATGCTTGCGATTCCGGTTATGATTAATAGTTTTATCCAGTCAATGTACAATCTTACAGATACTTTCTGGCTTGGAAGAATAGGTACTGAGAATCAGTCAGCCATCACGCTTGTTTCTCCTTTCCAGAATATCCTGATTAATTTCGGTAACGGCATAACAACTGCAGGTGCAATCCTTATATCACAGTACCTCGGTGCAAGAGAGGATGAACAGGCTAATTCAATGGCTAACCACATCTGCCTTACTTCACTTGCATTTTCAGTATTATGTGCCCTTATATGCTGGCTTGTCTCTCCGGGACTTGTGAAATGGCTCGGTGCTGAAGGAAGTATATATAAATACGGACTTACATACATAAGAATTGTAGTACTTGATCTGCCTTTTCTGTTTACCATTAACCTCTTCACATCAGTCAAACAGTCTCAGGGCGACACAGTAAAACCAATGCTTCTTAATATGTTTGGCGTTGTTATTAATCTTATATTAGACCCGTTATTCCTTATGGTTTTCAAATGGGGTATCGCTGGTGCTGCCCTTGCAACTCTCATTGCCAAAATCCCATGTGCCGTGATTGCACTTATTGTACTTACAAGACCAGAACAGCTTATCAGAATTAATTTCAGGGGATTTAAGTTTGATAAAAGCAAGATGGGTTCGATTGTAAAAATCGGACTTCCTACCGCAATCGGAGGAAGCACTATGCAGCTTGGTTTCCTTCTTATGACTAAAAATGTTAATGCTTACGGATTTATTGCAACAAGCGCTTATGGTATCGGAAACAAGATAAACAGCATAATTACAATGCCTGCAAATGGTATCGGCTCCGCCATATCAACTATAGTGGGACAAAATATTGGTGCCGGACAGAAAGACAGAGCAGACAAGGCTTACCATTACGCACTCCGTATGGGTGCACTGTTTCTGTTATTCTTTGGTTTGATTCTGTCAAGAAGATTTATATCACAGGCTATGGTAACATTTTTCTCAACTGATGAAAGAGTTATTCCGCTGGCAACAGATTTCCTCTCACTTATGGCATTCTGGTGCTGGAGCAACGCATTTTACAATGTCACTCAGGGACTTTTTCAGGGAAGCGGTCACACCATGATAACCATGATTGTCGACGCTTCAAGAATCTGGATATTCCGTCTGCTGACCCTCTGTGTATGTGCCAATGTGCTTAATATGGGGGTTGCATCTGTATGGTATGCTGTCGTAATCAGTAATGGAACATCCGCTGCCATACTTTATGGCCTCTACTGGACAGGAATATGGAAGAAATCTACTATAAAAATTGAAAAAACAGAAGGTTAATTAAAGAAATACATTTACCGATATACACTATAGAAATACTACAATAAAAGTCCAAGGAGGGATATCATGTCATTAAACGGAGTTAATTCAAATTATCAGGCTTACGAAACAAATACTGTTTCAGGTTCTGATAAAAAGGTTTCAACTAAAGAGATTTCAAAGACTACAGCTTATTCTGATGTAGCGGCAACCTATGAGCATGCTTCACAGTCTGAAGGTTTAGTAGCAGCTGTTAATAAGAAAGCTTCTAACGCTTCTATTGTTGCACAGTTAAAGGCTGACCAGGAAACACGCATGGCTCAGATGCAAAGCCTCGTTACTAAGATGTTCTCTAAACAGGGAATAACTATTGGAACTGCTGATGATATGTGGAAAGCACTTGCAGGCGGTAACTTCACAGCAGACGCTGACACTATTGCACAGGCTAAGGAAGATATTTCTGAAAATGGTTACTGGGGTGTTAAACAGACATCTGAAAGAATCTTCTCATTTGCACAGGCACTTGCAGGTGATGATGAAGAGAAGATGTCTAAGATGAAAGAAGCATTTGAAAAAGGTTTTAAAGAAGCCACTAAAACATGGGGCAAGGAACTTCCTGATATTTCCCAGAACACAAGAGATGCTGTTCTTAAGAAATTCGACGATTACTTTGCCGGTAAGAATTCATAATCAGACATAGAGGTACAGACTTTACAGACTGTACCTCTTTTTATGTCTATGCCTTCACAAGAAGAAGCTTGGTACCCCGTGGTATAATCACAGACTCTGACAGTCCATCAGCGCATTTAGGATTACTTGCCTTTATTGAATCTGCTGTTGTATGATACATTTTAGATACATCCCATAATGTTTTAGTGCCATCAGCAATATACCCGGTCATTGACGGCATCTTTGACAGATCACATTTTTCTTCTGACATATAAGCACTTTTTATGCCACTATACTCAAAGTTTCTAAAAACAATTACATCCAGTGAAACTGATGATTTAACCTCTATTACACCTGCACTGTTTATTGTGGCTGAAAGCTGCTGTACTGACGGCTTTATGTTGTATTCGAGTGAATCCTTACTGACGCCGTCAATCTTAACTGTGCCTGCAAACGGAATGATTGTATGCACACTGCCAAGCGGCTGACTGTCACTTGAAGTTATGTAAAATACATTTGCACTTACAACACCTTCCGCAACCAGCTCTCCTTCTTTATATGTCACATCGTCAAGCTGCACCGTAGCTGTACAGTTACATATCTGCATAAGGTCAGCATAATTCTCGAGCTGAAGATTGCCTGAAACACGGCTTGATACATTATTTCGTACAACAAGGCAACGCAACTGTGTATCTGCATTCTCTATTTCCATATCATATGAAGGCGAGTATATATCTGCTATAACATCCTTCTTACGCTCCTCATATGCTTTTACATCCATATCAAGAACCACTTCAACTGCAATATCGCGGTTTTCACCATCTAAGTCGGGCCGCTCCTCAACTGTCTTTCCAATTATCTGAAAATTAACATATGGAATCATATCTGCATTGCAGCCACTTATATCCAGACTTCCTTCAAATGATGCTGTTGTCTCGTACCATTGCACATTTCCTGTTTCTCCATTTCCTATATACATTACAAATATATCTAAATCACCAGCAAGCTTAAGTCCATCATCTGCAAGCCTTGTATTCAGATTCCTTACATCTACATCATCCCAGATTATTTCCTGTATCTCTGGTTTTCCAGCCGGAAGTGATACATTTTCTCTTATTCTGAAATTATCACGCTGATTAACTGCAAGCTGCACAAATTCCAATTCTTCCTTCAACTGCTGAATGTCCGTATTCTCCGTTTCCTCTACTCCCGTTATCATCTGTATATCCTGCAAACTCTCGCATATGAGTTTAAGGGTAACTATCGCCTTAACACTTATTTTTCTTGAATTAATTGCTTTAATACTAAGATCTTCTATTGATGCCTGACATGTAACATAATCACCTGTACAGTCACCCGAAAGATTGACATTTTCAGAAAAACTCATTTTCCCTGTCATTTTGACCGGCTGCATTCTTTCTGAGTCAGATGATGCACCTATATAAAGAAGTGAAAATTTTAATTCACCATCAACTGTAGCTTTATCCTTATTTACCTTTACACTGTCGGTCTGAACATTTCCCCATTCTTTCACTATAAGTTCAATATCATCTTTTGTGTCCGGCACATTAAAATCATCATCAAGCGTAATCTGTGCCACTGTATTACATTTCAAACGATATTCATGAATATTTTCTGTTCTGAGTCTCACAGACTGACCTCCTATACATTCTACATTTTAAAAACAACGCTTTCTTCACGTCTCTCCATCTTTAGCACTATTACCGGATATGTCTCAACCTCATTTACAGCTTCCCCCGCTGCCGGACCTATCAGATTAAGATCAATGTACAGTGCATTATCTCCTGTGTATACATCATTTACCTTAATTGAATACCCACTTGTTTCCCTTGTTCCATAACCGGCCACAACATATGTATAATCCTTAGTCGTATATGTAAGCCTCATCACTTTATCTTTTTTGCTCTCAATAAGCTTCTTAAGCTCTTCCGGCAGGTCTGCATTTTCAACCACTGTATAATCAACACTGGTCTTATTATCTGGCTCTTTGCTGCCAGAACACCCTGTCATGGCACACGCAGGCATAATTATCAACAATGCCAACACAAACGTCATGATTTTTCCCCATAATTTTCCACACATAAAAAACACCCCCACAATAAGACCTAATTAATCTTATGTGGAGGTACTTAAAATATTCATATAAAGTTATTGTTTATGTTCATTCACCATATGAACACGCACGCTCCCAGTGTCTGTCTATGGCTTACGCTTTCAGTATTCCTGCGCTTAGCAGGAGTAAATGCCGCTATCTACAGAGTTTATTACAGTGTGTGAAAGCAAACGCACTTCGTTTGAACGAGCTTTCACACACTGAACTTATGTATATAGCGGCATTAACTCCTACACAGCTCGTCATAATTCAAGCATAAGCCATAGACAGACACTGGGAGCTGGTTGTACATATGCCGAATGAGTGTAAATAATAGATAGTAAGATTTTTTAAACCTTACACAGCATATCCCTTGCTCTTTATAACATCTATAACCTGGTCTACATATTTCTCACACTCTTCTGTGCTTCCTGCCTCAACCATTACACGGACAACAGGTTCTGTTCCGCTTTCGCGTACAAGGATTCGTCCATCTGCACCAAGTGCACTGGCAACTGCCTCAACTGCAGCCTTAACATCTACATCATCCTGTGCCTGTGTCTTATCTGTAACCCTGATATTCTTAAGAACCTGTGGATATATAACAAGTGGTGCTGCAAGCTCTGACAATGTCTTCTTCTTTGCAAGCATAACCTCCATCATCTTAAGGGCTGTGATAATTCCATCACCTGTTGTTGCATATTTAGAGAATATTATGTGTCCTGACTGCTCTCCACCTATACGGTAGCCGTTCTCTGACATACACTCATATACATACTTATCTCCAACCTTAGTCTTTTCGTACTCAATTCCTACTGCATCAAATGCTTTGTAAAGTCCGAAGTTAGACATTACTGTTGTTACAACCTTGTTTCCGACAAGCTTATCTCTATCCTTCATATAACATCCATAGATATAGAGAATATGGTCACCTGTTATGACCTCACCCTTCTCATCTACACACAGACATCTGTCAGCATCACCGTCAAACGCAAATCCTACATCAAGATGCTCTCTTCTTACTAAATCCTGAAGTCCTTCAATATGTGTAGAACCGCAGTTTGCATTAATATTAGTTCCGTCCGGAGCAGCATTTATAACATATGTCTTAGCTCCAAGTGCGTCAAATACAGCTTTTGCAAGTGTCCATGCACTACCATTAGAAGCATCAAGACCTACTCTTATTCCTTTGAATGAATAAATTGCAAGACTCATAAGATATCCCATATATCTGTTACGACCTGCTGTGTAATCAACTGTACATCCAATGTTTTCTCGTGTTGCGTATGGAATTTCTCCAAGCTCACCATCAAGGTACTTCTCGATTTCAGCGATAACATCCTCTTTCATCTTCTCACCTGCAGCATTAATAAGCTTAATTCCATTGTCGTAGAAAGGATTATGGCTTGCAGATATCATAATTCCACAATCAAAATCTTCTGTTCTTGCTACATAAGAAACACTTGGTGTAGTTGTAACATGAAGAAGATATGCATCTGCTCCTGAAGCTGTAAGTCCGGCAACTAAAGAATACTCAAACATATAACTGCTTCTTCTTGTATCCTTACCAATAACAATCTTTGCCTTACCATCCTCATGATTCTTTCCATAATACCAGCCTAAGAATCTTCCCACCTTAAATGCATGGTCAACTGTAAGAGTTACATTTGCTTCTCCTCTGAATCCGTCAGTTCCAAAATACTTACCCATAATCTACTCCTTAATCATCATATCCGTTAGGATTATTCTTCTGCCATCTCCATGAATCAGCACACATAGTCTTTAAATCACGCTCTGCTTTCCAGTGAAGCTCTCTCTCTGCCTTACCTGCGTCACAGTAGCATGTTGCGATATCACCTGGTCTTCTTGCCTTAATTACATATGGTATATGTATTCCCGTAGCAGCCTCAAAATTCTTTACTATATCAAGCACTGAATATCCATTGCCTGTTCCAAGATTATATATTGCAATTCCCGGATTATCATTAAGCTTTTCTATAGCCTTAACATGTCCAAGTGCAAGGTCAACCACATGGATATAATCTCTTACACCTGTTCCATCATGAGTATCATAATCATTACCAAATACACCAAGCTCCTTTAACTTTCCAACAGCAACCTGTGTTATATATGGCATAAGATTATTAGGAACTCCGTTAGGATTCTCTCCTATTGTTCCGCTCTCATGTGCTCCAATTGGGTTAAAGTATCTTAAAAGAATTACATTCCATTCCGGGTCAGCCTTCTGGATATCTGTAAGAATCTCCTCAAGCATTCCCTTCGTCTTACCATAAGGATTAGTAATCTCACCCTTAGGGCATTCCTCTGTAATAGGAACAAATGCAGGATCTCCATAAACTGTAGCTGAAGATGAGAATATAATATTCTTAACACCATGATTTCTCATAACATCAAAAAGTGTAAGTGAACCGGATATATTATTCATATAATACTCAAGCGGCTTGGCTACTGACTCACCTACTGCCTTAAGTCCTGCAAAATGTATAACACTATCGATACTTTCTTTCTCAAATATCTCATTTAATGCTGCAGCGTCATTAATGTCTGCCTCATAAAATGTGGCTTTCTTTCCTGTAATCTTCTCAACTCTGTCTAAAGACTTTCTGCTTGAATTTACAAGATTATCAACTACTACAACATCATAACCCGCATTCTGAAGTTCTACTACTGTGTGGCTTCCAATAAAGCCTGCTCCGCCTGTAACTAATATTGCCATTATTATCTCCTTTATGTTCTATACTAATATAGCCACAAAACTTCATATAACATGTCGTTCTGTGGCTTATTATATGTCTTGTGTTACGATATTATTTGTCGCCTTTCATCATACGCTCAGTTGACCATATTTCAACCTCGTACCTGTTGCTCTTATTGTATCTCTTTCTGAGATTCTTAAGCTGCTTTAAGTACTCTAATGTAACCTTTCCTGAAAGCTTTGATTCACCTTCAGTTCTTTGCTGGAATTTATATGGGATTTCTACAACCTTGCTGTATGTACCCATTGCAAGAACCTCAACCATAATCTTCCATCCGATTGGCTGAAGGTCAGCATTCTCAATAACTTCTCTTCTGAACATAAAGAGTCCGCTTGTAGGATCTGATATCTTTCTAAGGCAAGGCAACATAACCTGTCCTATCTTTCTTGCTGTTCCAGATACGAACTTTCTGTACCAGTTAAGTCCGCCATCATCTCCACCCGGAATAAGTCGGCTAGGTATACAGAAATCTGCACCACTTTCCATAGCCTTATACATATATTTAAGAACGATTGGCGGGTGCTGTAAATCAGCATCCATACATGCCATATATTCTCCCTTTGCAAGCTTAAAGCCATCGAGAACAGCAGTTGCTAATCCTGTACCATTCTTTCTGTGTTCCATTCTCACCTGTGGATATTCCTTAGCAACTTCCGTAATTACATCAGGTGTATTGTCCTTACTGTCATCAACAAAGACAATTTCATAATCAACACCCTTCAAAGCAACATCAATCTGTGCTACAAGATTTCTGATGTTCTTGCTTTCATTAAATGTTGGTATTACTACTGATAACATTATTATACTCTCCTTTAAAAAGAATTCTCTCGTCATTATACATCAATATACGACAAAGTAAAACATTTTTTTATACTCTGGTAACAACCATGGTTGCCTGTCCCTTAACTATTATTGAACGAAGACCTGCACTTACAAAGAAACTGTCGCCTGCTTTAAACTCCATAGTCTTTTCATAATCATCAGTTTCAATAGTTCCTGACCCGTTAATGAAAAGTACAGAAACAAAGGATGCCTCATCAACAGTAATCTTTGCTTCGTCATTGACATCATACTTATATACTTCAAAGTATTTGCACTGGACAAGTCTTTCTTCTGTGAAATGTTCATTTCTTGCAATAACAACTTCTGTCTTATTGTCCTTGACATATTTATGGTTATCAACAACATCAAGTGCTTTCTTTACATGAAGTTCTCTCGGATTACCGAACTTGTCCCTTCTGTCATAATCATACATACGGTAGGTACAGTTAGAATTCTGCTGTATCTCACATATGAATACACCTGCGCCTATTGCATGGATTGTTCCTGCCTTAACCATAACAACATCGCCTGCTTTAACCTCTATCTTATTAAGTATGTCTGTGATTGTATTATTGTTAATTCTCTCAAGAATTTCTTCCTTAGATGCGTCTCTTGAAAGCCCGCAGTACAGATATGATCCCGGTTCACTGTCCACTACATACCACATCTCATTCTTTCCATATTCATTCTCATTCTCAAGAGCATATTCATCATCAGGATGAATCTGTATAGAAAGTGCCTGCTTTGCATCTATGAATTTTATAAGGATAGGGAATCTGTCCTGTGCCTGACATTTCCAGCCTAATGCTTCTTTTCCTATAATATTAAGGTACTCATTAAAGAGCATTCCTTTATATCTTCCCTCAGCTATACGGCTCTGACCGTCAGGATGAGCTGAAAGTTCCCAGCTCTCACCGATGACATCATAATCACATTTCTTGCCATATACATCACGAATCTTGGTTCCACCCCACAGATTATCCTTAAATGCAGGTTCAAGCTTCGCAATAGGACTCTTATCCAGTCTTACATAATTAGCAGATGCCTGTGGATTATCCTTATTATATATCTTAACAAGATCTGTATCTGATATATTATCTCCAATACCAACCTCTATTACTACCACATTCTTGTCTGTCTTATTAGCAATCCTGTGTTTCGTTCCCACTGGAATGAACACACTTTCATATTTGTTATAATCAGCAGTTTCATTACCAAGTGTAATTGTAGCAATACCTTCAACTATTGACCAGTGCTCAGTTCTCTTTTCATGCCGGTGAAGAGACATTGACATTCCTGGAAAAACAGTAAGCTTCCTGACTTTATACCCTTGGGAATAATTAAGTATCTCCTGTATTCCCCATTCCTTATAAGTAGTCCTGTTATAATCGAAAAACGCTTCATAAGTATCCATATTATCTTTCATAATCTGCTTGATATTATCAGCAGACTTTTTAGAAGATACATATGTTGCATCATCTGTATTAACAACTACAAGATCTCTTAAATCATTGGCGACAACAAGCCTCTTCGGTGCATTATTTATAATATTAACATTATCGCAATCATTCTTGATAACACATTCTGACTTGATATTGTTTCCAAATTCAGCTAAATCGCTGGCATTGCCGACATCCATCCACTCAAAATGTGCTTCAACTACTTTTATTGAATCACATTTTTCAAGGAGAAGTGTTTCAATACTGCCATGCGGCATAGACTGCATAACTGTTTCCGAAAATCTGACAGACCTTCTGATTGCCGGAACCTTTCTCTTAGCTGTCTTACAGGTAGTGTACAGTTCTGATGCAAGGCGTCTTGCAGCATTAGTCATATCCCCTGCTCTGAATACAAGTATTCCACTGTTCCACAGATATCCCTCATCATAATCATATCCAAGCAGACCTTCTGTCTCATCTTCATCGAAATCCATTCTTGCAATAAACTTCTTAACATTCTCTTTATTCCGAAGAATGTACCCATAAGTGGATGACTGTGATTCCGGCTTAATGCCTAATACAGCAAGATATCCTTCTTTTGCATATTCTTTAGCCTCAATTATTGAATCTTTATAACCATCACCCTCAATCAGGTTGTCCGAATTAACAACCAGAACTAATTCTGACGGGTTGGCAAACATAGTCCCTAACAATACAGCTGCTCCTGTTCCCTTGGGTGTACCCTCAAGGATAACTCTGTACTTAAGACTCTGAAATGCCTTCATCTGTCCATTAACAATATTCTTATAGCTCTCATTGGTAACTATTATAAATTCCTCACAGAAAGGCATATTCCTTACTACAGTTTCCTGTAATATGGAACGGCCTTCTTTTATTTTCATAAACTGCTTTGGAAACTGCCTTCTGGATAATGGCCATAAACTATCACCACTACCCCCAGCTAATATTATACATTTCATAGCAATCCTTCCTTAATCCTGTTATGTATCTGTATTATTTACTCCTGACTTACTTAATTATTATTAGCATTAACATCTGCCGCAGCAGTTGTATTATCAACAGCCTCTGTTGTCTTTGTTTCGTCTGTTGCTTTTGTTGTTTCTGTTGCTTTTGTTGCTTCTGTTGCTTTTGTTGTTTCTTCTGTAGCTTCAGTTTCCTCTGTTACCTTTGTTGTGGCTTCTGTTGCCTCTGTTGATGGCTCTGTTTCTTTTTCGTCCTTTTCCTCTTCTCCACCATTATTATCATCTATGCCACTTGCAGAATCTTCTACAGTCTCTTCCTCAGCATCTTTTATAGTTGCTTTATTTGGTCTCTTAGTATTTTCTTCTGTGGACTCATCAGCCTTAGTAGTCTCCTTTACAGCTTCATTATCAGCTGCTGTTGTATCATCTGCTTTCTTCGTAGCTTTAGCCTGAGTTACCTTTTCCTTAGATGTTGTTGTTTCAGCTGTTGTAACCCTTGTATTGTTTGAATTATTATTCTTCTTAGCATCTGTTTTAGAATCGCCTGATAATACAGCCGATAAAAATACACTTAAAACTATTGCAAATAATATAACGCCTCCAGCTACATAAACCACAATTCTTCTTGCAGCCTGTGATAATGACGGAAACAATTTCCCTACAACTCCTGCCAGCTTTCTCACAACAGGATTTGATGCATCTGCTCTTCTCATTGCAGCACTACGATCCGCCTTTGTTCTTCTGAATGGATGTTCATCACTATCATCATCTATATCATCATCTTCAAAATATGACTTTTCATCATCTTCCGGCTCTGAGTCGTCGTCTGTTTCTTCAGACTCATAATACAATGCATCAGGCTCGGCACCATCTTCCGTTTCATATCTGTCAGCCTCATACTCATCATCAGAGCCATTCTCTTCTTCATATTCTGATTCTTCTGTCTCAAGTTCAATACCAAGCATCTGTGCTTTTGTCTTAACAATTAATTCACATATAAATGCACTGTCTACATCAAGCAGTTCTTCTATTTCATCAACAGAATGCATTTCATATCCGTAAAGTTCAAGAAGGATTGTCTGTACTCTGGATAAACTTCTGATAGCTTCACTGGTATTATCATAATCTGCCGGATTTCTGAACATTTTAACATTATCTCTGATAATATTATATAATTCAGCATCTTCCTTAATCTTATTAAATTCATATTCTAATCCGGTCACATTATTTTTAATTGTATTCTTGTCAATCAGTCCAAACATAAATGCAGATACAAGTGTTGCTACCTGCCTGTGTATATTTTTACTAACATCAATTTTATCAATATTATTACATAAATAAATAAATGCCCTGCTAGTTACTTTCTTGCTATTATCTCCAAATACCGGGTATACAAGTGCATATACTTCCTTATAAAATTCCTTGCAGAATACTGCCTTATCCTGATTACCAGAAACAACATCTTTAATAAGCTTAACTAACTGTTCATCATTCTTACTCATATTACTCCTCATTTCTGCATATATTTATCCATTTAAATAAACACTTCGTATAATTATATCACTATGTTAAAGAATTGTCACCTTTTTAATATTTCCATGCACTCATATCTACATTTCCAGAAATGCCCGGTATAGAACCTGACTCTGTAAACTGCCACATCTGGTAGCTTCCACCATAAGTGCAGCTGCTTCTATACTGTGCAAGCCATACAGTACTTCCAGAAGCAAGTCCTCCTGCATTGATTCTGTTAGTCATCCAGTCTTTATTAGCATATACCATTGCCGAATACCCGGCACCCCTTATCGTCTGTACAAATGCATTAATAACAGCCGTTCTTTCCGCAACCGATATTTTATCTCCTCTTCCTCTTCCATTTCCTGCACTCTCTACATCTATTGCCAGCGGAAGAGATACATTATATCCACTGCATGCAGATATAATAAAACTTGCCTCTTCAACAGCTTCATTAGTATTAACCGCCTGAGTAACAATATAGGCTCCAACTTTGACACCTGCAGCTGTTGCATTCCTCATGTTTGTATCAAATCGTTTATCCTTTACCAGTCTGGCAGTCTCATATCCCCTGTAGCCTACACGTATAATTGCATAGTCAATTCCTGCTGCCTTAACACGATTCCAGTCAATATCTCCGTTATAAGTAGATACATCTATTACCAGATGTGAGCCAAGCGAACCATCTCCATTAAAATAATATTGTAGTCCGTCAATCTGATTCCATCCCGTAACCGCCTGCGAATTTCTAAAATAATATGTTTTCCCCTGTATATTCTGCCATCCATCAGCATATACAGTCTCTGTCTCAGCTTCTAATGAAAGAAGGACATAATTTTTTCTGGCTGCCATACTCTGATTATCAGATGGTTTAGTATTTTCTCCCTTAGTAGTTTCTTCTGATTTAGTACTCTCACCTGTTGTCTTTGTTTCACTCTGTGTTTCTTTAGTTCCTGCTGCAGTTTCCTTAAGATTATCTGCAAATACTGTTGTATTATTAGTCATCTCAACATTTTCAGCACTAATATTTCGCTCAGGTACAAGGAATTTTGTTACAACATCTGCCTGTCCTCCTGTTATCTGAATCTTTCCTGTTTCATATATGTATCCTGAATATGCAGACACACTCTGATCATCTATTAAAACAGAGCCAGCTGTATATCTGGCAGCTTCATCGTCCGTAAGCTGCATTGTTCTTCTGCCTGTTATCTTATAGATTATATTGTCACCCGATTTCTTCAAAGCAGTAACATTGACTTCCCCTGCTGAAGCTGTTGTTTCAGGTACAGAAACTGCAGGTGAAGAATTAGAACGGTTCTTTGATGGATCCTCTTTCTGTGTAGCAGCTGAATCTGCCACAACCTTTTCCATAATGTCATCCATTACTGCAAATGTCTCAACTGTCGCCTCTGCTGCATCCGGAGTCTTATACCCTTCCTCAGCCTGCACTACCAAAGTGTATGTTCCCGTTTCAAGATCCGGCATAAGAACTGTACCATCCTTGTCATCATCTTCATAAACTTCCTTATCAACATCCTCAACATTCTGTCCTGCATATGCAGACTTCAGTTTTTCAATCTTCTCTTCATTATCTTCTTTACTTCCACTTAAAAGGTTAAATACAAGATTATGTCCTGAAAGAATCTCTCCATCTTCGCCATACACACTTGCAGTAATAGTATTTTCATCTGCTACCGCTTCCAGATAAAGCGACAAAACTGGTGCTTTCATTTCTTCTGCTGTTTCCATCTGTGTTGATGTATCTTCTATTGCTGCTGCAACATCAGTACTTTTCTGCTTCCCAATACGACTGACAACTGACACCGTAATAACTATTCCGGCAACTGCCACAACAACAGCACCACCACACACAGCCGTTATAATGACATGCTTCTTTACCCTGAAAAAATCCTGAAGCCATATCTTTGCTGTCTGTATAAAAGAAAGTTCTGTAATCTCTAATATCTCATACTCACTATCCTGAGAAACAACTTCCTGTTCACTTATTGTATCTTTCTTAAATAATTTCTTTAATGAAAACATTTTTTCTCCATTTTAAAAGTTGTATAATCTCAATAACGGCGCTACATTTCATATGATAGCGCCGTTTGTAACCCGTTGTTATTATTTATTGTTAATTACCGTCTCTTCCGTTGTCTCCTGCTTCTTAGCTGCAACAGATAACTTTCTGGTTTCTGTCTGACTTTCTGATACAGACTCTGTCTGGCTCTCACTCTCTGTTTCCTTCTGAGTTTCTTTTTCTGTTTCTGTTTCCTTTGCTATAACTGTCATTACAGCAGTCTGTTTTACAGTTCCATCCTTTGGCACATCAAAGTAATATACAACAGAATAAGTATAATTCTTTACATCGTACACATTTGAAAGTGCCTGCTCCGGTGACATAGTTATTTCCTCACCGGTTGCAATATTTCTTTCGATAACCTCATACTGTGTAAGTGTTGCATTTTCAGATAAGCTGTTGGTTCCAGACACTCCATTTACAAAGCTGAAACCTGCCGGAAGTCTGCCTGAGGCATCTGACTGTACATTAATATCCGGTGTTACAAGTTTTGCTGTAACATCAACGATATTAAGGACTGCATCCTTTGTTATATTACCAGATTTCGGATCTTTAAATGAATATCTGACTGTATATCTGCCTGGCTGTGATAATGCATCTTCTTCATCAACTGAATTTCCTGAAGAATCAATTATATCATAATCCACATCCATCTCATAGCCTATTGAATTAACTCCTTTAACCCCTGACATGAAATCCACACCCTCATTGAGCTTTCCTGAATCATGTCCGAGATATCTTGTAATATTAGTGTTTTGTACTGTCAGCGTGGCATCCTGTGCGCCATTAACCTTGTAGTTGGCATATCCGAAAAATGCAATGTTCATATCTACATATCCATCAATACCATCAACCGTATCAGTTACTCCATACTGCCACATATCATAATGCCACTTGAAGCTTGCAAGGTCATCACCGTATGTCCAACGTGTTGAAGTATAATAGTACTCGCTCCAGTATGCTGCCATCCATACTTTGAATTTGTTGGAAAGCTTTTCCCCATTAAAGTTATTGTACCATCTGTTTCTGTTAGAATATACCATTGGCTGATATCCATAACTCTTTATTACATTACAGAAAGTCTCACATGCTTCTGTTACTGAATTATAATCACCATCTAATTCCCAGTCAAACGCTACAGGATATGTTATCTGATAATCCTTTATAAGATTAATGCAGAAACTTGCTTCATCATACGCAGTCTTTGCATCTGTTGCACCCGAATAAAAATATATTCCTACCTGGATGCCGTTAGCTAATGCTCCCTGAATATTCTGCTTAAACTTTCTATCTTCGTATAAACCATCATCTCCACCACCACATTTAATCATTGCAAATGTAATTCCATCGGCAGCAACCTTTGACCAGTCTATATCTCCCTGCCATCTTGATACATCTATACCATACACAAGCTGATTAACTTCATATATCTGATCAGAACTTGATGTTTCTTCAGTTCCTGAATCTGTAACTTCTGCATCCTCTCTTGATGGCTCTGATGAATTATCTTCAACTACCTCAAGCTCTTCTATATCCTTTACTGCAACGGGACCAGCACCACTGTCTGCAACAGCTTCAATTATCTGATTAAGTTCCTCACTTGTTGTATCATCACTTGAAAGTGCTTCCTCCATGAGACTTTCAAGCTCTTCAGCTGATGAACTCTCTTCTTCAGCTGTTTCTTCCTGAGTTTCTGCAAGAATCTTATTAAGTTTATCAAGTCTTTCTGATTCAGTCTCAGTTTCAGTCTCACGCTCAGTTTCCTGTGCCTGCACAACATTTTTAGTATTATTATGTTTAACATACTCAACACCTGTAACTGTTGCCGCAGTTCCTGACACCGCAACTGCACCTGTAATAATACAAATCTTGGCATGTGCCACAAATACTGACTTCCCTACTCCTGCCAGCTTGCCTGCTAAACCTTCTAATAATTCTTTCATTCTTAATCGTATCTCCTAATTCTCCTAAACCATATGTATTTTAATCATAATAATGCTTAAAGTACACTCTTCCAAATATAGCCCATGTATCAATAAATGCCTGCCATATATCTTTCATCCCTATTCGTCGGCTATCCGAATCTCTGACATATACAACTTCAACCGGCATCTGTGCAATCGTAAAACCTCTTCTGTGTATTGCAACCAAAAGCTCTATATCATAGGCAAACCCTGATGTTCTGACAAGATGTGCCACTGGCTTGATTGCCTCAACGCGAAATACCTTAAGTCCTGTCTGGGTATCCCTGACATTAAGATGAAACATCACAAGCAGCATTATGTAATACCCCATGCTGATAACCTTTCTCTTAAATGGATAATCCAGCTTGGAATCCTTATGGAACTTGCATCCAATTACAACATCTTTATTATCGTCAAGCATTTTTTGAAGATAACCTTCAAGCTGTGATGGATTCAATTCTAAATCTGCATCAACAAATGCAACATACTTTCCTTCCACCTGTGAAACACCGGCAATTATAGCATTACCTTTGCCTCTGTTCTTGGTAGAACTTATCATACGCACTCTGTCGTCCTCTTTAACTGCTTTTTCAATTTCAGATTTCGTATTGTCCCTGCTGCCATCATTAACCACAACTATCTCTAATTCTGGAACAAACTTTTCAACAATTCTGAGTGTTTCTTTAATACTGTTATATATAAGCTTTTCCTCATTATAAGCTGGCATAACTATTGACAACATCCCATCCAGATTAACCATTGAAATTCCCCTCTCGTGTCTGCACATTTATTAATATTACAATGCTATGATGACTTTTTCAAGTATAGACACGCAATTAACGCAGATAATATTAGAAGATTCTAAAAAATAATTAAGGAGAACAGATATGAATAACTCAGAAAATCTTCCAACAGACAACAACAATAAATCTATCGTAAAAGGGAAAACTATGTATAATTGGGAAACTCACGATAATCAGGACAAAGTGATTCTAGACAGCATTAATGCAATCGAAAGAAATCGCGAGCATATGACTGACGAACAGTTAAGAAAAGCATATACAGAATTACAGACAGGACTTGGTCCTGATATATACAGTCAGTTATGTGACCGCAAGGCAAGTGACAATTTTCAGGGGTGACTTTATTATGGGTCACCCCCACCACCTGCAATTATATATTATTTGCGGCACAGTCAAGTGCTGCTGCCACAACAGCATCCATGTAATCGTACATAATCCTGTTCCTTTTCTATCTTAAATAATGGGATGATGCCGACGCACCACCCCATTAATTACACTTATTATATTACATTAATTCAACATAAGAAGTAATTAATAATAATCAATATCAGATATATAATCTTCTGTCCTTGTATAACCATCTAACTGTATAATAGCGTCTGCCAGAACAGATTTACCATTGTCAGGATTATATTTTTCATAATTCAATACAATACAAGGATTATCTGCATTTATATTTTTATTAAAATTCTTCTT
>OHPL01000322.1_pt1 | contig 32616 bp, 29 predicted proteins | sample 1577711 | NCBI WGS metagenome assembly OHPL01 (sample SAMEA3879538, study PRJEB24766) | human gut metagenome | biome: human-associated habitat; feature: feces | place: USA | collected 1985/1987
TGCAGTGCGGCTTGCTTCTTTCAAATTTCTCTTTTGCCATTTATCTGTCTTCCTAAAAAATTATTTTATTAAAAAATTTTCAGAGGGGGGGTTACAAAAAGCTTTTCGCAATCCCCCGCTGAAACCAAGTCATTAAGCGTTTTTCGCTTTTACCTTTTCGGCAATCTCATTCGGTACTTCCGAATAATGGTCAAAGACCATCGTAAACTGAGCACGTCCCTGAGACAGCGAACGGAGGGTATTGACGTAACCGAACATGTTGGCGAGCGGAACCTGGGCATCGATAACCCGGGCGTTGGCACGCTGATCCATGCCGTTTACCAAACCACGGCGAGAGTTTAAGTCGCCAATGATATCACCCATATATTCTTCCGGCGTTACAACTTCGACCTTCATAATCGGTTCGAGCAGTTTCGGACTGGCCTGACGCATACCTTCGCGGAAGGCAGCACGGGCAGCAATTTCGAAACACATAACGTTGGAGTCAACTTCATGGTAAGCACCATCATACAGATTGCACTTAACACCGGTAACCGGGTAGCCGGCGATAACACCGGTATCCATTGCGGAACGAAGACCTTTTTCAACACCCGGAATATATTCCTTCGGCACGTTACCGCCGACAACGCTGTTGACAAATTCAAAACCGGTATAACCTTCCATCGGTTCAAATTTGATCTTAACTTTCGCGAACTGACCGGCACCACCGGATTGTTTCTTGTGGGTATATTCGATGTCGCAAGGTTTGGTAATCGTTTCGCGATAAGCAACCTGCGGTTCACCGACGTTGCATTCTACCTTGAATTCGCGTTTCAAACGGTCAACGATAATATCAAGGTGCAATTCGCCCATGCCGCGGATGATGGTTTGTCCGGAATCGGGGTCGGAAGAAACTTTGAACGACGGATCTTCCATTGCCAAACGAGACAAAGCCAGACCCATTTTTTCAACGTCAACTTTGGTTTTCGGTTCAACGGCCAATTCAATAACCGGATCCGGGAATTCCATGTTTTCGAGAATAATCGGGTTGGACTGATCGCAAAGCGTATCACCGGTGGTGGTATCTTTTAAGCCCGCCAAAGCAATAATATCGCCCGCGTTGGCTTCTTTCAGGTCTTCACGTTTGTTGGAGTGCATCAGCAGCATACGTCCGACACGTTCCTTTTTGTCTTTTACCGAGTTGTAAATATAGCTGCCGGCCTGCATCGTACCGGAATAGATACGAACGAAAGTCAGCGAACCGACGAACGGGTCGTTCATAATCTTGAAAGCCAGCGCCGACAAGGGTTCTTTGTCATCAGGCTTGCGCAAGATAACTTCGTCGGTACCGGGTTTAACCCCTTCAATCGCCGGAATATCCAGCGGAGAAGGCAAATAATCGATCACGGCATCAAGCAAAGGCTGAACACCTTTATTCTTGAAGGCAGTACCGCAGCAAACCGGAACAAAACTCTGAGACAGCGTTCCCTTGCGGATACATTTTTTCAATGTATCGATTGAGATTTCTTTGCCTTCCAGATAATCTTCCATTGCCTGTTCGTCTTCTTCAACAGCCATTTCTACCATCTCGGCATGATATTTTTCGGCTTTTTCTTTCAAATCGGCCGGAATGTCCTGAATTTCGATCGGAGAATCGGCAGTATCACCGGTATAAACGATCGCTTTCATTTGCAGCAGGTCGATAATGCCGCGGAATTCGGCTTCAGCACCGATCGGCAACTGAATCGCCATCGGGCGGGCACCCAGACGATCTTTGATCATATCCAAACAACGATAGAAGTTAGCACCGATACGATCCATTTTGTTGCAGAAACAAATTCTCGGAACTTTATATTTATCGGCCTGACGCCATACGGTTTCGGACTGCGGTTCAACACCGGCAACGGAATCGAATACGGTAATGGCACCGTCGAGCACGCGGAGCGAACGTTCAACTTCAACGGTGAAGTCAACGTGTCCGGGGGTGTCGATGATGTTTACGCGATATCCTTTCCAAAAACAGGTGGTTGCGGCAGAGGTAATGGTAATACCGCGTTCCTGTTCCTGTTCCATCCAGTCCATTGTAGCGGATCCTTCGTGGGTTTCACCGATTTTGTGGTTTACACCCGTGTAATAAAGGATACGTTCGGTTGTTGTGGTTTTACCGGCATCAATATGTGCCATGATGCCGATATTTCTATATAAATCCAAACTGTGTGTACGAGCCATGTTCTTTCCCTCAGATTAGAATTTGTAATGAGAGAAAGCTTTGTTAGCTTCGGCCATTTTGTGGGTATCTTCGCGTTTTTTAACGGCAGCACCACGGTTGGCGGCAGCATCCAGCAGTTCGTTGGCCAATTTCTCGGTCATGGTTGTTTCCGAGCGTTTGAGGGCAGCGGCAATAATCCAGCGGATTGCCAAAGCCTGACGACGATCGGCACGAACTTCGCACGGAACCTGATAGGTTGCACCGCCGACGCGACGGGATTTAACTTCCAAAACAGGTTTGACGTTTTCGATCGCTTCGCTGAAAACAGCCAAAGCGTCTTGTTTGGTTTTGGCAGACAGAATATCGAATGCCGAATAAACGATTTTTTCGGCAACGGCTTTTTTACCATCTTCCATAACGTTATTAATAAATTTAGCAACTACCTTATCATGGTACTTTGCATCCGGCAGTACAATTCTTTTTTCTGCACTATGACGACGTGACATAACTTACCCTCCTATTTCGGTCTCTTGGCGCCGTACAGAGAACGACGCTGACGACGTTTGGCAATACCCTGGGTATCCAAAGTACCGCGAATGATATGATAACGAACACCAGGCAAGTCTTTTACACGGCCTCCCTTAATCAGCACCACTGAGTGTTCCTGAAGATTATGACCTTCACCAGGGATATAGCTGATTACTTCAAAGCCGTTGGTAAGCCGAACGCGTGCCACTTTACGCAAAGCGGAGTTCGGTTTTTTCGGGGTAGTCGTATAAACCCTTGTGCAAACACCGCGTTTTTGTGGACAAGCTTTCAAGGCCGGGACCTTGTTTCTTTTCACTTTAGGTGTTCGTGATTTACGAATTAACTGACTAATTGTAGGCATCACAAATTTCCTTATTCTTAAATTAATACAAAAAAACCTCTTTAATACTTTCATTCTCAAAGAGTTAATGCATGTATACATTTATAAACCGACCAAGTCAACAATTATTTTGCAATAAAAAAACCGGTATTTTTCAACCGTTTTTTTTATTTTTGTTTACCTCACAATCCCATATGAGCGGAAGAGACAGAGAGCACCCCCATCGAAACCGGCTTGCCGTTTATCGTACTTCCCGATCCCGACTGCCGTACGATAAATTCGTCTACAGTTTCGCCCTTGTCATTTTTTATCCGCTTGCCGATGTCAAGATAAGGCCGCAAAGAATCGAAAAAGCCGCCGGACGGGCATTTTAAAGGCGCCCCTGACGGATCTTTTGCCTGCTGTTCGCGACAGGCTTTGCCGGTATCGGGCGATAAAATGTCAAAATTGACAACTTCAAGTTTCATCACATTCAGCACATCGTCTTTCCTGATTTCCAAACGACCGTTTCCGTTGATTGAACCCCGATTAAACAAAGCGGATAATTTATATTTTATATCTTTACCGATCAAAAGACTGCGCCAGTTTTCCTCAGAAGCTTCGGCAAGCCCCACCTCATTGCCGTCTGAATCGGCAAATGTTTCATCGGAGCCTTTGTTATCTTCACTCAAAACCGGCATATTGCTTTGTTGTTCATCCTGAAATTTTTCATATTTTTGACGATCAATCCCTTTAACCCAAAACTTCAGATCAAATGAGTTTAAAGACAGATCAGATAACATCCCTTCGCTCTTCACATCTCTCAAACGAAAAAGCGAAACCACGTCAATTGTTCCCTCTTCTTTATTTAAGACCGACCGCCCCTCGGAATCTATCCGAAAATTGACGACCGTCGACAACATCGGCACTTCAAGCGTTATCACCGACGTTTTTAAAGAGCCGCTTATGTCATCGGCCAGCATCGGCACTTTTTGTCCCGGTTTCAGGATCGCATTTTTCATATCGTTTACCGAAACAAAACCCGGAATGCGCAAATTGCCGAGGGGCAAAGAAATAACGATGTTCTCACCTTTGAAAACCGAAAAATAATCGGCACCGTTTCCGGTTTCTTTGCTTTGAACAAAGCTGCTGATCTTGGAGGCGGTCAAAAATTCTTTCGTTCCCTCTTCTTCCTCATCAATCAACCGCAGATTGATAATTTTCATTTTTCTGCCACTTTCATATCCCCGCGCCGGAACGATTGCAGATTCTTCGGCAAAGGAGCCCACTTCGGTAGCCACTGACGGAAACCAAAAGCCCAATCGCGAATAGACCAACGATTTTAAACGAAGCGGGGACACGGTAACATACTTATATTGCGGCATGCCGTTAAAACTTCCGGCTTCTTTAAGATGCAGCTGATAAGCATCGACTTTCTTGTTGCTTCCGCCTTCATTTTCAACCGTCACTTCAGGAAAGCCGACCACCACCGTTTCTTTTTCCTCCGTAATTTTAATTGATTGATCGCCAAAAACATTTCGGATCTCTTGTTTTTGCGTTTCCGACAACACTGCCGCCGCAGAACGCGCAACCAGCGAAAACATGCCGACCGCAGCAACCAATAAAATAAAACTTTTTTTCGTCATAACGTCTCCCCTCAATTTAGTTTTTCCTCAACGCCGATGGATCTTAACAAATAACCTTTTTCGTTTTACTTATATATTATTGAGCGCAGTAACAAGAATCAACAGGTTTCGGTCCCATGTTGATGGTTGGATAAATTTGCTTGCTTTCAAGTTTAAATAATAATATTCTCCACTATATTTTAATCAAATTTAAGGACTACAAACACAATGACAAACAAAGATATCGAATCGGCACGCCGGACTATCGATAAGGAAGTCGACGCCTTGCGTATCATGGAAAGCGAACTTGACGCCAGTCTGACCGAGGCTCTGGATATGATACAGGCTGCCAAAGGGCGCGTCATCGTAACCGGGATGGGAAAATCGGGTCATATCGGCAACAAAATCGCCGCTACTCTGGCTTCCACCGGAACACCCTCCTTTTTTGTGCATCCGGCCGAAGCCAGTCACGGCGACCTCGGAATGTTGACCGACGATGACGTGGTGTTGGCGATTTCCAACGGCGGAGAATCCAAAGAACTGTCCGATGTCCTGATTTACTGCAAAAGGTACGGAATTCCGTTGATTTCGATGACCAAAAATCCTGACAGCACGCTGGGAAAAGCCGGCGATATCATTTTGCGTCTGCCCGATGCCGGCGAAGCTTGCCCGCTCGGCATGGCGCCGACTTCTTCCACCACCGCTACTTTGGTGCTGGGTGACATTCTGGCAATTGCGCTGATGGAACGCAAAGGCTTTTCGAAAAGCAACTACAAACAACGCCACCCGGGCGGAAAGCTCGGTGCCCTTTTGCAGAAAGTTTCCGACCTGATGCATCGCGGCGACGAAATGCCGATTTTAGATGAACATGCCGCTCTCAGGCAGATTATTCTGACCATGTCGTCAAAAATGCTGGGATGCGTCGGAATCGTCAACGAAAACGGCGAACTGAGCGGGATGATTACCGACGGTGACTTGCGTCGTGCAATGGTCAACTCGCTTGACAATGACCTGTTTGAAAAAAATGCCGAAGACATTATGACCAAAAACCCCAAGACGACTTCTCCCGACACCTTGGTGGCCGAGGCTGTCAATATTATGAACAACACCGGAAAGGGAATCACTCAGCTGTTTGTTATCGAAAATAACAAGCCGATCGGCGTCATTCATATGCACGATTGTTTACGTGCCGGCTTTACGATTGAAAAAAAGAAAGATGCTCCGCTTAATTCTCAGGAGAAGGTCGCATAATTGTTTGATTTCAAGAAATTAGACATCTTCTTTGCCGAAGACAGCCTCAAAAAAAAACAACGCGGTGACAATTCTCCGGCTTCGCGGCGGGCACATGTTGTTCGCCTGATTAAGCTTGGACTGCCGGCAATTGCCGCCGCACTGGCGGGGCTGCTCGTAATTTTGCCCGGTTTGCAGGAACGCAGCGGCGAACTTCAGATGAACATTGCCAAACCCAAAGACGGCGAGCTGGAAAAACTCCATATGGAAAATACTGTTTTCTATATTACCGACAAACAAAACCGGGTTAACAATTTTACTGCCGAAACAATTGACGAAACCGAACCCGGTTCAAAACTGGTCAAGCTGATTCATCCCGAAGGGCTGCTGCCGTCTTCGGACACCGACTGGACCAGTGTCAAATCTCCGGTCGGTTATTATGATCAGGTCAACCGGCTGCTGTGGTTGGACGAAGACGTCAAAATGGTTTACAGCGACGGAACAACCGCCCTCACCCGCACCATGTTCTATGACAGCATCCAAGCCAAAGCATACAGCAAAACACCGGTAACCGCCGAGGGTTATTTCGGCAATTTAAAATCGGAAGGATTTGAGTATTATAAAGGCAACCGGGTTCTTATCTTTACCGGCAAAACCAAAATCATCATCCATCAGGAAAATTTGGAGGGGACACCACAATGAAAAAAATATGGCTGATTCCTCTGCTTGCTGCTATTCGGATAACTTCTGCCGCTGCTTATGACATCATCATTACTGCCGATAAACAAGTCGAAATCTACCAAAACGAACAAAAGGCTGTGGCCATCGGCAATGCGGTCGCCGTCAAACCGGGAATGACCGTCAAAGGAGAGATTTTGACAGCTTGGTTTTCTAAAAGCAACCAGGGCAAAACCTCGATTACCGATATGGAAGCCCGGCAAAAAGTGAGCCTCCACCTGCCGAAGGCCGATGCTTTTGGAGACCTGATGGAATATCATGTCAAAGACGATTATATGATTTTGACCGGAAAACCGGCAAGAATCAAAAACGACCGCGCAACCATTACAGCGACGGAAAGCATTACCTATTACCCGGGACAGGAAAAGGCCGTTGCCAAAGGTAACGTCATTGCCGACAACGGCAAAAACAAAGTCTATTCGGATATTATGGAAGCCTTTTTCCAAAAAGATAAAGAGGGCACCCCGGTCTTGCAACGGGTTGAAATTCCGAAAAATGCGCGGATTGTCACCAAAGACGGCGAAGTAACCGCCAAAACCGGCGTTTATTATCCCGAACAGGGTTTGGTAAAGCTGTATGAAAATGTGGTCATTAACCAAAACGGCAACATTCTGCGGGGAGACCGTGCCGAAACCGACCTCAATACCGGCATCAGCAAAGTTCTGTCCGGAAAATCGAGAGTTTCCGGCATTTGGTACGAAGAAAAATAACGCAATTGAAAGCAGGAAAAATGTACGATAAAAATTCCAGTTCTACTTTAGAAATTTTTAACATCGGAAAAAAATACAAAAACCGCCCGGTGCTGCGTAACGTCTCCTTGCATGTCAAACGCGGCGAAGCGGTCGGGCTGCTGGGACCGAACGGTGCCGGAAAAACCACCTGTTTTTATTGCGTTACCGGACTGATTACGCCTGATTACGGCGATGTGCATATTGACGGTCAGGACATTACCAACATGCCGATGTACCGCCGCGCCCGGATGGGAATCGGGTATTTGCCGCAAGAAGCTTCCATTTTTCGCTCACTGAGTGTTGAAGACAACATCAAGGCAATTTTGGAAATTGTGGTGGAAGACGAGGACAAACGGGAAAACATGCTGGAAGAGCTGCTGTCAGAATTTTCGATTGCTCATTTACGCAAGTCTCCCGCCATGGCGCTTTCCGGCGGTGAGAGACGGCGTCTTGAAATTGCCCGCGCCCTGGCCAGCCAGCCAAATTTCATTCTGCTGGACGAGCCCCTGGCGGGGATTGATCCGATTGCAGTGGGCGAAATTCGCTCTCTGGTTTCCCAGCTCAAACACCGCGGCCTCGGGGTTCTGATCACCGATCATAATGTGCGCGAAACCCTTGACATCACCGACCGCGCTTATATTTTGCACGGCGGAACCGTCCTGATGGAGGGAACACCGGAAGAAATCGTCAACAACGAAGAGGTTCGCAAGGTTTATCTCGGCGACAACTTTTCAATGTAGCGGAAACTATGTTTGCATAATTTATTGATCGTTCGCCGTTTCGGTAAGCAAAATCAGTGTTTCCGATCGGAGAAAACTCAAATATTTCGTCAAGGATAATCAATCTCTTGGCTTTCCGCGGTTTTTGCAGCCGGTTTAAATATTTCTTTTGCCGGTTTTCTTAACCTTATTTTAAGTTAATTATTCCAAAACTGTGGTTGAATTCTTAATTTTATATGCTAAAATGAAGGTTCAAAATTCACTTTATCAATTATATTTTGCAAGGAAAAATTATGAAAATAACACTAACAGGCAAGCAAGTAGATATCGGAGACAGATTGCGCTCGCATATCGAAGAAAATATTTTGAATTCGGTAACTAAATATTTCAGCGATCCGATCGGCTGCAATGTTGCGTTTTCGAAAGAAGGAGAAGAGTTCTCCGCCGAAGTTACCGTCCATCCTGCAAAAAATATCGTATTAAAAGGCACCGGAACCGCCGGCGATCCTTATACGGCTTTTGACAATGCCAACGGTCACATTGCCGTTCGCCTGAGCAAACACAAAAACCGCCTTAAAGACCATAAAAGCAAAACCGGCTTGGCTGAACTGGCTTCCGAAGCTGTTTTCCCGGTTATCGAAACCGAAGACGAAATGGACATTGATGTCAATGCGCCGCTGACAATCGCCGAAACCGGCGCCAACATTCCGGTTTGTACCGTCAGCGAGGCGGTTATGTATATGGATTTGGCCAATGAATGCGCCCTGATGTTCAGAAACGCAGCCAACAGCCACATCAGCATGGTATATCGCCGCAAAGACGGAAACATCGGCTGGGTTGAACCGAAAGCCGACAACTAATCGTTGGGTGTTAAAATGAAAATTTCTGATATTCTGACCGATAATGATGTCATCATCATTAATAATGCGGCTTCCAAACGGCAGCTGTTAAAAGAAATGAGCATAAAAATTGCCGAAGGTACCGGTATTGATGACCGAAGTATGTTTGACATTATTTTGGAAAGAGAAAATCTGGGGGCGACTGCCTTTGGCGGCGGAACAGCTGTTCCTCACGGACGGATTCCGGAACTGAAACACTTGAAAGGCCTGTTTGCCAAACTGCAAAAAGGCATTGATTTCGAGGCCGATGACAATCAACCGGTTGATCTGGTATTTATGCTGGTTTCGCCGGAAAACAGCGGTGCCGACCATTTGAGCGCACTGGCACAGATCTCTAAAATCATTAAAGACGAAGAAGTCTGCGACCAGCTCCGCAATGCCGAGTCAACCAAAGAAATTTACCGGATTTTGACTCAGAATTGATTCTATATCTTCCCCGGCCAGCCACCGGGGATTTTTTATAACGAGAAACAGCCGCTGATAACAGCGGCTGTTTCTTAATTACGCAAAGCATCATTCCTTTGCTTCAACGTACATTCCCGATGCATCGGGACGAAAAACACGATGATGTTCTACGGGCTGTCCAGAGGAGCAATCGATTTTATAATGATGATGCACGTTATGTTCATTGTCCACCGTCAACAAATCTCCGTTACAACACAAACAGACATTTCTGATTTGTCGCTCGCCGAGCTGGTAACACATTTTTCCATGCTCCACTTTCGCAATCATCAACATTTGGCCGAGATTCTCCCGCCAGTAAAACTCAGGATGAGCGCCCAACGAATGAAAACCGCTGCTGTCCAGAAAATAAATGTCGCTGCCGAGCATAAACATCAAATAGTTGCTCAGAATACCGATCAATTTCAAAGGTAACAGGCGGAATTTTTGATTGCTCAGCACATAACCATAACCGTTCCACACAAAACTGTTGCCGCTGATCGCCGATACGGGTGCGTTTTGACGCCGGGGAACATCATTGTCATCCAGCATAAACAAACGGAATTCCCGGTCCGAATCGATCAGGAAAGCATTTTCTGCTTCGGGAAGGACAACTGCCTTTTGACGTTCCTGCAGCCATAACCGGTACAGACTCTCCGGTAACATTCCTTCATCGGCACCGGGCCGGCGGATGAACATGTTGCCGATACCGTTCTCGGGTACAGGCCGACATTCTGCGGCCAGATTTTCCTCAATCGAAGCACTTTCCTTTGCTTTCGCCGACAAAACATCAAATTCAATCAACCGGCTGTTGGAGGCAATTCGCCGATAAACACCCTGCTCGCAAACAAACAAGCGTTCGCCAATCCGGTAAACGATATCTTTCCACAATCTCGTCAGGACAAGCGCTTTTCCCAACGACATTAATTTTCCTTCCTCCATTAGATAGGCCCTATCGTTAAGAGGATCAAACACAATGATACTTTCTTCCATAAATTACAGGAGTTAAATTAATAATCGGATATTAAAAGGGGGATTTAAACAACCGTTTTCCCCGTCAAACAAATTTCTGTTTACATAATAATCATTTATCGTTTTACATGTTATCTTTTCCAACCCGATATTGCAACACAAAAAACACGGTTCCTGGTTGCCGGCACCGTATAAAAAACCCCTGCCGGTTTGACAGGGGTTTGGGCAGAAAGAACAAGCCGTACTCAGGCCAACTTGGCTGCCAGCAGCTGATTGACCACCTGCGGGTTTGCCTTGCCGCGGGATTCTTTAATCACCTGACCGACAAACCATCCCATTAGGCCGGTTTTTCCGCCTTTGTAGGCATTAACCTTATCCGGGTTATCGGCAATCACCTGATCTACAATAGATTCAATCGCGCCGGTGTCGGTAACCTGTTTGAGACCTTTTTCTTCAACGATTTTTTCCGGGGCTTCGCCGCTTTCGCTCATCATTTCAAAAACGTCTTTGGCAATTTTTCCGGAAATGACGTTAGTTTCAATCAATTCCACCAATCGCCCGAGGTTTTCCGCCGATACCGGACTATGTTCGATCGTCAGATTTTTGCGTTTGAGCATCGCAAAGAAATCCCCCATTAGCCAGTTAGCCACTTTCTTGGCATCATGGCCGGCAGCCGCTTTTTCAAAAAAGTCCGCCACTTCTTTGTTTTCGCAAATGACCGTGGCATCATATTTTGTCAGTCCCAGTTCTCCGGCAAAACGGGCTTTTTTGGCATCCGGCAATTCCGGCAATTCGTCAGCCACCTGCCGGATATAAGCGTCGGTCAAAACCAGCGGCGGCAGGTCGGGTTCGGGAAAATAACGGTAATCATGAGCAAACTCTTTTTTGCGCATACTCTGGGTCAGACCGGTCACCGGATCAAAACGCCGAGTTTCCTGATCGACCGTACCGCCGTTTTCATAAACTTCGACATGGCGGCGCGCTTCATTCTCAATTGCCTGCATTACAAACTTAACCGAATTGACGTTTTTCATTTCACAACGGGTTCTCAACTCATTGCTGCCGGCAGGACGTACCGAAACATTAACGTCACAACGCATCGAGCCTTCGTCCATATTGCCGTCGCAGGTACCGAGATAGCGCAGGATTGAACGTAGTTTTTTCAAAAAAGCACCGGCTTCTTCGGGAGAACAAAAATCCGGTTTGGTGACAATTTCCATCAGTCCGACCCCGGCACGGTTAAGATCAATGAAGGTTTTGTGCGGATCAATATCATGAATCGACTTTCCAGCATCCTGTTCAATGTGCATCCGTTCAATCCGGATATCTTTGGTACTGCCGTCTTCCAAATCAATGGTCACCACGCCTTCACCGACGATCGGATATTCAAACTGAGTAATTTGGTAACCGGTCGGCATATCGGCATAAAAATAATTCTTACGCGAAAATTCGGAATATTTGTTAATTTGAGCCCGCAACCCCAAACCGGTTTTAACTGCCTGATGAACACAATAACGGTTCAACACCGGCAACATTCCCGGCATCCCGGCATCCACCAGCGACACGTTTTGGTTGGCGTCGGCGCCGAATTCGGTCGAAGCACCGCTGAAGATTTTCGACTTGGAAATAATCTGGCAGTGAATTTCCAAACCGCAGACAATTTCCCACTTGTTTTCTTTTCCTTCTATTAACATCGCTACTTTAACCTTTCAAACTTGGCTTCTTTTTCAATCACTGACGCAGCTTTGAAAACCGTTTCTTCGTCAAACGCGCGACCAATCACCTGCAATCCCAGCGGCAATCCGTCTCCGGAAAGTCCGATCGGCAAACTCATTGCCGGCAGACCCGCCAAATTGACCGAAACCGTAAAGACGTCATTGAGCCACATATTAATCGGATCATCGGTCATTGATTTGTCACCGATCGCAAAGGCCGCCGACGGTGCCGTCGGTGTCAGAATTACATCACAGCGTTCAAATGCACGTATAAAATCATCGCGGATCAGACGGCGCACCTTCTGAGCCTTAAGATAATAAGCGTCATAGTACCCTGCCGACAAAACATACGTCCCGATCATAACCCGGCGCTTAACTTCGGTACCAAACCCGGCTGTACGGGTATTGACATACATATCGTCCAGGTGTTCGCCAAGAACCCGCAGACCATATCGCAATCCGTCATAACGCGCCAGGTTGGAAGAAGCTTCTGCCGGCGCAATAATATAATAAACGGCCAATGCATATTTGGTATGCGGCAACGAAATATCGACAATCTCGGCACCGGCATTTTTAAGCATTTCAATCCCTTGATCCCAATAAGCGGCAATTTCCGCATTGAGCCCCGCCGGGCGGTATTCGGCAGGAATTCCGACCTTCAACCCCTTGACACTCTGTCCCAGAACTTTCGTAAAATCAGGCACATCCATCTTGACCGATGTTGAATCTTTAGCATCATAGCCGGCCATCACATTCAGCAGCAACGCACAGTCGCGTACGTCTTTGGCAATCGGCCCCGCCTGATCCAACGAAGAAGCAAACGCCATAATCCCGTAACGTGAACAACGGCCATAAGTGGGTTTAATTCCGCTGACACCGCAAAATGCCGCCGGCTGACGGATAGAACCGCCGGTATCGGTTCCGGTTGCCGCAGCACAGATGTTGGCAGCCACGGCGGCGGCAGAACCGCCGGAAGAACCACCAGGAACCAGTTTTTTCTCCGTTTTCCACGGATTGATAACCGGACCGTAGCAGCTGGTTTCGTTGCTGCCGCCCATGGCAAACTCATCCATATTGAGCTTGCCGAGGCAAGAGGCGCCGGCCTCAAACAAACGGGCGGTTACCGTTGATTCATAAGGCGGAATAAAACCGTCCAGAATATGCGAACAGGCGGTCGTCCGAATACCTTCGGTACAGAACAGATCTTTGATTCCCAACGGAATACCTTCTAACGGACGGGGATTTCCGGCCGCATAACGCCGATCGGATTCCGCCGCTTTAGACAACGCGATTTCGGGTGTTTCCAGCACATAAGCGTTCAAGCGGCGTGCCGCTTCGGCTTCTTTTATATATTCTTCGGCCAGTTCGACCGCCGAAAATTCTTTTTTATTCAATCCGTCCAAGGTTTCGTGGACGGTCAGCGTATTTAACTTGCTCATTTTTCCCCCTATTCGACCACTTTCGGCACAACAAAATAGCCATATTCCGCAATCGGCGCGTTGGCCAAAATTTTATCCGCCTGATTTCCTTCGGTCACCGCATCATCGCGGCAAACCAATGCCGTTTCGTTAACCGCCGCCAACGGCTCAACGTTCTCGGTGTCAACTTCGTTAAGTTGTTCCACCCAGTTAAGAATCTTATTAAACTCGTCTTCCGCCGCCGTAATTTTGTCGGGATCGATCTTCAAGCGTGACAGAAACGCCACCCGATTGACCGTCTGTTTGTCTATTGCCATAATTCTCTCCTGTTTTTTACAAAATAAAAAGCCATTGACGCTTGGCTGTTCAATGGCTTTCACTATAGTTTATAAGTTCAAAAACTCAAGCGTATTTATTCTTCTGTCAGCATTTTTCCGCATTCTTGAGCATTGTCCAGATTGATCATGCCGACAATATGATAACCGGCATCGACATGCAGAACTTCCCCGGTAACAGCCGTACCGAGCGGCGACAACAAAGCCAGCGCCATATTGCCGACTTCGTCCTGAGTGACATTGCGGCGCAGCGGTGCGTTGAGTTCGTTCCAGTGCAGAATTTTACGGAAATCGCCGATCCCGGACGCGGCAAGCGTTTTGATCGGGCCGGCCGAAATGGCATTCACGCGGACGTTTTGTTTGCCCATATCAACCGCGGCAAAACGAACCGCGGCTTCCAACGCGGCTTTGGCAACGCCCATAATGTTGTAGTTGGGCAAAACTCTTTCGGCACCGAGATAAGTCAGAGTCAAAATTGAACCGCCTTCGTTCATAATCGGCGAGGCACAGCGGCAGGCTTCCAGGAACGAGTAGCATGAAATGTGCATGGTGTTGGTAAAGTTGGGCAGCGTGGTATCAATTGTGCGGCCCTTCAATTCGTTTTTGTCGGAAAAAGCAATGGCATGAACGACAAAGTCGATTTTTCCCCATTTTTCGCCGAGTTCTTTAAAACAGGCTTCGACACTGGCGGAATCGGAAACATCACATTTAATCAGCAGCGGTTCGTTATCCAGCTGAGCAGCCAGCGGCGCAACTCTTTTTTCCAAAACTTCGTTCTGATAAGAAATAGCAAGTTGAGCTCCCTGAGCATTTAAAGCCTGACAAATTCCCCAGGCAATTGATTTATCGTTGGCCAGTCCCATAACAAGACCTTTTTTACCGCTCATTAACAGTTGGTTAGTCGTCATTTTTATTTTTTCCTTTGCAATTTCAAAAAAATTTATATACTAAAAAACAGTTTGAAAACTTTTTATAAGATTTCAGCCCATTTGTAAACACATTTTTTATGCAAAGGTGAATTCATGGAGTGGAAAATCAAACTGGCGGAAAAGTCTAAGCCGGTAGCCGATTTCTTGTTTTTTTTAGCTAAGCGCGCCCAGAACGACGCCGTTTTCCGGGTTGCTTCTTCGTTGGCCTACACCTCACTGATTGCCATTGTGCCATTGTTTGCTATCGGTCTGGCCATTTTCTCCGCGTTTCCGGTATTTGACGGCATTCGCAGCCAGGTTGAGGAGTTTTTGTTCCATAACCTGACCCCGGAATTTGAGCAGGAAGTCAGTCAATATTTTGCCGATATCGTCAAAAATTCCGGACAACTGACAACCATCGGCGTCGTCGGTATCGCCGTCACCTCGATCTTGTTGCTTTCGACGATCGAAAACAGTTTTAACTTTATTTTTAAAGTCACCCAGCCGCGGCATATTACAACCAAAATCACCCTTTACTGGACTGTCATCACGTTGGGGCCGCTTCTGCTCGGCACCGCTTTTTCGATGCGCGGTTATTTGTACACGCTGCAAAAAATCGTTGCTGCCGACGGTGAGACCGGGCGCTTTTTCTTCAGCTATCTGATTCCGCCGCTGATAACGATTTTGAGCCTGATGCTGGTTTACATTCTGGTGCCCAACAAAAAAGTATCGGTCGGAAGCGCCTGCAGCGGCGCCGTGGTGGCGGTGATCTTATTTTGGTTCCTCCGCCAGGGATTTGCGATGGCGGTCTTAAACAATGCTACTTACAAAACTCTGTATGGCGCACTGGCCATTATTCCGATGTTTCTGATCTGGATGTATTTGTCATGGGCGGTGGTTATTTTTGGTGCGGTGGTTACTGCCGCACTGGACGAATTTCGCCAGTTCAATCAACGGGAATTGAAAAAGGTTATCGTTGCCGGCAAAAACGGCCGCCGTTGACTTTGCACAGTATAAATTTCCTGATATTCTAAGTCAAAATAACTCCCCGTTTGACGTGGGATTATTTAATTTGGTTATGATATTTGGCCATATTGGTTCAAACAGAGGAAATACTTTTTTTATTTTGCATATTTTTACTTAATTTTGGGAGCAAAAATCCCCCGGTACCGTCAAGAACCGGGGGATTTCTACTGCAATGCAAATTAATAGTTGCCGTACTTTTCTTCCAGCTCGACAACCCAGCGCTCAAAAGCAAGCAGTTCGCTTTTCTTTTTGCCGCTGAGTCCGAAACGGTCATACAGCTTTTTGACCTGTCGGTAAACCAACACTGCCATTCCGTATTTACAGATGTTTTCGTAAGCATCCATATATATGTCGTGAATTTCCTTGCTGACCCAGTCTCCTTTAAAAGAAACCTGAATCAAAATCACGTTCGGAACCACGCGGACCAAAACCTCGGCGATGTAGTTGAAGCACAACTGCTTGACAACCATCGGTTTTTTCAGCTCAAAAGCCATGTTGCCTTCCATGTCGAAGAAACCGTCAATCAGCAGAATCTGCTCGTGGGCAATTTTCGGGTCCGACGAAAAGTCGGTCGACAAGGCACGAGGCAGCAGATCTTCGGGAAACCGACGGTCAGCAGCCGGAAGCGACAAGTCTTTACAATCAGCCTGTTTGTTGCGCAGATGATGAATCGTCTGCAGCTGAAACAGCTTGTCTTCCTCAATCCGGCGGATCTCGGCGGCATGTTCTCCAACCTTTTTATAAAGCCCGTTATAATCCAGTTCCAACATGAAAGGAACGGCATACCTTTTAAACTTTTTGCACTCTGCAACGTATTGCGCCGCGTTTTTCTTGACTTGTTCAAGCATGCGGCTGGGACGATGGCCGTCGGCTTTCAGCTTGGCAAGTCGACGGTTGGCGAGCGTAACCGCGTGTTCCGGAGAAATTTCCTTTTGATCCAGACGCGCGGAGAGTTCATAGGCATAGGTTTCCGGATCAATACGCCAGTCCTGAATTGCCCGTACCATTTTGCGATACCAGCGGTCATAGAGGTTATTTTCCAGTTCGATAAACTGCGACATCGTGACTTTGATTTCATGGATGTCGAAACCTTGTGCAAACAGCTGAATTGCAGCGGCACGGCAGGCAGTGGGAAAGACTTTTAACACTTTTCCGGTCTCTGAAGGTATTTCCATAAGCAATAAAAATTAATTAATAATGTTCTCTGATTTTAAAGTTAACCATTTTTTGGCTTTTTCGTCAAATAAAAATTATGCCCACAACGGATTTTTGAGAACATTTTCAGTAAAATCGGGCCGGTTTTAGTCTCTATTGCACCATTTATGATAAAACAAAAAGACCGTCTTTTGTTCAAAACCATAAACTTTCGCGAGCAACGGCAAGCGATCCCAACCGTTCCGAATCGTCTTAATTCTGCCCGTAACCGGGCGCGCATAAAAAATTATGAGCGAAGAAAACTCCCCTGTCCTAAACTTAGCAAATCGCATAGCCTGGACCTGATCTTTGCATCTGCCCGTTCACACAGGACTTGTTCCCTTTCAGCCATAAAAAAACGCCCCGCGGGGCGTTTTTGAAAGAGACGCTTAAAGCTTAAGCGTTCAGAGCAGGATACTCGATCCCGTAAGCACCGAGAAGCGCCTGGAAATAGAAAATCCGACGGCCTTTGCGTGCGACTTCCTTACGACGCACAACCTCATCTTCCAAGGCTTGTGCCCACTCCAGACGGCGGTACTCCTGATCAAGGTGGCGCACCATCTTGGCAGAAATCACATGAACCATTTCTTTGAAACGATTCAGAGGCTTGAAATGTCCATCCTCTATCTCCAGCATCAGACGCACCGCATCCAGCGGAACGAAATCGCGGTCCCAGAGGTTCACCCAGAACGACCACGAAATATTCTGACTGGCCGTTTCTTTTTCCCGTAAGAAATTATAGGAAAAATCATTCAGTTGCCGGTCAGGATAGCGAAGTCCTTCGATAAGCAGGGCACCCACCACCGCAGAAATCGTCTGATTGGGAGAATCGTACCCACGAATCACAAAGTGTTTGAAGCTTTGTTTGCTCTCGTCATCAAGACGGGAAGCTTCCAGATCGCGGTCATGTACATACTGCTCACGCTTACTGTTGATCATCTCCCAAAGCGCCTTGATCTTCTTACGGTACTCTTCAACCACGGCTTCTGCCCGAGGCTGTTCGCTGAACAAAAGGTTTTCTTCTTCGAGTTGTTCCTTTTCTTCGACGTTACCGTTGACCTCCAAAGCTTTTGCACGTTTTCTGTCACGTTCAGCCGCCTTTTCGGGATTATCTTTACGCCACTGGGCACGGAGAAGATCTTTCTCCTCCTGGGAAAGCTTTCTTTTCACCATAGAAATTTGTTTTTTGATGATAAAGGAAAGGGAACTTATCAAAGTGCCGGTTTCCTTCATCATGGTTAGACATTCTGATTTAGAGGCTCAAGTTGTTGGCCTTGACGAAGCTTCTGAGCTTCTTCATCACTTCCTGATTTTTGGAAGCGGCGCTGTTAACGCAGTAGACGAAGGCTTGGTAAGCTTGACGGGTTACGGCGTTGACACGGGGCCGGCGCTGAGAGAGGACGGCGACAACGGCACGTTGCACACCAACCTTACGATAGCGTCCGCTTTTGAGTTCTTCCGTGATAAAGGCGATAAACTCCGCCAGTTGCTTTTCGTCAGCCGACTTGAGCTGGTTTTTCAGGCTTTCTTCTTTTGGTACCGAAAGCTGCTCGTTTTTTTCTTTCATTTGAAAAGTATTTAATTGAACATAAAAATTAACTGTTGTTTATAATATAGACAAAAAAACAGCCGTTAGCAAGTATTTTTTGTTCTTCTTTTATAAAAAAAGATTATTATTTTATATCAAAAGATAATAATATGAACCTAAAGGACAGGGACATCGTTATAACCTGTATGGTCGGAAACGGCTGAAAATGATTTTAGAAGGATAACCTATGAAAAAACTTTTACTTACGGCACTGATTATCGGTCTGACAGTTTGGGGAGCAACCGCTTTTCGCAACCGTTCCCATGATGTTGCCGACTTTGTTACCAAACGGCTCGAAAAAGGTGCGATTGTCGAAACCGTTACCGCTACCGGGACGATCACCCCGATTTCAAACATTGACGTCGGCACTCAAGTATCGGGACGGATTCAGGAGATCTTCGTCGATTATAATTCCCAAGTTCAAAAAGGGCAGCTGTTGGCCCTGATCGATCCCTCGTCTTTTGAGTCCAACGTCGCCAAGGAAAAAGCCAACCTGGAAGTGGCAAAAGCTCAGGTACTGGTCGCTAAGGCCTCGCGCGACTATTACAAAAAACATTTGGAACGAATCACCAAACTCAACAAACAAAGCTACTCGGCCGACAAAGAACTCGACGAAGCGCAAAAAGACTATGATACGTCGGTTGCCCAAATGGCTCTTTATCAGGCACAGGTAGAACAGGCACAGGCCGCCCTCGACTACAACCTGATTCAGCTCGGCTATACCAAAATCATCTCCCCGGTAGACGGCATGATCGTTTCCAAAAACATCGAGGCCGGACAAACGGTGGCCGCCAGTTTTGAAACGCCTACCCTGTTTAACGTGGCCGAAGACCTGACAAAGATGAAAATTGAGGCTTCGGTGGTAGAAGCTGATATCGCCAAAGTTAAAGAAGGGCAAACGGTCGAATTCAGCGTTGACAGTTACCCCGACGAGATTTTCACCGGCACCGTTACTCAGGTACGCAACGAGGCTGTCACAAATTCTAACGTGGTGACTTACGAAGTGATTATTGAAGTGGACAATTCGGATCTGAAGTTCAAACCCGGCATGACCGCCAACGTCGAGATTATTACCGCAAGCAAAAACGATATTTTGGTCTCTCCCAACAAGGCTTTGCGTTTTTCGATCGACAACGGCGAAACCCGCTATAAAGACAAAGGATTATGGATTTTGGATAACGGACAACCGCGCCGTCTGGCCGTCATAACCGGAATTTATGACGATGACAGCATCGAGGTGTCCGGTCCCGATTTGCAGGAAGGGATGGAAGTCATTGTCGAGCGCTCGGAAACTGCCAAAAAATCGACCATGAGAATGAGGATGCCCCGCTGATGGCGTTGATCGAAATTAAAAATTTGAAAAAAAGCTATCCGCTCGGCGACAGCCAGTTGATGATTCTCAAAGGAATTTCGTTGGAAATCAACCAAGGAGAATTTGTGGCGATCATGGGCCCCTCCGGATCGGGTAAATCGACCCTGATGAATATTCTCGGTTGTCTGGACAAACCGACTTCGGGTAAGTATTTTCTTGACGGCGATGACATCGGCAAGCAAAACAACGACCAACTGGCAACCATCCGCAACCAGAAAATCGGCTTTGTTTTTCAGGGCTTCAACCTGCTTTCCCGCACTTCGGCAATCGAAAACGTCGAATTGCCGATGGTCTACGCCGGCATTGCCGAAGAAGAACGTCATCGCCGCGCCGCAGAGGCTCTTAAAGCGGTAGGACTGGAGCGACGGATGGATCATCAGCCTAATCAGCTGTCGGGTGGTCAGCAGCAACGGGTCGCAATCGCCCGCGCACTGGTCAATCAGGCGCCGATTATTTTCGCCGACGAACCGACCGGCAATCTGGACACCAAGACCAGTGTTGAAGTCATGGAACTGTTTACTAAATTTAACCGCCAGCTAAACCGTACAATCATCTTAGTTACTCACGAAGAAGACATTGCCCGCTACAGCGACCGCATTATCAAAGTGGTGGACGGCGAAATCGTCAGCGATGAAAGGGTTGTCAAATGATTGATCTGAAAACCATCAGCAGCATTGCTCTGCGAGCCATTCGTGCTAACAAAATGCGCTCCACCCTCACCAGCCTTGGCATTATTATCGGTGTGGCCGCCGTCATTATCATGCTGGCTATCGGTCACGGTGCCCAAATCTCGATTCAAGAAGACATGAAAACCATGGGTTCCAACCTGATTATTATCCGTTCGGGCAGTTCAACTTCCGGCGGCGCCCGCGGCGGCAGAGGATCGTTGCCGACCATGAAAGCCGGCGACGGCAATGCCATTCAGGAAAAAATCAGCAAAATACGACTGGCCGCACCGGTCCTGGAACAAACTAACCAGGTCGTTTACGGCAATGCCAACTGGGCAACCAGCATTACCGGAACCGACAACCGTTACTTTGAGTTAAAGGAATGGGCACTCGATTACGGACGTTCGTTTTCCGACAGCGATGTCAAAAATGCCTCCAAGGTTGCGGTTTTGGGACGAACGGTTGTCACCGAACTGTTCGGCGACGTGGACCCGATCGGCAAAACAGTGCGCATTAAAGGACTGCCGTTTACGGTGATCGGCGTGCTGGAAAAACGCGGTGAAAACGGCATGGGTATGGATCAGGACGACGGCGTTTATATTCCGATTACCACGGCTCAAAAAAAGGTTATCGGCATCACCTTTCCCGATCAGGTCAATGTGGTGATGCTGCAAGCGGTAGACGCCGAAAGCACATACAGTGCTCAGGAAGACATCCGCCGGCTGCTTCGCCAGCGTCATAATCTCGGCACTAATAAAGATGACGACTTTATCATTATGAACCTGACGCAAATGCAGGAAATGATGGAAAGTTCCACCCGCATCATGACAATTCTTCTGGGTTCGATCGCCTCGATTTCGCTGATTGTCGGCGGGATCGGCATCATGAACATCATGCTGGTTTCGGTTACCGAGCGTACCCGGGAAATCGGCATCAGAATGGCCATCGGTGCCAAAAGCTGGGATATCCGAATGCAATTTCTGACCGAAGCGGTGGTTTTGTCGCTGATCGGCGGCATTATCGGCATCATTAGCGGTTTTGCCGGAGCAGAGCTAATCAAAATATTCAGCAATTTCAAAGCGCAAATTTCGATACTTTATGTAATTGTTCCATTTTGCTTCTCCGGTCTGGTCGGTATTTTGTTTGGCTTTTATCCGGCTTACAAAGCCTCGCTGCTCAACCCAATCAACGCCTTGCGTTACGAATAATCTTTTTTTCAAAACAACAGATTACTAAATTTTCTTAATGTGCTTGATAAAAAAACGCGGTTTAAATTACATAGAGGCAACAGCTTTCGGACTGGGACTCAGCTATGTCTGGTAACAAGCGCTCCGAAGATTGAACAGCAATCTTTGACATCAACAAAAAAGGCAGTTTCCCCTGCCCTTTTTGTCATATGCTCCGTTATTGAAAACTTTTTTCAGTCAAAAAGTACCGACCAGTTGGGATCGGCAGCAGCGGCAAAACACATCTCCACCTGCACCCGATTGCATTTTTCTTCTGCCAGCGGCGGCAAATGGTCAAGGTCAAAATAAGCCGTCGCCGTGGTTTCAATATTTTGCTTAAACGTTCCCTCAATATAATCACACAATACAAAAACTTTGCACACCCCATAAGCATAAGGCGGCCGATTATGTTGATTGCGGTCCAGAACAGCAATCAGCCGCTGCGGACGAACCGTTATGCCGGCTTCTTCCCGCACTTCTTTGGCCGTGTTGGAAGCTATTGATTCCAACACATCGACCCAACCGCCCGGAAGTGACCACAGGCCGTTATTTTCCCGTACCAACAGGATTTTCCCTTCTCTGAAAATTGCAGCCCTGGTGTCCAATTTCGGAGTTTGATAACCGCTTTCATTACAAAACAAATCTTGCACTCTTTCGAGCGGAAGACCGGATGCATCACTCATCATTTCGGCGGCAATTTCCCGCAACCGCCGGTAACGTTCAAGGTCATATTTATCTTTACAATATGCCAGCCCGCATTGCGCCAGGCTTTGGATTTCAATCACCCGTTTCAGCCATTTTTCATCCATACTGCCTCCTTTGTTTACATTCAGAATAACCGCTGCCCTGCCGATATGTCAAATTCTATTTGCCGTCAGCGGAAACCGATCTAAAAAAAACCCCGAAACTTTACGTTCCGGGGCATTAGTTAGTAAATGTCTAATCAATTTTTTTCATCTGTTCCGTTCTGCCGCAGCAGAAGGGAACTTTTTGTTGAGAGAGCTGCAGAATGTTTTCTGAGCGTTTTCCCGTCATCATTTCAGAGACAGAGAAGTGTTCGCGGTATTGCTGCCGTTGTTGACTGCATACTTAACGGTGATTTGATTGCCGTTAATTTTGTACGACTGCGCACTTGGTATCGGCGTTACATCAGCTCCGATATTCAACGCGATGGCGTTTTGCTCCATCACGGTGTGATCCCAACTGGCATTTTTGCCGGCATAGATCCATCGTCCGCTGGTCATCGTAATTTTTGCAGGCTGCCACTTGTTGTTTCCCCATACGCCGGAATAGGAACCTTTCAGACAGGTTTCAACGCCGTTCTTCGCAGCGACGGTTGCATCAAAAGCATAACACAGGTTCATGTCCACTTTGCCGTTCGGTGCCATGACTACGCCGTTTTCGTAAGTGAAAACGATCATATCCATGAAGTTTTGCCCAACAGCTTTCTGAACGCGGGTATACTTAGCAGACTTGGGAGCTCCCAGCCAACTCGGGGTATCGCGGTCTTCTCTTGAAAAGACACGCAATTCTGCCTGAGCGGTTGCACTTGCCGGATAACCGTTAAACACAGCGCTCATCTGATGCGCATAGTTTTTGCGGTCGTAGATTTTACCGTCTGCGGCAATCTGATCCAAATCGGTCATTTTGAAACCTTCATCGTTCAGATTCTCGTATTCGGCATACGGCATGTCGTGGGTCAACGGATTGTAAACTGCCTTTTGGTAAGAAAGCGTGAAAGTCCGGTCAAACTTGTCGTTGGCAACCGTATAGGTACGTTCGTAAGTCATAACCTTGAAGTCGCCGACGGTTTCGCTTTTGACCATTTTCCCGTTACTTGCCGACGGTGTACTGCCGGTCAGGTTAAAGTTTTCCAAAATCTTGGTGACCTTGGCGGGCACGACAATTCCGTTTTTGAGGTTTACCGATTTGGTATAGACCTTTTCTCCGGAAATCGACCACACTTCCCTGATCTTAAGCCAGCTTTTGGTCGTGGAAGGATCGATATAATCTTTTCCGTCTTCCAAAACCGTACGTTCCTGTAACTGATCCTTGAGTTCAACCCAAAGTTCCGCTTCGCCTGAGGAGGCGGCATCATGCCCGTTGAAAGTTGCACCGATGTTATGGGTATAGCTCTTGCGGTCATAAGTTTTGCCGTCCTGCGTGATGCGGGCCAGATCAGCCAGTGTGAACCCATTGTCCGAAACGTTTTCGTATTCGGCATTTGGCATGTCATGCGTCAGCGGGTTATAAACCGCTTTCTGGTAGCTGAGCGTAAAAATGCGGTTAAATTTGTCGTTGGCCACCGTATAAGTCCGCTCATAAGTCATCACTTTAAAATTGCCGAGAGTTTCGGTCTTAACCAGTTTTTCGCCGCCGAGAGACGGTGATGCCGACGCGAGGTTAAAGTTTGGCAGAACCTTTGTGATCTTGGCCGGAGATAAAATTCCGTTTTTGAGATCAACCGATTCCGTATAAACTTTTTCGCCTCCTACCGTCCAAATTTCCTTGATTTTGATCCAGGATTTGGTGGTATTGTCGTCAACATAATCTTTGCCGTCTTCGATAATTTCGCGGCTGGTCATGACGTCGTCTGCCAAAACCCACAATTCAGCTTCTGCGGTTGCATCGGCCGGATATCCGTTAAAGCTTGCACTCATGGAATGGGTGTAGCTCTTGCGGTCATAGGTTTTGCCTTCTTCGGTAATTTGAGTAATGTCAGCTGTCGCAAAGCCTTTGTCCGAAACACTTTCGTACAGGGCATAGGGCATGCTGTGATCCATTGGATTGTAGAAAGCCCGCTGGTAAGACAACGCAAACACACGGTTAAATTTGTCATTGTTCACCGTAAATGCACGTTGGTAAGTCCTTACCGTAAAGTCTCCCACCGTCTCGGTCTGGGTCAAGACTTCATCTCCCAGTTCGGAAGCGGCACCGTTAAGGTCAAAGTTTTCCAAAATTTTGACAACCCGCGCCGGAACTGTGATTCCGTTGGTCAGGTTGACCGATTTGGTATAAACTTTTTCTCCGCTCACCGACCAGATTTCTTTGATCTTGATCCACGACTTGGTGGTTGTCGGGTTTACATAATCCTTGCCGTCTTCAACAATTACTCTGCTTTCGAGCCGGTCTTCCGCTTTTTTGTGAAGCTCCACTTCGGCAATGGCCTGAGCAGAATTTCCGTTAAAAGTGGCGCTCATGGTATGAGCGTAAAGACGGCGTTCGTAATTGTCGGTTTCGGGCATTTCAGTCAGTTTGAATCCCTTGTCTGTGATGTTTTCGTACGTGCGAGAGGGCATTTCAAACGTCTTTCCGTCAACCGCTAGAACCGCGGTTTCCCAAAACGGGACAAACACTCTGTCAAACAGGTTGCAGCCAACCGTATAATCACGGGCGTGGGCTGTAACGGTAATGTTGCCTTCGTTACGGGTACCGGTAACGGTTGCTTCTCCGAGATCGGCGCTCTTCTTTTCCAGATCAAAGTTTTCCACCACCCGGATCTCATATGCAGGCGCACTGATTCCGTTTTTGAGGATTACTTCGTACTTGGAAACGACACTGCCCGACACACGATAGGTCCTGGTGATTTCAACCCAGCTTTTGGCCGTGGTCGAAGACAGAGTTTCGTACCCCTCGCCTGTCTTGTCGGTGGAAACTAAAGCGTCATCCGCATCGATCGCCAGTCTTTCAAAACCTTTCTCAATACTGCTGCCACCCATAAAGGCAACTTTGTAGCTTGATGTGGAAAGGTAATAGTGGACCTTGTCGTTTATCCCTTCGTCAATAACGGATATTCCACCGTCTTTACTAAAGGATACGCTGCCGTTGGCCGCCGGGAAGACTACTTTTTTGCCCCACAGCGTCATTTCCGCATCCAGATAGCTGATGGTGATGTCTTTCAAATACCCGCTCAGTTAGTGACGATACGTCCGCACTGTTTTGGTATAAGACACGCCTTCTGCTTCCCAGTTGTTGGAATTGCTGCCGGTTTCGGCAAAGTCTACCGACGAAACTTCGGGTTTGGTAACTTTGATCGTATCCAGAGGGGAAATGTCAAACTTGACTGCTCCCAGAGGAACGACCACCGTTGTGTCCTGTACAACACCGTTAACCTCTTTCGAGGCAACCACAGTTCCGTTTTCGCTGTCGCGGGTTACGGTAATGGTCACTTCAGTGTTGTCTCCGCCGCCTTCGTTAGGTTTTACGTTAAGGCTGAAATCGTCCATATCCGCGTCACAAGAAGTGAGCACAGACAAAGCCAGCATTACGACCAATGCAATAATGCCGTAAAAGAAACTTTTCTCTTTCATATATATAGTTATTTAAATGATTTGTATTCGGAAAATCTGAGAAATTATTCTTTCAGGTCTCTCAATTGTCGAAAAATTGTTTTCATTTGAGACATTTACAATGATAATCAATGTAATAACAGAATAATTTTTGTCGTTTATACTGTAGCATAAAATAAATAAAACCACAACTTTTTTTTGATAAAAAAGACATATTTTTGTTTTTTTGTCCAACCCCTCTCCGGCAGCGAGTCGTTAAGATCAAATTGGATCTTCTTGGGTGATAACTTTGATCAACACTTTGAAAAAAACAACATGAGAAAAGGAATCGCCGGTACCGGATAAAAAGAACGGCAAAGTTTCTCAATAAAGAAAAACAGTGAAATTAAGACAAAAAAAAGATGTCGGAGGAAACCCTCCGACATCTGAAAATATATATATTGCTTTGCAGCGAAACTAGAAATTAGTAGTTTTTCTTTGTCTTACCAAACTGGAAGCGATAGCTCAAAGTGAGTTCTACCTGCCAGCCCTGTTTGATAATGTTCTTATCAGCAACTACTTCTCCGTTTACCTTTCCCGACGTTGCGTGCTGCACGTCGTAAGTATAAGCGGCGAGCTGAACACCGAAACGGTTTCCGCCCATGAACTGACGGGTTTCCCAGCCTAAAACGGCACCATAACCCAATCCAGAACCTTTGAGAGAAGAATTACGATGAAACTCGTAATTTTCTCCGCTTTCATGAATCGAATTGTCACTTTCGGTATATTGATAACCGATACGACCACCGACATAAAAGCGATTCTGCTTGTCCTTGCCCCAGTGAGCAAGATTTACGCGAGCTTCGGCGAATGCGGAAGGAGCCATATAGGTCTTTCCGTCGAAGTTGATCTCACCAATGCGGCCGGTAACCAAAAAGTCACCCCACCACATGGTATAACCAACCTCTGCACCGAATACATAGCTCATGCTCTTCGCGGTAGGAGCATAAGATGCACCGCCAACGACTCCTACAAAGAAGCCTTCGATGGTACGTCCCTTCCAGTACGTTTTACCGTCGGAAGTTTTCAGCATCAGCTCATCGTGTTTGCGAGAGCCGAGTGCCTCGATGTAATCGAGGGTGAGCGAATCGACTTCAGCAAGAGCTTTCTGCTCTGCCGAAACCTCTGTTGTCAGAGTTTTTCTTTCGCTTCCGAAGGTTATGGACTGTGCGCTAGCGCTGTTTACATTCACAAATGCAGTTGCCAACACTGCTACAATGGCAAAAAGTATATTTTTCATCTTTTCTTGTAGTTTAAAAGTAAAGTGGGAAAAATCTCCCGAGTTTTTTTTGATACACCTCTCCGGAAGAATTTCCGAAGAGGGTTGAAAGAGTGTCCTAAATTAAGCAATTTCTTTCCGTTCAAAGCACATAAACAATTAACGCAGTGACAGAGAAGAGTTTGCGGTCGTGCTTCCATTGTTAACAGCATACTTGATAGTGATTTGATTGCCGTTAATAGAAGTAGACTGTGCTTTAGGAGTCGGGGTTACGTCTACACCGATACCAAGAGTAACAGCGTTATTTGCCATTACAGTGTGGTCCCAGCTAGCGTTTTTACCAGCATAGATCCAACGACCATTTGCGATCGTGATCTTGGCAGGCTGCCATTTACCGTTACCAAATACACCGCTGTTAGCGCCTTTCAGACAGGTTTCTACACCGTTCTTAGAAGCAACAGTTGCGTCAAAAGCATAAGCAAGGCTCATATCTACCTTACCGTTGGGAGCCATAACAACACCGTTTTCGTAAGTGAAAACGATCATGTCCATGAATTTTTCACCAACAGCTTTCTGAACGCGGGTATATTTTGCGCCGGTCGGGTTGCCCAGCCATTCCGGAGTCTGACGGGGTTCGTTATATTCAACCATGATCTCAGCCTCAGCGTTAGCGTTGGTATTGTAACCGTTGAAGTTAGCGCTCATTGCGTGAACGTAGTTCTTGCGGTTGTAGGTCTTACCGTTCTGAGAAGCGTTAGACATGTCGCTCATATTGAAGCCATTGTCTGCAACATTCTCATATTCTGCGTAAGGCATATCGTGGTTGATAACAGTGTAAACGGCTTTCTGATAAGAAAGAGTGAAAACGCGGTTAAACTTATCGTTTGCTACCGTATAGGTGCGATTGTAAGTCATAACTTTGAAATCACCGATCGTTTCAGTTTTTACCAGTTTTTCACTGCTGAGGTTGTCAGCTGCGCTGTTCAGGTTGAAAGAAGCAAGGATTTTGGTGATCTTAGCGGGAGCAGCAATACCGTTAGTCAGATTAACCGACTTGGTATATACTTTTTCGCCACCGATAGACCATACTTCCTTAACTTTCACCCAAGATTTCGTAGTAGTAGCATTGATATAATCCATACCATCTTCTACGATAACGCGGCTGATGAGTTCATCCTTAACTTCTACCATGCGAAGTTCTACTTCTGCCTTTGCGTCTACAGAGTTACCGTTGAAAGTAGCACTCATATTGTGAGTGTACAGTGCACGGTCATAACCGGTGATTCCTTCCATATCGGTGATACGGAAATCTTCGTCGTTTACGTTCTCGTACTTGCGGCTCGGCATGTCGAAGTTCTTACCGTCAACGGTGAGCACTGCAGTCTCAAAAGAGAGAACAAAAGTGCGGTTGAACAGGTTGTTAGCAACGACATAGTTCTGGGTGAAAGAAGTAACTTTGATGTTACCTTCTTCGCGGTTACCAGAAACAGAAGCAGCATTCAGCTGTGCAGCCTTGTTGCTCAGATTGAAAGACTCAACATTCATAACTTCATAAGCAGGAGCGCTGACACCGTTGTTGAGGATAACCTCGTAACGAGTAGCAACTTTGCCGGAAACTTTATAATTGCGAGTAATTTCAACCCAGCTCTTAGCTGTGGTGGAAGTCAGGGTTTCATAACCCTCGTCGGTTTTTTCAGTCGAGAGAAGGACATCTTCAGCGTCGATAGCAAGAACTTCCAGGCCTTTTTCTACGCTGCTGCCTTCCATGAAAGCAACTTTGTAAGAAGTTGTAGCCGTGTAGTAGTGCATTTTGCCTTTGATACCTTCGTCGAGGAGGTTGATTTCCTCAATTGCCTCAACTGCGCCGTTTGCCTTCGGGAATTCAACACGCTTGCCCCATACATAAGTGTATGCGTCGAGGTAGTTGATGTTGATATCCTTTGCATAACCGGTGAGTTCGTCACGGTAGCTCTTAGAGGTTTTGGTGAAGTAAACACCGTTTTCCTCATAGTTGTCTACCTGAGCGTCGCCGGTTGCAGCGAAGCTGGTGCGGGTTACCTCAGCGACAGCCACGTTGATGGTGTCAACCGGGGTGATATCGAAGTTCACTGCGCCAAGAGCTACAGTGATAACGGTATCCTGACGGAGGCCGTTGACTTCGCGAGAAGCTTCGATAATGCCGTTTTCAGCATCACGCTTCACCTTGATCGTCACTTCCTTGTTATTACCATTCTCGTTAAAGGTGGTGTTCAACAGGAAATCATCTTCACTCTTGTCGCAAGAAGCGAACATTACCATAACTGCTAAAGTGGTCATCATGAAAGCGATAACCTTAAACATTTTCTGTGCCATATTGTTTATTATTTATTGATTATTTACTTGGTGAGAAAATCACTGTCTTTAGTAGCTCTCCGTACCGAAAAAACTCGAAATCTTTTTAGAAACTCGACTTTTATTTTCAAGAAAAGCAATTTTTAATGATAGACAGCGTAATTGAACAGACTAATTTTTTATAGTGTTAATGTAGCACAAAATATTTTGGGGCGCAAGTTTTTTTTGCGAAAAAAATAACTTTTTGGGCTATTTTCGAAAACACTCTTTGTTTACGCCTATATTCCAAAACAAATATCAATTAAAATCAATTAATTATATGATATTTTCATTTTTGTCCACAAAATTGTTCTTTTATAAAATAAAACGGAAAAAATTCAACTTTTCCCGCCAGAATTATCGTAAAAAAGCTTACGACACCGCCATCAACGCTGCTGCTTCACTCTTCTTCGGAGCGGGCATAGTATTTTTCACTGGACTCGGTTAACAATTCAAAATCTTCCAGAAACCACTCCATCTCTTCGTCAGCATCTTTTATCATTTGATAAAAACGGTTACGGTAAGACAAAATCAATGAACTTTCCGCCACTTTGATATCGGTCAGCAGAATCTTGCCGTCTTTTTTATGCACCCGGAATTCGACCAAAAAAGCAGAATCGCGGCCGTCCATGGCGCGATAGGCGATGTTGGTGCGCACCAAAACATATTCGCCTTCCGTTTCGGTACCGGAAATATCGAAATCGACATTATTGTCAAAATCGAGTGGAAAACCTTTGTAAACATTTAGGGCATAACGCGTAAACAATTCCTGATATTTCTGCTGTTGTTCGGGTGTCATCCGTCGCCAGTATTTACCGACCACGAATCGGGAAATATGGTCGAGATCGATGTGATTAAGAAACAATTCGTCAAGTTTTCGGTATTTGACCGTCAAATCCGATTCGGAAAAAGTGTGCAACAATTCACGCCCCGTGGTTTCGCCGAAAGCGCGGGCTTCCGCTTCGCTCAGAGGTTCTGCCGCGGCAGAAGAACCGCAAAGCAGTAATGCACAAAAAATGATAAGTTGTAAAAAATAGTTACTTTTCATAAAAAATACCCTATATTATCGGTCAAGCTGAGTTATAATAACAGAATGGTAAAGAAAATGAAACTAAAATTATGGTTATGCCTTGTCCTGTCGGCATTTATAGCCCGCCCTGCCCTCGCCGCCAACCCGGGACTCCACTATATCAATACCCGCGGCACTATCCGCTGCGGCACCGAAACCGGCAACAAAATTCTTGCCTATAAAGACGAGAACGGCAAATGGCAGGGCATTAACGTCGAACTTTGCAAGATGCTTTCTACAGCCGTATTCGGCCGCAACGATCGCATTACCATGGTTCCGCTGGCTTCCAACCAGGTTTCAAAAGCTTTGCGCACCAACAAAATTGACGTCATGATCGGCGGGTTGCCGTTTTCGGCAACAACTGAAATGTCCACTCACGCTGCACCGGTGGACGTATGGTATTATGACCGTCAGGTCTTTTTGGCACATGCCGTTAAAAATGCTACTTCAATGGAAGCTTATAAAGGCAAAAAAGTATGCGTGGTTAACAACGCCGACGATCTGGCCAAACTCAAGGTTTATAACGACAAGTACCAACTGGATCTGGCCCTGCTCACTTTTCCCACTATCAGCGGCGCCAAAGAAGCTTTTTTGCTTAACCGCTGCCAACTGTTCACCGGAAATTCGATGATTCTGCGCGATCTGGTTATTCACAGTCCGGCCGGTGTTTCGGATGTGGAAATGCTGCCCGAAACCGTTACGGTGCGCCCGATTTACGTTTTTGTCGACAAAGACAACACTACCTTAAAAAGTATTGTCCGTTGGACCATCAACGCTCTCAAACAGGCCGAGGAAACCGGACTGACTTCTCAAAACGTTGACATCAACCTCAATTCTTCCGACCCATCCACACGAAACCTGCTCGGCCTTGACGAACAGTTGTGGAAGCGCTTCAAACTGACGCCGACTTGGTTACAGACTTATTTAAAAGAAAGCGGAAACTACGGCGAAGTTTTTGAAAAGAATTTAGGAGAAGAATCTCAATTCAAAATTCAGCGCAACGAAAACAACCTGCTAAAAAATAAAGGGCTAATGTTTAGCACTCCGTTTATATAAACGGTTTGTCGTTCCCCGGATAAAAAACTCTCCGCAAATCGGGGAGTTTTTTTACATAAACAAGAGACCATTATAAGATACATCTTATGGTCTAATTTTTGTTAAAAAAAATGATTTTATATGACTGTCAGTCGCTTTGAACAATAATGTAAAAACCGCTAATGTAAATATATCAAACACAACTCTAAAATTCGGCCGATATATCAGCTCGACCTTTGACGAACTGAGCGGCCGTGGCAATTTTACCGATGCGCCCAACATAAATTTAAACAACGCGGTGTTTGACATTGCCAACGGTTACCTTGAGACCGTGAAACTGAAAGGCTATTCGGCCACCGACAGTTTTCTGCACATCGATGTTGATGTGGAGAACCTGATGGCGGATATGCTGAAGGTTAACGGCAATGTTGAAGGCGTGACCAAGATGATTGTTCATGCATCGTCCAACACGGATATTCGCGGCAAAGGCGGGATTTTGTTTGCACAATCGGAGAACGACACCACCGGTAACGAAGGTTCATTTGTGGTTTCGCGTGTTTACAAGAGTCCGTACCTGTTTGAGGTCAAATATGACCAAATTGCCGAAAATAGCAACAAATGGTCGTTGGAAATGAATGATCAGGACAATCCGAACAAAGAAATTGAACCGGAGAAACCCGATGTACCGGATGTTCCGACCCCGGAACTGCCGGATATCCCGTCGATTAAACCGCAACCGCTGCCCGGCAGCGACC
>OHPL01000329.1_pt1 | contig 31935 bp, 30 predicted proteins | sample 1577711 | NCBI WGS metagenome assembly OHPL01 (sample SAMEA3879538, study PRJEB24766) | human gut metagenome | biome: human-associated habitat; feature: feces | place: USA | collected 1985/1987
TTTGGAAGTTGTTTTTCTATACTTTGTGTCACCTATCTATTGTAACATAACATTGCACAAAAAAATATCAGAATTTTCTTTAAAATATCTCTCGGGTGGCTGTGTTTTTACGAAATGCCGCCTTTTGTTTTTGCGGAAATGTAAACTTTAATCGAACTTTCTCCCCTTGCGGCTTTGGTTCTATTTACACGAGGGCTGTTTTACGGTATAATTATCAGTGATTTTTATACAAATTTTTAAACTGAAAGTGTACAAAAAATCAAGCAAAATCTCGTAGCTGTTGTAACAGCTTTAAGTGGATTTTGCGCCGATTTTTTGTCTACACTTTGATTAAAAATTAGTATTATTCTCGGAAAGGAAATTTTGAAATGAAGATTTATGCGGCACGGCACGGTCAGACCGAATGGAATTTAAACGACAGGATATGCGGCAGGACGGACGTTGAGCTTACCGAAACAGGCAGGGAGCAGGCGGCTTTGCTTGCGGAAAAAGCGTACGAAAAGGGCGACATCGATCTCATTGTCTGCTCGCCGATGAAGCGTGCTCGGGCTACTGCAAAGGCTGTTGCGGACAGGATCGGCTGTGAGATCACGATAGATGAGCGCCTTATTGAATGGGATTACGGCGATTTTGAGGGCAAAGACCGCACGACCGAGGGCTTTGCGCAGAACAAGATCGAATTCGGTGTGAAGATGCACGGCGGCGGTGAGTCGGTCTTACAGCTTGCGCACAGGGTTTACAGTGTCATCGATGATGTTATTGCGAAATATCCCGACAAAAATGTACTTCTCGTATGTCACGGCGGCGTTTGCAGGATAATTGAGACCTATTTCAACGATCTTTCGACTTATGATTACTCTCATTTCTTTATGGGCAACTGCGAATTGAGGGAATATTTTGTCAGAAAATAAGATAATTCGGGATTTTTCATAATTTCGCCATTGAAAAAAGGTGATTTTTATGGTATAATTAAGGGTAACTATTTTGTTTGAAATGAGGTAGATCAATGCAGTCATTTATTGATACCGTTGCGAAGGTAAACGGTGCGGTCAATGGTGTAGTCTGGGGAATACCGATGCTTATCCTTATCATCGGAACGGGCATTTATATGTCGGTAAGGACGGGATTTTTCCAGATAACAAGGATAAAGACTTGGGCGAACGAAACCTTTCTCGCCATTTTTAAGAAAAAGTCGGTCACAAAGACCGAAGAAAAGAAAGCGATAACGCAGTTTCAGGCACTTTCGACCGCTCTTGCCGCAACTATCGGCACGGGCAACATTGCAGGCGTTGCGACGGCTGTTTGCATCGGCGGACCGGGTGCGGTTTTCTGGATGTGGCTCTCCGCTTTGTTCGGAATGATGACGAGCTTCTCCGAAAATGTTCTCGGCATCTACTTCCGCAAGAAAAACGAACACGGCGAATGGTCGGGCGGTGCGATGTACTATCTTGAAGAGGGTCTGAAAGAGAAAAAGGGACTTCGCCACATTGCAAAGCCGCTGTCGGTGATGTTTGCGATATTCTGCGTTCTGGCTTCGTTCGGCATAGGCAATATGGCGCAGTCGAACTCGATATCGAGCGCAATGCAGTCCAACTTTAATATTCCAACGGTCGTAACGGGTGTTGTGCTTGCTGTTATTGCAGCACTCGTTGTACTCGGCGGCATCAAGAGGATCGCAATGGTAACGGAAAAGCTTGTGCCTTTTATGGCGATCTTCTACATAGCCGGCTGTCTTATCATTTTTGTAATGAACTTCCGCCACATTCCGTATGTTTTCTTGTCCATTTTCAAAAGTGCATTCAGCTTTTCCGCTGTTGCGGGCGGTGTTGGCGGCTACATTATAAAGCGCGCTGTCACAATGGGATTCAAGAGAGGCGTTTTCTCTAACGAGGCCGGACTTGGCTCATCGGTAATGGTAAACTGCGCATCGGACGTAAAAGAACCCGTTATTCAGGGTATGTGGGGAATTTTTGAGGTGTTCTTTGACACGATAATCGTCTGCACACTCACGGCTTTCGTTATCCTTTCCAGTCCTGCAAACTCGGTGTCTTTTGAAGAGGCACTCAACAACGTTTCTACCCAGCCGCAGTATTTCACGATAAATTACACTGACGGTGAAACGAACCTCATCGACTCGGACATCAATCCAAAGTATATTGTTGCATCGGACGATGCGGAAGAGGGTACTTACACCGAATACTCCGCAAAGACTGTTTACGGTCAGGAATTTCCCGTAAAAATTCTTAACAGCAGCAACGTAAGCGGTGAGAACGACTTCACATTTGCGAACGTTATGGAGCTTAAAGGAATTCAGGCTAAAGATGCGAACGGAAATCATCTTACGAATGAAAACGGTGACCCGATAATCGGTTCGATAGAGATAACAGAGGTCAACGGTGTTCCGCTCGTTACTTATGCATTCAGCCAGCGTCTTGGTTCTGTTTCGGGAAAGATACTTGCTGTAGCGATACTTCTGTTTGCGTTCTCGACAACGCTCGGCTGGTCTTTCTATGGCACAAAGGCACTTGAATATCTTCTCGGAACAAAGGCGACTATCGTTTACAAGATAATCTTCGTGCTGTTTATAGTAATCGGCTGTACGATGAAACTTGGACTTGCGTGGGATATTTCCGACACATTCAACGGACTTATGGCGCTCCCGAACCTTATCGGCATACTTTCACTTTCGGGCATCGTTGTTGCGATAACGAAGAATTATATTCACCGCCGAATAAATAAAGACGATGTTGATGCGCTCCCGATGATATCGGCATATTCCGATATCCACGAAGAACAGCACGAAAAGCTTAAAGCGGAATACAGCAAGGAGAAGAATGCGTGATTTAAAATTCGGAATGCGGAATTCGGAATTCGGAATTCGGAATTATTTACACACCATAATTTTCCGCATAATCGTATGGGCGGATTCTATATCCGCCCGTTAGAATACAACAAAACGCCCCTGTTTTCATCGGATAATAACCTTTGAAAACAGGGGTGTTCGTTTTTTGGGTGAAACAATTTAAATTCAGAGTTTGCATCGGGCGGATATAGAATCCGCCCATACTGAATTTGGTGTTTTGCAATTAATTTACGGAACAAAATAATTCCGAATTCCGCATTCCTAATTCCGAATTAATTAATAACAAGTTCATTGTCAACGCAGTCGATCTTGACCGTGCTGTACGGTTCGATCTCGTCGGCGATGATCTTCTTTGCGAGCATTGTTTCGAGTGTACTCTGGATATATCTCTTGAGCGGTCTTGCACCGTATACGGGGTCATAGCCGTTATCTGCGATATAGGTCTTTGCAGCGTCGGTTACGTCGAGTGTGATCTGCTTATCCTTTAAGCGGTTCTGGAGGCTCTTGAGCATAAGGTCGATGATCGGGAATATCTCCTTCTTGGTGAGCGGCTTATAGAACACGATCTCGTCAAGACGGTTGAGGAACTCGGGACGGAAGTGGCTCTTCAGCAGATTGCTTACGTTTGCTCTTGCTTCGTCCGAAATTTCGCCGTTCTCGTTGATGCCGTCGAGGATAAAATCCGAACCGAGGTTAGAGGTAAGGATTATGATGGTATTCTTGAAGTCTACCGTTCTGCCCTGCGAGTCGGTAACTCTGCCGTCATCAAGGATCTGGAGCAGGATATTGAACACATCGGGGTGAGCCTTTTCTACCTCATCGAAGAGGACTACGGAATAAGGCTTTCTGCGGACTGCTTCGGTGAGCTGACCGCCCTCCTCATAGCCGACATATCCCGGAGGTGCGCCGATAAGACGGCTTACGCTGAACTTCTCCATATACTCGGTCATATCGATACGGACGAGGTTGTTTTCATCGTCAAAGAGGCACTGTGCAAGCGTTTTTGCGAGTTCTGTTTTACCAACGCCCGTAGGTCCCATAAACATGAACGAGCCGATAGGTCTGTTCGGATCCTGGATACCTGCTCTTGAACGGAGGATAGCTTCGCTGACCTTTTTGACCGCTTCGTCCTGACCGATAACACGGCGGTGAAGGATTTCTTCGAGGTGGAGGAGCTTTTCACGCTCGCCCTCCATAAGCTTTGAAACGGGGATGCCTGTCCAGCGGGCAACTACTCTTGCGATCTCTTCATCGGTAACCTTATCGTGAAGAAGTGTATCAGCCTTGTTCTTTTCGGCTGTTTCCTCGGCAGCTTCGAGCTGTTTTTTCAGTTCGGGTATTCTGCCGTAGGTGAGTTCAGCGGCTTTGTTGAGGTCGCCGTTACGCTGTGCAGCGGCAAGCTCGCCGTTAGCGGCTTCGATCTGCTCACGGAGCGACTGGAGGTTCTTGATATTCGCTTTTTCGTTTTCCCAACGTGCTTTCATCTCGTTGAATTCTGCACGCATTTCGGAAAGCTCCTTGCGGATATTTTCAAGCTCTTCCTTGGAAAGCTTATCGTCCTCTTTTTTGAGGGCGGTTTCGGCAATTTCCTGCTGCATTATCTTACGGGCGAGGTCGTCCATTTCGGCAGGCATCGAATCCATTTCCGTTCTTATCAGAGCGCAGGCTTCGTCCACGAGGTCGATAGCCTTATCGGGGAGGAATCTGTCGGTGATATAGCGGTTGGAAAGCGTTACGGCTGTGATAAGTGCGGAGTCCTGAATTTTTACGCCGTGGAATACTTCGTAACGCTCTTTAAGACCTCTCAGGATAGAGATAGTGTCCTCAACGGTCGGCTCGTCTGCCATTACAGGCTGGAAACGACGTTCGAGTGCAGGGTCTTTTTCGATGTATTTACGGTACTCGTCAAGCGTTGTTGCGCCGATGCAGTGGAGTTCGCCCCTTGCGAGCATAGGCTTTAAGAGGTTGCCTGCGTCCATTGCGCCGTCGGTCTTGCCTGCGCCGACGATAGTGTGAAGCTCATCGATGAAGAGGATAATCTTGCCCTCGGACTTCTTGACTTCGTTAAGGACGGCTTTCAGACGTTCCTCAAACTCACCTCTGAACTTTGCGCCCGAAATAAGGCTGCCCATATCGAGGGAGAAGATAGTTCTGTCACGAAGATTTACGGGGACGTCCCCTCTTACGATACGCTGTGCAAGACCCTCAACGATAGCGGTCTTACCAACGCCCGGCTCACCGATGATAACAGGGTTGTTCTTTGTCTTACGGGAAAGGATACGGATAACGTTTCTTATTTCAGCATCTCTGCCGATAACAGGGTCAAGCTTGTTTCTCTTTGCGAGTTCAACGAGATCCTGACCGTACTTTTTCAGTACATCGTAGGTGTCCTCGGGGTTGTCGCTCTGGACACGCTGGTTTCCTCTTATCTTTGAAAGAGCGTCGAGGAACTTGTCTTTATCGATGCCGAAAGCTTTGAAAATTTCTTTGATATTGCTGTTTGCGGTGTTGAAGAGCGCGAGTACGATATGCTCGACTGAAACATAGTCATCGTGCATATTCTTGGCGATCTGTTCAGCCTGATTGAGACAGCTGTCAACGTCCGAGGAAACATAGACTGTATTCATCTCTCTGCCGCTGCCCGTTACCTTCGGGAAAGCTGCGATCTTCTGCAGGAGTGCGTTCTTCACGCCCTCGCTGTCAGCGCCCATTGAATTCCAGAGCTGTGAGATAAGTCCGTTCTCCTGCTCGGTCAGAGCATAGAGAAGATGTTCCTGCTCAATACGCTGGTTCTGGTATTCGACAGCGGTGCTTTGAGCAGCATTGATAGCGTCAAGTGATTTTTTAGTGAATTTGTTTGCATCCATAAAAATCGGCCTCCTTTGATGTAATCAAAAACAATGGCGAAAGCCATGGATTTTGTCGTTTAAATTGGATTTTACACAATAAGTGTAAAATTTTGCACAGTATTGTGCAGAACGCACAAGCTCGGCTTTGTTTCGACAATTTATTTCGTGTCGGCATGAGATTGTGCATTTTTTACAATACTCTGTTAATATTATTGTAAAAATATTTGCTGTTTTGGTTTAATTTTATGTAAACGGGAAGAAAAATGTCCTTGTTTGGCGCATTTAACTTCCCCGATCGGCGTAATCGGTCGTTTTTTGTCGCATTATGCGATATAAAAAACTTGAAATAAATTGTGAACAGATTTATAATAAATTTCAAGAAGAGGTGTTGTTGACTTTTGAAAGAGGGATAATAATGAATACACTGAAAACCATTGCCACCGCACAGAACCGATTATGCTACAGCCTTACCGAAAGCATCCGTGAGAACGGGAGCATTTCCTATGGCGTAAAAGCGACGACCACTTTGTTCGGCACTTCCGAGGAAGCGGCTGTTGAGGATATCTCATCCGACAGGCAGGTCGTTGAGAAATTCGTGGACTTGCTCGCGGACAACCTTGTTCTGCCGTCCACTTTAACGGAGGTCGCAGAGGAATTCGTTGCATCATTTTTTACAGTTTGATGAAAACGCTTGACATACGCTTGTTTTTGTGGTATAATTCCTAATTACGAAATCATTTTGCTGTTAAAAGGGACAAACACTATGGAAAAGGAAGCTTTTAAGACAATTGCCGAAAACCGAAAGGCTCGGCATGAATACTTTATCCTCGAAAGCTTTGAAGCGGGCATTGAGCTTGTCGGAACTGAGGTAAAATCTATCCGCAGCGGCGGTGTCAACCTCAAGGACAGCTGGTGCATCATCGAGGACGGCGAACTTTTCGTGAACGGTATGCACATTTCGCCCTATGACCACGGCAATGTTTTCAACAAAGACCCTTTAAGAGTCCGCAGGCTGCTCATGCACAAGAAGCAGATAATGCAGCTCCTCGGAAAGATCAAGCAGGACGGGCTTACGCTCATTCCGATCTCGATCTATTTCAAGGGTTCGCGCGTTAAGGTTCAGGTCGGACTTTGCAAAGGTAAAAAGCTTCACGACAAGCGTGATGATATGGCAGCGAGGGCTGCCAAACGTGATATTGAAAGAGCTGTCAAGACCCAAAACCGTTAAAAGGTTCTGCATCTTTGGGGATGTAAAGGTTTCGACGGGGACTTTGAATCACGATAAGCGGGTAGAGGAGCGCACTCTCTCAAAACGGCGCACGTTTTAAAATTAGACGACAACAATAATTTTGAATTAGCAGCTGCTTAATTGCTGCTCGTCTTGCCGTTGAGTACCACGGCTTCGGTTAAGGCGTCGACTAAGTGGTGAACGCCGCAGGAAAGTGCCTGCGTTCTTGCGGTGTATTGCAGGCTACCGAGCATCATTGTGTGTTTGTTCACGATGATGCGAGGGAACGTTAATAACAAACTACACCCGTAGAAAGTTGTGTGGATAGGTTTTCGGACACGGGTTCGATTCCCGTCATCTCCACCAGAAGACCCACATATATGTGGTAAAGAGTCTATGTTTTTCATAGGCTCTTTTTCTTTTGTCTTCTTTGTGCCTATGTCCTTTATCCTTTTCTACGATTTATAGTATAACTGCACATTGTGTATATTTTATGATAATATTGTGAATATAGAGTAAAAATTAGCACTCATAAGATAGGAGTGCTAATTCCGCTTTTCTCGGGGAAAACGCGAATTGAAATGATAGATTTACAATATAAGTGCGAAAAATCGGTACAGACAAACAGTCCGTACGGAATACCCGTATGGACTGTTACTTTATTATAGAATTTCAAATATCAGCACATTTCTGCTGTTTCCAAAACCGGAGTATCCTTGTGATTTCTCTCTTTTGCTGTCTTTATGCCGATAACGGCTGTAATGACTGCGATGATGCCTCCGATTACCGAACCGACGATAAGTACGGTCATACCCGTTTCCTCATTCGTTACAAGAATATTGAACAGGCAGCTCATAAGGTTTCCTATAAAGTGGAACACCACGCAGAGCTTCCAGTCGCCCGTCACAAATCTTATTCCCATAAGTACAAGCCCGAAGCAGAGCGCATAGATCATCATATTCTGCGAATGGATAAGTCCGAAGACGAGCGTTATCGCCGCGATAGTGAACCAATTCGAGAAGCCGCGCTTTTTAAAGAATGTAACGAGCAGACCTCTGAAAATAAGCTCCTCAACGAACGGCGCAAAAAGCGCTGTAAAGAACATAAACGGCACTGACTGCGCAAGAAGATCCTGTGTGGAGTCGGTTTCTGTAACGCCCATCAGCGAGAGCGAGAGCGAATTTATAAGCTGGAGCACAAAGAACGAGCCTATTGTGAACAGAACCGTCAGACCATAGACCTTTCCGCTCTGCTTAACGGGCGACATATCGGACATTTTCGTTCTTGATATGAGCATTGTTAAAATTCCGCCGATAAATGCCATTATCTGGCTGACAACGGATATTATCATAAGCGAATCCGCACTCATTATATCGAATGTTTCGCCTGCAGCGACGCTTTTCACTGCAAGCACGATGCCGATAACGATACTTGCGAAGATCTGAACTGCGTAATACACCCAGAACGGGATCATTGCGACAAAGAAATTGCCGATCTTTCTTAAAACTTTCATAGCTGTTTCTCCTTTTGATGTATTGTACTAATAAACTAATACAATAATATCACTGTAAGTTACGTTTGTCAATAGTTTTTCTTAATTCTTTTTAAAATTTTTTTATCCTATTGAAAATGCGCTTGCAATATGATATAATTTTCTTACAAATATTTTTTACAAATATCAATTTTTGAAAATAATTTGAAAGGAAGTTGAATAAATGGGAAGAGCTTTAATTATCGGCTGCGGCGGCGTTGCAAGCGTTGCTATCCACAAGTGCTGTCAGAATTCCGAGGTTTTCACGGATATTATGATCGCATCAAGAACAAAGGAAAAGTGTGACGCTCTCAAAGCCAAGCTTGACACTATGTACGGCGGAAAGACGAACATTTCGACTGCAAAGGTCAACGCTGACAGCGTTCCCGAGCTTGTTGCTCTTATGAAAGAATACAAGCCCGATGTCTGCCTTAACCTTGCGCTCCCTTATCAGGATCTTACGATAATGGACGCTTGCCTTGAATGTAAGGTCCACTACATCGACACTGCAAATTACGAGCCTGAGGACACCGCAAAATTCGAGTACAAATGGCAGTGGGCATACCGTGAGAAATTCGAGAAAGCAGGCATCACTGCGCTCCTCGGAAGCGGTTTTGACCCCGGCGTAACGGGCGTTTTCTGTGCTTATGCGATGAAGCACTATTTTGACGAGATCAATTACATCGATATCCTCGACTGCAACGCAGGCGACCACGGTTATCCTTTTGCAACCAACTTCAACCCCGAGATAAACATTCGTGAGGTTTCCGCAAACGGTTCTTACATTGAGGACGGCAAGTGGGTAGAAACCAAGCCGATGGAGATCAAGCGCGTTTACAATTTCCCCGAGGTCGGCGAAAAGGATATGTACCTCCTCCACCATGAAGAGCTTGAATCGCTTGCGCTCAATATCAAGGGCATCAAGAGAATTCGCTTCTTTATGACGTTCGGACAGAGCTATCTCAACCACCTCAAGTGTCTTGAAGATGTCGGAATGACTTCTATCGTGCCTATCAATTACAATGGTATGGAGATAGTTCCGCTCCAGTTCCTCAAAGCAGTTCTTCCCGATCCTGCTTCGCTCGGTCCGAGAACAAAGGGCAAGACCAACATCGGCTGCATCATGCAGGGCAAAAAGGACGGCAAGCCTGTCAACTACTATGTTTACAACGTATGCGTACACGAAGAATGCTATGCGGAAGTCGGCTCTCAGGCAATTTCCTACACGACGGGCGTTCCTGCTATGATCGGCGCAATGATGGTAATGACGGGCAAGTGGCAGAAGCCGGGCGTTTACAATATTGAGGAATTCGATCCCGATCCGTTTATGGACGCGCTCAACAAATGGGGACTTCCTTGGAAGGAATCCTTTGATCCGGAACTTGTGGACTAATTCGGAATTCGGAATGCGGAATTCGGAATTATTTGTATTCCGTTAGTTTGTAATGAAAATCGTAGGGGAGGATTCTATATCCGCCCATTGCAAACCTTGATTTTTAGGTGATTTTTCGTTGGGAACAATTTTCCGTTTCACACCGCGAGATTTTATAATATAAACAAAAAGGCCTGTTTTCATGGGATTTATCCTTTGAAAACAGGTCTGTTTTTGTTATTATTCTCGGCATTTCACACACCGATGTCGGGCGGATATGGGATTTGTCCCTACAAATTGGTATTTGCGACAAATTTGCGTAACATAAATAATTCCGAATTCCGAATTCATAATTCCGAATTAATCTTAAAGTTCCGCAATTACCTCAACTTCGACCTTAACACCCTTTGGGAGCTTTGCAACTTCTACGCAGGAACGTGCAGGCTTGTTGATGAAATATTCGCCGTAAACTGCATTGAATGCTGCGAAGTCGTTGATATCATCGAGGAAGCATACTGTCTTTACAGCCTTTTCAAGCGATGTGCCTGCTTCTGTGAGAACAGCTTTGAGGTTCTCGCAGACCTGCTTTGTCTGTGCTTCGATACCCTCAGCGTCAACATTGCCCGTTGCGGGGTTGATAGCGATCTGACCCGATGTGAAAACGAGGTTTCCGACCTTTACTGCCTGAGAGTAAGGACCGATAGCATCGGGAGCATTTTTAGTATAAACTTTTTCCATTGTGATTACCTCCGTATTTGTATTATTTATCGAATGATTTTGCCTTGTTGCGCGGCACTCTCTAAAAAATCTTTGACGAGTAAACCAAACTATATTCGCGGACAGTTAACTCATTTTACGCTAATACAAGCGAAACAAAGTGAAGCATGGCGCGAACCTGCCGCGGGGCTTCCACACATCATATAATTTCTTTGATATATAAACCAAACTATATTCGCGAACACAAACTTATTTTACACTAAAACAAGCGAAACGAAGTGAAGCACGGCGCGAACCTGCCGCGGGGCTTCCCTGCCCGATTAGTTGTTTGTGAGCTTGAAGCCTGCGTCTACAAGCGCATTCTTTATCTCGTTGATGTGATCGAAGTTTCTTGTTTCAAGAAGGATCCTCAGATAGCAGCCGTTGATATCCGAACCCTCGCTCGCACGTTCGTGGTGGATAGAAATAACGTTGCCGCCCTTTTCTGCGATGATGTCGGAAACACCCTTGAGCTGACCCGGCTTGTCGATAAGCTCGATGCAGAACTGTGCAGTTCTGCCCGATGTGAGAAGACCTCTCTTGATCACCTTTGAAAGGATAGTTACATCGATGTTGCCGCCCGAAACAAGGCAGACAACGTTCTTGCCCTTGATATCGGGTATCTTGTCGAACATTACCGCTGCTACGGGAACTGCACCTGCACCCTCGGCAATAAGCTTCTGCTGCTCAATGAGTGCGAGGATAGCTGCTGCGATCTCGTCATCGTTTACGGTAACTACCTTGTCAACATACTTGCTGACATAGCTGAATGTATTTTCGCCCGGCTCTTTTACCTTGATGCCGTCTGCGATAGTGGAAACGCTGTCAAGGCACTCGATCTTGCCGTGTTCGAGCGACTGGAACATACTCGGTGCGCCCGTTGCCTGAACGCCGTATACCTTGATCTCGGGGCGCAGGCTCTTCAACGTGAATGCAACGCCCGAGATAAGTCCGCCGCCGCCGATAGGAACAACAACTGCATCGATATCGTTGAGCTGTTCGAGGAGTTCGAGTGCGATAGTACCCTGACCTGCAATAACATAATCGTCATCGAACGGGTGAATGAATGTGTAACCCTTTTCGTCACGCAGGCTGATAGCCTTTGCGTAAGCATCGTCGTAAACACCCTCAACAAGGCAGACCTCTGCACCATAGGAACGTGTAGCTTCGATCTTTGAGATAGGTGCGGAGTCGGGCAGGCAGATTATCGACTTGATGCCGTTTTTTGCAGCTGCGAGAGCAACGCCCTGAGCGTGGTTGCCTGCACTGCAGGCGATAACGCCCTTTGCCTTTTCCTCGTCGGAAAGCTGTGAAATTTTGTAGTAAGCACCTCTGACCTTGAATGAACCCGTCACCTGTAAGTTCTCGGTCTTGAGGTAAACATTGCAGCCGGGTTTGAGCTTCGGCGCATAAATAAGGTCAGTCTTGCGGACTACTTCTCTGAGCTTGTGTGAAGCTTTGTAAACACTGTCAAGCGTAAGCATATTATATCTCTCCTTAAAATGTTGTATAAATAGTATAAAAAAAGCTCCCACCCCGTCAAGAGGTGAAAGCATAAGCCGACACGGTACCACTCTTGTTGCCGCGAAAAACGCAGCCACTCGCATCTCTGTAACGGGAGAACCCGTCAGAACCTTGGCGAAAAGCTTCAGCCCTGCCGCTCGGAGGTGATATGGATACGGTCTTTTTCAAGCGGCTTTCACCAAAATGCCGCCTCTCTGAATGAAACCGAGCCGTCCCCGTCCCCGTCAACGCATTTTCTGTTTACTTAACAATTTTATTATAAACCCGCTTTATTTATTTGTCAAGAATAATTTATTAATTTTAATTGACCTTTTGGGAAAAAGTTTAGTCGGCAAGCCTTTTCTTTTATACTATTTAGATATATTTATTCTGAATGAAAACGATTTTATTATGCTGAATTACATATTTAACGTTTTTGAAGCTGAAGAAGCGCTAAATTTGTTGAAACATCACATATTTTTGAACTTAGCGTAAAATATTTGATTTACCTGTTGAAAAAATTTTTCGGCTGTGATATAATTAAAAATAATATGACCGAGAAAAGACGGTCTATAAGGATATGGAAAGGATGAAAAAGTTTGAAAGAACTTATTCTTGTAACATCACCACCGGCTTGCGGAAAAACCTATATCTCAAAAGAACTTGCAAAGAACCTCAAAAATGTGGTTTACCTCGATAAGGATACTCTGATCGTACTTTCAAAGCAGATCTTCGTTGTTGCAAATCAGGAATACAACAGAAGCTCCGACTTCTTTGAGAAGTATATCCGTGACTATGAGTATTACGCAGTTCTCGACCTTGCATTTGAAGCACTTGACTATGCTAACATCGTTCTTATCAATGCTCCGTTCACAAGAGAGATCCGCGACCAAAAATATATCGATGACCTCAAGGCTCGCCTTGCGGAAAAGGGCGCAGTGCTTAAAGTTATCTGGGTAGAAACAGACCCCGAGGTCTGCCACCAGCGTATGATCGACAGAGGAAGCGACCGCGATACATGGAAGCTTGAACACTGGGACGAATATATCGCAGGTGTAAACTTCGAGATTCCCGAAACTATCGGCGCAGCAAATGACGGCACACTCCTCATCTTCAAGAATTCCTCCAAGGAAGAATTCGACCGATCGATGAAAGAGATCACCGCTGAACTTCTCAAGTAAAATCAAGACCGCATCTGAGATTTCAGGTGCGGTTTTTTATGCAAAACACAAGCCAAGCAGAATTTATACTTTCTGCTTGGCTCTTTTTATAAATTTATCTCCGTGGATACGCACTTCTTGCCCGTAAGCTTTTCGCTAAGCTCATCGGGCTGAGATGTTCCTGCATAAAGCGTGAAATGTGAGCCGAAAACTTTTCTTTCGCCGCTTTCGCTTACCGTGGTGAAAGCTTTTTCGGGAACGGCTATCTCAAATGTTCCGCTCTCCCCTTTTCCGAGGTGAACACGCTCAAAGCCGCAGAGCGAGTGGTTCGGGACTGCATTTTCGTCATAAGCCTTGATGTAAAGCTGGATAACATCATCGCACTCCGAGCCGCTGTTTTCGGCGGTGACGAACGCTGTTCCGTCTTTGTATTCAAGCTTTGTGCAGACGATATTTTCGTAGGAAAGTCCGTAGCCGAACGGGTAAAGGACGTTGTTTTCGGCATAGCGGTAGGTTCTGTTTTTCATCGAGTAGTCGCAGAAGTCGGGAAGCTTTTCTGCGCTTTCGTAGAATGTGACGGGGAGCTTTCCCGATGGTGAGACCTCGCCGAAGATAAGCTTCCGCAGAGCCGTGCCGCCCTCCGAGCCGCTGTACCACGCCTGAATTATTGCATCGGGGGCAAAGCCGAGGTTTATCGCGCTGCCCGAAGCGCAGACCGCAATTACGGGTTTGCCCGTTTCCATAATTTTTTCTGCCAAGATACGCTGGCTTTCGGGGAGGAAAAGATCCTTTTTATCACCCGAGGAAAACTCGTTGCCTGCGTCGCCCTCCTCGCCCTCGATAAAAGGGTCAAGTCCAAGGCAAAGCACAACGACATCTGCGCACTCTGCCGCTGCGACCGCTTCGGCAAGCTTATCATTCGCCTGCGCAAGGTTGGAAGTTCTGTCTTTGTAGAGATGACAGCCCTCGGCATAGAGAACTCTGCCGCCGAAGTCCATACCATCGAGGAAGGTCACATATTTATCGGCTGTGCCGTTATAGTTGCCCTCGAGGGCGGCTTTATTGACGGCGTTAGGACCTATAACTGCGATAGTTTTCACCTTGCTCTTATCGAGCGGAAGAAGTCCGTTGTTTTTGAGGAGAACCATTGATCTTTCGGCACATTCGAGGACATATTTCTTATGTTCCGAACAGCTCACGGTCTCGAACGGGATATCGTCATACTCGGTCTTTTCATCGAACATTCCGAGCCTTACTCTTGTTCGCATAAGGTGAATACACGCTTTGAGGATATCATCTTTCGTGATAAGACCCTCATCGAGAGCCGCCAAGAGGTTGGCATAAGTACAGCCGCAGTTGAGATCGCAGCCGTTTTTTATTGCGAGAGCCGCCGATTCAACGGCATTTCGTGTGACTTTGTGATTTTCGTGAAAATCCCTTATCGCCCAGCAGTCGGAAACGAAATAGCCGTCAAATCCCCATTCCGCAAGCTTTTTCTGCAATGTCGGACTTGCGCAGGAGGGTTCGCCGTTCACACGGTTGTATGCGCCCATAACGCCCTCAGCCTTTGCGTCCTTTATGAGTGCTTCAAACGCAGGGAGATATGTTTCTTCGAGGTCTTTCGGCGAAGCCTTTGCGTCAAATTCGTGGCGGAGGTTTTCAGGACCGCTGTGAACTGCGAAATGCTTTGCGCAGGCTGCGGCTTTAAGGCGTTTTCCGCTGCCCTGCAAACCGCTGACGTAGGCTTTTCCCAACTCTGCGGTGAGAAACGGGTCTTCACCGTAGGTTTCCTGTCCTCTGCCCCACCTCGGGTCACGGAAGATATTGATATTCGGCGACCAGAGCGTCAGACCCTTGTAAATATCGGTGTCGCCGTGCTTTTGATAGGCGTTGTACTTTGCTCTTGCTTCTGTAGCTGTTATCCCGGCGACTTTTTTCACGAGCGGACGGTCGAACATTGCGGCGAGTGCTATCGCCTGCGGAAAAACGGAGGCTGTTCCCGAGCGCGCAAGTCCGTGAAGACCCTCGTTCCACCAGTTATAGGACGGTATGCCGAGCTTTTTCACGGGCGGTGCATCGTAACGAAGCTGTGAAGCCTGCTCCTCAGTCGTCATTTCATCGGTTATTGCCGCTGCTATCTCCTCATCGGAACAGCCGCTCATTTTCTTTGCTGTTTCTTTTGCAGTCATAAAAATTCTCCTTTGGTAAAGATTGATGTTTTTCAAAATAAATTGACTTTTTTAGTGCCGAATGATATAATAAAGGTATAAGAACCCGTCTTCACAAGCATATGCGCACGTCTTTTCGGCAAATTTTGCCGCAGACTGCGTTAAAAATCCTTGCCGGGCGAAAGCCCGCCTGCGGATTCTTGCCTTGTCTGCAACAAAATTATGCTCGAAAATCCGCACACATTTCTTATGAAGACAGGTTCTAAATTACAAGGCGGTGCTGAACTCTTATGAATAACCCAAACAGGTTGAAGCTTTCAAATATAATCAAGCATATAAAAACCGTTACAAGACACCGTGCGCTCGTTTGCAGACACTGTTTCAGGGCAGGGATCTATCTTCAGGGACTTACGCACGATCTTTCAAAATTTTCGCCCGAGGAATTCTGGATAAGCTGCCGAATGTACCAAGGCACACGCAGTCCGAACGAAGCCGAGCGTGAACTGAAAGGCTACAGCAGTGCGTGGATCCACCACAAAGGCGTGAACAAGCACCATTTCGAGCATTGGACGGACTACGACCCCGTTACAAAAAAAGTCGAACCCGTAAAAATGCCTATCGAATATGTTATTGAGATGTTCTGCGACCGTGTGGCTGCGAGCAAGGTATACATGGGCAAGAATTACAATGACAACTCACCGCTTGAATACTTTGAACACGCAAAGGGCAGAAGAGTTATCCACCCCGAGACCTCCGACCTGCTCGAAAAGCTTCTTATAATGCTTGCCGAGAAAGGCGAGGACTACACTTTTGCATACATTCGCCGCCACATGAAGAATCTGAAGCGTTTATACAGAAAAAAGAAGTAAGTGCAAAGTCAGGCTTGAAAAACAGTCTGACTTTTTATTTTTCGGCAAGGACTTCGTTATACTCACTCTCGGTGATGCTGCCTGCGGAAAGCATAGAATTGAGGACTTCTTCACCTCGCTTTTCAACTTCATCGGGTGCAAAACGCACCGAATATTTCGACGGGGCGTTCGGTATTCCCGCAAGCTCGGCACACTCAAAGCGAGTAAGCTCGGACGGCGTTTTTCCGAAAAGCCCTTCGGCGGCTGCGCCTATGCCGTGATAGCCGTCACCGAAGTAGATGCTGTTGACGTAAAGCCCGAGAATTTCATTTTTGGTAAATTCACGTTCGAGTGCAAACGCTGCGAAAATCTCAGCCGCCTTTCGGTCAACGGTCTTTTCCTGTGTGAAAAGCTCGTTCTTTGCAAGCTGCTGTGTTATCGTGCTGCCGCCTTGGACGGGCGCACCTGCTTTCACATCGGCAATGAGCGCACGGAGCATCGAAGTCACCTTTATTCCGCTGTGCTTATAGAAATCCCTGTCCTCTGTTGCGACTACGGCTTTAAGGTAGAAATCGGGCAATTCCTCTATCGGAGTGAAAAGCGGTTCGCTGCGTATCTCGCCTGCGACCGCGGACAGAGATCTATAGTCGGTTCGGGTCTTATAAAGCATAAAACCGCGCACGCCGACAACGCCCAGCAGTATGAGCATTATCACTGCGGCGAGTATTATCAGATTCATTAATATATTGAGCAATCGTTTAAACATAGCCTGTCCTTTCATTATGTCGGGGGAAAAAGATCCTTTAGTTAAATTTAACACAAAAACCTGCAAATTACAATAGGTTTTGCGGTTAAAATTCAGTTACAATTTTATGTGCGGAAATTCACAAAAAACCGATTGACATTTCTTCGCCAATCTGTTAGAATATCCTCAAACATTGAAGCACTTATTTTTAACGATGGAGGTTACAACCTATGGGTATGATTTGGACACTCGACTGGGCGGATTACACCAAGACCGCACGTCAGATGGTCGCAGAGGGCTGCGTTCTGCTCAAAAACGACAACAATGCACTTCCTCTCGAAAGCGGCTGCAGGGTTTCGGTTTTCGGACGCATACAGTCACACTATTATAAAAGCGGCACGGGTTCGGGCGGCATGGTGAACGTTTCAAAGGTCATCGGTATCCTTGACGGACTTCGCGAGGACAAGGACGTTTCCGTGAACGAGGAACTCGCTTCGGTTTATGCCGAATGGGAAAAGGAAAATCCTTACGACAACGGCATCGGCTGGGGCGCAGAGCCTTGGTCGCAGAAGGAAATGCCGCTCGACGATGAAACCGCTTCGGCGGCTGCGGCTGTTTCGGACGCTGCTGTTGTTATCATCGGCAGAACTGCGGGCGAAGATATGGACAGCAGGAACGAAGAGGGCGGCTATCTCCTCACGGCTCTTGAAAAACAGATGCTTGAAAAGGTACGAAAAGCGTTCAGGCGAATGATAGTTGTTCTCAATGTCGGCTCGATAATCGATATGAGCTTCGTTGACGAGTTCTCACCCGACGCTGTTCTGTACGCTTGGCAGGGCGGAATGGTCGGCGGCAGCGGCACGGCTGATATCCTCACGGGCAAGGTTTCCCCCTCGGGCAAGCTGACCGACACTATTGCATACGATCTGAGCGATTATCCCTCGCATGAAAACTTCGGTGATGATGAACGCAACTTCTACAAGGAAGATATTTATGTCGGCTACCGCTACTTTGAGACCTTCGCACCCGAAAAGGTAAGATACCCGTTCGGATTCGGACTTTCCTATACAAGCTTTGACGTTGAAACTGTCGGCGCAGATGCAGGAAAGGACAAGATCCGTTTCCGCATAATCGTCAGAAACACAGGCAAAGTCAGCGGCAAGGAGGTCATTCAGATCTACGCCGAAGCACCTCAGGGCAAGCTCGGCAAGCCGCTGCGTTCGCTCATCTCGTTCCGAAAAACAGACCTGCTCGAACCGGGCGAGGAGCAGGAGCTTCTGCTTGAGATCGACTATTCCTACCTCGCATCTTACGATGATTCGGGCGTGACGGGCAACAAGTCCTGCTATGTTCTTGAAGAGGGACTTTACAATATTTATGTCGGCACAGATGTCAGAAGTGCCGAAAAGAAGCTTGATTTCAGCTTTGCAAAGACTATCGTTACCGAGCGCCTCGAAGAAGCGCTTGCGCCCGTTGAGCCTTTCGAGCGTCTGAAGCCTGTCGTTTCCGCTGACGGAAAGGTGACAAAAACATACGAGGCTGTTCCGCTCAAAACCGTTGATGAAGAACAGCGCAGACTTGCCGATCTTCCGAAAGAAATTCCTTACACGGGATTTAAAAACGTTGACCTGCTCTCTGTTTTCTGGAACGTTACACCTATGGACGATTACATCGCTCAGCTAAGTGACGAAGATCTCGCCTGCATTGTCCGCGGCGAGGGTATGGGCAGCCCGAAGGTCACCCCCGGCACGGCGGCTGCATTCGGCGGCATAAGCGACAGCCTGCGCAAAACGGGACTTCCTATCGGCTGCTGCGACGACGGACCTTCGGGTATGCGTCTTGACAGCGGTGCAAAGGCTTTCAGCCTGCCTAACGGAACGATGATAGCCTGCACATTCAACCCCGATCTTATCGAGTTGCTCTTCGTTTATGTTTCAATGGAACTCATTTACAACAAGGTCGAATGTCTGCTCGGTCCCGGAATGAACATTCACCGCTATCCTCTCAACGGACGAAACTTTGAATATTTCTCCGAAGACCCATACCTCACGGGCATCATCGCAAGTGCGGAGCTTCGCGGACTTCACAATATGAACGTTACGGGAACGATAAAGCATTTCTGCGGAAACAATCAGGAGCACCGCCGCCACTTCATCGACACTGTTGCTTCGGAAAGAGCACTCCGTGAGATCTACCTGCGCGGATTTGAAATGGCTGTCAAGAACGGCAAGGCTACCTCGGTAATGACGACCTACGGCTCGGTGAACGGACTCTGGACGGCAGGAAACTATGACCTTACAACGACCATTCTCCGCAAAGAGTGGGGATTTGAGGGCATCGTTATGACCGACTGGTTCGCTTCGATAAACGAGCGCGGAAAGCCGCAGGACACTACCAACCTCGCCGCAATGATACGTGCGCAGAACGACCTTTATATGGTCGTCCCCGATGCGACATACAACTCAACAGGTGACAATCTCCTTGAAGCTCTCGCCGACGGCAGGCTCACGAGGGGCGAACTCCAGCGTTCGGCTGCGAATATCACACGTTTTCTCATCAACTCCGCTGCGCACGACCGTGACCTCAACATTCCCGACACGGTGAAGATAATAAACCGTCCGCAGGAGGACCTTGATGTTGTTATCGGTGACGATGTTCCGTTCCTTAAAATCGAAAATGAGATAGAGATAGACCTCACCGAAAAGGAATCGAACGTCGGAACGAGCTATATTTATCAGCTTGAATTTGCAAAAGCGGGCGAATATGTCGTTTCCCTGACGGGCAGCTCGGAACTCAGCGAGCTTGCACAGATACCTTGTACGCTTTATATCGGCGGACTTCCGATGGGCGTGTTCGTTTTCAACGGCACTAACGGTAAGGAAGTAACTGTTGACAGACCTATAAAGGTTTACGGCACAACGGCTGTTATGCGCCTTTACATCAGCCACAACGGCTTGAAGCTCAAAAATATGCGTCTGAAATATGACAAGCCGTTCGACAAAAGTTCCTTTGATGAACTTTCGGACTGACGCATAAGTTTTACTAAGCTGAATTTTTGAAATATCAAACAAATCCCCTTGCGTATTTTGCAGGGGAATTTGTTTTTTCTGAAAAAAATCCAAAAAAATTTGAAAAATCTCTTTTCATTTCCTGCAAAATGTGTTATAATGGTCAAGTAAGCTGCTTTTGCGGCAGAAAATTTTGTTCAGGGCAAAATGTTAAGTTATAAATTGGAGGAAGTAAAATGAGTAAAATTCGTATTGGCATCGTTGGCTACGGCAACCTCGGCAGAGGAACCGAACTTGCTATCAGACAGACCCCAGACACAGAGCTTGCCTGCGTTTTCACAAGACGTGACCCGTCGGCTCTTAAAATTCTCACGGAAAATGTTCCCGTATATTCTATCAACGACCTTGAAGCACACAAGAATGACGTTGATATCCTTATCCTCTGCGGCGGAAGTGCAACAGACCTCCCCGTTCAGGGCCCGAAGCTTGCCGAAATGTTCAACACTATCGACAGCTTCGATACACACGCAAAGATCCCCGAATACTTCGATGCAGTTGACGCAGCTGCAAAGAAAGGCGGCAACGTAAGCATCATCTCCGTGGGCTGGGATCCGGGTATGTTCTCCGTAAACAGGCTTTATGCAAGCTCTATCCTCCCCGAGGGCGAAAACTACACATTCTGGGGCAAGGGCGTAAGCCAGGGTCACTCCGACGCTATCCGCCGCATCGAGGGTGTTGCCGATGCACGTCAGTACACTATCCCCGTAGAATCCGCAGTTGAGGCTGTAAGAAGCGGCTCTAACCCTACCCTTACGACACGTCAGAAGCATACAAGAGAGTGCTTCGTAGTCGCAAAGGACGGCGCAGACAAGGCTCTTATCGAAAAGACTATCAAGGAAATGCCCAACTACTTCGCCGATTACGATACAACAGTTCATTTCATTACAGCAGAAGAAATGAAGCGTGACCACAGCGGACTTCCGCACGGCGGCTTCGTTATCCGCAGCGGCAAAACGGGCGTGAATAAGGAGACATCACACGTTATCGAGTATTCGCTCAAGCTTGGCTCTAACCCCGAGTTCACATCGAGCATTCTCGTTGCATACGCAAGAGCAGCAGTAAGACTTTCAAGAGAGGGTCAGACAGGCGCAAGAACAGTATTCGATATCGCACCTGCATACCTCTCCCCCAAGAGCGGCGCAGAACTCCGTAAGGAAATGCTCTAAAAATAAAGCAACAAAACAAAGCAAGCAGCTGGTCAAGCTGAGCACAGCTTGCGAGGGGTCAAGGGGGCGAGAAGCCGCCCTTGTCGCTCTCCGCAGAGAGCGAAATACCCTAAACTAACAGCACAAAATTTGTTGCAATAGAAAAATATCTAACAGCTAAAAAGGCGCAATTCACAAAAAAGGTAAAACAGAACGTGAGAAATCCGTTTCGTAAACCTAAAAAATGTGAATTGCGCCATTCTGTTTTCCTTAAACAAACTATCCTCGGCGTGAAATGCGCAGAGCGAAGCGATAAGCATTTCGAGCCGACAACGTTTGAACAGCGGTGGGATATGAACATAGTTCTTTTATTTTATAAACGCCTTGCGGCGCGGAACGGGAAACCCGTCCCCTACAAGATTTTGGAAAACATTAGAGAATTTCATCATTTGCAAACGGGCGGATATAGAATCCGCCCCTACTGGATCTTGTCAAACCCGTTGACCAGCAACCATAAAGATCCCCCAAAAAGAAAATTTCTTCTTGGGGGATCTTTCACGTCAGAACATTTAAAACAATATATAATATCATCAGATGCGCAGGGTAAAAAGCATAGCAGAACCACTTGAACCACCGTGAATGATATCCTCGTCCGCCTTTGTAAAGCCATATCGGGATAAGCGCAAGGAGCGCCAGACTTTGCTGTGCAAGCTCAAATTCGTGTCCTGCGAAAGTGAACGTGTAGTACATTCCTTTGAGCATACCGATGTTTATCACGGCAAGACATACGAGCTGCGCCGCGAAGTTCTGCCACTTCCGCTCACGGAAAAAGTAAAACACAAGCACCGTCAGTATGCCTGCACCGTAGTAATCGACCATTGCAAGCGTTCCCACAGCATAGCTCACAAGCACTGTGACCGCCGCCAGCACCCAGCCGAGAAAACGCTTTTTCAGCTTTCGCGTCTTTTCGATGATAATTATTGTGAGCAGAGCAATGAGGAAAGTCCACAGTACATTCTGATGAAACGGATAGAACACCGTTCCGCCGTAGAAAAGGTCGAACGGAACTTCGGTTATCACTGCACATATCAGAAGCCGAAGAACGTATTTTTTCACGTTTGAAGTATGAGAATAACCCTCCGCTATCATAAATGCAAATATCGGAAATGCAAGCCTGCCGATGCAGCTGAGCCACTCCGCCGCAGGGAAGAGCGTCGCCCAGAGGTGGTCACAGAGCATAAAAAGCATCGCAAGGATATGGAGAGTGAACGAGGTCAAGCCATTTATTTTTTTCGTCATCGTAAAAGCTCCTCGGGGACTACAGCCGCCATTTTTTCATAAGCCTTTGCACTCGGGTGGAGGTGGTCGCCGCTGTCATAGCCGGGGGCAAAAGCGGCAGGATTTTCGGGGTCACGAAGTGCCGCATCGAAGTCAACACAGCCGTCGATCTCGTCCGTAGTCCTTATCCAATCGTTGAACTCACAGCGGAGCTTGTCACGGAAATCGGCATAGGTTCGCCAGCCGTAGATAGGAAGAAGCGTTCCTGCGTAGACTTTGAGATCCTGCTCACGGGCGGTCTTTATATAACCCCTCATACCCTCGATGAGGTCTTCCGCAGTCGGGAGATCGCTCCACGGACGGAACTTGTTCTCCATTACGCCGACGGGGTGGATAATGTCGTTGATGCCGTGCTGAATGAGAACACCGTCCGCGCCTGCGACCTTGATCTCACGGGGAAAACGCACCGAGCCTTTCAAGCCGTAGGAATCGTAGGTGATGTTGTCATACTGGCGGAGTATTCTTGTTCCGCTCGCCGCACGTCTTATAACGGAGCGGTGCGTCAGACCGAGCGCCGCTGTGCGGATAAGCAGATAGTCGGGCCAGCTCTGTGCCGTGATAGAGTCGCCGAAGCATATCAGCGCCTTGTTCTCGTCACTCGTGAGAACGTCAACGCCCGAAAGGAAATAGTATGTGTTCGTTGTTTTCGAGGTGTCCTCCGGGAGTTCCTTTTCCTGCGTACAGTCGCCGATAGCGAAGAACGCTCTCGAAAGAGGACCTGTGATAACAACGCCCGAGCGCATCTCTGTAAAGCCTTTGAGATAGAATGAAACTGCTATATCATCACCTGCGCCGACGGTGAATTCTATCTCATCGCTGTATAAGTCCTCGCCTGCATGAAGAATAACATCGGGTCTGCCGCCGAATGTAACGGGAGTCGATGTTTCGGGGTGGATAAGGCTTCCGCCTGCGCCGAGGGCAACGCTCACACGGTTGAGGATAACGTCCTCGCCCGAGCAGAAATTATCGAAATGCAGACGGATTTTATTTCCTGCAAAGGGTATGCTGACAGGGTAGCGAAGCGTCAGATCCTTTGCGTAGTTCTCGGGTCTGCGCTCTGCGATAGAGATAGCGTTTCCCCATGCGCAGACCCATTTAAGGTTTTCCATAGTTTTCTCCTTTAAACTGCAAAATCAAAAGCCGCATACTTTTCGTGCGGCTTTTGTCTTTATCGGTCTTGTCTTTATCAGAATAAATTGTTGCGTATCTCCTTTGATGCATAAGCACCCTCAAGGGTCTGTCCGGGAACATCGGGGTGAAGTCCGTCACGGAGATACTTGCCCGTGCCGCCGATGACCTCAAACTTTTCACATATACCGCTGTTGTGGAAGCAGTCGATGACCTGCGCACTCATTGCACCTGCGACCTTGCGCATAATTTCGATCTGCTTTTCAATCTTTGCGTTATGCTCGGGCGTTGCGGTCTGAATTGGCGTAAGCACGAAAACTCTCGCCTGCGGATACTCCTCCATTATCGTCTGCAAGCACCAGCGCATAGCTCCCGCCTCGGTAAAAAGGTCGATATTTTCATTGTTTTCAAGCGACTTTCCCGTGAGAGCCTTGTCGGGGTCGCCGAGGTCGCCGATGAGGTCGTTCGTACCCATTGCGAATGCGAAAACATCGGGAACAGGGTGTTCGCCGCTATTTACCTCTGCGATAAAGCGCTGGATATGTACAACTGCACAGTTATTTGCACGCTTCTGCAATTCAACGAGGTCGTCCGTAGGCTCCCAGCCGTCGCTTATTCCCGCAAAATCGGGGGCATTGAAATCCTGCGTTTCAACGCTGCCCTTTTTGCAGGTCAGAACTCTTTTATACCAAACGGAGCTGCCGACCGCAACATTGTGGTGCGAAGCAAAGCCGAGGTTCTTGTAAACATGGTACGACCACTGGTTGCCCTGCGTGATGCTGTCGCCGTCAACGCCGAAATGAAGCTTCGAAAAATCGATATCAAACATAGTTATAACTCCTATCCAATGTTTTTCCTAATATAATTATAGCCGAAATGCGAAAAATGTCAACTCATTTCGGCAAAACTACTCTTCACAAATTTCAAACGGATATGCAGCGTAATGCGGCTTTTCATCATTATGCCGTTCAAATATCCGCCATTGTTCATCTTCAGCATCTGCTGAATTTGTAAAGGTCTCTATGACGTTGCCGTTTGACAGGGATATGTGCAGGTCATTATGAGCGGCAATTCGGATATTTTCTATTTTGCAGGGAAGCTCCAACAGCGATCTGCATTTTGAAATGCTTTGCTTTACATCGTCCTGCTCCAAATACAATTCCGTATTCGACAGAACTATTTTGCCGTTCGCTGTCACTCTGAATGGCGACTGGATATCTATTGCATACCTGTCCTCAATATTTATCCAAAGCATATCCGCCGCTGCACCGATGTCATACACCGAACGATCTTTCAATATTTCAAGTAATGCGGAAATATTCATTTTATCCCCCAAATCTAAACTGTCCCAACGATCTCAAATTTACAGCCTTTGATCTTATTTTCCTTTATCAGATCATAAAATCTCCTGCTGACGATAAGCTTTGGACTTCCATACCAACCGTTGCCGTATGTTTCGCACGAAAGGTTAAGGTCACTTACCTTTAAAAGCTCACTTTCCATGTATCTTGCATAGGATAACGGCAGTATGTGGTGCTTTTTGCAAACATCGCAATAGCTTTCCATAATATAGACGGGCATTTCCCTGCTTATCGGCGGCATAACGCTTTTCACGCCCATTCGCCATACAGGATAATTATTTTTTGACCTGTTGTTATAATGATGCGCAGGAAAAAACTCAACGCCCGTCAAGCCTGCCGATTCGATAAGCCCTTTCATTTTATCGGAAACGATGATCTCGTTATTCATTTTCAACGAGACCGCAATATCCTTTTCTCTGAACTCGGTCTTGTTTATATATATTTCACCTTCGGGAACAAGCTGATGCGTATTGCAGCTTTCGCAGTAAAAATCGCTGTATTCCGTTTGATAGCTTTCGGTATAGTCCTCCCTGCCGTAAATCCGAAATGTCACTTCAAAGAAATTCGCTTCCGACAGTTCTTTCGCAGTGTATTCCATTTTATATGTATGCTCATAAGCTTCAAACCCGAATTTTTCGGCAGCAGCCTTAATGCTTTTGTAGCTATCGCCTCCGTATTCGATCTTCAGTACAAAAAGTGTTGTGTTGATGTTATCCTCGGGCAGCGACAAATAATTTGCAAGCCGAATAAATCTGTCCCTTGCCTCGGCATAAGGCATATCATATCTCATACCGATGACCCTGTATTCCTTCATTTTTGCCCCCTTATTTTATATCCTATACCCTTTCAAAATTTCTTTCCGTTCATCCGTGATACGATAGCTTTCGACTGCCTTTTGTATGGACTTGTTGTGCGTCTGTTTCGGCAGCTTTTTCGCCTTTATCACCTCAAATGCGGCATCATACTGCTTCGCAAGTGCGGTCGCCATATACCATGCCTGCATCATTCGGATATAATATTCCTCCGAATCCACCGAAATGACAAGCTCCATTTGCCACGGCTCAAATTCTTCATCGAGGAAGTGCCGCATCAGCATTCCTATCGCAAAACGAACGGTGTAGGTTTCGTCCGAATTTACCCACTTTTTTATATATTCAAGCAGTTCAGGCTTGTTTTTTTCGAAAACCTTAGGTGAAGTCCCGTCGCATACCGACCAGTTGTTTATATACGGCAAAAAGCGTTCGGTTTCCGCTATCGCTTTGTCAAAATCCTTTTCAAGCGAAATTATAAAGCCGTGGAGAGTGTTTTCCTCCTGATATTTATGCGGAAGTGCGGAAAGAAACACTTCGATACGCTCATCTTTCGCATATTTTTTTGCAAGCCTGCGAAGCTCGGGACTGCGAACGCCGATGAAGCTGTTTTTGTCAAGCGTCGGCACGAGTGAGGCGCTGAAATCACGGTATTTTTCGTCTTGGAGCGCAAAAAGCTCGGTTTCTATCTCGTTTATGATATCACTCATAAATTTCTCCTATGTTTTTGGTATAAAAATAGCATTGCTGTCAAAACTATGCTTTGAAAAGGCTTTTGCCTTATAATAAGTTACCTATTTAATGAAAGGTGGACATAATCAATGAAAAAATTTTTCAGCAAAGAAAATCTCGGCGGAAAAGGTTTCATATCCGCTTTGTGCGTTTGTATCCTTGCAGCCGGCGGTATCGGACTTTATTCCTATCGAAAGGCGGCGGACAAGCTCAATGAGGAGCTTATCGATATGAACAAGCCGAGCGTTACCGAAAAGGCAGACGGTGCGGAGCAGGCAAACGCCGAGCAGGAACAGGTCAAAAAGACCGAGAAAGCGCCCGAGGGAACCACGACCGCTAAGCCTGCCGAAACCGAGCAGACGCAGAAAAGCAGTGCATACAATGTTTTCGTCCGTCCCGTGAACGGCGAGATCGTCTGCGAATTTTCGGGCGGCGAGCTTGTCAAGTCGAAAACGCTCAATGTCTGGAAAACTCATGACGGCGTTGACATTGCAGGCAAAATGGGCGAAAAGGTCAAGAGCATGACCTCGGGCAAGGTAACGCAGGTCTACAACGACCCTATGCTCGGCGCGACCGTTGAGATCGACCACGGCAGCGGACTTATCGGCTTTTACTCCAATCTTGCGGAGGATATCGCCGTGACCTCGGGGCAGACCGTTTCCGCAGGAACTGTTATCGGCAGCATCGGTGACACCGCCGAGGGCGAAATTGACGATGAAACACATCTCCACTTCGCACTCAAAAAGAACGGCGAGTGGATCGACCCTATCGCTCTTATCTCGGGTGAGGGAAGCTAATGCTACTATAATTAATGCCGTTTGGATCAACGCCAAACGGCAGTTTTTTTATTCGGGTATTCTCCAGTCAATCGGCTCGATGCCCTTTGAAACAAGGAACTCGTTCGTCCTTGAAAAATGTCTGTTGCCGAAAAATCCGTTGTAAGCGGAAAGCGGACTTGGGTGCGGAGATTCGAGAATAAGATGCGCAGGGTTCGTTATCAGCGACTTTTTCGAGCGTGCATTTCCTCCCCAGAGTATGAAAACCATCGGCTTTTCTCGCTCATTGAGAAGCTGTATAACTCGGTCGGTGAAAATTTCCCAGCCTTTGCCCTTGTGCGAATTCGGCTGTCCCTCTCGAACGGTCAGCACCGTGTTCATAAGCAGAACGCCATGCTGCGCCCACGAGATAAGCTCGCCGTGATGCGGAGGATCAATGCCGAGGTCGCTTTTCAGCTCCTTGAAAATATTCTGGAGCGAGGGTGGCTGAGGTGTGCCTTTCTGCACGGAAAAGCAAAGTCCATGCGCCTGACCCGGCTGGTGATAAGGGTCTTGCCCGAGGAGCACCGCTTTAACATCGCTGTAAGATGTATATTTCAGCGCATTGAAAATGTTGTACATATTCGGATAAATTTTGTATTGCGAATACTCGCTGATAAGGAACTGCCGGAGTTTGAGGTAGTATTCCTTGTCGAATTCGCCTTTCAAAAGCTCGTCCCATTCGTTTCCTATATTGACCATTTTTATTTCCTCAATTTGTTCTGATTTGTACAAACGCAGCGTCAAGAAGCGCTATTGTATCGTTCCAGCGTATATCGGATGCAGATGCGCCGAAAACTATGCACACAACATCGTGGTCGAAGCGCCTTGCAGTCGCAACAACACAGTAGCCTGCTTCATCGGTCATACCCGTTTTCATTCCGTTCGCATACATATAATAGCAATCGCTGTAATCGTGGATAAGCTTATTGGAATTTTCCCACGATGCGCCCTCGCCCGAAAGAAACGTTACATACTCGCTCGGCGTTGAAGCCGATTCGAGGAGCAGAGGGAACTGCTGCGCATAGAGCGTTACACGGAGCATATCCTTGACGGTGGTGTAATGGTCGTCATCATGGAAGCCGTCTGGCGCGGAGAAATGGGTGCTTTCACAGCCGATGTTTTTCAGCGTTTTGTTCATTTCGTCCATAAAAAGCTTCAAAGCACCATCGGCGGAGAGGTTTTCGTCCTCGCCGAGAACACGACCGATATTCGCCGCCGCGCAGTATGAAGCGTCATTGCCCGAGGGGAGCATCATTCCGTCAACGATCATTTTCAGGTCAAGCTCGTTTCCGACGCTGAGCATTGCAAGGCTTGAACCCTCGTTGACCATACTCTGCTCATCACCGACCTTAAAAACCATATCGTCTGCCGCATTTTTAATAGTTACGGCGGAGGTGAGAATTTTCGTTGTGCTCGCAGGGTAACATTTTTCGTCCGCATTTTTCGCATAAAGCACCTTATTTGCGGTCGAATCGTAGACAATAGCGTACTCCGAGCGGATTATCATATCAATAGGGAGCGTTTCGGGGATATCTATCTTTATTTTGCGTATATTTTCGGCAAGAGGGTCTTCGGGCTCGGCGGCTTCGGTTATCTTCTGCACCTCAACAGCCTCGCCGTTTTCGTCAATGACGGTCTGCGTTCCGCTCCCGTCCTGCGTTTCAAGGCAGACATAGCCGTCCGTCTGAATTTCGAGCGGAACTTCACTGTTGTTGCCTATCGTTATCAGCACGACAACTCCGACAACGAGCGCCGCAACGCCGAGAAACGAACCTATCTTAGCCTGAGCCGCGCGCTGACGGCGTTTCGCTTCGGGCGAAAGCTGCTTTTTGCGCCGCTGAACGGTGCTTTTTTTATTCTTCTTTTTATTTGACATTCTATGTACCTCGATAACGGTATAAAACGGAAAACTATACAATTATATTGTACCTTAACACCGCTCATTTGTCAAGAATAAATATTGCATCAAGCGAAATTTATTAATATTTTGTTAAAACAGACTTGCACACTTGACTTTATCATAGAATTATAGTATAATATATAGTTGTAATATGCGGATATGGCGGAATCGGCAGACGCGCCAGATTCAGGTTCTGGTGGTAGCAATACCGTGTGTGTTCAAGTCACATTATCCGCACCAATGATGAAAACACCGTGCTTTGCTGACTTTGCAAGGCACGGTATTTTTTGCTTTTTTGTCCTTTTTTCTCGAAAAAAGTGCGAAGACTTTTTCAGATGAATTTCAGACGGTCTGATGCTTCCTGCATTTGCTTGTAGTTCAATCATTGTCTGACAGATCTTAAATACACTGCCAAAAGCTCTAATGCCGTTTCTTTTTGGTGTGCGGAACATTGATTTAATTCATCGATAAGCATTTCTTGCTTTTCCCAAAGATATGGGCTGTCCTCCGTCAAAATATCATCGGGAGTGATTTTCAACGCTTCGCAAATTTTCAATATGGTTTCAATACGCATATTTACAGTTCCACGTTCAATATCGGCATAGGTTCTGTCTGAAAGATCGGCTGCTTCGGCAACCTCGCTTTGCGTAAGCCCCGCTTTCTTTCTTATTGCAAGCAAATTATTTCCTATAACTCTAATGCTAAACACCAATAAAATACAGAAAAAAATCTGCGCCGAAATCCCATATATTCAAGATTGTCGGCTTGATTTTTTCCAAATTTTAAATGGTGTTTAGTATAAAATATTACCTTGAGGTATTGAGCAGAATAAACAACAAGCTGCTTGAAATCGCTGGACAATAAAAATCATCATAAAAAAAGAACGTTTTTTACTAATCTTTATACTAATTTCAAACCGTTCTATAGACAAGGACAGCAGATAGAATTTCATCAATCAAGGAAAGTGACCGCAGACAGGCTGTCGCCTGACAAGGGAACTTGACGCCGAGTGATGAAATTATAGCTGTTGTATCTGTCTATAGGTTGGTTTGAAATTAGTATTAATCATTCTGTCGGCAAAGTCGGAGGATAGAATGCCGGAAATTCCGGAAACACAGCAGTCGGGCTGTCGCACGGCAAGGAAGCCTGACGATGAGTGGCTGCGTTATAGCTGTTAAATTTGTCTACAGGTTGGTTATAGATTTACATTACCCTTTTATAATCAAAAAATATCCTGCCAAGTTCGACAGGATATTTATGTGCTTGATATATTCTTTGGAGCAAGACCACACAAATCCATAAGCCATCTATATGTGGATTTGCCATAAAAAAGAGAGCTGGACCATAACGGTTCAACTCTCATTTTTTTACGCCTTAGCTTCAACTTCCGCATGCTTTTCTTCGCCGGGAAGAGGTTCGCCCTTGTAGAGGAGCTTGAGAATGATCGGTGTTACGATCGAGGAGCATATAATAAGCAGGATAACTGCTACGAAATACTTCTGATCCATAAGTCCTACGTTAAGTCCCTTTGATGCGACGATAAGCGCAACTTCGCCTCGTGTCATCATTCCGACACCGACCTTTAAGCTGTCTTTCCAGCTGTTCTTCGCAAGCTTTGCTGTAAATCCGCAGCCGATGACCTTTGTTATAAGAGAAACTATAACGAAAAGTATCGAGAACACGATGAGTTCGCCCGTCATATCAGCAAACGATGTTTTAAGTCCGATATTTACAAAGAAGATAGGTCCGAAGATCATATAGGAGCTGATATCCATTTTCTGAGCAACATAATCACTGTCCTTGATGCTGGAGAGGATAATGCCTGCTGCATAAGCACCTGTGATGTCTGCAATGCCGAAAAATTCTTCCGCAACAAAGGACATAAGGAGTGCAAATGCGAGTCCGAATATCGGGATACGTCTTCTGTGCTCATACTTCTTGTTGAGCAGTTTGAAAAGCTTGTAGACAAGTATTCCGACGCCTATCGTAACAACGAAGAAAAGAAGTATCTGGATAAGAACCTTGCCGATGCTTGAATTGCCCGAAGCATCGCCGCCCGAAAGACTGATAACGAATGTGAGCACGATGATGCCGATAACATCATCAATAATAGCGGCGCTGAGGATAAGAGTTCCGATCTTGCCCTTCAAGTGGCCAAGCTCTCGGAGCGTCTGGACGCTGATAGTTACCGATGTTGCCGTCATGATCGAGCCGATGAAGAGCGCACGGAAGAACTCATTTGAGCCTATCTCTGGGAAACCGCCATACATGAGCAGTGAGAACAGAACAAAGCCTCCGAGCAGCGGAACTGCAACGCCCACGCAGGCAACAGCCAATGCGAGAGGGCCTGTGCGGATAAGCTCTTTCAGGTCAGTTTCAAGTCCTGCAGAGAACATCAGCAGCACAACGCCGATCTCTGCCATCTGATTGAGAAAATCGGACGGCTGGACAATATTAAATATTGCGGGACCGATAAGAAGACCTGCGATGATCTGCCCAACGACCTGCGGCGCTTTGCATTTTTTTGCAAGAAGTCCCATAAACTCCGCTGCAAAGATAATTATCGCCAAATTTCTAAAGATTTCCATAAAATCCCCTCTTTTTTTATAATTT
>OHPL01000361.1_pt1 | contig 30209 bp, 30 predicted proteins | sample 1577711 | NCBI WGS metagenome assembly OHPL01 (sample SAMEA3879538, study PRJEB24766) | human gut metagenome | biome: human-associated habitat; feature: feces | place: USA | collected 1985/1987
GAAGTCGTAGCTCTGCATGATCATGTAGTTGAATTCGAGGAAGGACAGGCCCTTCTCCATCCGCTGCTCGTAGCACTTGGCGCGCAGCATGTTGTTGACCGAGAAGCAGGCACCCACGTCACGCAGCAGCTCGACGTAGTTCAGGTTCAGCAGCCAGTCGGCGTTGTTCAGCATCAGGGCCTTGCCCTCGGAGAAGTCGATAAACTTTTCCATCTGCTTTTTGAAGCAGGCGGCATTGTGGGCGATGTCCTCTTTGGTCAGCATCTTGCGCATGTCGGTACGGCCGGAGGGATCGCCGATCATGGTGGTGCCGCCGCCGATCAGAGCGATGGGCTTGTTGCCAGCCATCTGCAGGCGCTTCATCAGGGTCAGCGCCATGAAATGGCCTGCGGTCAGGCTGTCGGCGGTGCAGTCGAAGCCGATGTAAAAAGTTGCCTTGCCGTTGTTGATGAGGTCGATGATCTCCTCGTCGGTGATCTGCGCCACCAGACCGCGGGCCTTGAGTTCTTCGTACAGAGTCATGAGTTTTTCCTCCTGTTTTGTGGGCAGAGGGATAAAAAACGCCCCCTGCCAAAATAAATTTGGCAGAGGGCGAGAAATGTTCGCGGTACCACCTCTGTTTGCCGTTCCCTCACGGAAACGGCCTCACGAGTGCATGCCCCAGAGTAGGACGACACTCCTGCGTTTGTAACGCTCGCACGCGGCACAGCCTACTAGAGAGTTCTCTCATTCAGCTTACAGCTCCGGGAGGTATTTCCCCCGCTGCTCTGCACGCCCCTTGCACCGACCGGGACCTCTCTGGGCAGAGCGCTTCAGGGTACTTGTTCCCTTCATCGCCTTTCAACAAAAGCCAGTGTAGCACAATTCCAGAAACTTGTCAATCACGAGTTTCGCTCTCGGCAAGGCCCAGCATTTCCCGCGCGTTGGCACGGGAAAGCTCGGTGACATGGTCGCCGGAGATGATGTGCGCCAGAGCGTCCACCCGGCCCTCCTGATCCAGCGGATGAATCTCGGTATAGGTGCGCTCGTTTGCAACATTTTTCTGGATAAGCAGATGGCAGTCGGCCAGAGCGGCGATCTGTGCCGTATGCGTGATGCAGAGGATCTGATGATCCTGCGCGCTCTGCTTGAGCACCTCGCCGATACGGCTGGCCGCCTTGCCCGAAACGCCGCTGTCGATCTCATCGTAGATGACGGTGGGCACGGCGTCTTTATCGGCCATCGCGTTCTTGATGGCCAGTGTGATGCGGCTCAGCTCGCCGCCGGACGCGATCTTTGCCAGAGGCTTCGGGGCCTCACCGGGGTTGGTGGAAATATAAAATTCCACGCTGTCCTGTCCATGGCTGGCCAGCGGGCCGCGCGCATGGCGGAGCGTCATCCGGACACCTGGCATGTTGAGGAAATCCAGCGTACCGGAGATGCGCCTGTTCAGCTCCTCAAAGGCCCGCAGGCGGGTCTGGGTCAGGACCTCGGCCTTGTCCCGCGCCAGAACATACAGACGGTGTTTTTCCGCTTGCAGATGTTCGGCCCGCTCCTGCGAAAACTGGATGCGGTCCAGCTCCTCCCGCGCGGCCTTTCCAAAGGCGATGATGTCTTCCACCGTGTCGCCATACTTGCGCTTGAGCTTGTAGATGAGGTCGATGCGCTGCTCGATCTCGTCCAGCTCTGCATCATTTGTATCATATCCGTCCAGCCGCCCGATGAGGTCCGCCGAGACGTCTTTGGCCGTATAATAGAGGTCGAGCAGCTGCCCGGCAGCATCCGAAAGCGTGTTGTCCACCTGCGCCGCTGCGTCGATCGCGTTGGAGGCTTCGCCCAGCAGGTCCACCGCGCCGGGCGTCTCATCATCGCCGGAAAGAAGCGCGTAGCACTGAGAGATCCGCTCCCGGATGGTGGAGGCGTTCGCCAGCACCTTGCGGCGGGCGTTCAGCGTCTCCTCCTCGCCTTCGGTCAGGGCGGCATCCTCGATCTCCTGCACCTGATAGCTCAGCAGGTCGATCTTCCGCTGCTTTTCGGTCTCATCGGTGATGATGGCATCCAGCTCTTTTTTGACCTTGATGAGCTCCCGGTAAACGGTATAGTACGCCTGAAATGCGGCACCATTCTGCGCATAGGCATCCAAAATTCCTTCGTGATGGGCCGGGTTCAGCAGGCCGACGGAGTCGTGCTGGCCGTTGAGGTTGATCAGCCCGCCGCACAGCTCCCGCAGGATGGCGGCTGTGGCAGGCATCCCATTGATGCGGCAGGTGCTTTTGCCCTCGGCTGTGATCTCACGGCTCAGGGTCAGGGCATCGGAGCGCTCATACCCGGCCTTTTCCAGGCTGTCCAGCACGGCACCCGGCACGTCATCAAAGGCGGCACGGATGACCGCTTTGGCCGCCCCGGTGCGCACAAGGTCTTTGGACGTCCGGTTGCCGAGAATGGCATTGATGGAGTCGATCAAAATCGACTTGCCCGCGCCCGTCTCACCGGTGAGGACGTTCAGACCCTTTTCAAAATGCACGTCGGCTTTCTGGATGACTGCAACATTTTCAATTTGCAGGCTGCTCAGCATGGTAATTTCTCCCGCATTATTTCTGTCCGATGTGGTGGGTCAACTCCGAGCAGATGGTCTTTGCATCGCGCTCCGAGCGGGCCACGATCAGGAAGGTATCGTCGCCGGACAAGGTTCCGACAACATTTTTCCATTTCAGGGCATCAAACACCTCACAGGCGGCATTCGCCATACCGGAGTAGCATTTGACCAGAACGACGTGTCCGGCAAAATCCACCCCCAGAACAGACTCGTGGAAGATCGTCTCAAAACGGCCCTGGATCTTCGGGTTCAGCGCCTCGTTGTGGCTGGAAACATACCGGTAGCCGGTGCTCGTGGCCGCTTTGACCAGGCTGAGCTCCCGGATATCGCGGGAGATCGTGGCCTGTGTGGCGTCGAATCCCTCATTTCGCAGGTGGTCAAGCAGGGACTCCTGACGGCTGATCGGATGCTCCTGGATCAGCCGCAGGATCGCCTGCTGACGCTCCCGCTTGCTTTTGGCATCGCCTCGGCTACTGGCCATATCGGTTCCCCTTTCTGTCAAAACTTACCGTCTGCCGCGCAGTTTCTGGTCAATGGCCTGAAACTGGTCGGCTTTGCTGAAGGTGATGAGATGCACGATCTGGTCACTCAGCCGCACTTCGGCGGTGGCACCGGCATGCAGAGAATAGCCTGCCGCGCCATCGCAGCTGACAAAGACTTCCTCGTCCGCGACCTGACCGACGCAGATGTTGATCTTGCGCTCCTGCGCAAACACCATGGCCGGGCTGGCCAGACTGTGCGGGCAGATGGGCGTGACGACCACGCCCTTGGTCTGCGAGTCCAGGATGGGCCCGCCGGCCGCCAGCGAATAGGCCGTGGAGCCGGTTGGCGTAGCCACGATCACACCGTCTCCGCGGTAATGCTCGACCAGGATGTCATCGCAGTAAATACTGAAATCAATGGCCTGCTGCAAACGGCCCTTGGTGATGACGACATCGTTGAGGGCGTGGCCCTCCCAGCTGTCGTCGCCCAGAACGCGGACGTAAAGCAGCATCCGGTTGTCCAGCAGATAATCTCCCCGCGCAACGGCAGAGAGCTTCTGTTCCATCTCGTTGATCTCACAGGTGGCCAGAAAGCCGCAGCGCCCCAGGTTGATGCCGAGGATGGGCTTCCGGTATTCCAGCGAGAGGTTGGCCTCGTGCAGGATGGTGCCATCCCCGCCGATGGTCAGGATGACATCCGTTTTTTCGAGGCAGTCCTCCTGCGGCAGATACTCCACGCCCATCGTGTCGCATTCGGCCTTGAGGTCGGTCTGCATCAGCACTCTGGCACCGTGGGTCAGCAGGATCTGCGCGGCCCGCTGCGAGATGCCGTAGGCCATCGCTTTGCCGGGGTTGGGCGAAATATAAACAGTCACACCCAGCACCTTCTTTCTGATTTCAGCGGTCCAGCGTCGAATGGCTGGCTTCCACGACCTGTTTTGCCACGCTGTCGTCCAGCACGGCGGGTTCCTCGCTCTTCTGCACGAACATCAGATACTCGATGTTGCCTTCCGGGCCTTTGACGGGGCTGAAATCCAGCCCGCGCACAGCGAAGCCATTGGCCGCTGCATAGCCCATCGCATTGTGCAGCACCTCGCAATGGGTGGCCGGGTCGCGCACGACGCCGTTCTTGCCGACCTTTTCGCGGCCGGCCTCGAACTGCGGCTTGACCAGACAGACGCCCATGGCGTCCGGCGTGGTGATCGCCTGCGCCACCGGAAAGATATGATGCAGCGAGATGAACGAAACATCTACACTGAAAAATTCAATGGGTTCGCCCAGCTGGTCGGGGGTGACACTGCGGATGTTGGTGCGCTCCATGTTCACGACCCGCTCGTCGGTGCGCAGTTTCCAGGCCAGCTGGCCGTAGCCGACATCGACGGCATAGACTTTGACTGCACCATTTTGCAGCATACAGTCGGTGAAGCCGCCGGTGGACGCACCGATGTCCATGCAGACCTTGCCGTTGGGGGTCAACGGGAAGCACTGCATCGCTTTTTCCAGCTTCAGGCCACCGCGGCTGACATAGCCGATGTCGTGGCCGCGCACCTCGACTTTGGCGTCTTCCTTGATCATCTCACCGGCCTTGTCCACCTTCTGCTCGTTGACGAAGACGACGCCAGACATGATCATGGCTTTGGCACGTTCACGGCTCTGGATCAGGCCATGCTGAACCAGATATTGATCCAATCGGATTTTCAAGATGCAGTTTCTCCTTTCCTGTGCTCACGGACTGCCAGCGCCAGATGGGCGGCGTCCAGACCGGTCGCCTCCTTGATCTGCGGGACGGTCGCGTGGGGCAGACGAACGTTTTCAACGGCCCGGTGGATGTACGTTCCCTTCCAGCCTGCCTGATACAGTGCGGCTTCGAGGTGCTCGCCGATGCCGCCGCAGGCGACACACTCTTCGGCAAACAAAACGACCGGATAACGACGGATTTCGTTAATAAAATCATCTGTAAAGGGGAATACCTTTACAAGCTTGTAAACGTCACAGGGCAAGTTTTCCTCCCCTAGAAGCTGGGCTGCCTGGAGCACATCCTCCACTTCGTCGGCATAGCTGACCAGTGCAACCTGCGCGCCGGGTGCCGTGTGCATCCGGTCGTACGCTTTGCCCGAACAGCCGTAAGCCGCCAGCACCGAGCTTTCGCCGCCGCGCGGATAGCGGATGGCACGGGGGCCCTTCTGGTCTTTGCCCAGCAGGACCGGCAGCCAGTGCCGCAGCTCCGCATAGTTCGACGGCGAATAGATGGGGATGCCGACCTGGCTCAGGAAAGCCGGGTCAAAGATGCCCTGATGGGTCTCACCATCGGCCGGGACAAAACCGGCACGGTCGATGGCGAAGACGACGTTCTCATTGAGCAGGTTGACGTCGTGGATGATCTGGTCATAGGAGCGCTGTAAAAAGGTGGAATAAATGCAGACCACCGGCAGCATCCCCTGGCTGGCAAGGCCGGCGGCAAAGGTCACTGCGTGCTGCTCGGCCATGCCCACGTCAAAGAACCGCTCCGGGTGCGTGTGTGCAAAGAACTGCAGACCGGTGCCGTACTTCATCGCTGCCGTGATGGCGCAGATGGTTTTGTCTGCGGCTCCCTCCTCATTCAGCAGGTTGCCGAACACGGTCGAGAACGACTCCTTCGGTGCGATCTCCGGGTCCGGGATGCTGTCGATGAGGTCGAACTTCGAGACGCCATGGAAGTTGCCGGGGTTGCTCTCGGCGGGCGCGTAACCCTTGCCCTTTTTCGTGACGACATGCAGGAAGTGCGGGCCGGGCTGCCTGTGGATGCTGCGCAGGATCCGCTCGACTTCCTGCTCATTGTTGCCGTCAAAGGGGCCGTAGTAATGGAAGCCCATATCCTCAAACATGGTGGAGTGGTACATGGCGCGGCGCACCATGGCCTTGCTGTTCTGGATGGTCACCTTGAGCGGTGTACCGACCACGGGCACGTGGTCCAGAAAGCTGCGCACATTCTCCTTGGCATCGAAGTAGCGGTTGGTGGTGCGCAGGCGCTTGAGGTAGCGGGACAACGCGCCAACATTTTTGGAGATGGACATCTTGTTGTCGTTCAGAACGACGAGCAGATTGTCCAAGCTGCCGATGTTGTTCATCCCCTCGTAGACCATGCCGCCGGTAAAGGCACCGTCGCCGATGAGCACGATCACCTGCCCCGGCTCCCCCCGCAGCTTTTTGGCCCACGCAATGCCGATGCCGACCGACAGCGCGGTGTTGCCGTGGCCGGAAATGAAGGCGTCGTGTTCACTCTCGTTGGGGTTCGGGAAACCGGACAGGCCGTCGAGTTGGCGGAGCTTTGCAAAGCCCTCGCGGCGGCCGGTCAGCAGCTTGTGCGTATAACACTGGTGGCCCACATCGAACACGATCTCGTCCTGCGGGGTCGCAAAGACGCGGTGCAGCGCTACCGTCAGCTCCACAGCCCCCAGGTTGGAGGCCAGATGGCCGCCGGTCTTGGATACATTTTCCAATAAAAATTCGCGGATGTCCGCACAAAGCTGCTCGACCTGCTGGCCGGAGAGCTTTTTGAGATCGCTGGGCTGCGAGATTTTTTCCAGCAAAGGCGAATTCATAGATTCACGTCCTTCTCACAATTTGGAATCAGCGGGTCTGCCCGCCAGAAATCGGCTCAGAGCGCCATCGGGTACAGTGCCCCGACCACGCAGCCGACCACAAAACCGGCCAGGACCTGCAGCGGCGTGTGGCCGACCATTTCCTTCAGGTGCATGTTCTGGAGGAAAGGGGCGTTCTTTTCCGTTACGTCGATCCACTGCTCGATCATCTTGTTCAGCACCTTGGCCTGTTCGCCGGTTTCGCGGCGGACACCCATGGCGTCGTGCATCGTGATGATGGCGACGACTGCGGCCACCGCAAAGATTGCCGAGCCGAAGCCCTCGCTCCGGGCCGTGGCGATGACCATGGCGCAGACGGTCGCGCTGTGGGCGCTGGGCATACCGCCGTCTCCCCACATCCGCTCCAGCTGGAACTTGCCCAGCAGGATAAAGTTGATGAGGGTCTTCAATACCTGCGCGACGAACCACGCCAGAAGCGCCACCGTCAGGATCGGATTCAGGTTCAAAACATCGCGGATCAGTTGCATGTTATGCTCTCTTTCTTTTTGTTTGTTCAGCTGCGGCGGACCAGCAGTTCCCTGGCAAGCTGCTCCAGGAAGGCGCTCTTTTTGCCAAATTCTGCGCGCAGAGACGCGCAGGTCTGCTCGTTCAGCCTGCGGGCCAGCTCCATCGCACCCTCGGTGCCGTAGAGGGTGACGAAGGTGGTCTTGCCGTTCTCGCTGTCGCTGCCGATGGGCTTGCCCAGCTGCTCCTGCGAGCCGATGACATCCAGCACATCGTCCACGATCTGGAACACCAGACCGATGCCGTAGGCGTAGCCCTCCAGCTCCCGGCACTGGATCTCGTTGGCCTGCGCAGCGGCAGCGCCCATCTGGACGGCTGCGTTGATGAGCGCGCCGGTCTTGTTGCGGTGGATGAGGCGCAGCTGCTCTTCGGTCGCAGCCAGAGCCTCATATTTCAGATCCAGCTCCTGGCCGTAGACCATGCCGCGGCTGCCCGCACCGGCTCCCAGCGCCCTAGCCGCCCGCACATTGACGATGGCAGGGGCTTCGACGTTGGCGATGACATCAAACGCCTCGGTCAGCAGGACATCACCGGCCAGCATGGCCGTGGCCTCGCCAAATGCCTTGTGGCAGGAGGGCTTGCCCCGGCGCAGGTCGTCGTTGTCCATGCAGGGCAGGTCGTCGTGGATCAGCGAATAGCAGTGCAGCATCTCCACGGCGGCGGCAAACTGGTCGGCAGCGGCGGCATCGCCGTTCAGCATATCGCAGACGGCCAGCACCAGTACAGCACGGATGCGCTTTCCGCCGCCCAGCAGGCTGTAGCGGGCCGCACGGCAGACGTCCGACTCTTCGGGCAGATAGGTGTTGCAGGCAGTCTCCAGCGCAGCATTGACCCGCACCAGATACTCCTGATACTGCTTTGCGTAATCCATTGATAGATCCTCCTTAGTTGTCTGCTTCCGGCTGCGGGGCGGCGGTGCGCTTGGCGTCGATCTCGTCCAGCTGCAGCGAAGCCTTTTCCAACGTTGCGCGGCAGTAATCGGTCAGGGATGCGGCCTCCGCATAGAGCTTGACCGATTCCGCCAGCGTCGTTTCCGGCTGCTGCATCTGGTCAAGGATGCCTTCCAGCCGGTCCATTCCTTCTTCAAAGCTCTTGGGTGCTCTCATTGGGTCCCTCCACGGCATCCACGGTACAATGGATGCGGTTCACTGCGCCGCAGAGCGTCATCTTCTGCCCTTCGCGAAGGGCATCCGGCGCACAGATGCGGCCTTTTTCGTCCTGCACGAGCGCATAGCCCCGCGCGAGGACGCCATACGGGTTCAGCGTTGCAGCCAGCGCAGCCGCATGGCGCAGCCGCAGCCCGGCGTCCTGCTGCTTTTCCCGTGCGGCCGTTTGCAGCTGCCCGGAAACTGCCTCCACCTGCTGCTGGCGGCTTGCAAGCTGTGCCTGCATGTTCTGCCGGGAAAGCGGCTGCACCGTTTCGTCCAGCCTATTATAACATAAACTCAGCCTGTTTTGGATAGAAATGTGAATATTTTCTTCCAAATTGCATAATTTTCGTGAAAATTCGGCCCGGTCGGGCACGGCAAGCTCTGCCGCCGCCGATGGGGTCGGGGCGCGCTGGTCTGCCACAAAGTCCAGGATCGTAAAGTCGATCTCGTGACCGATGGCGCTGATGAGTGGTGTTTTGCAGCGGGATGCGGCCCGCGCGATGCGCTCGGCATTGAAGACCCAGAGGTCTTCCCGGCTTCCGCCGCCGCGCGCCACGATGATCTCGTCCACCTGACCGGACTTGTCCAGCCGGTCGATGGCTGCGGCGATCTCGTCAGCCGCTTCAAATCCCTGCACACTGACCGGGCAGAGCAGCAGCCGCACGGCGGGCCACCGCCGCCCGATGACGTTCCGGATATCCTGCAGCGCGGCCCCCGTCTTGCTGGTGATGAGGCCGATGCACTTCGGGAACCGGGGCAATGGCTTTTTGCGTTCAGCGGCAAACAGACCCTCCCGGTCGAGTTTTGCTTTCAGCTGCTCAAAGGCGAGCTGCGCCGAACCGATGCCGTCCGGGAACATGTCGTTGACGTAGACCTGGAACGCACCGTCTCGTTCGTACAGGGTGGCGCGGCAGCGGACGATGACCTTCATCCCCTCTTCGGGGCGGAAACCGAGCCGCCGCGCGTCCGACCGGAACATCACCGCTTTGACGCTGCTCGTCTCGTCCCGCAGCGAGAAATAACAGTGTCCGCTGCGGGCGTTCTGAACAAAGTTCGCGATCTCGCCCCGGAGGGCAAGGTCGAACAGGAGGTCGTTGGCATCCAGCAGAGTCTTGACGTATTGGTTCAGCGCCGAGACGGAGATCACTTCAGCCATAATCCGGCCTCCCGTGCGGCAAGGATGGACACACCGATGGCGTTGTCGCTGGAATACAGACCCGGCACGAAATACACCTGCGGCAGGCGCTGCTGCACCCACACGCGGATGATGTCGCTGCTCATGACGCCACCTGCGCAGACCACCGGCAGGCCGGGGTATTCCTTCTGCGCCGCCTTCGTCATCCGGACAACGGTATCGGCCACGCAGAGCAGGCAGTATTTGCAGACGTACTCCGGGCTTTTTCCGGCTTGCAGCAGCGCATTGCACTGATTTTCCAGACCGGAAAGACTGCACGTCATCCCTTTGACGCTGGACTTTGGCCGGATGGGCTCTTCGCACAGCGCTGCCAGGCGGGAGACCTCGGCACCTGCCGGGAACGGAAAGCCCAGCTTGACGCCCACGCGGTCCACGGCCTGCCCGGCGTAGAGATCGCTGCTGGTGCCCAGCATCGTGATCTGCCTAACCTCGTCGCAGAGCAGCAGGTCGGTGGTGCCGCCGGAAATGTGGAAGAGCAGCACCTTCTGGCGGAACAGCTCCTCCCCTTTGGCGGCAAACAGAGCAGCGGCGGCATGCCCCTGCTGATGGGTCGTGTGGACGAGTGGGATGCCCCGCGCTCTGGCAAAAGCCGTGGCTGCACTGACGCCCGCCAGGAAGCAGGGCATGTAGCTTCCCTCCACGGGGCGGGGCTTCTGCGAAACGCCCACCGCCGCGATCTGCGTCAGGTCGAACTCCCGGCTCAGTTCCTCCAGCATTTCGGGCAGAGCGGTGGTGTGGTGGAACAGCGCATCGCTCTGGCGGAGGCCCAGCTGGCCCTCCTTGACCGGAAGAAACCGTTTCTTTGCACAAACAACCTCTCCGGCTGTGTCAAAAACTGCCAGAGAGGTTGCATAATTGCTTGTGTCGATGCCCAGTGTATAGCGGCTCACGGCTCTTCGGACGCTGCATCTTCGGCAGTGTCCAGACCCTGCTCCCGCGCGACGGTGCCCAGCAGGCCGTTGACGAACTGGTAATCCTCATCTGCTCCGTATTTCTTGGTCAGTTCGACCGCCTCGTTGATGACGACGCCGACCTTTTTTTCGTCGCCGTACAGCATCTCTGCCAGAGCCAGGCGCAGCACCGTCAGGCTCACGCGGGGCAGACGGGACATGGTCCAGTTGCGCAGATGGCTGCTGATGAGGTCGTCCACCTCAGCAGAATGGTCATAGTAAGCGTTCAGCAACCGCTTGCCGAACACATCCACGGGATGCTCTTCGTCCTCGGTGTTGTTGAGCAGAGCCTCCCGCAGGGGCACGTCACCAAACGTCTGCGAAAAAGCCAGCAGAAACGCATTCTCGCGGGCTTCACGACGGGGCAAAATATTTTCCATAGTATTCCTCTCACCTTATTCCTGTTCTTCGGCGGCAACACCCGCAATGACCAGATTGACGCGGCTCACGGTCACGTTGGTCATGTTCTGAACAGCAGTCTTCACGTTTTCCTGTACTTTTTCGGCCACGGCCGGGATGCGCGCACCAAAAGCGACCACCAGATTCAGGGTCAGCTCTGCGGTGCCGTCCCGCATTTCCACGGTAACGGCCGACTGGATGCTGGCGGCTTCCAGCAAGTCCTTCACTTTTTTGTTCTGCTTGCCGCAGGAAACCTCGGACACACCGTCCACTTCCAGTGCAGCGCAGCGCGCGATCTTGCCAATGACCTCGGTGGAAATCTGCAGGGTCCCGCCGTTAAGATCCATATTCTGTAAATCCATTCTATGGTCCTCCATCTGAAATGAGCGTTCGCTCATTCTTTTTATTTCCATCTTTGCAGGGAGCGTTCCCTGCCATTGAATGCTTATGCTTATTATATCATCTTTCGGCCCGATTCACAACTGTTTCTTTTGGTTCCGGGTCTGGCTTTTGCAAAAGGCGGGTCAGCTGGCAGACGGCAAGGCAGCACACAAAGAACACCAGCAGCAGGCAGTCCGGCGGCAGACGGCGCATCGGGACCACCTGCGGCGGCAGGGTGCTGAAGACGCTCTGCTCCCCCTGCGGCAAAAGCAGCCAGAACAGCCCCACCGAAAGCGGCAGGTGGAGCAGCCGCCCCACAAGCAGGGGCCGCAGGGTCATTTCGGGTGGGCAGAGCGCACGGACCTGCAGCAGGACCGAAAACCCCTGCACACTGAGGGCGGCGCAGCAGAGCAGACTGCCCCACGGCCCGGTGCGGGCGGCAAGGTCGCAGCCGGAGCAGACTTCCAGCAGCATGGCGCACACGGTGCCCACGGCAGGCGGGAACACAGAGCCCACCCCCGCCGCCAGCATCCGGAAGAAGAGCACAAAACCACAGAGTTTCAGATAGGCCATGGTCGCATGCGTGAGAAGGTCGGTCAACTGCGGCGGCGGGGCTTCGGGTGGCGGGGCTGTGCGCGTGGCCGGCTGCTCTGCCCTCGAAAGCCGGTTCAGCAGCGCAGCCGTAAGATACCCGGCGCTCAGTTGCGCCAGAAACAGCAGGATGCCAAGCTCCGTGCTGTGGAGCAGCGTCTGCCCGACCGTCAGGACCACGAACGACGGCCCGGAACAGACGCAGGCGGGCAGGAGCGCATCCGCCTGGCGCGGGGTGAGCTGCCCGGTGCGGACGGCCTGTGCCGCCGCGTTTGCTGCCGGGGCAAAGCCGCCAAACAGACCGATGAGCAGGACCCGCGCCGCACAGGGAGCCTGCACCCCGATGCACCACGCCGCGGGCCGGAGCGGGATGGCCAACAGGTCGCCCGCCGGGCACTGGACCAGCAGCGACGACACCACCAGAAACGGAAAAAGCGAGAGCAGCAGCGGCCCGGCGCAGAGGGCCAGACCCTCCCGAAGCGCCTGCCCGCAGGCCTGCGGCACCGCAAACGGCAGCGCGCCCGCTAGAACCGCCAGCAAAAACAGACCGATCTGATACATACGCAACCCCTCCGCTTCCATATATATGGAACAGGGGGCATTGCCTTGCACAGCAGGTATGGGGAGGGAGCGGGCGTGAAAAAACAGCGGAGCGGGCAGCTTTCCCTGCGCGAATGGCTCTGGCGGATGTTCCGCCAGCCGCCGCGCGGGTTTTACGGTCAGCCGTCGGTCTACCGCAGCGGCGACCGGATGGAGATCGAGCAGTTTCGGCGCATCCTGACCTACGATGAAGAAAAGCTCTGTCTGGAATTCCGGCGGGGGCGGTTCACGGTCTATGGAGACGAATTGCACATCGAAACGCTGGCCGCGCACCGCATCACTTTGCGGGGGCGCGTTCTGCGCACCGAATTTGACGGCGACGGCGGACATTAGGAGGAAGAGACGATGGATGTACGGCTGCTCTGGGCGGGGGTGTGTTTCACAGCGCAAAACGGCGATGCCGAAAGCCTGCTCTCCGAAGCGGCGCGGACGGGCCTGCATCTCTCAGCGGTCTCCCCTGCACCCGGCGGCTTTTCGGGCCGGTGTGCGGCCTGGCAGTACCGGAGCCTTGCGGCACTGGCCCGAAAGCGTCGGGTACGGCTGCGCATTCAGACCCGCACCGGGCTGTACTTCCGGCTGCGGCCCTTTCTGCGGCGGCGCGGGCTGTGGGTGGGCGTTTTACTGTTCGTTCCCCTGCTGGTCTGGTCGCAGGATCTTGTCTGGGCCGTGGATGCAGGCAGCCTGACCACCGGGCAGCGAGCGCGGGCTGAGGCGATCCTGCGGGAGCAGGTGCAGCTGATGCCCGGAAGCGCTGTCACGCAGGAAAAACTGACCGCAGGCGAATACGCTCTTTTGCAGAGCGGCGAGTTTTCCTGGGCAAGCCTGAACTTTCTGGACGGGCGGCTCGTGGTGGAAGCGGCCGCCGCAAAACCGGTGCCCGACATCGCCGCCGGGAAAGCCGACGGCGTCTTTGCCAAAGCGGCCGGAACAGTGATCCGCACCAATCTTGTCAGCGGGACGATGCTTGCTGCACCGGGACAGGCTGTGGAGGCCGGGCAATTGCTCATTGGGACCTCCCGCACCGAGCGGGACGGAACGTTGATCTATGAGCCTGCTTCCGGTGCGGTCTTTGCGCAATTCGACTGGGAAAGCACACAGGAAGAACCGCTGAAAATTACTGCAAAACAACTGACAGGAAAGCACGTTTCAAAACGGGTGATCTCAACAAATGGGCAGCGCATTTCACTTCCATCATGGAAGCCTTTTTCAGAAGAAACTGCACTTGTGACGACACGGCATATCCAGCCGGATATTCTTGGGCTTGGCCTTCCTGTTTCGGTGGAAGAGACAACGTATTCCGAACAAACAGAGCAGGAAATTCCTTACACCGAAGAGCAGGCGCTTGCGCTTGCGAAACTGCACAGTTTGCAGGCACTTTTCAACGCCTATCCGGACGCCGCGTTTGTGGCACAAAAAGAGGACGTTTCCATCGAAAACGACATTCTATATTACCGGGTCATTTATACCATCGTTGCCAATATCTGCGCAGAGTAAACGGCGGCAGAGAGCGAGAAACTCTCTGCCGCCGCTTATGCTTGTTTCAGTGTTCTTCTGCCGGGGCGCTCTGCTTGTCCACAGCCTTTTGGACCAGCTCGTTCAGGTCGAACTGATACTTGGTGTGGCAGAAGTGGCAGACGACCTCGCAGTTGGGGTCCTCGTCACGGAGTTTTTCCAGCTCCTTTTTGCCGAGGCTGAGCAGCATCTCTTCGGTGCGCTCGTGGCTGCAATCGCACTGGTATGCCACATCCCGCTCGTCGAGGACGTTGGGTTCAAAGCCCTTCAGGGCCAGCTGCATCATATCCTCCGGCGTCTTGCCCGCGCGGAGCATTTCGGTAACGGAGGGCATGGCGGCAATGTTCTGTTCCAGCTGGGTGATCTCGGCATCGGTCGCACCGGGCAGCAGCTGGATGAGATAGCCGCCTGCGCAGGCGATGGTCAGGTCTTTATCGACCAGAACGCCCAGTGCACAGACGGTGGGCACCTGCTCGCTGTAGGCGTAGTAGCTGGTCAGGTCTTCGGCGATCTCACCGGAGACAAGGGGCACCTGGCCGACGGTCGGTTCTTTTTGCAGGCGGTTATCCCGGATGACGGTCAGCACACCGTCCCTGCCGACGGCACCACCGACATCCAGATGGCCATTTTCCTTGAGCGGAAGCTCCACCAGCGGGTTGTCGATGCAGCCCTTCACGTTGCCGGTGCCATCGGTGCAGGCGATGAGGACACCCGCCGGGCCGCTGCCCGAAACGCGCAGGGTGATAGTGTCCCGGTCATCCTTGAGCATGGAACCCATCAGGGCAGCCCCCGTCAGCAGACGGCCAAGGGCGGCGCTGCAGGTCGCACTGGTTTTGTGGAGCTGTTCGGCCTTGCGGACGATCGCGGTAGAGTCCACACCGCAGAAGACGACACCGCCGTTTTCCGACAGGCCACGGATCAGATTCGACATATTATTGTTCCTCCAATTGGGTATACTGCTTGACAGCGCAGAAGAAATAGCGCTCGCTTTCCTCGGTCAGCGGGCCGAACGTCTCGCCGTCGCAGACGCTTTCCAGCACAAAGCCGTGCTGCTCCAGCGCCGCGCGGATGGCAGCGAGGTCGTAGGTGTATTCGTAGAACTGCTCGTGGAAATGCTCCCCGGTCTCCCGGTAGTCGATGTCCACGGTAATCTCCACCCGGCGGTCCTCGGCGCTGTAATGGTTGCGCCAGACACATCTTGCGTCCTCTTCCTCAAAGGTGAAGGCGTTCTCCCCCAGCACATGCTGGTGCTTGTACGGGGTGTTCATATCAAAAAGGAAGACGCCGCCCTCTTCCATAAAGAACCCGGCGTTGGCAATGGCCGTGTCGAGGTCCGGGATATGGTTGAAGGTATCGAAGGTGGACACAGCACCCCGGATGGTGCCGTAGAGGTCGAGCTTGAGCAGGTCCTGCTGCAAGAGCAGCAGCCTGCCCGAAAGGCCCAGCTGTTCGGCTTTGTCCCGCACGACGCAGAGCATCTCCTCCGACTGGTCGATGCCGATCATATCATAGCCCGCCTGGGTCAGCATCAGGGTCAGTTCGCCCGTGCCGCAGCCCAGGTCTGCCAGGATGCCGTCCGCGATGCCGTGGGCGGTCAGCTCCTTGTGGATGTGGGCATAGAGGGCATCGTAGTCGGCTTCTCCGTTGAATTCATCGTAGAAGTAGGCAAATTCATTGTAAGCCATGGCGTTACTCCGCATCCTCTTCGGCAACGGCTTCGTTCAGAACTGCCTGCAGCTCCGGGATGCCGTAGCCATTTTCGCCGCTGGTCAGCACGACCTTCCGGCAGCCGTAAGGCAGGCAGAGGGTTTCGAACTCCGCCTGCGTCTTGGCCAGCTGGCTCTTTTTGAGCTTGTCCGCCTTGGTCAGCGCCACGATGAACGGGATCTCATGGTAGTGCAGATACTTCAGCATCTGCAGATCGTCTGCACTGGGGGCGTGGCGGCAGTCGATGAGCTGCACCAGCAGGGTGTGGTGGCGGGGTGCCTCAAAGTAGCTGTTGATGAGGTCATCCCAGCGCTCGCGGTCGGCGTTGCTGACCTTGGCGTAGCCATAGCCGGGCAGGTCCACAAAGTAGCAGTCATCCACCGAATAGAAATTGATGGTGGCCGTTTTGCCCGGTGTGCTGGACACACGGGCCAGATTTTTGCGGTTGCACAGCTTGTTGATGAGGCTGGACTTGCCCACGTTGGAGCGGCCGGAGAAGCTCAGCTCCGGGCGGTCACTGTCCGGCAGCTGGCTGGAAATGCCATAGCTGGCGATGAAATCCGCTTTGTTGTAGTTCATAGCTGCACTCCTTTTTCAGCAGACAGCACCCGGCTTGGGCTGCTCGGTCGTCTGCGGGATGGCCGCAGCGTCCGCAGGCTTCTTGGTTTTTTTGCCGGGGTGCGAGTGGCGGGCGGAAACGGTTTTGGGTTTGAGCAGCGCGGCGTTGAGCACCTGCGCCAGGTTGGACATGGGCAGGAACTGGATGTTCTTCTTGACCTCGTCGTCCACCTCGTACAGGTCGGAGACGTTGTCCTTTGGGATGAGGACGGTCTTCATCCCCTCGCGGTATGCGGCCATGCTCTTCTCGCGCAGGCCGCCGATGGGCAGCACATTGCCGTGCAGGGTGATCTCGCCGGTCATGGCGACATCGCCGCGCACCGGGATGCCGGACAGGCAGGACACCAGCGCCGTGGTCAGGGTGACACCGGCAGAGGGGCCGTCCTTGGGCACGGCCCCTTCGGGAGCATGGATGTGCAGGTCGCACTTCTTCAGCCGCTCCGGGTCGATGCCGTATTCATTGGCGTGGACGCGAACGTAGGTCACGGCCAGCTGTGCGCTCTCCTTCATCACGTCGCCGAGCGAACCGGTGACGGTGATCTTGCCGCTGCCGTTGTCCATGACCTGCACCTCGATGGGCAGGGTCTCGCCGCCGATGCTGGTCCAGGCCAGACCGTTGGCGATGCCGATGGCGTTGGTGCGGTTGAGGAAATCGGGCTTGACCATTTTGGGGCCCAGCAGCTCTTCCAGATTGGAGCCGGTCACGGAGAAGCTCTCCACCTCACCGGATGCGATCTTGCGGGCGCATTTGCGCAGCACACTGGTAATGGTGCGCTCCAGATTGCGGACGCCGGCCTCGCGGACATAGCCGTCGATGATGCCGTACAGAGCGCTCTGGGAGAAGGTGACTTTGCCGGACAGACCGCAGGCCTTGAGCTGCTTGGGCACCAGATGCTTGCGGGCAATGTTGTACTTTTCCACGCGGGTATAGCTGGGCAGCTCGATGACGTCCATTCGGTCACGCAGCGGGCCGGGGATGGCGCTCAGGTCATTGGCCGTGGTGATAAAGAGCACATGGCTCAGATCGAACGGCATGTCGATGAAGTGATCGTTGAAGGTGGCGTTCTGCTCCGGATCCAGAGCTTCGAGCAGAGCGGCCGCAGGGTCGCCCCGGAAATCGCCCGCCAGCTTGTCGATCTCGTCGAGGAGCATCAGAGGGTTGGAGCTTTTGGCGGTGATCATCGCGCTGATGATCTTGCCGGGCATGGCACCGATGTAGGTGCGGCGGTGGCCGCGGATCTCGGCCTCATCCCGCACACCGCCCAGGCTCAGGCGGACATACTTGCGGCCAAGGCTCTCGGCGATGGAACGCGCGATGCTGGTCTTGCCGACACCCGGAGGGCCGACCAGGCAGATGATCTGACCCTTGACGTCCGGGGCCAGCTTGCGGACCGCCAGCACTTCGAGGATTCGGTCTTTGACCTTTTTCAGGCCGTAGTGGTCACGGTCCAGGATGTGCTGTGCCTTGGCGATGTCGAGGTCGTCCTCGGTGAAGGTGTTCCAGGGCAGTTCCAGGCAGGTATCCAGATAGGTGCGGATGACCGTTCCCTCCTGGTTGCTGCTCTGCATTTTGGCCAGACGGTCCACTTCCTTGAGGAGCTTCTTCTCCCGCTCGGCGTCGAGGTGCAGGGCCGTGATCTTGCGGCGGTATTCCTCGGCCTCGGCGGTGGTGTCATCGTCCTCGCCCAGTTCCTCGCTGATCATGTGCATCTGCTCGTGCAGGTAGTAGTCGCGCTGGTTCTTGTCCATGGCTTCATCGACCTTCTGCGCGATCTCCTTGTCAATCTCCAGCATCCGGCGCTCGCGGTGCATCCGCTCCACGAGCAGGCGCAGACGGCCCAGAAGCGTTCCCTCTTCCAGCACGGCCTGCTTATCCTCAAAGCGGAACAGGAGGTTGGCCGGGATATACTCGCAGAGAAACGCAGGGTCGTTGTTGGAGTTGACCGCGAACACCACATCCTTGCCGATGCGGGGGTTCAGACTCAGCAGCTCATCAAAGCTCTTCTTCACATTGCGGAGCAGCGCGTCGGCCTCGGCCTCTTCATCCGGCTTGACGGGGCGCACCGGCGTGGGACGGACCGAAGCCAGCAGGAAGCTGCCGTCGGTGTCCATCTCGGTGAGCCGGGCGCGGTATTTGCCCTCCACCAGGATGCGGACGAGGTCGTCCGACACCCGCATGACCTGCTTGATCTCGGCCACGACGCCGTAATTGTACAGGCCGTCGGCACCGGGGTCGTCGGCCTTCATATCCTTTTGTGCGATCAGGAAAACGTTGGAGTGATTGCTGACCGCCCACTCCACAGCGGCAATGCTCTTTTCGCGGCCCACCTCAAAATGAAGCAGGTTGTTGGGAAAGACGACAAGCCCCCGCAGAGCGATGGCGGGCAGATGGAGAATGTTCCGCTCCACCCGGACCGTGACTTTTTCAGACATATGCAAAACCTCTTATTTTTCTTTTATATTGTAGCCCAGGCGGTCCAGAGCCGGCAGCAGTGCCCGGAGCGTGATGGACGTCAGTGCGCCCATCACGAGGCCGAGCACCAGCATCACCGGCGCATAATAGAGGGAGACCGCCGAGGATAAGATCACACTGGCCCCTAGAAGCTGGCCGATGTTGTGGAACAGCGCACCGCAGACCGAGAGGATGTACCAGGTGGGGCGCACCGGTGCGTGGTAATACAGCAGCCACATCACCAGCAGCGAGAGCAGACCGCCGCACAGCGAGAGGAACCCCGCCGTCCAGCCGGAGACCAGAAAGACGAACAGCGCTTTCAGGAGATCCAGCACGAGCGCCTGCTTCGGCCCCATAAAGAACAATGCGTACATCACCACAATATTCGCCAACCCCAGCTTCATGCCCGGCAAAAGGCCGGGAAGCACCAGTGTGCCCTCAACGAATGAGAGCGCCATGGCCAGCGCAAACAGCAGCCCCGAAAGGGCGATGCTGTGGGTCTTGGAATCGTTGCGGCGGTGGTTCGGCATGAAAGGACCTCCTTCGGGTGATCATTCTTCGGTGCTGCTCTGCTCGTACTGCTCCTGTTCCTCCATGGCCTTTTCCCAGGCGGCGAACAGTTCTTCCTGATGGAAGCGCAGATCGGCAAGCTCATCGCTTTTTTCCCGCAGCAGCTGCGGGTCGTTGTAGACTTCCGGCGAGTTGATCTCGTTGTCAAGCTCGACCTCGCGGGCACCGCAGGCTTCCATCTCGTCCTCGCAGGCCTTGATCTTAGCCCGCAGCTCAGCCCGGCGGCGGCGCTGCTCCTTGCCGTAACCGGCCCTGGCAGGCTCGGAGGCTTTGGCCGGCTGCGCGGCGGCGGGCGCGCTGCGGCCCATCAGGGCATCGTAGCTGGGGTAGAGCGTCGCCTTGCCGTCCTCCAGATAGAGGATGGGGCATCCGAGGCTGTTCATCAGGTGCCGGTCATGGGTGACTATGAGCAGGGTCCCAGTGTAGGCCATCAGCGCCTCGGTCAGGTTCTCGCGGGTGTAAATATCCAGATGGTTCGTCGGCTCGTCCAGGAAGAGCAGGTTCGGACGTTCCAGCACGATCTCGGCAAAGCGCAGGCGGGCCAGCTCGCCGCCGGACAGCGCCTCGCAGGGTTTGAAGACCGTCTCGCCCCGGAAGCCCAGCTTGGCCAGATGGCTGCGGACTTCCAGCTCCGTCATCCGGGGGTATTTGTTCCAGATGACGTCGATGACCCTGCCCTGCCCCAGACGGTTCTGCTGCTGGGCAAAGATGCTAGGCCGGGCACCGGTGCCCAGCCGGACCATGCCGCCGGAGGGGCGGCGCTTGCCGTCCAGCACCTGCATCAGGGTCGATTTGCCGGCGCCGTTGGGGCCTGCGATGACGAGCCGCTGCCCGCGGCAGACCGTGTAGGTGAACGGCTCCAGCAGGGTGCGCTCCCCGATGCGGATGGTCAGATTCTTCATCAGCACCAGCTCGTTCCACGGTTCCACATCATATTCGAAGCGGAATTTGAGCTGGTTCGTCTCATCTTTGGGGGCCTCGGTGATCTCCAGCTTTTCCAGCTGTTTGCGGCGGCTCTGGGCCATTTTGGTCGTGGAAGCGCGGACCAGGTTGCGGTCCACGTAGTCCTGCAGCTTTTCGGCCAGTGCCACATCGGCGTCGTGCTGCTTCTGGCGCAGGGCATCGGCGGCTTCCTTCTGGGGCAGATAGGCCGAGAAATTGCCCTTGTAGGTCGTCATGGTCTGGAACGAGACCTCCCAGATCTTGGTACAGACGTTATCGAGGAAATAGCGGTCGTGGCTGACGACGAGGACCGCACCGGAATAGCCCTTGAGATAGGTTTCCAGCCATTCCATCGTGGCAAAATCGAGGTGGTTGGTGGGCTCGTCCAGAATGAGGACGTCCGGCTTTTGCAGCAGCAGCTTTGCCAGCCGCAGGCGGGTCAGCTCGCCGCCGGACAGGACTGCGACGTTCTTGGTCCAGGTATCCTGTGCGAAGCCCATGCCGGACAACACCTTTTTGATGTTGACGTCCATATTGTATCCATCGGCTGCGTCGATGATGTTTTGCAGCGCATCGTGCTGCTCCAGCAGAGAGGCATCATCCGGCGAAGCCGCCATCCGGCGCTCCAGGATCTGCATCTGTGCCATGGCATCCAGCACATGGGCGAAGCAGGAGCGCATCTCGCCGTAGATATCCAGCGTGGGGTCCAGCTTCGCGTTCTGTTCCAGATATCCAAGGGTGACGCCATGGGTCACACTGAACTCGCCCTCATAGTCGGTATATTCCCCGGTCAGGATCTTCAGAAGGGTGGTCTTGCCTGCACCGTTCTGGCCCACGATGCCGATGCGGTCCTCCCGCTCGACGCTGGCCGTGACATCATGCAGGACGATCTTCTCGCCGAAGGTCTTGCCCAGTTTTTCCAAATGTATCAGCATTGTTGTTCATCCAATCTTTTTGTTCCCACTTGCCGCACAGCGCAGGAGCTTACAGCTGGTGGCGGCGGTTCTTCAGCCCGACATTGGCCAGCTCTTCCGGCTCCATGACCAGCTGATACAGCTCTTCGAGGTTCGAGATCTCGTAAGTCGGGCAGACCTTGCCCGGATTCTCGGCGTGGTTCGGGTTGTACCAGCAGGTATCCAGCCCGGCGTTGATGCCGCCCTGGATGTCGCTGGTGAGGCTGTCGCCCACCATCAGGACACGCTCGCGGTTCTCCACCCCCAGCGAACGGAGCGCCGTGTCAAAGATCTTGCGGTTCGGCTTTTCGCTGTCGAGTTTCTCGGAGACGAAGACCTCCTCGACGAACTCCTTCAGGCCGGACTCGGCCACACGGCGGGACTGCACCCGGTCGAAGCCGTTTGTCACAACGGCCAGCGTTGCCACCTCGGCCAGCTCCTTCATCACGTCCAGCACATTGGGCGCGGCGAGGTCCGGGTGGGTGGAGAGCTGGTCGAGATAATATTGATTCATCTCGGCACCGCTGCCTGCGGCATTCACGGCCTTCAGGAAGCGGGTGAAGCGCTCCGCCATCAGCTTGTCGCGGCGGATCTGGCCTTTTTCCAGCTGACGCCACAGCTCCCCATTGATGGTGCGGTAGGTCTGCACCGTCTCGGCATCCGGCTCGATGCCGTAATTGCGGAGCGTATCAGCCAGCGCCTTGCTTTCGGCTGCATCAAAATCCAGCAGCGTATTGTCTGCATCGAACAGGATGCAATAGTATTTTGCCATGGTTCAGTTTCCCCTCTCTTGTTGCATGTTCCGGGGAGCTTGTCCTCCCCGGCCGGAGCCGGTCTCTTCCGGATCGCCGGATTTGCCGGATCGTAAGAACAGCGAGAAGCCAGCCCCGCCCCGGCAGAGCTGGCTTCGCCTTATTCCTCGACTACTTCATACGTTTCATCGTCGGTTTGTTCCGGGGTGTTGTCCTCGCAGCGGGAAGCGGCGGAACAAGGTGTTTCCGGGCATTTGGGCATCTCGGATTCCAAAACGCCATTGTCCACATTCTCCCAGTCCGTCTCATACCAGTCCACACTGCCGTCGGTCACATTTTCCTCACCGGGAAGCCCCGGAACACGAATCTTCTCGCAGAACATCCACTCACGCTCCCTTCGGAACAGCCTATGCAGCGGAGTGGAAAAATGTCAGCGGCTTGCCGCAGCCTCGGTGTTCTCTGCGCTCGTCTCGCTGGAAGCGGGCAGATCGTTTTCAGCCTTACTTTCCGAAGCTTCGGTCTTCGACTCGCTGTGGGAAGAAGCGCTTTCCTCTTTGGATTCACTCTTTGATTCGTTCTTCGACTCACTCTGCGAAGCGCTGGCCGACTCTGCCTTGGACTCAGCTTTCGACTCGCTCGTGGACGCCGATGCACTGGAAGCAGAGCTGGAGGAGTGCTCCGAGCTGCTGCCGGAGGTGCTGTGGGACGAGCTGGAGCTGCCGGAAGAAGCGGATTCTTCTTTGGACGAAGCGGAAGAACCGGATGTACTGCCGGAGGAAGCTCCGGACGAAGACGAACTGCTGCTCGACGTGCTCGAACTGGACGATTCGCTGTTGACGGTCAAGGTCAGCGTGTTGCTCTTCACGGTGCAGTCGTTGTAGGTGACGACGGCGTAGATCTTATAGCTGCCGACGGCCATGGAGGAGACCGGAACGGTCACGGTCGTCTGGCCTGCAGCGGCCTTGACCTCTTCCCCGTTGGCGTACCAGCGGAGATTGTCGCTGCTGGCATACTTGCCGCCGAGCTTTGCCTTGAAGATATAGGAGCTGCCGAACAGGCCCTTGCCCTCGTTGGAGATCTCGACGGACACTGCGGCAAACACAGCCGTGACGTCAATGTTCTGTTGGAACTTGTCATCGGTGCGGGTGCGGGTGGTGACACCGTCGCTCCACTTGACGAAGACATAGCCCTCGGCGGGAACTGCCGTCACGCTGATGGTCTGAGACGCATCGGTCACGGTGTAGCTCAGGGAGGTCTTGTCGGACTCACCGCCGGAGGTCAGCGTACCGCCGCCCTTCTTTTCGACCCGATAGTGCGCTTCATAGTGAACAGGCTCAGCGGTGGAACTGCTGGCGCTCTCGCTGGCAGACTCCGAGCTGGGAGCCTGGACCGCAGAACTGGGGTTGGAAATATACTCCAGTGTGCGGGTCGGGATGTTGGCGGTATCCGGGCGGCGGTCATCGGTGGTGTAGGCGTGGGTGCGCAGATAGCTCAGCGCTGCCTTGAGGCCCGCACTCTTCAGATGGATGTCGCCGTTTGTGTAGTAGTCCGGCTTGCCGTAGCCATCCTCCCCCTTGAGGATCTCGGCGGTGTTCAGAAACTTGAGGCCCAGCTGCTCGCACAGGTTGAGCAGTGCCATGTTCATATCGTCGATCCTGGCCTGATCCATGTGAGGGTAGGTCGAGTGATCCGCCGGGATGGGCGGGATGGTGTTGACGATGATATCGGTATAGGGATAGCTGGCCTGGATGGCCTGGACCAGAGCGGTATAATTCGCGATAAAGTCGGCCACTTCCATGCCGTTGTCGTTGGTGCCGAGGGTGATGACCACGCGGCGGGGCTTCATCATGGCGACGGCCTGGGCAATGGGATAGGCATTGCTGTCCTTCTTAAAGGTGACGATGCCCTCATTCAGGGCCACCTGTGTGCCGATGCCCTCCTTGGCGCAGAACTGCTGCAGGGAGATCAGGCCGTTGTTGTACAGGCGCACCGTGTTGGAGTCACCGATGAAGAGGGTCTCGTCCTGGTAGGACTGCCCCGCATCGGCCGTTTCTGCCAGCAGAGAAGCCGATGAATTGTCGATTTGATAGTGCTCTGCCAAATCTTCGCCATCCGCGGACGTTTCCGAGGAGACGGAGTCTGCATCGGGTACATTCGGGGCGTCCACTTTGCCCCGCCTGAGCAGGGTCAGAGTGATGCCGATGGTCAGCAGCGCCGCCAGCGCACACACAACGCAGACCAGAACAGCCTGCCGCTGCAAAGGAGTCATAGATTGCTTGTCCGATTGTGTCCTACGATTCATAATGATTCACCATTTTTATTCTCAATCAGCGGTCCGGTCAGGCGTTCACAAGGGCGTCCGCGAGGGCGGCGCAGCTCTCGGCCAGAAAGACCGGGTGGAACGGTTCCAGCTCTTCCCGGCTGCCATAGCCGTACAGCGCACCGGCGGCGTCCAGACCGCAGTCTGCCGCACCGCGCATATCGTCGTTGCGGTCCCCGACCATCAGGATCCGTTTGCCCTTGGCGCAGGGCTGCTCCAGCACGTAGCGGACGACCTCGGTCTTGGTGTCGCGGCTCTCGTCCATGGAGGCACCGCCGATGAAATCGAAGTATGGGGCAAGGCCCTGCTCTTTGAGAATGGGCGTCACCACCTGGGTGGGCTTGGAGGTCGCCGTGCAGAGCACAAAGCCCGCTTCCTTCAGGCGGCGGAGCATCTCAGCCGCACCGGGGAACACGCGGCACTCGTGGCTGCCCTTGACGGCATAGCTGGCACGGTAAAGCCCGGCGGCTTCCTCGACCTTGGCCGGGTCGGTGAAGTGCTCTGCGAACGTCTTGCGCAGCGGCGGGCCAAGATAGCGGCGCAGGTCCACACCGGTGATATCTACGTCCATCTTGCGGAAGACCTCTTCCAGTGTATTCAGGATGCCGGGTGCGGAATCAATGAGCGTTCCGTCCACGTCGAATAAGATCACGTCATAGTGCTGCAAGGTTCATTTCCTCTCTTTCACACATATACAGTGTATAGTATAGCACAGTTTTCTGTATTCAGCAATTCCGCACAAAACGTTTTTTCATCTTTTGGCTAGATTGTTCATAGAATAGCCACAAACACAAAAAGCCTGCCCGGCAAAGTGCGGGCAGGCAGGGGCAACCGCCGGTTATTGCGCGGTGGTGGTGTTTTCCGTCGAGGGGTAATAGAGATTGTTGGAGATGAATTCCAGCTTATCTTTGAGCGCCAGTTCCAGATTGGCCACGGCATGGACCATGTTGGTGGCCGAGTCGTTGATCTCCAGCAGCTTGCACAGGTCCACTTCCTTCATGGCCATCGCAGTCTTCATCTTCTGGCTCTCCGCGCAGAGGATGTGGCTGAGGGCAGATTCCTGCAGCGCAATGCTCTCCAGCAGGTCGACGACGGCCTGGTCGAGGGTGACGCGGGGCAGTGCGGGGCATTCCAGCGTAGGCGTGCAGTTGGTTTCCGTGATCATAAGTCGAGTCATCCTTTCTTATATAAGGTATGCCCCATTGTATGTCCGGGCCGCTGCCTGTGTCACTCGGCGGAATCGGCCGTTTCCTTCGCAGAGACTTTTTCGATGACATCGCGGTAGCCGCCGGAGCCATACTGGATGCAGCGGTTGATCCGGCTGATGGTGGCCGTGCTGATCTCCACAGCTTTGACGATCTGGTCATAGGTGCTGCCGCCCAAAAGCAGCTTGGCTGCTTCCAGGCGCTGCGCCATATCGGAGATCTCCTTTACGGTGCACAGGTCCTCAAAGAAATTGTAGCACTCTTCCCGTGTTTCAAGGCTCAGGATCGCATCAAACAGTGCGTCCGTGGTCGGGTTCTTTCTGGGGTTTTTCTCAGCCATAGCGGCCTCCTTTGCGGCAAACGCCGGGTATTTGGAAGATTTTATGATTTTGTATTACCACTTTAGCACACGAAAGCGTGAAAGTCAAGTCTTTTGCAACGTGAGTGATTTTCACATTTTAAGGTGCACAGTTTTCTTCTCTTCACACATGAACAAAAATCACCTAAAAATTTTTGCCGTGTTTTTCTTCGAATTGGCACATCCTCCTAACTTGCCCAAAATATATTGACAAATTATGAAATCCGGACTAAAGTATACACAATCATTCGGCAAATGCAGTGAACAGGACACGACCTTTTCCCACACCTGCTCCCAGAGAGCTGTCGGTTTTGGTGTAAGACGGCAGCAAAGAGAGAGAGGTTATCCCCTGCGAGCAGCCGGTGCGAACCGAACGCATGTTGCGTTTTCAGTAGCACCTGGCCGATCCGCCCCCGTTACAGGGCGTCCCGCTCCGGTGAGGTTCTCCCGAAGCGTGCAGAAAGTGGCTGCCCTCAAAAGCAGCAAGCGAAGTGGTACCGCGGAGAATTGCAGCCGGGAGACCGGTTGTCAGGCCTTCGTCTTCGGGTGGATGCGGTCTGCATCCAGAACGAAGATGGGGGCTTTTTTCATCCCCTGCCGCCCGGCCGCTTGTGGTTTTTGAGGGCAGCCGCCCGATGAACCCTGGCCGTTTTGCCGTTTGGAAAGAAAGGAAAGAGGTAAAAGAAATGAACACGCTGGTCATCGTTTTGATCGCAGCCGTGTGTCTGCTGGGAGCTTACACCTTCTACGGACGCTGGCTGGCAAACAAGTGGGGCATCGACCCCAAGGCTAAGACCCCCGCAGTCGTCCACGAGGACGGCCGCGACTACGTCCCCACCAACGGCTGGACCGTTTTTGCCCATCAGTTCAGCTCCATCGCAGGTGCCGGCCCTGTCACCGGTGCCATCCAGGCTGCCGCATTCGGCTGGCTGCCCGTTCTGCTGTGGGTCCTGATCGGCGGCATCTTCTTTGGTGCTGTGACCGACTTCGGCGCGCTGTATGCTTCCGTCAAGAACGACGGCAAGTCCATGGGTATGCTGATCGAGAAGTACATCGGCAAGACCGGCCGCAAGCTGTTCCTGCTGTTCTGCTGGCTGTTCTGCGGCATCGTCATCGCAGCGTTTGCTGACATGGTCGCCGGTACCTTCAATGCCTTTGGCACCGACGGTGCTCTGGTCGAGGCCGCACAGACCAACGGTGCTGCCGGTATGGTCTCCATCATGTTCATGGTGTTCGCCGTCGTCTTCGGCCTGATCCAGAAGAAGTTCAACTTCTCCGGCTGGAAGGAGAGCGTCATCAGCATCGTCTTCATCGTTCTGTCTTTCGTGATCGGTGCAAACTTCCCCATCATCCTGGGCAAGGCTGCATGGAGCTACATCACCTTCATCTACATCTTCTTTGCAGCCGTCCTGCCCATGTGGCTGCTGAAGCAGCCCCGTGACCACATGACTACCTTCATGTTCGTGGCCATGATCGCAGGTGCTGTGGTCGGCCTGCTGGTCGCACACCCCACCATGAACCTGCCCGTTTTCACCGGTTTCACCAATGAGAAGCTGGGTACTATGTTCCCCATCCTGTTCGTTACCGTGGCCTGCGGTGCCGTTTCCGGTTTCCACAGCCTGGTCTCTTCCGGCACGTCTTCCAAGACCGTGGAGAACGAAAAGGATATGCTGAAAGTCGGCTATGGTGCCATGATCCTCGAAAGCCTGCTGGCTGTTCTGGCTCTGTGCGTTGCAGGCGCTGCCGCCGCTGCGGACGGCACCCCCGCTGCAGGCACCCCGTTCCAGATCTTCAGCCGCGGCGTTGCCGGTTTCTTTGAGATGTTCGGCATTCCCGCCTACGCTGCTACCGTCTTCATGACCATGTGCGTTTCTGCTCTGGCTCTGACCAGCCTGGATGCCGTCGCACGTATCGGCCGCATGAGCTTCCAGGAGCTGTTCAGCGTCGATGATATGGAACATGCAGAAGGCTGGCGCAAGCTGTTCTGCAACGTCTATTTCTCCACCTTCATCACGCTGGTGTTCGGCTTCATCCTGACCAAGATCGGTTACGCCAACATCTGGCCGCTGTTCGGTTCCGCCAACCAGCTGCTGAGCGCTCTGGTTCTGGCCACCCTGTGCGTCTTCCTGAAGGTCACCGGCCGCAACAACAAGATGCTCTTCCCCCCGCTGGTCATCATGCTGTGCGTCACCTTCACCGCGCTGGTCCAGCGTCTGATCGCGATGGTCAAGGCCATCAGCGCAGCCGCTTCGGTGGGCATCCCTGCGGGTGAGACCACCTGGGGCGCTGTGTTCATCGCCAACGGCCTGCAGCTGATCCTGGCTGTCCTGCTGATCGTTCTGGGCCTGAACATCGTCTTCCACTCCTTCAAGGCTTACTCCAACGCGGAGCACAACAGCGAAGCAAAGGTCTAAAAACAACTGCGGTTTTCACGATTCGTTCGTAAAAACAGAAAGAGATCCCCGCTGACGTCATCGAACCCGTCAGCGGGGATCTCTGTTTTTCTGCGTTTCAGAGATGCGCACCTTCCCAGGCCTGCAGCACGGCCAGCTGCGTCTCGGTGTGGAACCAGTGTTCCCCGTCGGCCAGAAGGGTCAACTGTGCCCCGGTCGCGCGTTTGAAGCGGTCGAGCACAGCATAAGAAGTCAGCTCGTCGGCTTCGCCATAGAGTACCTGCGTGGGGGTGCGCCAGCGGAGCGGATGCTCCCGCACCCAGCAGAGATACGGCCACGAAAGCGTCTCCCCGAAAGCTGTGGGGATCTCCCCTGCCGCCTTCAGCTGCGCTTCGGTCACGTTGGCCTGCTGCATCATCCTGCCGATGAGGTCTTCCATATCCACGATGGGCGAAACGAAGAGCGCACGGCGCAGTGCCTTCTCCTGTAACGCCAGCATGGAGAACCACGCACCGATGCTCGTGGCCCGCAGCGAGACCTGCCGCCAGTGCACTCTTGCATACTGATCCATAAATTGCAGCTCCGGAACGACCACCCATGGCAGGAGCCGTTCCGGGCCGTTTTTCCGCTCGCCATGTTCGGGCAGATCGATGGCCAGCACCTGGTAACCTGCCGGGCAGGCCTGCTCTGCAAATGCAAGGGCTTCCTCTTTGCTGCCCATTTTTCCGTGGACGTAGAGATACACCTTGCGGGAAGGCTCGCCGATGAGGAGCGCGGGGATGCCCTTCAGGGTAATGCGTTCTGTTTTCATAGCATCTTCACCATCATGATCTCGTCGCGGTAAGTTCCATCCTTGAGTTTGAAGGCATGGGGCGTGGTGCCGCAGCGTTCAAAGCCAAACTTTTCATAGAGGTGGATGGCACGGGTGTTATCGCTGCACACCCCCAGTTCCAGCTGTTCGAAACCGTTGGTGCGGGTCTGGTCAATGGCCAGCTGCATCAGATAACTGCCCAGACCGCAGCCCCAATACTCTTTCCGGACAGAGATGCCCATTACGGCACGATGGCGGTATTTGATATGGGGCCGCAACTGTGCAACGCCAAATTTCCCCACCAGCTTTTCTCCGGCAAAGGCGCCCACCTCAAAGTTCACCGGGCTTTTCTCGCAGGCTGCAAGCCCGGTTTGCACCGTTTCCAGATTCGCGCCTTCTTCCGGGTAGCGGGCCATAAAGTGTGTTTCGCTGTAGGTTGCACAGCGGAACACCTCCAGTGCCTCTGCATCCTCGGCGCATAAGCTGCGCACCGTCAGCATTTCTCCGTTGGGCAGTTGGAACGCACACGGGACGATCTTCATGGTCAGCACTTCTTTCTGTTTGGAATGGGTCTATCATAACACCTTCGATCGGGTTTTACAACCCCGGAACGCAAAAAAGGAGCCGCAGCACCCTATGACAGGCACTGCGGCTCCCATTTTCAGCTTGGAAGCTTGAATTACTTCACCATGCTTGCGACTTCAGCAGCGAAGTCGTCAGCGCGCTTCTCCAGGCCCTCGCCCTTCTGGAAGCGGGTGAACTTGACGATCTTGATGTCGCCGCCCAGGTCCTTAGCGACCTTAGCGGTGTACTGAGCAACAGACAGGTCGCCGTCCTTGACGAACTCCTGATCGACCAGGCAGTTCTCCTTGAAGAACTTCTTGATCTTGCCCTCGATCATCTTCTGCTTGACTGCATCCGGCTTGTTGGCGGTCTTCGGATCGCCAGCCATCTGAGCGAGCATGATCTCCTTCTCCTTGGCCACGACCTCAGCAGGAACAGAAGCCTCGTCCACATAGCTGGGGTTTGCAGCAGCGACCTGCATGGCGATGTCCTTGCCGTAAGCAACGAACTCGTCCTTTGCGTCGATATCGTTGGTGGTCTCGAAGTTGACCAGGATGCCGTGGGTGCCGCCGCCGTGGACGTA
>OHPL01000372.1_pt1 | contig 29580 bp, 19 predicted proteins | sample 1577711 | NCBI WGS metagenome assembly OHPL01 (sample SAMEA3879538, study PRJEB24766) | human gut metagenome | biome: human-associated habitat; feature: feces | place: USA | collected 1985/1987
AGACGACGTTTTCCTCGATCATGATCGACCCCATGTCGTTGGCGCCGCTGTGCAGCGCTACCTGAGCGGTGGCCTTGCCGACGGTGAGCCACGAAGCCTGGATGTTGCGGATGTTGTTCAGAACCAGTCGGCTGACGGCGATTATGCGAATGTATTCCAATGGTGAAAAGCGGGTTGCAACTCCCTGCCGCTCCAATTCGGTGCCCGACGAGCGAAAAATCCAAGGGATGAAGGCCAGAAAGCCGTAATGTCCTTCGGGACAGCGGGCCTGCAGGTCGTGGATGCGCAGCAGGTGGTCCACACGCTGACGGGATGTTTCTACATGGCCGTACATCATCGTCGCCGAGGTCGGCAGGTTGAGGCAGTGGGCTTCGTGCATCACCTGGATCCACTCCTCGACCGAAGGTTTGGCGGGCGAGATGGCTTTCCGCACGCCGGGATCGAGGATCTCGGCCCCGGCACCCGGCAGGGAGTCCAATCCGGCGGCGATCAGCCGTTTCAGGGTGTCGAGCGTGGTGAGGCCGCTGATGCGGGCGATGTGCGCCACTTCGGGCGCTCCGAGGGCGTGCAGGCGTACCTGCGGATAGAGGCTCTTGAGTGTCGAGAAGAGCTCCTCGTAGAAATCGATCCCCAGCTTCGGGTGTAGACCGCCCTGCAGCAGCAACTGGTCGCCGCCGAGGGCGAGCATCCGCTCGATTTTCTCCTTGTATTCATCCAGCGTAGTGATGAAAGCCCGCTCCGTCTGGTGGGGTTTGCAGTGGAAATTGCAGAAGTGGCAGCCCGAAATGCAGACGTTGGTGATGTTCACGTTGCGGTCGATCTGCCAGGTCACGACCTCCAGGTCGGGCACTACGGCACGGCGCACGCGGTCAGCCGTGAGAGCCAGCTCCTGCAGGGGGGCCTGTTCGTAAAGCCAATACGCCTCCTCCGCCGTGAGGGGATCACGCTTCAGACATTTTTCGTATATCTCTTCCGCACGGTTGGGGCCGGTTCCGGCGGTTCGCTGCGTCTGTTCCCGGATCATCGCTTCGATCCTTTTTTGCCCCCTTTGCGGGACGTTTTGCCGCCCTTACCCGGTCGGGACGTGCTTTGGCGGCGTACCGGAATCGCTGCGTGCCCCTTTACGTCGTTCTCGCGGGAGTCGGCCGCCGCATCGTGCACCAGTTCGAAATCGAGCTGACGGCGTTGCAGATCGGCCCGCTTGACGCGGATGCGCACGGCATCGCCCAAGGTGAAGACCCGTCCTTTGCGGCGTCCATAGACCTCGTAGCGGTTCTCGTCGAACTGGTAGAGGTCGTCCTCCATTTCCCGCAGCGAAACCATGCCTTCGATGTGAGTTTCGTCCAGCTCGACGTACATGCCCCAGTCGCTCATGCCCGAGATATGGCCGTCGAAGAACTGGCCGATTTTATCCTGCATGAACTCCACCATTTTGTACTTGATCGAGGCGCGTTCGGCTTCGGCAGCGATCACTTCCCGCTCCGAGGCGTGTACGCAGAGTTTCTCGAAGGTGTCGCGGTCGGCCGATTTGCCTCCTTCGAGGTAGCGGGCCAGCAGCCGGTGGACCATCATGTCCGGGTAGCGGCGGATCGGCGAGGTGAAATGCGTGTAGTAGGGGAAAGCGAGGCCGTAATGACCGATGTTATCGGTCGAGTAGAAAGCCTTGGACATCGCACGTACGGCGAGGTTCGAAATGACGTTCTCCTCGATGCGTCCTTTGGCCTGTCCCAGCAGCTTGTTCATCTCCTTGGCCACGGCGCGTCCCTTGTCGGCCTTGAATACGTAGCCGAAGCGCAGAACGAAGGTCCGGAATTTTTCGAGCTTCTCCTCGTTCGGAACGTCGTGTACGCGGTAAACCATCGTGCGCCGCACGGCACGGCCGTTCACTTTGTGATGTCCGCAGAATTCGGCGACCTGTTTGTTGGCCAGCAGCATGAACTCTTCGATGAGCTGGTTGGCCTCCTTTTGCTCCTTGAAATAGACGCTCAGGGGTTTGCCTTCGGCGTCGAGTTTGAACTTGGCCTCTTCGCGCTGGAAGCTCACGGCTCCGTGCTTGAAGCGTGTTTTGCGCATCCGCTGTGCCAGACGGTTGAGCGTCAGCACCTCTTCGGCGAAGTCGCCCTTGCCGGTTTCGATGATCTGCTGCGCCTCCTCGTAGGTGAAGCGGCGGTCGGAGTGGATGACCGTGCGGCCGAACCATTTGTCCAGCACCTCGGCCTCCTCGTTGAGCGTGAAGACCGCCGAGAAGCAGAGGCTCTCTTCGTCGGGGCGCAGCGAGCAAAGCTCGTTGCTCAATTTTTCGGGCAGCATCGGGATCGTGCGATCGACCAGATAGACCGACGTGCCGCGCTCCTCGGCTTCGGTGTCGATCACCGAGCGGGGTTGAACGTAGTGGGTCACGTCGGCGATATGTACGCCCACCTCCCATACGCCGTCTTCGATCTTGCGGATCGAGAGGGCGTCGTCGAAGTCCTTGGCATCCGCCGGGTCGATGGTGAAGGTCGTTATCTTGCGGAAGTCGCGCCGGGCGGCGTAATCGGCTTTGGTGATCGTCGAAGGAATGGCCTGGGCCGCATCTTCGACCTTTTGCTCGAAATGGTAGGGCAGGCCGTATTCGGCCAGGATGGCGTGCATCTCGGTATTGTTCTCTCCGGCGCGGCCCAATACCTCGACCAGCTCTCCGGCGGGGCTTTTGGAACCCAGCGCCCAGTCCGTGATGCGGATCACGACTTTGTCGCCGTGCTGTACGTTAGGGTTGTCCCGCTTGGAGAGATAGACGTCCATCGGCATGCGCCGGGGATCCATCTTGACGAAGATGGCGTGGTCGCTCACGTCGGCCGTGCCCACGTATTGCTTGCGGCTGCGCTCCACGATGCGGGTGATCTCGCCTTCGAGGGACCCGGCGTGGGAGCGGCGGGTGATGACGAACTCCACGCGGTCGCCGTCCAGAGCATTCAGCGAATTGCGCTGGCTGACATATACGTCGTTTTCGAACTCCTCGGAGCGGATATACATCGCTCCTGTCGAGATCATCTGTACGATGCCCTCCTGGCGGGGACGCTCCTTGCCGCTGAGACGGTACTTTTCCTGCCCGCACTCCTCGATAGTGCCCTGGGCGAGCAGTTCCGTGATGATTTCACGGGTACGAAGACGGCCCTCCTTGGTGGCGCCGCCCGAGGCCGAAGCCAGATGCTTGAGGGAGAACTTGTTGTTCGGGAATTCCCGGAACAGGTTAATGATCAGCGAAGAGCGGTCGAATGCGGCCGACTTCTTCGTATTTTTCAGTTTATTCATCGGTTGAAATAGTTACGGGCGAGGAGTTCCATGAACCGGATGCCGGTCGGAATGGCCGCCTCGTCGGGATTGAAGGTGGATGTATGCAGTTTTCCGGCTCCGGGACCGACGCCCAGGCGGTAGAAGATCGCCGGGTAGCGGGTGCCGTAGAAGCCGAAATCTTCGGAAGTCATGCGCAGGGGCAGCATTTGAAAGGGAATTCCTTCGGTTTCGGCCAGTGCGACGGCCTGCCGGATCAACTCCGGGTCATTGACCACGCACGGGTAGCCGGGGGTGAAGTGTACCCGGGTTCGTATGCCGTACGAGGCGTCGTTCGCGGCGGCGAGTTCTTCGATCCTGCGTTTCACTTCGGCCCGTTCCCGTTCGTCGAAGGTACGCATCGTTCCCTCCATATAGACCCGGTCCGGGATGACGTTCGTAGCGCCCGCAGCTTCGACCTTGCCGATCGAAACGACCCGTTCGGGCGTGTTCAGGGCCGTGAGGTGCAGGATCAGTTGTGCGGCGGCGCTCACCGTGTCGCGGTGTTCGGCACGCATGGCCGCGTGGCCGCCCGCGCCTTCGAGCGTGAGGCGCAGTTCGTCGTTGGAGGCCATGTACTTGCCCGCGCGGAAGCCCAGCGTGCCCGCGTCCAAAGCGGGTTCGACGTGCTCGCCGACGACGGCCAGCACCGTATAGCCTTCGAAGGGGTTTTCGGCCAGCACTTTGGAGGCTCCGCCGGGATTCGATTCCTCTCCGGGTTGGAAGATTCCGAAAAGAGTACCCTCGAAATTCCGCTCGGCGGAGAGCCGGAGCAGGGTGCCGTAGAGCACCGCTGCGTGGATGTCGTGCCCGCAGGCGTGCATCACTCCGTCGTTCTCGGAACTCCACGCCGCGCCGCTCTGTTCGCGGATGGGCAGGGCGTCGATGTCGGCTCGCAGCACGACGGCTCGCCGCAGGTCGCCGCGTCCTTCGATTTTGGCCAGTACGCCGGTTCCGGCGATCGGACGGCAGGGGATGCCTGCCTCGCGGAGCGCCTCGGCGATGAAGCGGGCGCTCTCCGTTTCGCGGAACGAGAGCTCCGGGTGGCGGTGCAGGTGGCGGCGAAACTCTACGGGTGTCATGGTTAAGTGTTTAATAGCAATTACTTTGCCCTATTCGGAATTAGAATACGTTGCGGGCGATCTTGCGGATGTTGTCCGTGCGTCCCATCGTGTAGAAATGGATGATCGGCACTCCGGCCGCCTTGAGCTCCTTGGCCTGGTGGATCGCCCATTCTATCCCGACCTCGCGGGCCGCCTGTGTGTCCTCGCCGCAGGCCCGGACGGCCTTCACCAGCTCTTCGGGCAGGCTGACGCTGAAGGTGCGGGGCAGGATCTCCAGGTGCTTGGGCGTCGAGATCGGCTTGATGCCCGGGATGATCGGTACCGTGATGCCCGCTTTGCGGCAGCGCTCCACGAAATCGAAGTACTTGCTGTTGTCGAAGAACATCTGCGTCACGATGTAGTCGGCGCCGGCATCGACCTTTTCCTTCAGGTATTGGAGGTCGCTCTGGGGATTCGCCGCCTCGAAATGCTTTTCGGGATAGCCCGCCACACCTACCGAGAACTTGGAGTGGTGGCACTCCTCGACTTCGCCGTCGATAAATTCTCCCCGGTTCATGGCCTGGATCTGGCGCACCAGGTCGGCGGCGTGGGCGTGTCCCTGGGCGTAGGGGACGAAGCGGGGTTCGTTCTGCCGCTTGTCGCCCCGCAATGCCAGCACGTTGTGCAGCCCCAGGAAATCCATGTCGATCAGCGAATCCTCGATGTCGTATTTCGACCAGCCCCCGCAGATCAGGTGGGGAACCACCTCCACGTCGTACTTGCGCCGGATCGCGGCCGAGATGCCGACCGTGCCCGGACGGCGGCGCATGATGTGCCACTCGCGGCTTCCGTCGGGGCGGATGTCCTCTTTGAGGGCTTCGCGGTGGAAGGTGACGTTGATGTAGGCCGGGTTGAAATCCATCAGCGGGTCGATGGCTCCGAAGACGCTGCGCGTGCCGTCCCCCTTCAGGGGCGGGAGCAGCTCGAAGGCGAAACGGGTCGTGCGCGAAGCGACGGCGCCCTGTATGAGATCCGTAATATTCATCAGATGTTATTGGGTATCAGTTTTTCGATCGTTTCTATGTCCATGTTGCGGCGTGCGGCGTAGTCGGCCAGTTGCTCTCGGTCGATTCGTCCGACGGAGAAATATTCGGCGTCGGCGAAGAACAGGCCGCAGAGCGCCTCCTCAGGTGTAATCATATAGTTGTCGTTCAGACGCATGGCGGTCGTCTTGTCGGCGGCCAGCAGGTCGAAGACCTCGCGTTTGAGCGAGTGGTCGGGACAGGCCGGGTAGCCGAAGGCCATGCGCCGACCCCGGTATTTGCTGCGGATGATCTGTTCGGGTGTGAGCGCCGGACCGGTTTCGTAACCCCACATCTGGCGGCGGATGAAGATATGCACCCATTCGCAGAGGGCTTCGGTCAGGCGGTCGGCCAGCAGCTTCGAGAGGATGGCGTTGTAGTCGTCGCCCTCCGCGCGGAACTTTTCGGTCAGCTCCTTGAGCCCTATGCCGCCCGTGAGGGCGAAGGCCCCGATATAGTCGGTTCTGCCTGCCTTTTCGTCGGCGATGAAATCGGCCAGACAGCGGGCCTGGGCTTCCCGGACCGGGGCCTGGCTGCGCAGCATCGGCAGGATGTATTTCTTGTCTTTCGGGCCGGTGACCACGATGTCGTCGCCCCGGCTGACGGCTGCGAAGATGCCCGCTACGCCCTGGAGGGTGAGGAGTTTTTCTTCGCGGATGCGGGCCAGCATCTTTTGCGCGTCGTCGTAGAGCTTGCGGGCTTCGGCGCCGTGTTCGGGGTTTTCGAAGATCTCCGGTACGCGGCCCTTGAGCCCCCACGCCGGGAAGAAGAAGTTCCAGTCGATCAGCGGCTCCACATCGGCGATACTTATGTCCGGAAACACCAGCCGTCCCGTATGGGCCGGAACAGCGATTTCGGACGCGGGTTTCGGCACGCGCAGCTTGCGCACCTGACCGAAGGGTAGGATCGTGCGGATCTCCTCGCGGCGGCGGTACTGGTCGCGCAGGGTCTGTTGCTCCTCGCGCACGCGAGCCAGATACTCTTCCCGGCCGGGACCGAGCAGTTCGCCGAGGATTTTGTTGTTGCGGCTGGCGTTGTCGGCATGGATCACCGGGCCCGAGTAGGTCGGAGCTATTTTTACGGCGGTGTGTACGTCCGAAGTGGTCGCACCGCCGATCAGTACGGGAATTTGCAACCCCCGGCGTTCCAGCTCTTCGCAGACGTGGATCATCTCCTCGAGCGAAGGGGTAATCAGTCCGCTCAGGCAGATCGCGTCGGCGCCCCAGGCGACGGCTTCGTCGATGATGCGGGGACACTCGACCATCACGCCCAGGTCGCGGATCGTGTAGCCGTTGCAGGCCATGACTACCGCCACGATGTTCTTGCCGATGTCGTGTACGTCGCCTTTCACGGTAGCCACCAGCACCTTGCCGGCACTCTTGGCGTTCGCTTCGGAACCTTGCTCGATGTAGGGAGTCAGTACGGCGACGGCTTTTTTCATCACGCGGGCGGTCTTGACCACTTGCGGCAGGAACATTTTGCCCTGCCCGAACAGATTGCCTACGACTTCCATGGCCGGCATCAGCAGCCGGTCGATCACTGCCAGGGGCGAGCCCAGCGTGCGGTAGCCTTCGAGCGCGTCCTGCTCGATGTAGTCGGCCACGCCCTTGAGCATGGCGTATTCGATGCGCTTGCCGAGCGGCTCCGAGCGCCAGGCGTCGGTATGCTGCGTCTGCGTCGCGGCGGTTTTGGTGAATTGCGAGGCGTATTCCGTGAGGCGTTCGGCGGCGTCTGCGCGGCGGCAGAGGATAACATCCTCGACCCGTTCGAGTAGTCCCGGTTCGATGTCGCTGTAGATTTGCAGCATCTGGGGATTGACGATCGCCATGTCCATACCCGCTTGGATGGCGTGGTAGAGAAACACCGAATGCATGGCCTCGCGCACGGCGTTGTTGCCCCGGAAGGCGAACGATAGATTCGACACGCCGCCCGAAATCTTGGCGTGGGGCAGGTTTCGCTTGATCCAGCGGACGGCTTCGATGAAGTCCCGGGCGTAGGCGTCGTGGGCTTCGATACCGGTGGCCACCGCGAGGATGTTGGGGTCGAAGATGATGTCTTCGGCGGGGAATCCGTCGTCGGTGAGAAGCTTGTAGGCCCGCTGCGCCACCTCGATCTTGCGGGCATAGGTGTCTGCCTGTCCCTGCTCGTCGAAGAGCATCACCACGGCGGCGGCTCCGTAACGGCGGATGAGGCGGGCGCGGTGCAGAAATTCTTGCTCGCCCTCCTTCAGGGAGATGGAATTGACGACGCTCTTGCCCTGCACCACCCGGAGCCCCGTTTCGAGCACCTCCCATTTCGAAGAGTCGATCATGACGGGTACTGCGGAGATTTCCGGTTCCGAACCCATCAGGTTGAGGAAGTCGCGCATGGCTTCGGGACCGTCGATCAGGCCGTCGTCCATGCAGACATCGACGATATTGGCGCCCGCTTCGACTTGGGCGCGGGCCACCGAGAGAGCTTCCTCGTAATTTTTTTCGCGGATCAGCCGCGCGAACTTGGCCGAGCCGGCGACGTTGGTGCGCTCGCCGACATTGACGAAGTTGGCTTCGGGAACGATCCGAAGCTGTTCCAGCCCGCTCAGGCAGGTCACGTGCCGCCGCTGCGGCAGGGGGCGGGGCGTGTAGTTGTTCACGATCTTCGCCAGTTCGAAGATGTGCAGGGGCGTGGTGCCGCAGCAGCCGCCCACCAGATTGACCAGGCCGCGCCGCATGTATTCCTCTACGTCGGCGGCGAACATCGCGGGCGTCTCGTCGTAGCCGCCCATGACGTTCGGCAGACCCGCATTGGGATAGACCGCCACGCGGAATTCCGAAACAGCGGCCAGCCGCTCCAGGTAGGGCAGCAGGGCCTTGGCGCCGAACGAGCAGTTGAGGCTCACGGCCAGCGGTTCGGCGTGTGCGACGGAGGTGTAGAAGGCTTCGATGGTTTGTCCCGCCAGGGTGCGGCCCGACGAGGTGAGTGTGCCGGAGACGATGACCGGCAGTCGCATGCCGCGTTCTGCGAAGAGGGTTTCGATGGCGAAGATCGCTGCCTTGGCGTTCAGCGCATCGAAGACGGTTTCGAGCATCAGCAGGTCGGCGCCGCCGTCCATCAGGCCCCGAGCCTGATCGTAGTACGCCTGCGAGAGCTGTTCGAAAGTGAAAGCCCGGGCGCCGGGGTTGTCCACGTCCGCCGACATCGACAGCGTATGGCTCGTCGGGCCCATCGAGCCGCCCACGAAGCGGGGCTTCTGCGGATTGCGGGCGGTGAAGGCGTCCGCCGCTTCGCGGGCGATGGCTGCGCCGACCCGGTTAATGCGGTACGCTTCCGCTGCCAGTCCGTAGTCGGCCAGCGAAATGGAGTTGGCGTTGAACGTGTTGGACGTAATTACGTCCGATCCGGCCTGGAGGTATTTCTCGTGGATTTCGCGGATTGTTTCCGGACGGGTGAGGTTCAGCAGGTCGTTGCAGCCTCTGAGAAGTTTTTCGCTCGCGGCGAACTCCTTGCCCCGGTAGTCGGCTTCGTCCAGGCCGTATTGCTGTATCATCGTGCCGAATCCGCCGTCGAGCAGCAGGATGCGGTGTTCGAGTTCGTGTCGTATGTCGCGGTTTTTTGTCACGTCGTGTGGTATTTTATTGGGGTATGATTTCGATTTCGAAGAGTTTGCTCCATCTTTTGCCTGTCACGAAGATACGTTCCGAGGCCGCGTCGTAGGCGATGCCGTTCAGTACGTCGGTATCCGGGGCGATCTCTCCGTCCGGGAGCAGGCCGCGCAGGTCGATGACCCCTTCGACGATGCCGCTGGCGGGGTCGATGATGACGATCTGGTCGGTGACATAGACATTGGCCCAGATCTTCCCGTCGATCCACTCCAGTTCGTTGAGCAGTTGTACCGGGGCACCCCGGAAGGTGACCGGCACGCTGCGTTGCACCCGAAAGGTTTCCGGATCGAGGATGCGCAGGTATTCGCTGCCGTCGCTCATGTAGAGCCGCTCGCCGTCGGTCGTGAGGCCCCATCCTTCGCCCGCATAGGCGAAAGTGCGGAGCTGCCGGCCCGTTGCCGCGTCATAGACGTAGGCTTTGTTGTTTTCCCAGGTCAGTTGGTAGATCTTGCCGTCGAGCAGCGCGATGCCTTCGCCGAATTCGCTGCGGGGCAGCGTAGCCACTACGTCCGTGCGTCCTGTTTCGAGGTCGATGCGCTGCAGGCGGGAGTGTCCGTATTCGCCCGTACCTTCCCACATCACTCCGTCTGCGAACAGGAGCCCCTGCGTGTAGCTGTCGGTCGAATGGGGATAGCTTTCGATGACCCGGTAGGTGTAGGTGCGCGGCGCGGCGGGGGTAGCGGCCGGGGTTTCCGTTCGGAGGGTTTTCGTGCGTCCCGAGCAGGCGGCCAGCGTCATCGCCAGCAGTCCGATCCATACGATTTTTGTCATTGGATTTCGTATCGTTTATATTCTGTCCGGCTGCGGTGTTGGCCGTTTATAGCCGGTATGTCCTTATTATAATAGGCAACAAAGATAGCTATTTTTCGGGAAAAGACGTCGATTTCGGCGCCCGAATTACGGATCGGAGGGGCTGTCGATCCGGGTGCTCTTCCCCGAAGCCCTTCCTGAAAGAAAAACGGATCGGTGCGGAGATATTTATCGGGTGTTTGTTGCTTGCTAATGAATTATTTTGTACTTTTGCCGACCCGAACTGTAACGTATAAAACAACTGAAATATGAATATCGTAAGAGAACAGCGCGAGCAGAATAACTCGCTCATCAAGGTGACCGTAGGCGAGAAGGATTACGGCGATGCGGTCGAAAAATCCCTGCGTGAGTACAAACGCAAGGCCAATATTCCGGGCTTCCGCCCCGGTATGGTGCCGATGGGCGTGATCAAGAAGATGTACGGCAAGGGCGTGCTTGCGGAGCAGGCTTACCGCCAGGCTTCGGAAGCGGCGTTCAACTACCTGCAGGAGCAGAAGATCGACTATGTCGGTGACGTGATCCCCTCGGAGGAGCAGGGCGACTTCGATTTCGAGAACGGGACCGAATTCGAATTCATTTTCGAGATCGGCGAAGCTCCCGAGGTGAAGCTCGAGCTGTCGGCGAAAGATAAGATGACCTACTACACGATCAAGGTCGATAAGAAGATGCACGACGATTACCGCAGCAATTTCCTGCGTCGTTTCGGCCGTCTGGTGGATACCGACAAGGTAACGGCGGACGAAGCGCTGGAGGTGACGCTCGACAACGGCGATATGAAGATCGAGGGCGCTTACGTCGGACTGATTTCGATGAACGAGGAGGAGCGCAAGCCCTTCATCGGCAAGAAGGTCGGATTCAAGATGCAGGTCAATGTCAATGAACTTTACAAGACTCCGGCGCAGCGTGCCGCCGTATTGCAGGTCAAGGAGAACGAATTGGAGGGTATCAAACCCGAATTTTCTCTCGAAATCACCAAGATCCGCAAGTTCGCGGAACCGGAGCTGAACGAGGAGTTCTTCAAGATGGCTTTTCCTGCGGGCAACGTCAAAACCGCCGAGGAGTTCGAGGCGTTCGTCGATGCCGAGATTTCGAAGGAGCTGCGCCGCGAGAGCGACTATCTCTTTACGTTGCAGTTGCGTGATTTCCTGTTGAAGAAAGCCGGGTTGACCATGCCGGTCGAGTTCCTCAAGCGCTGGCTGTACGTCATCAACGAAGGCAAGTTCTCCAAGGAGGAGATCGAGAAGGATTTCGACGCTTTCGTGAAACTGTTCACCTGGAATTACCTCCAGAAATATTTCATCAAGCAGGATAACCTCACGGTAACCCCCGAAGAGGCTACTGCAGAGGCCAAGGCGTTGGCACAGGCCCAGTTCGCTCAATACGGACTGCCGACGGCTCCGGAAGATATGCTGGCCAATTACGCCAAGAAGATTCTCGAGGACCGCGAGCAGGGACAGAAGATCTACGAGAAGCTGTATGAGATGAAGGTGGTCGAGGACGTGAAGTCCAAGATCAAGGTGACCGAAAAGGCCGTTTCTGCCGAAGAGTTCGCAAAACTGGCCAAGGAGATTTAAGAAACAGCGGAAAATTGGTATCCGATCAGAGCTTTGAGGGTTTGATTTTTGCAATCACTCCCTCAAAGTCTGTTTAGTAGTCATACTTCTGTTTTTTGCTTCTTCCCTCGTTTTTGCCGGATTCGAGCCTGCATCGTGTGTTGGCCGGGTACGGGAAATCGAGTAGGACCGGAGGCAAGTCGCGGAAAAATTTTTGAACCGGCTTCCGATGTTTTTTATTAACTTGCAAACTGTTCGGTTATGAATGAATTTGAAAAATACGCCACCCGGCATTGCGGTATCAATAGTCTGAAACTGCATGATTTCCGCTCGCAGTACGCGGCCTACGTGTCGCCGACGATCATCGAGGAGCGCCAGTTGAACGTGGCGACGATGGACGTCTTTTCGCGTTTGATGATGGATCGCATCATCTTTTTGGGGGCTCCGATTTACGACGATGCGGCCAATATCATCCAGGCACAGCTGCTGTTCCTGGAGTCGGCCGACCCGGAAAAGGACATCCAGATTTATATCAACTCCCCGGGCGGATCGGTGACGGCCGGTCTGGGAATTTACGATACGATGCAACTGGTGCAGCCCGATGTGGCGACCATCTGTACGGGACTGGCCGCTTCGATGGGCGCCGTGCTGCTGACCGCCGGTGCTGCAGGCAAGCGCTCGGCGTTACCCCATTCGCGGGTGATGATCCATCAGCCGCTGGGCGGGGCTCAGGGGCAGGCGTCGGACATCGAGATCACGGCCCGCGAGATCCGCAAGACCAAGCAGGAGCTGTACGAGATCATTGCGGCCCATTCGGGCGCTCCGATCGAGAAGATCGAAAAGGATGCCGACCGCGATTATTGGCTGTCGGCTCGGGAGGCCAAGGAGTACGGGCTGATCGACGAGGTGCTGACCAAGCGGGGATAATATTTCTGTTTCAATCTGCAGGGGACGGTCGATTTCGGGAGAGAAAATGTATCGTTTCCGATCAGCGGAGGCAGAGCGGGGCGCTCGATAGGCCGAGCGGAATAAATGAAGAACCCGGTTCGATATTTCCGGTGTGCGAAGTCGGAACGAGGCCGATCGACGGCCGGGTAGAGATGATGGCGGGAGTTTGTTTTCGACTTTATCCCGGCAGAGGCTCGTCCGAAAGTTCGACCGGGACCGGGAACGAAATTCGAAGGAAAACTAAAGACCTATGGCTAAAAATTACGGAGAAGACCTTTACGGCAACGAGAGCGATGCGTGTTCGTTCTGCGGGGCCAAACGCCGCGATGGTGCGATCCTGTTGAGTTCGTCCAAGGGTTGCAATATTTGCAGCAAATGTATTGCGAAAGGATACCAGATGCTCATCGACAACGATGTGCTGCATGACGAAGCCGCATCCCGTCGCAAGGAGAAGAAGAATACCTCGTTGAAATTCGAGGATTTGCTCAAGCCCAATGAAATCAAGGAGTTTTTGGATCAGTACGTGATCGGGCAGGACGATGCCAAACGCTATATGTCGGTGGCCGTATATAATCACTACAAGCGGCTGCTGCATGCTTCGGGCGAGGCGAGCGAAGTGGAGCTCGACAAGTCGAACATCCTGCTGGTCGGCCCGACGGGTACCGGCAAGACGCTGATGGCCCGCACGATCGCCAAATTGCTGAACGTGCCCTTCACCATCGTGGACGCTACGGTACTTACCGAGGCGGGATACGTGGGCGAGGATGTCGAGAGTATTCTCTCGCGGCTGTTGCAGGTGGCTTCCTACGACGTGGAGCTGGCCCAGCGGGGAATTGTCTTCATCGACGAAATCGACAAGATCGCCCGCAAGAGCGACAATCCGTCGCTTACGCGCGACGTATCAGGTGAAGGAGTGCAGCAGGCTTTGCTGAAGATTCTGGAAGGCACGGTGGTCAATGTTCCGCCCCAGGGCGGGCGCAAGCATCCCGAGCAGCAGTTCGTGCAGGTCGATACGCGCAACATTCTGTTCATCTGCGGCGGAGCGTTCGACGGCATCGAGAAGAAGATCGCCCAGCGGCTCAACACCCGGGCGATGGGTTACGGACGGATGAATGCCGATTCCGTGGACCGCAACAACCTCATGCAATACCTTATGCCGCAGGACCTCAGGTCGTTCGGTCTGATTCCCGAACTGGTGGGCCGCCTGCCGGTGCTGACCTATATGGAGCCGCTCGGCCGCGAGGCCCTGCGTTCGATCCTCACGCAGCCCAAAAATGCCATCATCAAGCAGTATGAAAAGCTGTTCGAGATGGACGGCGTGAAGCTCGTGTTCGACGACGAGGTGTTGGACTATATCGTCGATAAAGCCATCGAGTACCGGCTCGGTGCCCGGGGATTGCGTTCGATCTGCGAAGCGATCATGATGGACACGATGTTCGATATCCCCTCTTCGGGAGAGCGCCGCTTCGAAGTGACCTTGCCTTATGCCCGGGAAAAGTTCGAAAAGAAGAAATTTTTGGCGCTCAAGCAGGTCGGATAAGCCGGATTTATATTAAATTTGTACCACGAACGCCGGGCCGCTTGCAACATGCCGGAGCGGGAGGCTGTCGGAATGGAACATCGAGCGGGCGGGATTTCCGGTTTTCAATGCGGTCTTGTCTGCCTGGTTTTCCGCAGGAACGGAACCGGGCGGATCTGACGCGGGCGCGGGCCGGGTGAAAGGATTCCGCAATTTATCCTGAACAGGATACGCAAGTCCGTTGCATCGGGGTGGTGCAGGTTTATCCGGGTTACGCCGTATGTAGCAGCGAAGCGAGAAATTCAAACATAATAAAAGCATACAATCACTTATGATTACTAAATCCGAACTCACGCGCGTTGCAGACAACATCCGCATCCTGTCTGCGGCGATGGTCGAGAAAGCCAAATCGGGACATCCCGGCGGCGCAATGGGCGGCGCGGACTTCATGGCTGTACTTTACACCGAATTTCTCCGCTACGATCCGGACCAGATGGATTATCCCTTCCGGGACCGTTTCTTCCTCGATCCGGGACACATGTCGCCGATGCTCTACTCGACTCTCGCACTGGCCGGAACTTATTCGGTGGAGGATTTGCGTAATCTGCGGCAGTGGGGCAGCGTCACGCCGGGCCATCCGGAAGTGGACGTGCTGCACGGTGTGGAGAATACGTCGGGTCCTCTGGGCCAGGGGCATGCCATGGCGCTGGGCGCCGCGATCGCCGAGCGGTTCCTTGCGGCTCGTTTCGGGGAGTGGCAGTCCCACAAGATCTATGCCTACATCTCCGACGGCGGTATCGAGGAGGAGGTGTCGCAGGGCGTGGGCCGCATCGCCGGCCACCTGGGGATGAACAATCTGATCATGTACTACGATTCGAACAACGTTCAGCTTTCGACCAAGGTCGATGAGGTGGATACCGAGAACGTAGCGATGAAATACGAGGCGTGGGGCTGGAACGTCATCACCATCGACGGCCATGACGTAGAGCAGATCCGCGAAGCTCTTACGGCTGCCAATGCCGAAAAGGAGCGTCCGATGCTTATCATCGGCCGTACGGTCATGGGCAAGGGTGCGGTTGCGGCCGACGGATCGAGCTTCGAGGACAAGGTTTCGACGCACGGTCAGCCGCTGACGGCTGCCGGAGCCGATTTCGCCGCTACCGTCCGCAACCTGGGCGGCGATGCGGAGGATCCGTTCAAGATCTTCTCCGAGAGCGGCAAGGTGTTCGACGCCCGCCGCGAAGAGCTTCGTGAATGGGTGCGCACGCAGCGCGAGAGGGAGAAGACGTGGCGTTCCGAGCACAAGGAGCTCTCCCGCAAACTCGATCTTTTCCTCTCGGGCAAGGTGCCGGAGATGGACTACAAGGGACTCGAGATCAAACCCGACGGTGCGACCCGCGCCGCCTCGGCTTCAGTGCTCTCCTTCTATGCGGAGCGGATCGAAAATATGATCGTCGCCTCGGCCGACCTCTGCAATTCGGACAAGACGGACGGCTACCTCAAGAAAACCAAAGCCTTCTCGAAGGGTGATTTCTCGGGCAAGTTTTTCCAGGCAGGCGTTTCGGAGCTGACGATGGCCTGCATTGCCAACGGTATGGCGCTGCATGGGGGCGTGATTCCGGCGTGCGGTACGTTCTTCGTCTTCTCGGACTATATGAAACCCGCCGTGCGTCTGGCTGCCCTGATGCACCTGCATGTAATCTATATCTGGACGCACGACTCGTTCCGTGTGGGCGAGGACGGTCCGACGCACCAGCCCGTCGAGCACGAGGCTCAGATCCGTCTGATGGAACATTTGAAGAATCACCGGGGGGAGCGTTCTATGTTGGTGCTGCGTCCGGCCGACGGCGAGGAAACCGTCACAGCCTGGAAATTGGCGATCGAGGAGCATCGTCCCGTCGCGCTGATCCTGTCGCGGCAAAATATTAAGAATCTGCCCGCACTCAATCACAGCCGCCGTGAGGAGGCTGCCCAGCTTTCGAAAGGCGCCTATATCGTAGTCGATGCCGCCAAACCGGCTGTGGTGATGCTCGCTTCGGGTTCCGAAGTCGCTACGCTGGTCGAAGGTGCCGAGTTGCTTTCGAAGGAGGGAATCGCGGTCCGTATCGTGAGCGTGCCGAGCGAAGGACTTTTCCGCGACCAGCCCAAATCCTATCAGCAGACCGTTCTGCCACAGGGTGTGGTGCGTTACGGCCTTACGTCGGGTCTGCCCGTGACATTGCTGGGACTGGTAGGTGAAAACGGTATGATTCACGGTCTGGATCACTTCGGTTATTCGGCACCCTACAAGGTCCTCGACGAGAAGTTCGGTTACAACGGCCAGACGGTATATGAAGAGGTGAAGAAGTTGATCAGTAAATAAGCCGGTTGTAAAACGGATAGAAGACAGGCCCGGATGCCGATAGGCGTCCGGGCCTGTCTTCTGTTTGTTCCGTCGTTCTCCCGTTGATTTTTTCACGGGTCTTTCCGCTGTTTTTTGCACCCGTCGGGTTTCCCGAAGACTTGTCCGGCGATGTTCGGGGAAGAACGGGTGCAGCTTTCAAATCGGATCGTGGACAGAGTGCCTCGGGGCGGCCTTTTCCTGTTATTGTTGATAACTTTTCCATAAAATGCCGGAGGGGCGGACCATCGAATGCGATTAAACCCTATATTTGTTTTCGGTATCGGTTCCCGAGGTGGAGGGCGAATCCACCGGGATTAAAAGGGAATCCTGTGAAAGTCAGGAACTATCCCCGTAGCTGTAAGTTTCTTTTGGGCGGTACATTCTCTCTGCCACTGGCCGTTCGGGCCGGGAAGGCGTGCCGTCCGGAACAAGTCAGAAGACCTGCCGTACCGGGACGAGATTCGTTGCTTTCGGGTGAAAAGCGTCGGAACGGTTTCGGGTGCTTCGTCGTATCTATTGCCGGTTCTGTAAATTCCATTCCTGCCTGTGTCGTATCGGGTCGGATCGCTGCGAATCCGTCGTTCAGAAGAGGTGTATTTCGGTTTTTCCGAAGGGTCGGTAAAAAGTCGTCGGATCGGACGACAACCGATATGACCGACGAAGGCGTACGGTATGGCTCGGAACGTGCGGCTTGTCGTGTTTCTGCGGAGAAAGCCCGGCGGCTGATATTTGTTGCCGTCGAGCCGGGTCGGAATCGGCCGAATTTCCGTCGGTGGAGTTATCGGTGTGGGGAATTCGAGCGTTGAAAGTATGAGTATAATAATATAATATTTGAGGAGAAGTTTAATCGTTATGGAAACATTCATTGTCAAGAGGGACGGAACGCGGGAGGCGTTTTCGATGGAGAAGATTCAGCGGGCGATCGCCAAGGCATTCCTTTCGGTCGGGAGTTTCGCTACGCAGGACGTGATCACCAACATCCTGAGCCGGGTCAGCGTGACCGACGGCATCTCGGTCGAGGAGATCCAGAACCAGGTGGAGGTCGCGCTCATGGCCGAGCGTTACTACACGGTAGCCAAGGCTTATATGCTTTATCGCCAGCGGCATACCGAGGATCGGGAGGTGCGCGACAAGTTGCAGTTCCTCATGGAGTACTGCGATGCTTCGAACGCCGCGACAGGAAGCAAGTTCGACGCCAATGCCAACGTGGAGAACAAGAACATGGCTACGCTCATCGGCGAGCTGCCCAAATCGAATTTCATCCGCCTGAACCGCCGCATGCTCACCGACCGCCTCAAGGAGATGTACGGCAAGGAGTTGGCGGACAAGTATATCGAAATGCTGAACGACCATTTCATCTACAAAAACGACGAAACTTCGCTGGCCAACTATTGCGCTTCGATTACGATGTATCCCTGGCTCATCGGAGGAACGATTTCGATCGGGGGCAATTCGAAAGCCCCGACCAACCTCAAGTCATTCTGCGGCGGCTTCGTGAATATGGTTTTTATCGTGTCGAGTATGCTCAGCGGCGCCTGCGCCACACCCGAATTTCTGATGTATATGAACTATTTTATCGGCCAGGAGTACGGCACCGACTATTTCAAACGGGCGGACGAGGTGGTCGATCTCTCGAAGAAACGGCGCACGATCGACAAGGTCATCACCGATTGTTTCGAACAGATCGTCTATTCGATCAACCAGCCGACCGGAGCGCGGAATTTCCAGGCCGTGTTCTGGAACGTGGCTTACTACGACCGCTACTATTTCGAGAGCCTGTTCGGAAATTTCCTCTTCCCCGACGGCAGCAAGCCCGACTGGGAGTCGCTCAGCTGGCTGCAAAAGCGTTTCATGAAGTGGTTCAACCGCGAACGGACCCGCACCGTGCTGACCTTCCCGGTCGAAACGATGGCTTTACTCACGGAAAACGGTGACGTGAAGGACAAGGAGTGGGGCGATTTCACGGCCGAAATGTATGCCGAGGGACATTCGTTCTTTACCTACATGAGCGACAATGCCGATTCGCTTTCGAGCTGCTGCCGCCTGCGCAACGAAATTACGGACAACGGGTTCAGCTACACGCTCGGCGCCGGAGGCGTATCGACCGGCTCGAAGAGCGTGCTGACGATCAACCTGAACCGTTGCATCCAGTACGCCGCACGTAAGGGTATGCCCTATCAGTTCTTCCTCGAGGAGGTGGTCGATCTGGTGCACAAGGTGCAGTTGGCCTACAACGAGAACCTGAAATACATGCAGTCGAAGGGGATGCTGCCCCTGTTCGATGCGGGCTATATCAATATGTCGCGCCAGTACCTCACTATCGGTGTGAACGGACTGGTCGAAGCGGCCGAATTTCTCGGCATTCCGATCAACGACAATCCCGATTACGAACGTTTTACGCAGGAAATTCTCGGAATGATCGAAAAGTACAACAAGAAGTACCGCTCGAAGGAGGTGATGTTCAACTGCGAGATGATTCCGGCGGAGAACGTGGGAGTGAAGCATGCCAAATGGGACAAGCGCGACGGCTACAAGGTGGGGCGCGACTGTTACAACAGCTATTTTTACATCGTCGAGGACGAATCGCTCAACATCGTGGACAAGTTCCGACTGCACGGCCGCAAATACATCGAGCACCTCACGGGCGGCTCGGCCCTGCACATGAACCTGCAGGAACATTTGAGCCGGGAGCAGTACCGCCACCTGTTGCGCGTGGCTTCGCAGGAGGGATGCAACTATTTCACGTTCAACATCCCGAATACGGTCTGCAACGATTGCGGGCATATCGACAAGCGCAACCTCAAGGCGTGTCCGAAATGCAACGGCAGGAATCTCGATTATCTGACCCGTATCATCGGTTATATGAAGCGTGTCAGCAACTTCTCTCAAGCTCGGCAGCAGGAGGCCGCGCGTCGTCACTATGCTACGCCTGGCCAGCTTTGATGTGGTGTTCCAGGAGATTCCGGGCGAAGTGACCCTCGCTCTGAATCTTTCGGGGTGTCCGAACCGGTGCGCCGGGTGTCACAGTCCCCATCTGTGGGAAGAGGTCGGGGAGCCGCTGGACGATAATTTGCTGAATAGTTTGTTGTCGGGATACGGAAATGCGATTACCTGCGTTTGTTTTATGGGAGGCGATGCAGCGCCCGGCGATGTCGCGCATTGGAGCGCCTGTGTGCGGGCTGCGACCGAGGGCCGGCTGAAGACAGGCTGGTATTCGGGGCGTTCTGAATTGGCCGCAGGTATCGACCCGCGCAGTTTTGATTATATCAAGCTGGGACCGTATGTCGCACATTTGGGAGGCTTGGATTCCGCTTCGACGAACCAGCGGCTTTACCGGGTGACGGACGGCGAAATGAAGGACATTACGGCGGAGTTGAGGAACAGGGATCGTATGTTATTGGGTTAATTGAATCATATTAAAAGGCTGCGAGGGCTGTGAACAAATAGTTCACGGCCCTCGCGGTGTATTGCCGGGCGGTTCGGGGACCTGCATGGAACGACCGTCGCGAAGTTTGTTTTTCGGTTTGAGAAGCCCGAAAGAATTCGGTGGTTCGATTCCATCGGGAGCTAACAACAAAAAGTCCCCGAAAAGGGGACTTTTTACTTGTGCGGTCGGTCGCGTTATAGTCCGAACTCTTGCTTGATCAGATCGACGGCATCGAGCTTTTCCCAGCCGAAGAATTCGATCTCGCGTTCCACCTCGCGGCCGTCCTCCCACACTTTCTCCTTGCGGGTGTAGGGGCGGTTGCCGAAATGTCCGTAGGATGCCGTCGCTTCGAAGATCGGGTTTTTGAGGCCGAATTTCTTCACGATAGCCGCCGGACGCAGGTCGAAGAGCTTGGCGATACGGCGGGCGATCTCCCCGTCGGTCATGTCCGCGAGCTTCGGATTGCGGCTGCATACCGCACCGTGCGTATCGACGAAGACGGAGATCGGTTCGGCGATCCCGATGGCATAGCTCAACTCCACGAGAATTTCGTCCGCGATCCCGGCCGCCACCATGTTCTTGGCGATGTAGCGGGCTGCGTAAGCTGCCGAACGGTCCACCTTCGAGGAGTCCTTGCCCGAGAAGGCGCCGCCGCCGTGGGCACCGCGTCCGCCGTAGCTATCGACGATGATCTTGCGGCCCGTGAGTCCCGTATCTCCGTGCGGGCCGCCGATGACGAACTTGCCCGTGGGATTCACGTGCAGGATATAGTCGTCGCCGATCAGTCGCGCCAACTTATCCTTGGCGCGTTCCAGACGGGCCTTGACGCGTGGAATGAGGATCGTGCGCACGTCCTCGCGGATCTTCTCCTGCATGCGTTTTTCGGCCATCTTCTCGGTGACGCCCTTGCTCGTGGGGATGAAATCGTCGTGCTGGGTCGAAACCACGATGGTATGTACGCGCAGCGGACGGTGCGTCTGTTCGTCGTATTCGATCGTTACCTGCGACTTGGCGTCGGGACGCAGGTAGGTCATCACCTGCCCTTCGCGGCGGATGACGGCCAGTTCCTTGAGAATGACGTGCGAGAGGATGAGCGTCGCAGGCATGTATTCGCGCGTTTCGTTGCACGCATAGCCGAACATGATGCCCTGATCGCCCGCGCCTTGTTCTTCTTCGGCCTCGCGCACGACACCCTGGTTAATGTCCGGAGACTGTTCGTGGATCGCGGAGAGTACGCCGCAGGAATTACCGTCGAACTGATATTCGCTTTTGGTATAACCGATACGGTTGATTACGCGGCGTGTTACGTGCTGGATATCGACGTAGGCGCTCGAACGCACTTCGCCCGCGACGACAACCAGACCGGTGGTACAGAGCGTTTCGCAGGCTACTTTGGAGTTGGGGTCGTGACGAAGGAATTCGTCGAGAATGGCATCGGAAATCTGATCCGAAACTTTGTCGGGGTGTCCTTCGGACACGGACTCCGACGTAAATAAAAATCCCATTTTACATTTTTTTTGGAAGTTAAACGTATAAAATGGGGAAAAATTGGCTGCTGGAATAAAAAAGCTGTTTTAGCTATTTTTTATTGTGGTTTGCAATCAGTCAAATCTTTCCACATTCCCCGCCGATCGGCGAGGACTGCAAAGGTAAATATAAAAAACGGGGAATAAAAACTTATTCCCCATATTATTTGCGAAAAATAGGTGCCGTCTTATAGGGCCTTGGTATCTATCGGGTTACGTTCAAGGTCGGCAGATTCAGGATTTGGGCCCGGGTGAATTATTCTGTGTGCCGACGGCGGAGTTTTCGCTTCGCGACACGTCTAAAAGCTGGAAACACAATAATCGTCTTTTCTGGGCGTTCTGTAACTAAATAGAAACGCTCAAACAGAAACAGCCCATGAGATAAAATTGCCTCCGTAATAAAACCAGTTAAATTATTTCGATATTGGATTATGAAAAAGGCATTGTTGTTATTAGGTATGATTGCCGCAGGCGCCGCATCCGGCGGTGTCGTCGCCTGGAGTATTTTATCGCCGGCCGAAAAGAACGGCACGCATGTTGTTACGCCGCAGAGCGGGGCAGTGTCTGACGACCCCTTTTCTCAGGCGGGAACCCATTTCACTTCGTATCAGGCCGAGCAGTATCCGGATCTTACGTATGCTGCCGAGAATGCTGTCAAGGCCGTCGTGAATATCGAGGTGGTTCAGGAGATCGAAGTTCCCGAGCGGCAGTACGATCCGTTTTTCGAATTTTTCGGTATTCCCCAGCAGGGCCGGCGCGGCCCTTCGACACAGGAGCGTCGGGGCGGAGGATCCGGCGTGATTATTTCCGCAGACGGTTACATCGTGACCAACAACCATGTGGTGGACGAGGCTACGCGCCTTCGCGTGAAGCTGAGCGACGGCCGCACGTTCGACGCCAAGGTGATCGGTACCGACCCCACGACGGATGTGGCGCTGGTGAAGATCGAGGCCGAGGACCTGCCTACGTTGCCTTTCGGCAGTTCGGATTCGCTCCGGTTGGGCGAATGGGTGCTGGCCATCGGATCGCCCTATAACCTGCAATCGACCATTACGGCCGGTATCGTGAGTGCCAAAGCGCGTCAGTTGGATGTCATTCCGAGCGAATTCCGCATCGAGTCGTTTATCCAGACGGATGCGGCCGTCAATCCCGGTAATTCGGGCGGTGCGTTGGTCAATACACGCGGCGAACTGGTCGGTATCAATACCGTAATCAAGACGATGACGGGCAGCTATGTCGGTTATTCGTTCGCGGTCCCCGAAACGATCGTCCGCAAGGTGGTCGTGGATCTCAAGGAGTACGGCGTCGTGCAGCGGGCTCTGTTGGGTCTGGCATTCCGCCCCATAGATCAGAATTTCATCGATCAGATGGGCGAGGAAACGGGTATCGAGGAGTTGGGTGGCGTTTATGTCGCCAGTGTGTCCGAAGGGGGCGCTGCCTCGCAGGCCGGTATCCGCAAGGGAGATGTGATTCTTTCGGTCGATGGCGTGGAGTTGAACGAGGCTGCGACGCTGCAGGAGCAGATCGGCAAGCATCGTCCCACCGACAAGGTAAAATTAATGATAAAAAGGTCGGGTTCGATGAAACAAATCGAGGTGACCTTGCGTAATAAAGCAGGTAAGACGGAACTCCTCACGCGGGACGACGTCGATGTGATGGAAGTTTTGGGCGGAAAGTTCGCCACGGCCGATGAGCGTCTGTGTCGCCGACTGGAGATCAGAGGCGGTGTGGAAGTGCTGGCAATCAAGGCGAACGGTATTCTGTCGAAGGCACGGGTAAGACCGGGATTCGTGATTACCCACATCAACGACAAGTCCGTGCGTTCGCTCTCCGATATGCAGCGGATGACCGATAAGGTTCGCAGCATCGACGGAGTATATCCCGACGGACGTTCGGCGAGCTATGTGCTTGTCGAATAGGGAAGCGCCAGGAAAGCCGGGTATGTTTTACCGTTTTTTATTGCCGTAGTTTAAGAACATTCTTATAAAATTAAATATGCGTCAGTTAAAAATTACGAAGTCCATCACCAACCGTGAGAGCGCGTCTTTGGACAAGTACTTGCAGGAAATCGGCAAGGAGGAGCTCATTACGGTTGAGGAGGAGGTGGAACTTGCCCAGCGAATCAAGAAGGGTGACCAGGAGGCATTGGAGAAGCTCACCAAAGCCAATCTGCGTTTCGTCGTGTCGGTGGCCAAGCAGTATCAGAATCAAGGCCTCAGTCTGCCCGACTTGATTAACGAGGGAAACCTCGGTCTTATCAAGGCTGCGGAGAAGTTCGACGAAACCCGGGGTTTCAAGTTCATTTCGTATGCCGTGTGGTGGATTCGTCAGTCGATCCTGCAAGCTCTGGCCGAGCAGTCGCGTATCGTGCGCCTGCCGCTCAATCAGGTAGGCTCGCTCAATAAGATCAACAAGGCGTTCGCCCGTTTCGAGCAGGAGCACGAGCGCACCCCTTCGCCCGAGGAGTTGGCGAACGAGTTGGAGCTTCCCAAGGAGAAGGTGACCGATACGCTGCGTGTCGCCGGCCGCCACGTCTCGGTCGATGCTCCGTTCGCCGACGGCGAGGACAACTCGCTGCTCGACGTGCTGGTGAACCCCGATTCGCCCAATGCCGACAGGGGGCTGATCAACGAGTCGCTTTCGACCGAGGTCGACCGTGCGCTCGAGACCCTTACGGAACGTGAGCGCGACATCATCAAGTATTTCTTCGGTATCGGGACGTCGGAGATGACCCTCGAGGAGATCGGCGAGAAATTCGACCTGACGCGCGAACGCGTGCGCCAGATCAAGGAGAAGGCGATCCGCCGCCTGCGCCACTCGTCGCGGTCGAAACTGCTGAAATCCTATCTTGGGTAAACGGTGTTGTGATCGTAAAATCCCGGACTAAATCAGTTAGTCCGGGATTTTTTTGTGCCTTTCGCTTCCCTTTACAGCAACAACCCGAGCGTGAGCAGCAGGCCGAACAACAGGATATTGCGTGACGTGGCGCCCAGGACGGCGTTCAGTTCGCGGCCGCGGCCGATCCGTACCATGCGGCGCCATGCAGCGACATGCGGCGGCAGGTAGAGCAGCGGCAGGAGTGCCGCCCATGTCCGCCCGTCGCCCCAAAGCCCGAGGCAGAGCGCTGCGGCAGCGAATCCCGACAGCAGGTAGAGCCGTTGTCCTGCCCGTTCGCCCAGGCGGACGACGAGCGTCCGTTTGCCGCTGCGGGCATCCTGCTCGCGGTCACGGTAGTTGTTGACCATCAGCAGTGTGTCGATCACCAGGCCGCAGGCTGCCGCGATGACCGCCACCTGCCATGTCCAGCCGCCGCAGAGGACGTAGTACGTGCAGCCGACGGGGACGAATCCGAAGAAAAGCAATACGAGCATGTCGCCCCAGCCGTGGTAGGCCAGCGGGTAAGGCCCGGCCGTGTAGAGGAATGCGAAGAGGACGCAGGCGGCGCCGACGGCGATGAGCCACCAGCCCCCGTAGGCGATGAGCCCGCAGCCCGCGGCGCAGGCGGCGAGTGTGGTTGCGGCGATGCCCAGCCGCATGGACTTCGGGGTGATCCACCCCTGGGCGCAGGCGCGTTCAGGCCCGAGGCGGTCTTCTCCGTCGGAGCCTTTCAGGTAATCCCACAGGTCGTTTATCAGGTTGGCGTCGATCTGCATCAGCAAGGCGAATGCGAAGCAGAGTACCGCGGGCAAGAGGACGAACCCGCCGTCCGCCGCCGCAAGGCCGCAGCCCAGCATCACCGGGACGGCGGCTCCGGTCAGTGTCTTGGGACGTGCCGCAAGCAGCCATGCCCGCAGGGAATCGGTGCGTATCTCTTTTGTAGCCATCGTTTCGGTTTGCGGGGCTATCCCGGATTTACCATACGATGGGTTCCTGCCCCACGCTGCGGAGGTATTCGTTGGCGCGCGAGAAATGGCGGCAGCCGAAGAACCCGCGGTAGACCGACAGCGGCGAGGGATGCACGGCCTTGAGTATGCAGTTGCGCTGCGGGTCGGCGATGGCGCCTTTTTTCTGTGCATAGCTGCCCCAGAGCATGTAGACGATACCCTGCTTGCGCTGGGCGATGGCGCGTACCACGGCGTCGGTGAAGGTTTCCCACCCATGCCCGGCGTGCGAGGCTGCCTCGTGGGCGCGGACGGTCAGCACGGCGTTCAGGAGCAGTACCCCCTGCTCGGCCCAGCGGTCGAGGTTGCCCGTCGGGGGGATGGGTGTCCCGGTGTCGTCGGAAACCTCCTTGAAGATGTTTTGCAACGAGGGCGGGAACGGCACGCCGTCGCCTACCGAGAAGCAGAGCCCGTTGGCCTGTCCGGGGCCGTGGTAGGGATCCTGGCCGATGATGACGACTTTCAGTTTGTCGAAGGGGCATTTGTCGAAGGCCCGGAAGATATTGCTGCCGCGCGGGTAGATGCGGTGCGTGGCATATTCCTGCCGTACGAATTGCGTAAGGGCGGCGAAATAAGGTTTCTCGAATTCGGGAGAGAGCAGCTCTTTCCAGTCGGGGGCGATCTTTACATCCATGTTGCAAGGTGGTTAAAGTGGTGTAAATGTAGTAAAAAGTTGGCAGATTCCTGTTATCTTTGCACGAGGATATGAAGAAAGCATTTTTGTTTCTGGCGTTGTGCCTGCTCGGTGCAGGCCGCGCAGCGGCTGCGGAACCCGTCGACAGTGTCCGCAATGTGATTTATATGATCGGCGACGGCATGGGCCTGGCGCATGTTTCGATGCTCGCCGTCGAAGGCGGCTATGCCCCGACGGCTTTCGACCGGGCACAGGGTATTGCCCTGATCTCGACCTATTCGGCCAACAATCGGGTGACGGATTCCGCGGCTGCGGGGACGGCGCTGGCATGCGGGAGCAAGACGAATAACGGTACGTTGGGGCTGGATCCCCGGGGCGGGCGTCTGCAGTCGCTCATCGAGTGGGCGGTGGCCGAAGGGATGCCTGCGGGGATTGCCGTGAAATGTCATCTCCAGCATGCCACCCCTGCTGCGTTTTACGCGCATGTCCCGGATCGTGGCGACGAAAAGGCCATTACGCGCGACCTGCTGGCGAGCAATATCGACGTGCTCATAGGTGCCGGCAGGCGGCTCGAAAAGGAGTCCCCCGAGGGCGGTTCGTATCGTGATGCGTTCGGCCGCCGCGGCTATGCGGTCGTCGGTTCGCTCGAAGAGGCGGAGCCGGTTCGTGCGGGACGGTTGCTGTGTGCCGTGACCGATGAAAATATCCCGAAGACGATCCTGCGCGAAGATTACCTGCGCTGCGCCACGCAGAAGGCACTGGAAATACTCGCCCATAATGCCGATTCCGTCGGCCGCGGCTTTGTGCTGATGGTCGAGGGCTCGCTAATCGACGGTGCGTCGCACGGTAACGATGCGGAGAAGATACTGGCCGAAATGCGCGATTTCGAGCGTGCCGTGGCTGCGGCGATGGACTTTGCCGACCGCACGCCGGGGACGCTGGTCGTAGTGACGGCCGACCATGAAACCGGGGGGCTCGCCATCCCGAGCTGCGACGGTGATTTTACCCGTTCCGAGAGCGGTATCCGATATGTTTTCGGATCCAAAAGCCACACGGCGACCTACGTCCCCGTTTGCCTTTATGGTACGGGTGCGGGGCATATTGCTGGAATAATGGACAACACGCAACTCGCCCGGCGGGTCATGGCGCTCCTCGGGAAGGAGTAGCCGTTTTTGTGCAGCGCGCCCGGTGCGGCCCCACCGGAAGGTCATGCCATTGTCCGGTGAACGGGGGCCGGGAATTACGCCCTGCCTGCACGGGTGATGCTGTTTCGGAGAATTGCTGCGCCGCCCGGCGGCAAACGGCTCCGGTTCCGCCCCGTATTAAATACAAACGGCGTCCACTGAACTCGGGGTGGACGCCGTTTGCTGCTTATGGTTGGTGCGATGCTTCGGAAAGCCTACTTTTTTTGGGTGCCATAGCCGACTACTACAATCTCTTCCATGTCCCCTTCCCGCTGTGCGGTGTCCTTGTCGCGGAGGATGCCTTCGGACGTATGGACAGCGAAGTCTACCGGCATGCAGAATTTTACGCGTACGGCCTCTCCGCGCTGTTTGCCGGGCGTCCATTTCGGGGATTTGCCGATGACGCGCAGTACCTCGTCCGCAAGGGATTTATCGGGCGATTTGAATATTTCGGCGTTGCCCACCGAGCCGTCCTTCTCGATGACGAAGGTCAGCACCACCTTGCCCGAAATACCGTTCTCCTGAGCGATGGCCGGATAACGGACCTTGCTCTGAACCCAGTTGCGGAAATCGTTGAGCGAACCGCCCTGGAACGAAGGCATCGTCTCGGCGATCAGGAACGGCTGATCGTCCTCGATGGTCTCCTCGACCACGTCGACCTGCTGGATCACCTCGGTGTTCTCGTCGAATTCGGCGAAGTCCACCTCGGTCGTGATCTTCGTGTCGTTGGTCACCACCTGCAACAGGTCGGCGATCACCTTCACCTCGACCTTCTTGGGAGGCTCGGGCGGCTTCTGATCCTGACGGGTAATCTCGGTAATTTCTTCTTCAACCGGGCCGTAGTTCAAGTCCGGCTTTTCGATCCGGTACTCCTTCGGCGTGTAGGCAAAAGCCGCAATAACCAGGATAAGGGCTACGACAAGTCCGATTTCAAGCAAAAGACCCCGCTTGTTCTGAAGGTCTGCTTTGGGTGATTTCTTGATTTCCATCTATTTTAAATTTAATTGTTCGGCAATGATAAATCGCACATAGGCATGCTATGCACCACAAATATATGGATAAAAATTCAAAAATGCGCCATCCGGCACGAAAATCTTTAATTTTTGCCTACTTTTGCAGGGTAAAAGATCACATCGGAGATTGATAAATGGCCGTTTCGGAACCACTATACGGGAAAAACCCTGCGGAACTCGCCGCCCTCTGCGCCGAGACGGGCCTGCCGCGTTTTGCGGCAGGGCAGCTCGCCCGCTGGCTCTATGTGAAGCACATCGAAGACCCGATGCTGATGACCGATATCCCGGCTGCCCGGCGCGCCTTGCTGGCCGAGCGGTTCCGGCAGGTGCTGACCCCGCCCGAACGGGTCACCGAATCAGCCGACGGCACGAAGAAATACCTCTTCCGCACACAGCAGGGAGCCTACATCGAATCGGCCTATATTCCCGACGGCGACAGGGCCACGCTCTGCGTCTCGTCGCAGGCCGGGTGCCGCATGGGGTGTAAATTCTGCGCCACGGGGCGGCAGGGGCTTCAGCAGTCGCTCACGGCGGCCGAAATCCTCAACCAGATCGTTTCCCTGCCCGAACGCGACACGCTGACGAACGTAGTTTTCATGGGCATGGGCGAACCGCTCGACAATACGGACAACGTGCTCAGGGCGCTCGACATCCTCACGGCGGAGTGGGGCTTCGGCTGGTCGCCCACGCGCATCACGCTCTCCACGGCGGGCGTCGTCCCCGAGTTGCGGCGGTTGCTCGACAGCACGAAGGTGCACCTGGCCGTGAGCCTGCACAACCCCTTCCACGAGGAGCGGGCAGCCATCATGCCCGTCGAACGGGCATGGCCGGTCGCCGAGGTCGCGGCAATCCTGCGCAGATACGACTTCACGCACCAGCGCCGCGTATCGTTCGAATACATCGTCATGAGCGGACTGAACGACTCGCCGCGGCATATCCGCGAACTATGCCGCCTGCTGGACGGCATCAAGTGCCGCATCAACCTGATCCGGTTCCATAAAATCCCCGGGTCACCCTATTTCTCGCCGGACGACGCGGCCATGGTACGTTTGCGCGACACGCTGACGGCCAAGGGCATACAAACCACGATCCGGGCTTCGCGAGGCGAGGACATCCAGGCGGCCTGCGGCCTGCTGAGCACTTCGGCGCTCGAAGGCAGGCAATAGAGCACGGTTCTTGCACGTTATACGGAAAACGAATCCGCATGAAAAAACTGATCTTCATACTGATGCTGGCACTCGCAGCGGGCGCCGCACAGGCACAGGTAAAATTCGAAACAAAATCGACCGACGCCGTCCGGGAGATGGCGGTCAAAACCGGGAAACTGGTATTCATCGACCTCTACGCCACGTGGTGTCCGCCCTGCCGTATGATGGAACGGGAGGTTTTCTCACGCAAGGACGTGGGGGATTTCATGGAACGGCATTTCGTGGCCGCCAAATACGACGTGGACAAAACCACGGGCAAGGAACTGCTGAAACGCTACGGCAGCGGGGCAATTCCGCTTTATCTGGTCTTCGACACGCAGGGCGAACTGCTGGGACGCATACAGGGGGCGGCCAAGCCCGACGAGTTCATAAACAACCTGCAAACGATCCTCGACAGGCAGAAGCCCAAACAGGGA
>OHPL01000389.1_pt1 | contig 28899 bp, 20 predicted proteins | sample 1577711 | NCBI WGS metagenome assembly OHPL01 (sample SAMEA3879538, study PRJEB24766) | human gut metagenome | biome: human-associated habitat; feature: feces | place: USA | collected 1985/1987
CGGTGGGCGATGATCAGCGTGGTTCGACCCTGCGCCAGGTTGTCAAAGGCACGCTGAATCTTCGCCTCGGTGACGGAATCCAGCGCCGAGGTAGCCTCGTCCAGAATCAGGATGGGCGGGTTCTTCAGGAAAATCCGGGCAATGGCAATCCGCTGCTTCTGGCCGCCGGACAGAAGCGTGCCCCGCTCACCCACATAGGTCTCGAAGCCCTGGGGCATGGCCAGGATATCGTCGTAGATCTCCGCCCGCTTGGCCGCCTCGATGATCTCATCCTCGGTGGCGTCGGGCCGGCCATAGCGGATATTGTCCAGGATGGTACCGGCGAAGAGGAACACGTCCTGCTGGACGATGCCGATGTTCTCATGGAGGCTCCGCTGGGTCACGTCCCGGACATCCAGTCCGTCAATGGAAATGCTGCCGTCGGTTACATCGTAAAACCGGGGGATCAGCTGGCACAAGGTGGTCTTTCCGCCGCCGGAGGGGCCCACTATGGCGATGGTCTCTCCGGGGTTTACTTTCAGACTCACGTCGTGAAGCACCGCCAGATCCCCGTCGTAGGAGAAAGAGACGCCGCGCACGTCGATTTCGCCCTTTACGTTTTCCAGCTTCTTGGCATCCTTTTTGTCCTGGACGGTCGGCTCCGTGCGCATGACCTCCACGAAGCGGCTCAGCCCCGCGAAGCCGTTGGCGAACAGCTCGGAGAAATTGCACAGCTTGCGCATGGGGTTTACAAAGGAGGCAATATACAGATTGAAGGTAATGAGATCCCGGTAGTCCATTTCCCCGCGCATAACGTAATAGCCGCCGAAGCCGATGACCAGCACGTTGAGCATACACAGGAAGAATTCCACGCTGCTCTGGAACATGCCCATGGCCTTGTGGAAGCCCCGCTTGGAGTTCTTGTAAATCTCGTTGGCGGCCTGGAACCGGCGGCTCTCCGCCTCTTCATTGGCAAAGGCCTTGGCGGTGCGGAAGCCGGACAGGCTGCTTTCGATTTCCTGGTTGATGTGTCCGGTTTTCTCCTTGGCAACGGCCGAGGCCTGGGCCATCCGCTGCCGCATGGTCATGGCAACCGTCAGAAATACCGGAATGGTCAGAGCCACCACCAGCGCCAGCTGCCAGCGGATGGAGGCCATCACCGCCAGAGCGCCCAGAATGGTCAGCGCGCTGGTGAGCAGATCCTCCGGGCCGTGGTGGGCCAGCTCCGTCAGCTCAAACAGATCGGTGGTAAGCCGGGACATGAGCTTGCCGGTGCGGTTCTGGTCGTAATAGTCGCAGCTGAGCTGCTGCATATGGGTGAACAGATCCTGGCGGATATCCGCCTCCACCCGGATGCCGAAGGTGTGGCCGTAATAGGTCACGATGTAGTTGAGGAAGGTGCGCAGCACATAGCTGGCCGCCACCAGCACCATAATCCGGAAGAACACGCCGTAGGCCTCGTTGGGCAGGTAGTCGTACAAAGCCTGCCGGGTAACCAGCGGGAAGGCCATGTCGATGACTGCCATGCCCACGGCGCAGCTCAGGTCAATGGCAAAGAGCCGTCTGTGGTTGCCAAAATAGTGAAAGAAGATCGCCAGCGGCGATTTGCGCTGATAGTCCTGTGTGGTCATTTTCTGTCTCCTCCGTAGGAATCTTTTCTGTATTCATATTATACCGTTTTTCCATAAAAAAGCAACCGGGGCTTTCCCTAATCCCGGTTGTGTGCTATACTGTTTTCAAACAATTTGGGAGGTCATCCATGGAAATTCTCTTTTCCGACCGGGACATTGTCCTGTGCGTTAAGCCGGTGGGGCTGGATTCCGAAATTCAGATGCCCGCCGCCCTGAAGGAAACCCTGGGCGGTGAAATCTACCCGGTGCACCGTCTGGACAAAAACGTAGGCGGGGTAATGGTTTTCGCCCGCACCCAGGCCGCTGCCGCCAGCCTGTCGAAGGCCATTCAGGAAGGCAAGCTCATCAAGGAATATGTGGCTCTGGTTCACGGAAACCCCCCGGAAAGCGGCGACTGGGAAGACCTTCTCTGGAAGGACAGCCGGAAAAACAAGGTGTTTGTGGTCAAGCGGATGCGGGGCGGGGTGAAAAAGGCCCGGCTGGAATTCACCCGGCTGACCTCCGGTGAGGAAAGTCTGGTGCGCGTCCGGCTTCACACCGGCCGGAGTCACCAGATTCGGGTGCAGTTTGCCAGCCGGGGCTATCCTCTGGTGGGCGACCACAAATACGGGGCGAGAGACAATGTCCCCGCCCCGATGCTGTATTCCTGTAAGTTAACCTTCCCCCACAAGGGGAAACTCCTGGAATTTGAAAAGCTTCCCGATTGGGCAAGGAAGCTCTGATTAAATCGGCAAGAGCTGGCGGCAGAAGATTTTGACTCAGGCGAAAGTTCTGAAAGCGGAGAAATACTTTGTGTACCCGCAAGGGGTATGCCACATCCGTAAGCCAGCTTCCGCTGGCAACGGCTGTGCTATATTTCCCGCTTTCAGAACTGCACGAATGGGGCAAAAGATTCGCCGTCCAGCCGCCGACGATTTATTCAGAGTTTCCTTAAATCTTGCTGAGCCACTTGCCGGTCAGAGCTCTGGGCAGGAAGAAGCTGATCCGGCACACCCAGTCCAGGATCATGGCAATCCACACGCCGACGGCGCCCCAGCCCAGGTGCACGCAGAGAATCCAGGACACGCCCACCCGGAACACCAGCATGGAGCCCATGCCTACCCACATGGTAAACTGGACATCGTTGGCCGCCCGGAAGGCATTTGGCAGCACAAAGGAAAAAGCCCACATAAAAATCACCGCCGTGGAGTGAATCAGCACCAGCGTCCGGGTCAGCTCCACGGTCTGAGGCGTCAGGGAGCGGTACAGGCCGATGAGGGGATTGAGGAAGAGGATAATCATCAGATTCACCGCGCCCAGCGCCACGATGCTCCACTTCATCACCTTCTTGAGATAGAAGGTGGCCTGCTCCTTGTCCCCGGCGCCTACGCTCTGACCCACCACCGTCACCATGGCAAGCCCCATAGCCTGGCCCACGACGGTGCCGACGCTGTCCAGGTTGTTTGCCACGGCGTTGGCAGAGGTCTGGGTGGTGCCGAAGAGGGCGATCATGCTCACCACCAGCAGTCGGCCGAACTGGAAGAAGCTGTTCTCGCAGGCGGAGGGAATGCCGATGCGCAGAATCTTGCCCATGACCTGCCGGTCGATGGGGTACAAAGAAGAAGCGTCCAGCGTCAGCTCCTGACCCTTCCGGCTGGCCATGGTCAGAATCATGACTGCCGCCACTGCCCGGGAAACCAGGGTAGGCACCGCCACACCGGCCACCCCCATTTTCAGCACGAACACACACAGGGCATTTCCCGCCACGTTGATACCGTTCATCCACAAGCTCACCTGCATGGAAACCTTACTGTTGCCCACGCTGCGGAAAATGGCCGCGCCGGCGTTATACAGGGCAATGAAGGGGAAGGACAGAGCGGTGATGCGCAGATAGATCAGGCCCGCGGCCATCACATCGTCCGCAATGGAGCCGAAGAACAGCTTCAGTAGCCCACGGGCAAATATCAGGCACAGGGCCATCATCAGGCAGCCCATGGCAAAGGTCAGGCTCACCAGCTGACCCGCGCTGCGTCGGGCATCCGCCGTCCGCCGGGCACCCAGCAGCTGGCTCGTCACCACCGCGCCGCCGGTGGCCAGGGCCGCGAAAAGCACCAGAATCACCGCGTTGATCATGTCAACCAGGGACACGCCGGAGATGGCCGCTTCACTGACGGCGGAAACCATCACGCCGTCGCACATGCCCACTAAGATTGTCAGTCCCTGCTCAATGACCAGGGGGATCATCAATTTAATCAGCTGTCTGTCGGAAAATAATCTGTCTTGCATTTCCTTTTCTCCCATGCCGTTATTTCGCATAAGAGTATAGCACCGAAATATTCTGAATTCAATATGTGGATTCCACAAATTCTATGGCTTTTTCCCGAAAACTATCTGGTAATGATACATTATGATTGATTTTTTCCGGTCTGTGTGCTATGATGCTGTCACCTGATTCTATTACCTTGGAGCGTCTGAATATGAAAGTCTATGTGGAACCCATCGGAGGCCTGTGCAACCGGATGCGGGTCATCGCCTCCGCCTACCAGCTGATTCGTCCCCAGGACGGGAAGCTGATCGTCAAATGGACGGCAAACGAGGAGCTGAACTGCCCGGCCAAGGCTCTGTTCTCCCTGCCCCGGGGCATCCGGGTGGTGGACGTGACGGGAGAAGACAGCCTGGCGGCAAAGCTTGCCTACTACCGACTGCGCCTGGGATACCGGCATCGGGTGAGCAACGACCAGGTGATGAAGCTCAAGCAGGCAGGGAACCTGATTCCCCAGGATAAAACCTACTATGAAACCTGCGAGACCTTCCACCGGGATTCCCGGGATGTGGACTGCTCCATTTTCACCCCCGCGCCGGAGCTGGAAGCACAGGCCCGGGAAAAAATTGAAAAAATCACCCAGGGTGGAACCCACCGGGTCATCGGCCTGCACATCCGCCGCACCGACCACAGCGTAAGCATCCGGCAAAGCCCCACGGAGCTGTTCTGCCGGGTGCTGGAGGCCCGTCTGAAGGAAGACTCCGACACCCGGTTCTACCTTGCCACGGACGATGCCGCCGTACGGCAGTTCTTTGCGGACAAGTACAATCAGGACGGCGAAATTGTCTTCTTCAATGACAGTGAGACTCTGGGCAGGGACACCGCCGAGGGCATTCGGGCCGCCTTTGTGGAGCTTCTGACCCTGTCCATGACACGAAGGATTTATGGCAGCTGCGGCAGCTCCTACACGGACATGGCCGCCGCCATGGGCCATATTCCACTGGATTACGTCACGTTGGATGCTATGGAAGGGATTCTAAACTAGTAATTTTCTTGGCACCTTCTTGTAACGCATGTCATTGCGAACCAGTGCTCACACTGGTGTGGCAATCCCCTCCAAGTTTCCGAGAACCGATTCAAAACTTGCAGGGGACGATGGAGATTTTCTGAGCAACGTGCCGTTTTTGCCCTCATCCGTCTCGCGCTTGCGGGAGACGCGCGAGCCACCTTCCCCGGAGGGGAAGGCTTTGGAATACGGCTTTTCACACTGGTGACCATTGAATTTGAATTTTGAATTAGGTAAAATTCCCCTCTTAACATAGTAACCCCCCGCCGAGGCTTGCGCCTCGGCGGGGGTTTTGGATTCTTTGGTTTACCGGATTTCCAGCTGGCCGTCCACACAGTCCACCGTAACGGTGGAGCCGGTGGTGACGGCACCTTCCAGCAGCTTCTTGCTCAGCATGGTCTCCACGGTATGCTGGACATACCGACGCAGAGGACGGGCACCGAATTCGGGGTCATAGGCCTCGTCAACGATGAAGGTCTTCGCCGCGTCCGTCAGGACGCAGGTAATCTGCTGATCTGCCAGACGGTTATTGAGCTTGGCAATCTGCAAGTCGATGATCCTGGTGATATTCTCCTTGGTCAGAGGCTTGTAGAAGACGATCTCATCCAGCCGGTTCAGGAACTCGGGACGGAAGGAACGGTGCAGCAATGCCATCACCCGCTCCTTGGCATCCTCGGAAATTTCGCCGTCGGCCTTGATGCCGCCCAGCAGCTCCTGAGAGCCCAGGTTGGAGGTCAGGATCAGCACCGTGTTCTTGAAGTCCACGGTACGGCCCTGAGAGTCGGTGATCCGGCCGTCGTCCAGCACCTGCAGCAGAATGTTGAACACATCCGGATGGGCCTTTTCCACCTCATCGAACAGGACTACGGAATAGGGCTTCCTGCGAACCGCTTCGGTCAGCTGGCCGCCCTCCTCATAGCCCACATATCCGGGAGGCGCGCCGATGAGCCGGGAGACGGAGAATTTCTCCATATACTCGGACATATCGATTCGCACCAGATTGTTCTCGTCGTCAAAGAGGGCTTCCGCCAAAGCCTTGGCAAGCTCGGTCTTACCGACACCCGTGGGGCCCAGGAACAGGAAAGAGCCAATGGGCCGGTTGGGATCCTGAATACCTGCCCGGCTTCTCTGGATGGCCTCGGTGACGGCCTGAACGGCCTCATCCTGGCCGACCACCCGCTTATGGAGGGTCTCGTCCAGATGGAGCAACTTCTCCCGCTCGCCCTGAACCAGGCGGCTGACGGGAATGCCCGTCCAACGCTCCACGATCTTGGCGATTTCCTCGTCGGTGACCTTCTCATGCACCAGGGCGCTGTCGCCCTCCTGCTGGTTCCGCCGCTCCTGCTCCTCCAACTGCTTTTGCAGCTGAGGCAGACGGCCGTATTTCAGCTCGGCAGCCTTGCCCAGGTCATAGCTCTGCTCGGCAGCCTCGATCTGACGGTGCAAGTCCTCAATGTCCTTGCGGATCTTCTGAACCTTCTCCAGGGAGTTCTTTTCGTTCTCCCACTGGGCCTTCTTGGCGTTGAAGCTCTCCTGTTCCTCGGCCAGCTCCTTGCGAATCTGAGCCAGACGGCTCTTGGACAGCTCGTCCTCTTCCTTCTTCAGGGACTCCTCCTCAATTTGCAGCTGGATGATATGGCGGTTCACGCTGTCCAGCTCCGTGGGCATGGAGTCCTGCTCGGTGCGCAGCTGGGCGCAGGCCTCATCGATCAGGTCGATGGCCTTGTCCGGCAGGAACCGGTCGGTGATATACCGATGAGAAAGGGTTGCGGCGGCAATGATGGCAGGATCCGTGATTTTCACGCCGTGGAAGTTCTCGTACCGTTCCTTCAGGCCACGCAGAATGGCGATGGTGTCCTCCACCGTAGGCTCGTTGACCATGACCGGCTGGAACCGACGTTCCAGAGCCGGATCCTTCTCAATATATTGCCGGTACTCGTCCAGGGTGGTAGCGCCGATGCAGTGCAGCTCACCACGGGCCAGCATAGGCTTTAAGAGGTTGCCCGCGTCCATGCTGCCCTCGGTTTTGCCGGCACCCACAATGGTGTGCAGCTCATCGATGAACAGCAGAATCCGCCCCTCGGACTGCTTGACCTCGTTCAGAACGGCCTTTAACCGTTCCTCAAATTCGCCACGGTACTTGGCGCCGGCCACCAGCGCGCCCATATCCAGGGAGAAGATGGTCTTATCCTGCAAAGAGGTAGGAACCTCCTTCTTGACGATCCGCTGAGCCAGGCCCTCTACAATGGCGGTTTTACCGACACCGGGCTCACCGATGAGCACAGGGTTGTTCTTGGTCTTCCGGGACAGAATCCGGATGACATTCCGGATTTCCTCGTCACGGCCGATAACCGGATCCATCTTCTGCTCTCTGGCCTTCTTCACCAGATCCGTGCCGTACTTCTCCAGAGCCTCATAGGTGCCCTCCGGGCTGTCGGTGGTAACCCGCTGGTTTCCCCGGACGGCCTGCAAGGCCTGAAGCACAGCCTCCTTGGTGACCCGATAGGTGTCAAAGAGCCGCTTCACGCCGCCCTGGGCGGTTTCCATCAGACCCAGAAGCAGATGCTCCACGGAGACGTACTCGTCCTTCATGGACTTTGCCTGCTCCTCAGCCGCGTTCAGAGCGGAGATCACACTGGAATCTGCCTGAACCTGGTCAAGGCTCACGCTGCCGCTGACACCGGGCAGCTTTTGAAGCTCTGCCCGGGCTGCCGCCCGGAAGCTCTCCAGAGTAACGTCCATCTTTTTCAGAAGCTGGGGAACCAGCCCATCCTCCTGCTCCAGCAGAGCCACCAGCAGATGGATCTGCTCCAGCTGGGGGTTGTGATTCTGAGACATCAGCTGTTGGGCGGACTGGATGGCCTCTTTGGATTTATTCGTATAGATATCAAGATTCATAAGTCATCCTTCTTTCTTGGCGGATTAGCACTCTATTGTTGCGAGTGCTAAATTCTTTTGTCCTTACTATATCCCATTCCTCAAAAATGTCAAGGGGCAGTAGAAAAAAGCAACAAAAAATTCACAACTATACATGTTGTACAAAAACAACTTCCGCTTTTTTACGTGCTTAATACTTCCTTAATATTTAACCCCTTATTTTTTAATACCCCCCGGCTATAATAAAGACAGCAAGAGCAAATCATTCTTTTTCATTTTCTTACCTCTCTTTTTCTCTGAGGGAACCCCGGTACGGTCTGGTCAACCGCGCCGGGGTTCTTTCATTCCTGGGCGTTCCGCTGCCAACAGGGGCAAATATTCCAAAAGCTTGTATTATATCCATTCAGTGTTGCATATTCTTTCAGTTTCAGTTTTGCATACGTCCTTTGAATATTCGTATATTCCAGTCTGTTTTGTATATTTTTGTGCATTGATATTAGAAGAATCGGAATATTTTCCTCAGAATTGTTCACATCAGTCCTTGACGTATCCCCTTCGCCGCGGTATAATTCATTCATCAATTCTCCAAGCGAAACACTTGGAAACGAGAAAAGGAGATAATGATTATGAAAAAGATGCTTTCTCTGGCTCTGGTCCTGGTTCTGATGATGAGCCTGGCCGCCTGCGGCGCCAAGACCGAGACCCCCGCCGCCACCACTGCCCCTGCCGCCGCTGCCGAGACCACGGCTGCCGCCGCGGACACCGAAGCCCCCGCCGCCGAAGTCAAGACCATCGAGGCCGGCAAGCTGATTATGTCCACCAACGCTTCCTTCCCTCCCTATGAGATGATCGCCGATGACGGCTCTATTGAGGGCATCGACGTGGAGGTTGCCGACGCCATCGCCAAGAAGCTGGGTCTGGAGCTGGAAGTGGACGACATGGACTTTGACGCCGCTCTGCTGGCTGTTCAGCAGAACAAGTCCGACATCGTGATGGCCGGTGTCACCGTCACCGATGACCGGAAGCTGGTCATGAACTTCACCGACAGCTACGCCACCGGCGTGCAGGTAGTCATCGTCAAGGAAGGCTCCGACGTGACCCTGGACAACCTGGGCGAAAAGATGATCGGCACCCAGCGGGGCACCACCGGCTACATCTACACCTCCGATGACTACGGCGACGATCATGTCACCGCTTACGACAACGGCGCTTCCGCCGTTCAGGCTCTGCAAAACGGCCAGGTTGACTGCGTGGTCATCGATGCCGCTCCTGCCGAAGCCTATGTGGAGGCCAACCCCGGTCTGACCATCCTGGACACCGAGTACGTCACCGAGAACTACGCCATCGGCGTGAACAAAGACAACACCGCTCTTCTGGATGCCGTCAACGGCGCCCTGGCTGAGCTGACTGCCGACGGCACTCTTGACGCCATCATCGGCAAGTACATCACCGCCGAATAATTTCCCCTTTCCATGCACTTTCTTTGTATCAGGGACGGCTTTTGCCGTCCCTGATACGATGCGTTAATTGTCTGCGTGAAGAAGCCCCGAAGAGGCTCTTTCCCGGAAACAATTACCCAAAACATATATTTAGGAGTGAGCTTGTGGAACAGTACGAAGCCTGGAAGGCCCTGCTTCGGGCCGGTGAGGCCACCGGATGGCAGGAATTCTACGTCAAATTCTATCAGGCTTTCATCGACGGCAGTCGTTGGAAGCAATACTTTAACGGTGTGGGCACCACCCTGATGGTCACCGCCATGGCACTGACCATCGGTATCCTGCTGGGTGTGCTGGTGGCCATGGTTCGTACCGCCCACGACCAGCAGCGCACCGGCAAGCACAATCCGGTGCTGGGCGTTCTCAACGGCATCTGCCAGGTTTACACCACGGTCATCCGGGGCACGCCTATGATGGTGCAGCTGCTCATTATGGGCTTTGTTATCTTCTCTTCCTCCCGGAACTACACCATGGTCGGTGCTCTGACCCTGGGCATCAACTCCGGTGCCTATGTCTCCGAAATCATCCGGGGCGGCCTGATGGCTCTGGATCCCGGTCAGGCGGAGGCAGGCCGGAGCCTGGGTCTGAACTATATCGACACCATGCGCTTTATCGTCATTCCCCAGGCCTTCAAGGCCATTCTCCCGGCTCTGGGCAACGAGTTCATTGTTCTATTGAAGGACACCTCCCTGATCACCGTCATCGGCGGCAAGGAGCTGGTCTACGCCGCTCAGGCCATCTACGGCAGAACCTACGAGCAGATGTTCCCGCTGCTGGGCATTGCTCTGATCTATCTGGTTCTCGTCATGATTTTCAGCTGGCTGCTGAGCATTCTGGAAAGGAGGCTGCGTCAAAGTGATAGACGTTAAAAACCTGAGCAAATCCTTCGGCGATCACCTGGTGCTGGACAATATCTCCGAGCACATTTATTCCGGGGACAAGGTGGTCATCATCGGCCCCTCCGGCTCCGGCAAATCCACCTTCCTTCGCAGCCTGAACCTGCTGGAAGAGCCAAGTGCCGGCTCCATCACCTTCGACGGGGTGGAGATCACCAGCCCCAAGGCGGACATCGACAAGGTGCGCCGGCAGATGGGTATGGTGTTCCAGCACTTCAACCTCTTCCCCAACATGACCATTCTGAAAAACATCACCCTGGCTCCCGTGCGCACAGGCCTCATGACCCAGGCGGAGGCCAACGAGAAAGCCATGCAGCTTCTGAAGCGAGTAGGTCTGGAGGAAAAGGCCGATGCCTATCCCAACCAGCTTTCCGGCGGTCAGAAGCAGCGGATCGCCATTGTCCGGGCTCTGGCCATGAATCCCAAGGTGATGCTGTTCGATGAGCCCACCTCCGCCCTGGATCCGGAAATGGTAGGCGAGGTGCTGGCAGTTATGAAGCAGCTGGCCGCCGACGGCATGACCATGGTGGTTGTCACCCACGAAATCGGCTTTGCCCGTGAGGTCGCCACCCGGGTGATTTTCATGGAAAGCGGCTACATCGTGGAGGAGGGCACCCCGGAGGAGGTCATCGACCACCCCAAGCAGCCCCGAACCATCGATTTTCTCAGCAAGGTTCTGTAAAGTTAAATACAGGGGACTGTCTCAAAATGATTTTGAAAAATCATTTTGAGACAGTCCCCTTTCGCTATTGCTCGCACTCCATGCGAATCAGCTCCACGGCGGCCTTGGAGAATTCCTCCATCTGCCGGATGCGCACCAGCTGACGGCCGTAGATTTTTTCCGCATTGGGATAGTTTCCGCTGCTGCCAAAGAACACAGCCCCCACCCGGCAGCCGGAGCGGCGAAGCCTGGCCACCTCGGCGGCGGCATCCTCCACGCCATTCTTCTCCTCATAGGGCACGGGCAGCCGCCCAGGGCGGCTCAGAGGCATGGAATCGTTGGGATTGGCGTCGGTGAGCAGAATCACGATCTTCCGCTCCGTCCGCACAGGAGCCATTGTGAACCCGGCCATCCGCAGAGCCAGCCCGTCCCGGTTCCACCCGGCGGCAAAATACCGGAAGACGTTTCTGGCATTATCCGCCCCGAAGGGCACCAGCCGCCGGAACACCGTCACCCCTCGAATGGAGCAGAAGCTTTCCACCTGTACCGGCACCCGGCATTGCCGCAGCGCCTCCGCCAGGATGTAGGCCTGGGCGGAAATCACCTCCTGCTGGTGCATCCGGGAGGCGGAGGCATCCAGCAGAAGCAGCACGGACATACCCGGGGTAGGCTGTTCCTCCGGCCGGAGAAACACCCGCTCATCGTTCAGGATCGGCCCCCGCCAGACCCGCCCGGCGTCCAGCTCCCCCCAGGGAGCCAGCTCCGACCGGGGCAGATATTCCGACAGCAGATTCCCGGAAATCTCCCGCTGAATCCGCCGGACGATGCCCTCGTACATGGCGGCGTTGTCCAGGTAATGCTGCTTGTTTTTCTTCTGCTGGCGCAGAGCCTCCTGGAAAACGCGCCGGGCATCCTCCTTGGAAACGGAGGCGGCGACACCGTCGGTAAACCACAGGGCACAGCCCGCATGGGCGCCGGTGCACAGCTTCTGACGGATTTCCTCCAATCGGTTAGGGGAATACCGGCATCGGCCGAAGCACCCTTCCACATAGGCAAGATCGTCTTTGCCGCCCTTTCGCTGGCTGCCCCAGCCCCGCCGCTTCTGCGTGCCGGAGTTCATTTCCGAGAGCACCGCGTTTTCCAGCCGCTGGGGCTGAAGCACATCGGGCTTGCGCTGGGGCAGAAACCGAAGCCACTGGGGAAGCTCCCAGTGCTTGCCCCGCGCCTGCACCCTGGTAAAGCCGAAATCGGATTTCAGAAGCTCCAGAATATACTTTCCCAGTGCCTCCGGCTCCAGATCTGCCCCCTGCCGGATTTTAGAATAGAGCTTTGCCTCCTTGGGAAGGAGCATTCCCGGAGACTGCCCCAGAGCCTCCCGCCAGTAGGCTCGCTGCAAGGATTCGCACAGCAGGGCTTTTCCCATATTTTCAGACCTCGAACGGCGTTCCAGGCTGTCCAGGAAAAAGTCCGCATAGTCCCGGCGCAGGTCTTCCAGGGCAGGACGCAAAGGCAGATTACGCTGGTACACCGCCTGCTCGATGAGCAGCCAGGCGAACCGGTCATAGGTTCCCTGCCAGATGTCCCCCTCCCAGGTATCAAACAAAGCCTGCAAGGCCTCCTTGCCGAAGAATTCCTCCGCAAGACCCGCCACGGTGTTCATATACAGGGTATTGGAAACGAACACCGGCTGAAAGCCGTACTCCCCTGCCCCATTCCACACCTGATTCAGAGCCCGCCGTCCGGCGGCACCGAACTGTTCCGTATTCATAGGTCGAAGACCTGCTCCCGGCGAAGCTTCCCGGGAATCCGGGCGGCGATCACGTCCCGGATGAGCTGCTGCTCGTAGCCGTCAAAGCTCTTGTTGGTGATGCCCATATCCAGTGCCGCCAAGGGAGCCAGTCCCAGCTTCATCAGGTCGATGGCGTCCAGCAGACCCCGCAGGTCCAGTGCCCGGGTGGAGATTTCCGAGGCGGCGCACTTCTTGTTCAGGTCGAAGAACAGCTGGGCAAACAGCCCCCGGTATTTCCGGCTAAGCTCCGGATACTCGGTGCCCAGAAGCCGCTCCAGGTTCTCCTGGGTGATGGTGGGCATAGACAAAATGGCGAACCGGGAAGCCAGAGCCTCGTTTATCTCCCGGGTTCCGGCATAGCCATAGTTCATGGTTCCGATGAACCGGGTCTCCGGCTTTAATTCCAGGCTGCCGTAGCCCGGAATGTCGATGGCCCGGCGGAAGTCCAGCACCTGATGGAGCACCGCCAAGGCCTCATTTTTCGCCATGTTGATCTCATCCAGCACGCCGAAGCCGCCGGCCTGGGCGCAGGCATACACCGGCCCGGGTCGGAACTCCACCTGACCGTTCCGGAAGGTATCCGTGCCCACCAGAGACCCGGCATCGGTGTTCACATGCAGGGAAATGTTCCACATGGGCCGCTGAAACAGAGCCGCCAGATTCTGGGCCAGCACGTTTTTACCCGTGGCCTTGCCCCCTGCCAGCAGCAGGTTCTTCCCGGCCAGTACCGCGGTGAGCACCTGCTCCCAGACCTGAACGCCGTAGTAGGCATACCGGGGAACGGGAACCCGCTCCGGGCTTGCCATGGGATGGGCCTTCCGGTATTCCCGGGTCAGATTCAGAATCTCCGGGTTTACCCCCTCCTGCTCCAAAAACGTCAGAATGCCGGAGCTGATTTCTTCATGTGTCTGCAAGGCAGCTCGCCTCCTTTTTGTGTATCATACAATGTTTTTTCGGGAAATTCAATATGGAAGGTGCTGTTTCAACAAAAAACACCGCCACTGCGGAAAATTCGCAATGGCAGTGTTGATGGAACTGCTCTACGCTTGTTCCCGGAAGGTGATGACTCCGGTCTCCGGATCCATGGCATCCACGATGGCCAGAGATTCCAGCCGGTAGCCCAGATTCCGGATGACCCGGCCGCCGATCTGGAAGCCCTTCTCGATGACAATGCCCAGGCCCTCAATGGTGGACCCGGCCTCCTCGGCAATGGAGATGAGCCCCTGAAGGGCACAGCCGTTGGCCAGGAAGTCGTCGATAATCAGAAGATGATCCTCAGCCCCCAGGAACTTCTTGGACACGATGATCTGATTTTTATTCTTGTGGGTGAAGGATTCCACCTCTGCAATGTACATTTCGCCCTCAATGTTAATGGACTTGGACTTTTTCGCAAAAACCATAGGCACGCCGAATTCCTTGGCCACGAAGCAGGCAATGCCGATGCCGGAGGCCTCGATGGTCAGCACCTTGGTCACGGGCTTGTCCGCAAAACGGCGGTGAAATTCCCGACCGATTTCCTCCATCAGGGCAATGTCCATCTGGTGGTTCAGAAAACTGTCCACCTTCAGCACATTTCCGGCCTTGACGATTCCGTCCCGGGCAATTCTCTCTTCCAAAAAGTTCATAACGAGCACCTCCTGAAGTTTGAAGGTATTATAGCACAGGGGAGCAAAAATGTCAGTGGTTTTTCCAAAAAAAGACAGGCTCCGACCACTTTCGGCATTTTCCACACTCTCCGCTGCGTACCGGGGCAAAAAATGGGCACTGTGTCCGGTAATTGCTTCCGCAGCAGTCGTGTAAAAATTTGAAAACATTGTGTGAATTTCTCAGATTCGGTTGAATTTGTCATAAATTCGTGCTACGCTGGTTTTAGAAACCAGATTAGGAGGTATGTACTATGTCACTTTGGGATAACATCACGCAGAAAGCCGCTGCCGTCACCGACAAGGCGGTTCACCAGGCAAAAAACTTCACCGAGCAGGTCAAGCTCCGCAACCAGATTTCCGAGGCGCAGAGCACCATCACCGACTGCTACACCCAGATCGGCAAGCAGTACGCCGCTGCCCACCCGGAGGACTTTGACGAGGCCTACGCCCCCATGATGGCCGCCATCGCCGGAGCCAACCGGCAGATTGCCTCCCTTCAGGAGCAGCTGCGGGATCTGAAGGAAGTTGCCCTGTGCCCTAAGTGCGGGGCGGAGGTAGACAGGGAGGCCGCCTTCTGCAGCGCCTGCGGAGCGGAAATGCCCAAGCCCACCCCGGTGGAGGCCGAGGTGGTCACGGATGACACTCCCGCCGAGGAAGCACCCGTGGCAGAAGCTCCCGCTGAGGAAACTGCGCCCGCAGCAGAGGCCCCTGTCGAGGCCGCTCCTGCCGAGGAAGCACCCAGCAAGGACGCACCGGAGTATATCTAAGCCTTACAAACGTGGAAAGCCCAGGGACGGAAAATTCCGCCCCTGGGCTTTTGTCATAGATTCGTATATCCCATCAGGCTTTCGTCCACCACAGCAGCGGTATCCCGCCCCTCTCGCAGAGCCCAGACCACCAGGCTCTGACCCCGGCGCATATCGCCGCAGGCAAAGACCTTGGGCTGGCTGGTGGCGTACTTGGTATCCGCCACGGTACCCCGGGGGGTCAAATCCACCCCGAAGGCCTCGGCCACATATTTCTCGCAGCCGGTGAAGCCCGCGGCAATGAGCACCAGGTCGCATTCCAGAGTGAATTCCTCTCCGGTGGGAACCATGGCCCGCCGTCCGTCCACCACCCGGCTTTCCAGTCTGGAAATCACCGCGGCGCAGACCTGACCGGCCTCGTTTTTCAGAAATTCCTTGACGGTGGTCTGGTACAGCCGGGGGTCGCTTCCGAAGCAGGCAATGGCCTCCTGCTGGCCGTAGTCCGTCTTCAGCACCCGGGGCCACTCCGGCCAGTCGTTGCCGGGCATCCGGTGCTCCGGTGGACAGGGCATCATTTCCAGCTGGGTCACCCCGGTGCAGCCCTGACGGATGGCGGTGCCCACGCAGTCGTTGCCCGTGTCGCCGCCGCCGATGACCAGCACCTTCTTCCCCTTGGCCGAAATGGCCTTGCCATCGGCAAAGTCTGAGTCCAGCAGACTTTTGGTCACGGAGGACAGATAATCCACCGCAAAGTAGATTCCTTCCGCCTCCCGGCCGGGAACACGGATATCTCGCGGCTCCTTGGCGCCGCAGCACAGCACCACCGCGTCATACTGCTCCGTCAGCTCCTGGGCGGAAATATCCCGGCCTACGTCCACGCCGGTGAGAAAATCAATGCCCTCCTCCTTGAGAATCCGAACCCGGCGGTCAATGACCCACTTTTCCAGCTTCATATTGGGGATGCCGTACATCAGAAGTCCACCGGGGCGGTCACTGCGCTCGTACATGGTCACCTTGTGCCCCCGCTTGTTGAGCAAATCCGCCACGGACAGGCCGGAAGGGCCGGTGCCCACCACCGCCACCTTCTTCCCCGTCCGGGAGGGTGGTGGAACGGCGTGGAGTACCCCGTTTTCATAGCCGTACTCCACGATGGCCCGCTCGTTTTCCTTCACGCTCACGGGGCTTCCCGTGGCCATGCCGCATGTGCAGGCCGCCTCGCACAGGGCAGGGCACACCCGGCTGGTGAACTCCGGAAAACGGTTGGTGGCCATCAGCCGATGCATGGCCAGCTCCCATTTGCCATGGTAAACAAGGTCATTCCACTCGGGAACCAGATTGTTCAGGGGACACCCGCTGTACATCCCGCCCAGCAGCATTCCGCTCTGGCAGAAGGGCACGCCGCAGTCCATGCACCGGGCACCCTGGGTCTGCTGCTCGTCTGGATGCAGGGGAACGTGAAATTCCCTGAAATTCTGAATCCGTTCTTCGGGGGGCAGCTCCCGGCTGACCTGCCGATCAATTTCCATAAATCCTGTAGGCTTTCCCATGGTGCTGCCTCCTTACTTTCCGTTTTTCATGGCGTAGAACGCCTCGATCTGAGCCTGCTCGCTGTCCTCGCCCTTCTCTTCCATCTGGGCGATAAGCCGGAGCATTTTGTCGTAGTCGTGGGGCAGCACCTTCTTGAACTTGTGCAGATATTCCCCGAAATGCTCCAGAATTTCCTTGCCTCTGGGAGAGCCGGTAAGCTCCACATGCTCCCGGATCAGCTCTTTCAGAAGGGACACGTCATACTTGTGCTCCACCGGCTCCAAGGACACCATGTCCTTGTTCACCCGCTGGTAGAAGTCCCAGTTTTCGTCCAGCACATAGGCAATACCGCCGCTCATGCCCGCCGCGAAATTCTTGCCGGTTTTGCCCAGCACCACCACGGTGCCGCCGGTCATGTACTCGCAGCCGTGGTCACCCACGCCTTCCACCACCGCCGTGGCGCCGGAATTGCGGACACAGAACCGCTCCCCCGCCACGCCGCTGATAAAGGCCTTGCCGCCGGTAGCGCCGTAGAGCGCCACATTGCCGATGACGATGTTTTCGCTCCGGTCGTAGGTCACGTTCTCCGGGGGATAGACGATGATCTTGCCGCCGGACAGGCCCTTGCCCAGATAGTCATTGCTGTCGCCTACCAGCTCCAGGGTCAAACCCTTGGGCGCAAACGCGCCGAAACTCTGACCGCCGTAGCCGGTGCAGTGCACCCGGAAAGTGTCGTCGGGCAGAGAATTGCCGAATTTGGCGGTGATTTCACTGCCGAAGATGGTGCCGAATGCTCGGTCGGTGTTGCCCACGGTGACCCGGATTTCCGCAGGATTGGGCTTTGCCATGTCGAAGCTCTTCTTGAACCGCTTCATAAGCACCTTCATATCCGGGGTCTGATCGAGCGCAAAGTCATAGACCGCCTCCGGGGCAAAGTGGACATTGGAATTGGAAACCAAGGGATTGTGCAGCAGGGCAGACAAATCCATTTCGCTTGCCCGGGAACCGGGAGCGGCGGGACGGACTTTCAGCAAATCCGTGCGGCCAACCAGTTCCTCTACCGTGCGCACGCCCAGCTTCGCCATGTATTCCCGAAGCTCCTGAGCCATGAAGCGCATGAAATTCATGATGTACTCAGGCTTGCCCCGGAATTTCTTCCGAAGCTCCGGGTTCTGGGTACAGATGCCCATGGGGCAGGTGTCCAGGTTGCACACCCGCATCATCACGCAGCCCATGGCAACCAGTGGGCCGGTTCCGAAGCCGAATTCCTCGGCACCCAGCATGGCGGCGATGGCCACATCCCGGCCGCTCATAAGCTTGCTGTCCGCCTCAATACGCACCCGGGAGCGCAGACCGTTCAGAATCAGGCACTGGTGCGCCTCGGCAATGCCCAGCTCCCAGGGAAGCCCCGCATTGTGGATGGAATTGTAGGGAGCCGCCCCGGTGCCCCCGTCAAAGCCGGAGATCAGGATGACCTCCGCGCCGGCCTTGGCAACACCGGCAGCGATGGTTCCTACGCCCGCCTCGCTGACGAGCTTGACGTTAATGGCCGCGTGACGGTTGGCGCATTTCAGATCGTAAATCAGCTGAGCCAAGTCCTCAATGGAATAGATGTCGTGGTGGGGCGGCGGCGAAATCAACCCCACGCCGGTGGTAGAATTCCGGCACTTGGCAACCCAGGGATAGACCTTGCCGCCGGGCAGTTGGCCGCCCTCGCCGGGCTTGGCACCCTGCGCCATTTTGATCTGGATTTCCTTGGCGGAAACCAGGTATTTGCTAGTCACGCCGAACCGGGCGGAGGCCACCTGCTTGATGGCGCTGTTGCGCTCGGTGCCGTACCGCTCCTCGGCTTCGCCGCCCTCGCCGGTGTTGGACTTGCCGCCAAGGCGATTCATGGCAATGGCCATGCACTCGTGGGCTTCCTGAGAAAGCGCGCCGTAGCTCATGGCGGCGGTCTTGAACCGCTTCACGATGGACTCCACGCTCTCCACTTCCTCGATGGGCACGCCCTCGGCGGGATAGTTAAAGTCCAGCAGGCTTCTCAGGTGCATATCGTCCCCGGCCTCGTTGGCCGCGGCGGCGGTGTACTGCTTGAATTTGCCGTAATCCTCCGTCCACACCGCCTGTTGAAGCAGGTGGATGGTTTGAGGATTGTACAGGTGCTGCTCGGCCTCGGTGCCGCTCCGGAATTTGTGAGCCCCGACGCTGGGCAAATCCATGTAAATGTCCAGACCCAGCGGGTCGAAGGCCTGCCGGTGCCGATCCTCCAGATCCTTCTGGATGTCGTCCATGGTAATGCCGCCCACCCGGCTGGTGGTGTTGGTGAAATACTTGTCAACGACGCTTTCGCTGATGCCCACAGCCTCGAAAATCTGGCTGCCCTGGTAGGACTGGATGGTGGAAATGCCCATCTTCGAGGCGATTTTCACAATGCCCGCCAGCACCGCCTTGTTGTAGTCGCTGACGGCGGCGTAGTAGTCCTTTTCCAGCATACCGCTCTGAATCAGGCTTCCGATGCTCTCCTGAGCAAGGTAGGGATTGATGGCACAGGCGCCGTAACCCAGCAGGGTGGCAAAGTCGTGAACCAGCCGGGGCTCGCCGCTTTCCAGAATCAGAGCCATGGCCGTGCGCTTGCGGGTGCGCACCAGATATTTGGATACCGCACCCACCGCCAGCAGGCTGGGAATGGCCACATGGTATTCGTCGATTTCCCGGTCGGACAGAATCAGAATGTTGGCTCCGTCCCGGTAGGCTCGGTCAACATCCACAAAGAGCCGCTCGATTGCCTTTTCCAGGGAGGTGTTCTTATAGTAGCAGATGGAAACCGTCTCCACCTGGAATCCGGGCACATCCATGGACTTGATGCGAAGAAGGTCCGTTTCCGTGAGGATGGGGTTGTCGATTTTCAGCATCTTGCAGTTGTCCGCCTTCTCTTCCAGCAGGTTCCCCTGGGCACCGGCGTAGACCGTGGTGGAGGTGATGACCTGCTCCCGGAGGGCGTCAATGGGCGGGTTCGTCACCTGGGCGAACATCTGCTTGAAGTAGTCAAAGAGCGGCGGATGGGTGTGGCTGAGCGCCGCCAGGGGGGTGTCGCTGCCCATGGCTCCGGCAGGCTCGCCGCCGTTTTTCGCCATTTGCAGCAGAATATTGTTCACGTCCTCGTAGCGGTAGCCGAAGGCCTTTTGCAGCCGCACCAGCTCCTCGTGGCTGGGGGCTGTCACCTTCTGATTGGGCACCTTCAGGTCGGACAGATTCACCAGGTTCCGATCCAGCCACTCACCGTAGGGCTGACGACCGGCGTAGTCCGCCTTCAATTCCTCGTCGTCCACCAGTCTTCCCTTGACGGTGTCCACCAGCAGCATTTTGCCCGGACGGAGCCGGTCTTTCCGGAGGATGGTTTCCTGGGGAATGTCCAGCACGCCCACCTCACTGGAGAGAATCAGCCGCCCGTCATTTGTGATGTAATACCGGCTGGGCCGCAGGCCGTTCCGGTCGAGAACCGCGCCCATCACGTCGCCGTCGCTGAACAAAATAGAGGCAGGGCCGTCCCAAGGCTCCAGCATGGTGGCGTAGTACTGGTAGAAGTCCCGCTTCTTGGGATCCATGCTCCGGTTGTTGCTCCAGGGCTCTGGGATGGTCACCATGACGGCCAAGGGCAGCTCCATGCCGTTCATGAGCAGAAATTCCAGGGTATTGTCCAGCATGGCAGAGTCCGAGCCCCCCTGGTTGACGATGGGCAAGACCTTCGTCATATCGTCCTTCAGGTACTTACTGCTGATGGTCTCCTCCCGAGCCAGCATGGTATCGACGTTTCCTCGGATGGTGTTGATTTCGCCGTTGTGGAGAATGTAGCGGTTGGGGTGAGCCCGGTTCCAGCTGGGGGCGGTGTTGGTAGAGAACCGGCTGTGTACCATGCCGATGGCGGTCTCATAGTCCTCGTCCTGCAAGTCCGGGTAAAACAGCCGCAGCTCCTTCACCAGAAACATGCCCTTGTAGACGATGGTTCGGCTGGACAGGCTGCACACATAGGTGCCCTGGCTGGACTGCTCAAAGACCCGGCGCACCACATACAGCCGCCGGTCAAAGTCAATGCCCTTGTTCATCCGGGGCGGCTTGCCCACGAAGGCCTGCCAGATGCTGGGCATACAGCTCCTTGCCTTGTGACCCAGCACCTCCGGGCACACAGGCACCTGCCGCCAGCCCAGGAAGGGCAGTCCTTCCTTCTTGCAGATGATTTCGAATAGCTTTTTCGCCTGGTTCCGGAGCAGCTCCTCCTGGGGGAAGAAGAACATACCCACGCCATACTCCCGTTCGCCGCCCAGGGTGATTCCCAGAGGGGCGGCAACCTTCCCGAAGAATTTGTGGCCGATCTGGACGAAAATGCCCACGCCGTCGCCGGTTTTGCCCTCGGCATCCTTGCCCGCCCGGTGCTCCAGATGCTCCACGATCTGAAGGGCATCGTCCATGGTCTTGTGGCTTTTCCGACCCTGGATGTCCACCACCGCGCCAATGCCGCAGTTGTCGTGCTCATACCGGGGGTCATACAGGCCTGCCGGCCCGGAGTAATTGTCCATACTGTAATCCCTCGCATTTCCCGGGAAATCCGCCGCCGCTGCCGAGGCCGGCCTTTTCCCGAAATAAAAAGAGCGTCCCCAAAATGGACGCGAAAAGTCCAATTGGGAACGCCTTTGTTCTCGGGAAGTATGATAGCATAAATTTCAGGAAATTACAACCCAAAATTCCGCCCGGGAGGGATTTCTGTCTTTATCTGGTGGATTGCACAAAGGGCAGGCCGCCCCGGACCCCCTCCTTCGTCAAAAATCGATGATGCCCAGCAGATTCAGCCCCACCTTCACGAACAGCAGCCCCAGCACCAGGAACATGATGCTGCGGATTCTGTCGCTGCCGCCCTTGATTGCGAACCGGGCTCCTACATAGTTGCCCGCCATGGAGCACAGCATGGCCGGAATGCCCACGGAAAAGAGCAGGTCGCCGTCCAGGAAGAAAATCACCATGGAGGCAACGTTGGAGGCAAGATTGGCAATTTTGGCGCAGCCGGAGGACTTGAGCAGGGTGTAGCCCAGCACCAGGGAGAAGCCGATGGCAAGGAAGGTGCCGGTACCCGGGCCCACCAGGCCGTCGTACAGGCCGATGATCAGGCCGATGAGCAGGGACAGAAGCAGGGTCTGCCCCCGGGTCTTGGGGGGCTTTTCCACTTTTCCAAAGTCTCTGGCAAAGAACAGCACCACCGCCACAACCGGCAGCGCCGCCAGAACGATCATCTGCAAAACCTCCTCGTTGAGGTACACCGCCGCAGAGGTACCCAGAGAAGAGCCGATCAGAGATCCCACCGCCGCGGGAATGGCGCACAGCCAGTCCACATTGCCGGAGACAATGTACTTGTAGGAGGCCAGAGCGGTACCGCAGCCGTTGGCGAATTTATTGGTGCCCGCGGCGATCTTAATGGGCACACCGGCAATCAGATAGGCAGGCAGGGAAATCACGCCGCCGCCACCTGCCACAGAGTCCACAAAGCCCGCCAGGAAAATCAGAGGACAGACGATTACAAACGTCCAGACAGTCGGGGTCATAAAAATACCTTCTTTTTCCAAATTCGGCACTTATTGTAGCACAGCCGATTTTCTTTTTCCATATGGAAATTCCCCTAAAAAGGCTGGACATTTCCCCCGTTTTCTCCATAGAAACGACTAATTCCGCCAATTGTGGAGGCGATAGGTGTCCCCAAAATAGAAGTTGTCATTGCCGCCCGTTAGACGCATGTCATTGCGAACCAGTGTCGCAACACTGGTGTGGCAATCCCCCGGTACTTCCGAGAACCATCGTTAGTGTTTGTAGGGGTCGATGCCCACATCGACCCAAAATGCCCTCATCCGTCTCGCGCTTGCGGGAGATGCGCGAGCCACCTTCCCCGGAGGGGAAGGCTTTGGCCGCCCGCACAGTTCGTTCCCTGTGAAATGGCTCAGAACACAAATTTTCCCTGTTCCTGGATTTCCTCCACCGTCCAGTGGAACTGCGCGTCCCGGTTCTGCTCCGGCCGGATATCCGCCGCGGAAAGACTTTTCAGAATGGCAGTGCCGCCATCGTAAAACCATGTCTGGTCATACCAGAAATCGTAGCAGTAGGTTTCCCCCACATAAATTCGGTGAATCTGCTGGGCTTTTCCCTCGCCGTCACCCATCTTGAAAATTACTGTCACAAAGCAGTTAATATCTCCGCCTGTGGTATGGCCGCCGCCCCAGATGACGGCTTTGTCCGGATACACCTCCGGAAGCACCTGCTCTCCGACAAATTTTGCCAGAGCCTTGAAGCCGTCAAAATTGTCTGCCGCCTCGGTCAGCATTCCCTTCGGAATGTCGAGCAGAAGGAAGCCGCCCACCTGCATTCCGTTTTTCACCAGGTCATGCCGGCAGTTGGAAACCGGGTAGCGGGTCAATTCCACCGCCCCGTCCGTTAAGTCAAAATGAACGCTGTCCAGAACCTCCGGAGCCGCTTCCAGTTCCGGATCCGTCACAACGTAAACGCCCATCTGCCCCGGCTGATAAGGAAGCTCCGGGGGTGCTTCCTCGGTTGCGGCAGGAATCGCCGGTTGGCCCCCTGCCGGTTTTGTGACAGCGGTTTCCATTCCTTTTTTTCCGCATCCCACAAGCAAGGCGCAGAGCAGCAGCGCAAGCAGCAAACTCTCCCATGTTTTCTTCATGCAATCTTCTCCCTCTAAATACCACATTGAGCGGGCGGCCAGAGTGGCCGTCCGCTGCAAACTGTCGAAAAACCTTGTCATTGCGAGGCAGTGCGCACACTGCCGTGGCAATCCCCCTAATTTTCAAACATTTTAGATCCTAAACCAGTGGCTTTTACTTCTATCCGGGGGATTCCCACACCAGTCTGCGGACTGGTTCGGAATGACAACGTATATTGGGGACTTTTTTGACACGCTGGAGCGGGCGGCCAGAGTGGCCGTCCGCTGCAAATGGAGCTATATCACTTTGTCATCAGCTGGGTCGCCATAGAGAAGAGCGTATCCGCGCTTTCCTTCCCGTCCATATCCAGCAGGCTGTAACGCAGGCCGTCCTGCTCCCAGCTCAGAAAGCCCATATTCTTCTGCTCGGGCTGGTCGGAACCATAGGAAATGTAGTGACCTGGAAGCTTCTGCCATTCCTCCATTTCCTGGGTCAGTCCGGTTTCCTCATAGCTTGCGGGCAGAATCCAGTACTGATCCATCCGGTACTCCAGCTTCACGCCGTTCACTTCCCGAACCTGATCCGCCGCCCGGTCAGAGGCCGGCACATCCTCCTGAACGGGGCTGATATGATAGAACAGCATGTTCCCGGCCTTGTTCTGATAGGTGATCGAAGTCTCCCGGTAGGTGAGCACCCGCTTGTCGCCCTCGTCCAGGCCGTTGACGTCCTGAACCTGCACCTCCCGGAAGGTATAGTCTCCCAGGGTTTCCGGCACATTCAGGTCGAAGCCCGCCTTCTTTTCCGCCTTGCCCATATCGGAATACTGGGAGCTGTTAAAATGCAGCCTGCCGGAGCACAAAGACCGGATGTTCAGAAAATCCGACGCATAGGCCGTAACGGTCAGAATGGGAATCAGCGCCGCAATGAGCAGTGCCTTCCAGGGCAGCTTTTTCTTGGAATTTTTCATAGTTTCTTCCGCCTCCATAATAAAGTCGTCACGGATATCCGTGAACGCGCTGAACAAAAAGTCGTTTTTCACAGCAATTCCTCCTCCGTCAGCATTTTCTTCAAGCTTTTGCGCAGCCGGTAGAGCATGGATGCCGTTTTGCTTTCGGAGAAGCCCGTTTGCTCCGAAAGCGTCCGTATGGAATCCAGGTACCAGTACCGCCGGACGAATAAGTAACGCTCCTGCTTGGGCAGCGCCGCCAGGAACCGGTTCAGCGCCTGGGTCAGCTCCCGGCGCAGAGCCTCGGTCTCCGGGGTCTGGGAGTCTCCGATCACCTCGTCCAGCTCCTCCAAAGCCAGCACCGTCTCTCCCCCGCCCCGTTTCTCCCGGCTTCGGGCTCTGAGCCGGTCGATGGCGGCGTTCCGGGTGATTTTCCCCAGGAAGGTGGCCAGCACCGCCGGGCTCTGGGGCGGGATGCTGTTCCAGGCAGTGAGAAAGGTGTCGTTGACACACTCCTGGGCATCCTCCCGGTTTCCCAGAATGTTTACCGCGATCCGGCGGCAATACCGGCCATACCTGTCCTCGGTTTCGGAAATCGCCGTCTCCGACCGGGCACGGTACAGCTCCAGAATCTCCTGATCCTTCGTGCAATCATCTCCCTTACGTTATTGGGAAGCTCTGAGAAAGTCCCGTGAGCTTACCCTGAAAGGCCTTTCACTATACAACACGACATTTTTCGCAATTCATTGCAGATTTGGGTTTTCTTTTTTTCGCAGGTGTGGTAGAATGTGCTCCGGTAGAGAAAATCCCTGAATTTTGCGAGGTTTTTTATGATTTATGGAATGATGGCGGCGGCCTACGGCATTCTCATCGGCGTTCAGTCCGCCTTCTGCGCGCAGATTACCCAGGCCTACGGCAACTGGTTCTCCTCGGTGATCGTGCACCTGGGAGGCTTTCTGGTGCTGACTCCCCTGTTTTTCACCAAATGGGGCAGGAAGCAGGGCAGCGCCCCCTGGTATCTGTACCTGGGCGGCACCCTGGGCTTCGTCAATGTGCTCTTTTCCAACTATGGCATTGTGTCTCTGGGCATCACCAACAGCAATGCCCTGATGTTCCTGGGGGAAATTGTCTTCGCCGCCGGGCTGGACAGCCTGGGCGCGCTTGGCTCCCGGAAGCGGAGAATTACCCCCATGAAATGGGCGGCCATTGCCATTGTGGTGGCAGGCGTTCTGGCCATTCCTTTGCTGTCCGGGGGAAATATGGCCGCTTTCGCCTTCCTGGCGGTTGCGGCCTCCCTGATGCGGGGAGTGATTACCGTGGTCTTCCGGCAGCTGAACGGTCAGCTGGGTCTGCGCTGCGGCACGGGCTTTTCCACTTATCTGAATTACGTCACAGGCCTTGCCGCGGCGGTGCTGGCGTTCTGCCTGCTGGGCTTTCCCATGGAAGCAAGCTTTCCCGCCGCCGAAGTCCCCGTCTGGGCATACCTGTGCGGCGTTTTCGGCTGCTGCGGTATTTTCCTGTGCAACCTGGCCTCCCCCCGCCTGTCGGTGCTGACCATGTCTCTGGTGGGCTTTCTGTGTCAGACCGGCACCGGCATGGTCTTTGACCTGCTCTGGGGACGGCTGTCGGTGCCCACCGTCGTCGGCTGCGCCATTGTGACCCTGGGCATGGTAGTAAATCTTCTGGCAGAAAGCAAGGAATCCAGATAATTCCCCTGGGCGGCCGATGGCCGCCCATTTATTATATCGGTTCCTGTCACCATCGTACAGGGATTCTCCCACCAAATAAGAGTTTCCGAAATGTCCCGGATTGGAACGGATATCCCAATCGGTGCACTTGCAAAGACTCCCGCTATCTACTATAATATAGTCTCAATGTACAAGATAAAGAAACCCCTATCCCAGAGGAGCCAACAATGAAAATCTCCAAGCGCAGTGCCCAGCAGATCGTGGAAGAAATCGGCAAGCTGGTCAAGCAAAATATCAACCTGATGGACGAAACCGGTCGGATCATTGCCAGCAATGACCACGCCCGGGTAGGCAATTTTCATACCGGTGCCTACCGAATCATTCAAAATCACCTGAGCGAATACTACATCACCCCGGAGCTGGAGCGGGAGCTTCCCAATGTCCGGCGGGGCATCAACCTGCCCATTGAGGTGGACGGGGAGGTTCAGGGCGTCATCGGCATTACCGGCGAGTATGTCGAGGTCATCAAATACGGCCAGATCGTGAAAAAAATGGCGGAGATCCTCATCCGGGAGCGGATGATCCTGGAAGGCCGCCAGCTGGATCAGCGTGTCCAGAGTCGGTTCCTGGAGGACTGGATTCTGGGCACCGGCCTGAATAATCCCCAGGCACTGTCCGAGCGGGGCTTTACCATGGGCATCGACATCCGGATCCCCCGACGGTGCGTTGTGGTCTCCGCCCGGAACCGGGAGCGGTACACCGGCACCCTGGAGGGCCAGGTGCTTCTGGAGCAGGTGGAGCACCTGGTGGACGGGCCCGTCCGGGCCCAGGGAGGCATCGTTCTGCGAAACGCCGCCCGGCAGATCCTTCTGCTGCACAAACAGGAGACCCCGGCTCTGGTGAAGCTCTGCCAGGAGCTTTCCCAGACGGTGGAAAAGCAGCTGAACGTGGAAATGATCTTCGGCATCGACGGCCAGTCCGAGGATGTCCACGGGGCCTATCTGCAAGCCAACCGGGCCTGGCACACCGCCGCCTACAGCGACTACAACATCATCTGCTTCGAGAAGCTTCGCACGGAACTTCTTATGGACGATCTGTCCCGGGAGAATAAGCTGGAATATCTGCGGCGGATTTTCCAGAACTGCTCTCAGGAGGAAATCGCCGAGTATGTCTCCCTTCTGGAGGTCTTTTTCGCCTGCGAGGGCAGCCTGCAAAAGGCCGCCGAGCAGCTGTATGTCCACAAGAACACCATGCAGTACCGGCTCAAGCGTCTGGCGGAGGTCACAGGTCTGGACGCGCGCAAACCCAGTCAGGCGCCGTCGCTGTATCTGGCCATGCTTTTGTACTTAGACCTGAGCCGAGGCGAGGGTGAACTCACATTCTGACGGTTTTTGTCATCTGTAACAAATATATCCGTTTTTTTGCGTCCTCCGTACCATTGCATTTTTTAAGAATTTCTTATAATATAATAAACAAGCGAACAGGAAAACACGAGCCTATGGCTGTGCAACCTGCTCAAAAAAATGTGAGGAGGATTCTATTATGACTGGCTTTCCCCTGATTATCGCATTTGTTCTGGCAATTGTGGTAATGATCGTCGCGATCTCCAAGTACAAGATTCATCCCTTCCTTTCCATCATGAGCGTTTCCCTGATTCTGGCTCTGATCGCCGGTATCCCTCTGGGTGATATCGCCAACGTCATCGGTGCCGGCTTCTCCGGAACCTTCAGCTCCATCGGTATCGTCATCATCCTGGGCGCCCTCATCGGCACTGTCCTGGAGAAGACCGGCGCCGCTCTGAAGCTGGCTGACATGGTCGTCAAGCTGGTGGGTCAGAAGAACCCGGAGCTGGCCATCGAGCTCATGGGCTGGGTCGTCTCCATCCCCGTGTTCTGCGACAGCGGCTTCGTTATCCTGGATCCCATCCGCCGGGCTATGGTTCGCCGTACCCGCACCTCCAGCGTTGCCATGACCGTGGCTCTGTCCGCTGGTCTGTACATCTCCCATGTGTTCATTCCTCCCACCCCCGGCCCCATTGCCGCCGCCAACACCCTGGGCATCGGCGACAACCTGCTGCTGGTCATGGGCATGGGCGTTCTGGCCTCCATTCTGCCTCTGATCGCCGGCCTGCTGTTTGCCAAGTACATCGGCAAGAGCGTCAAGAGCGCCGATGAGACCGGCGATTCCGCCGAGACCGCCAAGACCTATGAAGAGCTGGTTGCCTCCTTCGGCAAGCTGCCCGGCGGCTTCGATGCGCTGGCTCCCATCGTCGTGCCCATCGTTCTGATGGCTCTGGGCTCCATTGCCTCTATGGCCGGCTGGACCGGCATTGCCTTCGATCTGTTCAACTTCCTGGGCAAGCCCATCATCGCTCTGGCTGTCGGCACCATTTTCGCCGTCATTCAGCTGGCTGCTACCAAGAAGCTGGGTGAGTTCTACGACCTGACCAACGAGACCCTGAAGGTCACCGGCCCCATCCTGTTCGTCACCGCTGCCGGCGGCGTTCTGGGCAAGGTCATCGCCACCAGCGACATGGTCAACTTCATCACCGAGCACGCCACCGTCTTGGGCTCCGTGGGCATCTTCTTCCCCTTCCTGCTGGCTGCTATCCTGAAGTCCGCACAGGGCTCCTCCACCGTGGCAATCACCACCACCGCCGGTATCGTAGCTCCCCTGCTGGGTGCCATCGGCATGAGCACTCCCGCGGAGATCGCTCTGGTGGTTATGGCAATCGGTGCCGGCGCTATGACCGTGTCCCACGCCAACGACTCCTACTTCTGGGTGGTCACCAACTTCGGCCAGATGACTCCCGAGCAGGGCTACAAGACTCAGACCATGCTGACCCTGGTTCTGGGCCTGGCCTCCATGATCGGCATCTTCATCATGAGCCTGATCTTCTGATCGGAACTTCACATCTGCGCATCTTTTTGGGCAGGGCGGCAAAGCTGCCCTGCCCATTTTATACGAGTTTTTAATAAAACGCTTAAAAGCGTTTTATTAGGCCGCAGGAT
>OHPL01000394.1_pt1 | contig 28670 bp, 16 predicted proteins | sample 1577711 | NCBI WGS metagenome assembly OHPL01 (sample SAMEA3879538, study PRJEB24766) | human gut metagenome | biome: human-associated habitat; feature: feces | place: USA | collected 1985/1987
AGATTCTTCCTAAGCGATCTTCGTAAATGCAGTTTACTGCGAAAGGAGGAAATTGCGGGGCATACAGGAAACGGTCGTTCAGGAAGTCATATTTATAGATACCGTCATCGGTCCCGACATAGACTTGTCCCTCCTGCAATACTTTGATGCAGCGGACGGTGCTGTTCTTTACCGTCAGCGAGTCTTTCAGCAGGTTGTAATGCTTGATGACCTTTCTCGTCTTGATATCCATCAAGTCGATGCCGTGGATAACGTGTCCGATCCAGAGCCGGTCACCTGATGCAGCCAAGCCTCGGATATTGGTGTGCGACAAGCCGTTTCCCCCCGGAACCGGCTGGTAGTTGGTGAATGTCCCGGTTTTCTTTTCCAAGCAGTTGATGCCCGCATCTTCCGTCCCGACCCATATATTACCGTATATATCGGTACAGATATCGCGGATCACTTCTCCTTTCATCGAATACTGCCCGTCCCAGGGATAATGCACATGGAAAGGGCGGAAAGGGGAATAATAGTTGAGGCCGTTTTGGTGGAAACAAATCCAGATGCCGTTCTCCCTGTCTCGGCAGAATGCAGAGATAAAATGGCTCGATAAGGCGTATGGGTCCAACGGGTCCTGGCGGATACGGGTACACTCGCCGGTGTTGACCTTATAGATAAACAAGCCGGAGTCTGTCCCGATCCACAATTCGTCCTTGTCTTTTTCGAGGAAGCTGTTGATCAGGATCGTAAGCTGGTTGATCTTTTGAATGTTCAGATCCTGGTAGTCGCGTGTGGCCGGATCGAATATCTTCACGTCGTCATGCTCGAAAGCGATGTAAATGCGATCAGTCGTAGGAGAGGGATATAACATGGAAAGTTTCCGTGGCGTGTTCGGGGATGAGTGGGCGAATACATTATAGGACTCCATCGTCTCGTCTTCCGGATTCAGCAATGAAATCAACCCGTCCGAACTCCCGATCCAGATACTGTTTTCGCGGGTAATGCAAAAAGAGGTGTAGCTTTGGTTGTCTTCCGGAGCGAAGATACGGAACTGGCTGTCCTCCGTATTGAACCGGATCAGGTTACCGTCCATCAGTATCCATAGTTTATTGTCTTTGTCGAACTGGAAGATGTCGATCCCTTTGTCTGCTGTGAAAGGAATGTGCCGGAACGATTCCTTTTCATCGTCATACTGATATAATCCCGAAAGCGTCCCTACCCACAAGTCGCCGTTCATGTCGCACCCCAGGCATGTGATCCAGTTGCTTCCCAATGTCTCGGTTTCGTCGGGGTCGTTACGGAATACTTTGAACGTATATCCGTCGAAGCGGTTCAGACCGTCGCGTGTCCCGATCCAGATATATCCTTTCCTGTCCTGCACGCAACAAGTGGCCATATTGTCGCTGAGTCCGTTTTCGACCTGATAATGGCGGAAAAGATAGTTACTGTCGTCTGCATATGTCCGGGTGAGACAAAATATGAATAGGATGGATAAGATTAACTTCAGATGTTTCATATATGACTTTGCTATTATGGGCGAAAGATACTGAAAAATGTATTATGGATTTCCTTTTATTGTGTCACGGATTTCATAAATCATCTCAATAAGGGTGATAACGGCAGAGAATGAGATGAATACGGAAAAGATTGCAACAAGGTCAAACAAACCGGCCGTGGAGGAATCGATACATTTGTACCATGTGAAACACAGGTAATAAAAAACCTTTTATTCTAATAATATGAATACTCTTACTACAAAACAAGGAATCGGAACGAAGGTTCAACTCTGCACAATGATGTTTATGCAGTATATGCTGAGTGCAGTCTGGTGGGTTCCTTTAGCCGCTTATCTTTCCCATACGCTTAAATTGGAAGTGTATCAAGTCTCGTTGGTATTAAGTGCGATGGCTATCGGTGCGATGGCATCCTCTTTTATCGGCGCGATAGCCGACCGTTATTTTGCCGCAGAGAAGATCTTGGCTGTATTGAATATACTGACAGGTGCCTTTTTGCTTCTGGCTGCCCAGCAGACATCATTTGTTCCTCTTATGGCATGTGTCGTGCTGGCCATGCTTTGCCATATGCCGACACAGAGCCTGACCAGTACGATCGCCATGAGCCATACGCCTTCGGAACAGTTCCCGCGTATCCGTATGTTCGGTTCGGTAGGATGGGTAGCTTCCGGTATCTTCAGCGTGATCGCCCTTCATGTGATGCATTTATCCGCTTTCGATGATACGAACCTGCCGATGTATTGCGGCGCCGCTGTCTGTTTCGTGGCTGCGCTTCTGAACTTGCGACTGCCGCACACCCCGCCTTCGGTCGATAAGAGTGCCGGTATCTCGGTGATGGATATAACCGGCTTCAGCGCTTTCTCCCTGATGAAGGATAAGAATTACCGGGTTTTTATGATTCTGACGTTCTTGGCTATCATCCCGTTCAACTTGTACCATGTATATGGTTCGATGATTCTCGCCGACGAGCATGTGCAGAATATAACGGTGACGCTGAACCTCGGGCAGTTGGCCGAAATGTTTTTCCTGGTCATCACCACTTCTATACTGATAAAGTCGGGGATTAAGAATACCTTGATCTTCGGTATGATCGCTCTCGTGGTCCGGTATGCTTCGTTCTATATCGGTGCGGAGACCGGTCTGCAATGGTTCTATTATATCGGGATTATCGTACACGGGTTGATCTTCGGCCTCTTCTTTGTCGGTGGCCAGGTCTATACGGACAATGTGGCTCCAAAAGAAATGAAAGCACAGGCACAGGGTTTGCTCTTCTTCCTGGTGTGGGGCATCGGCTTCCTGATCGGGACGCTTTGGAATGGCTGGCTGATCGGCCTTTTCCGTGACGGGGATAAATGTGATTGGCCTGTCGTCTTTGCCATCTCGACCCTGTTCTCGTTCGTCTTGTTGATCCTTTTTGTCTTTTTATTCAAACCGGTAGCATTAAAGACTAGTAAATAGTAAAGAGTAGTAAAGTAATAATTTTATCAAACCCTTTTAATTCTCAAGATCAAATATATTATCACACGCCAGATGTAATGCGGGCTGTCCAACAACTTTGGATGGCCCGCTTTTATTGATGGGAATTAGCTCCGGGCACTTATTTTTCCTTTTTCATAGTTACTGTTTTTTTATTTGTTACGTGATCTACAAATATGTATATTGTATTATTAATTAATCAACAAATACACAGGTATTAACAGCATTACTACCACTCCTTTACTTTTCGCCCTTAGTCGAAAAGGTTTTTGACCTGTGTCGAAAGGGCTTTTGACCAAGGGCGAAAAGGTTTTCGACTAAAGGCAAAAGGTCTATGAGCAGGCTGTTTGACAACAGTAGCATGGCGATTGTCACTTAAATAGAACCTTCCGGAGCCCGACTTTATCCCTAATGGAGGCAGACGTAAGCGGTGAAACTACTTTTACTACCGGCATTCATCTGTTCGATGCCGACAGAAAGGAATGACACTGGCGTATGTTTCTTAACATACTCTTTTGGGTGACATAATGTTAGCCTTATTTCTTATCTTTGGGACAAGGACGTAAGAAACGCTTACAGTCTGCTAATTTTAAATCTGAATGAAGATGAGACCGGAAGATTACATCACCCGTGAGGGGAAGTTTGGTGCGCACAACTATCATCCCCTGCCTGTCGTTCTCCAGAAGGGAGAAGGTGTTTATGTTTGGGACGTGGAAGGAAAACGATATTTTGATTTCCTGTCCGGCTATTCCGCCCTGAGCCAAGGGCATTGTCATCCGAAGATCATTAAGGCACTTACCGACCAGGCACAGCAGTTGACACTAGTGTCGCGTGCTTTCCATGCCGATATTTTAGGAGAGTACATGGAGTTTGCCTGCAAGTTCTTCGGGTATGACAAACTGTTGCCGATGAACACCGGAGCCGAGGCGGTCGAAACGGCTCTGAAGCTGGCGCGGCGCTGGGGATACCGGGTGAAGGGGATAACCCCTGAACATGCGAAGGTCGTCGTCTGCAGCGAGAACTTTCACGGACGGACGATCACGATCATTTCTATGAGTACCGATCCCAGTTCGTATGCGGACTTCGGGCCTTATACGCCTGGTTTTATCAAAGTGCAATATAATAATGTGGCCGAATTGGAAGAGGCATTGAACGATCCGGACGTAGTCGGTTTCTTGCTGGAACCTATACAAGGGGAGGCTGGCGTGGTCGTCCCCGACGAGGGGTATTTGCGTAAGTGTTATGACCTCTGCCGGCAACATAACGTCCTCTTTATCGCCGATGAGATCCAGACGGGTATCGGACGCACCGGTAAACTGCTTGCCTGTGATTATGAGAATGTCCATCCTGACATACTGATTTTAGGTAAGGCTTTATCCGGAGGTGTCACTCCTGTCTCGGCGGTCTTTGCCGACGATGAGATCATGTTGACGATCGCTCCGGGTGAACATGGTTCCACCTATGGCGGTAACCCGTTGGCTGCCCGTGTAGCGATAGCTGCCCTTGAGGTGGTGCGTGACGAGCATCTTTCGGAGAATGCTTTCGAAATGGGTATCCTTTTCCGCAGTGAAATGGAGAAGATCGACAATCCGATGATCCGCCAGGTGCGTGGAAAAGGACTTTTGAATGCTGTTGTCACTGAGCCGCGAGGTGGAAAAGCGGCCTGGGATATCTGTTTGGCACTGAAAGAAAAAGGATTGATAGCCAAGCCAACGCACGACCATATCATCCGTTTCACTCCCCCGTTGGTCATTGACCGGGATCAGATGATGGAGGCTATTGGCATTATTAAAGATACGTTCGCTCAATTTTGATTGCCTATGAAGATAAATGTGATAGGAGTACCTCTCAATTTAGGGTGTGACCGCGAAGGTGTGGAGCGCGCTCCGAACCATCTGCGTGAACGGGGCCTGATGAGGATTATCCGTAAAAACGGACATCGGGCCTTCGATCTGGGTAATCTGTATGTTCCTTTGGTTTCGGAGGCGGATAAGTTTGCCAGAGGGCGGAGCTTGAAATATCTGGATGCGATTGTCGAAGTCAATAATAACCTGGCAGAGCTGGTCTACGACACGTTGCGCGGAGGGGCTTTCCCTTTGGTGATAGGCGGAGATCATTCGTTAGGGTTGGGCAGTGCGTCAGGGGTGGGAAAGAGCTTTGATGATTTCGGTATCATCTGGTTGGATGCGCATGGCGACATCAATACGAGCGAGACTTCTCCCAGCGGCAATATTCATGGGATGCCACTTAGCGCCCTGATGGGGATGGGGAGCGAAGAATTAGTCAATATCTATGCGCCCGGCAATAAGGTGAACCCGCAGAATGTCTTCCTGGTCGGGACCCGGAGCCTGGATGAAGGGGAGCAGGCTTTGATCGAGCGTGAGCAGTTAAGCGTTTATACGATGGACATGATCCACCTGAAGGGTATCGGTTTTGTTGCCGAAGATATCAAACGGAAGCTAAAGGAACGGAAGATACGGAATGTCCATTTCAGCATAGACGTGGACAGTATCGATCCCCGCTTTGCACCCGGTACAGGGACACGCGTGTGCGAAGGGTTGATGCCGGACGAGTTCAAGGATTTCGTCGAACATATACTATCCACCAATCTGATCAAGTCGATGGATCTGGTCGAGCTGAATCCCGAACTGGATGTGAACGATCAGACAACCAATCTGTGCTTGGACATAATCGATTATATAACAGCCCGTTTGTAAGCGGATTCTATTGTTGAGAATGGGACTTGGGGTTCCTCGTAGAAGAAACTGTCTTGAAACTCCAAGAGCCGTTCTTGAAGCGTAAGCATATTCGAAACCGTTTTTTAGAACGGATAACCGATTGCCAGATGGACGCCCATGCCGTCTTTGAAGTCCGGAATATTGTAATAGCCTTTCTTTCCCGTATCGTACGGTACGTGCAAGCCGATTCCCCAATCCAGGCGGATAACGAGGAAGGTCAGGTCGTAGCGTAGTCCGATACCGGTTCCTAAAGCCAGGTCTTTCAGGAAACGGCCCCATTTCAACTGTCCGCCGGGGCGGCTTTTGTCGTAGCGTAGCAGCCAAACGTTGCCGGCATCGAGGAAAGTCGCTCCGTGCAGATCGCCCAAAATCGGGAAACGGTATTCCAGATTGGCTTCAAATTTGATGTCACCGGTCTGATCCAAATAGCCGTATTTTGAGTCGGTCGGGCGATAACTGCCCGGTCCGATGCTTCGGATCGTGAAAGCCCGGATACTGTTGGCACCGCCTATATAAAATTGTTCGCTGTAAGGTGTCGTGATCGAATTGCCGTAGCTATATGCGACTCCGGCCATCAGGCGTCCGACCAGGTGTTGCTTCTTTCCGAGATAATAGTTGTATCGTATTTCGCTCGTCAGTTTGGCAAACTGGGCGAAGCGGTTCCCTAACAGTTTCTTATCCCGTTTGTTAAAGCTCTTACCGGCGATGGCATAGGCACCGTCGAGAATAAGGCCCGCCTGTGTGATGGAAGACTGCCACCAGAGATGGTTCTTTTTGGTAGTGATGGGAGAATCGTCATACGTGTATGTATAGCCCATCGACGGGATGAACTGGTTCTCGAGGCTTCGCCCCAACGCCTTGTTGACATCTACGATGGAGTCGAATTCATGCGTCGTATGCTGCAACAGCGAGTAGGTCAGCTTGAACGGCGTCACCGAATGGTGGCTGGTCGCCGATGGCTGGAACTCGTACGAGGCGCTTCCGCCGAATGCCAGCATCTTGAAGAATTTGGCACGGTTCAACTGATCCGCATAGATACGGAAAGAGGTACTGGAAGGGTATTTCGTATCATGCTTTATCAAACTGGGGAAAAGTACCCGCGGGAAAGTCAGCGTACCGCTGATACCGAACTCCCAGCTGTTGATCGCCGAGCTGTTGCCCGAAACCCGTTTGCCGGTCTGCCATTCGTAAGAACCGCGCATACTGACGCCGAATGTCTCCCCTCCTCCGAATATATTCCGTTTGGTAACGCTGAAAATGGCGCCCGGTCCTGTCTGGTCATTGCTCTTGGTAGTCACGTTCAGTTCCAGTTCTCCATCCAGAGGAAGGTCGTAAACGGTGTTGATCTGCAAGTTCAACGTATCGCAACGGCGGGCGGTATCTTTGGGGATATATTGCATTTCCGAATAACGGAAAATGCCGAGACGGGAGAAGCCGGTCTGGGTCTTTTCCTGCTGTTGCTGCGAATAGAGATCGCCGGGGCGGAATTTCAGCCGGTCGTACAGCACCTTCGGACGGATACGCAACTTCCCTTCGTAAAAGATGGTCATATCTTTATACCGGATGGAATCTGTCGGTGGCTCGTTGTTGTAGCCGTTCAGGAATACCGATATGTCGCCTATCTTCCAGGGGCGCAGTACGGTGCGTGGCAGCCCTGGCTTTGTGGAGATACGGAGCGCTACCTTTCCGGGATTCATGATCGTATCGGCCTGGTAGCTGATAAATTCGGGACGGAAATAGTAATACCCGTTGTTACGGAGTAGGGAAGATATGCGTTGGCGTTCGGCTTCGAGTTGTACGACATTGAAATTATCTCCGTCGCGCAGAAGCCGGTCGCCGATGTTGCGCTGGACGAGTGTGTCGATGCGATGCCGTAGCCGGACGTAAGCAATGCTGTCGTATGTGTAGGCATTGTTCATCTCCACCTTGTAGCTGATCTTTGCCTTTTTGGGGTTCTTGGGGTCCGGTTCCACCTCGTAGGAAGTAGCTCCGTTGAAGTATCCATATTCGCGAAGCAGGTTATAGGCTACCTTTGTCCGGACTTCCGGATTGACCGTGTTGATGAAGACGGGTTTGGATGCCAGTTTATTGAATATCCATTTACCCACTTTTCCCTTTCTGTTCACGAATGCATTGTACATCCATAGTCCGAACGGCAAAGGGATACGGATAGACGAACTCCCTAGCAGGGCGTTATTGGGCGGATAGGCAAGAGCGGCCTCTATTTCCGTCAGCGCCTCTTCCCCTTCCTTGCTTTTGTCCTCATTCGTCACTTCAATCTTCTTGATTCCCGTATATAAAACTTCCCCCTCCGGCAAATTCTTCGTTGTAGAGCAGGAAGCAAGCAGGAATAACGAAATATATGCAATATATTTGATGTGTTTCATTTTTTCTCTTCTGTTTGTTTGTCGTCCGTTACCGGTTTGGGCTTGTTTTTTTTAAAGATGAAGAGTTCACGGAGGTGAAGCATCTTTTTGCGCAGGACGATACCGGCACCGGTTTCTGTGATCTCGCCTTCCAGCAGACTCTCGTAGTTCTTGTCGTGGAAGAGCTTGATGTAGCGGGTTCCGCTGCCGTCGAGACGGTATTCGATCGAAACGTTGTCGATGAACTGCTGCGACTGTCCGGCGTTGACATCCTGTCCGGTCGAAACACGTCCGCCCAGTATGATACTGATCCGGTCGTTGTAGAACCGCTTGGCGAAGCGGAAGGAGAAGTCTGTCCGCTCCCCGCCCGATCCTGTGCCGTTCTGGTCGTACTGCTCCATGCCCAAAGTGATATCCACAGACTTCAAGGCGCTACCCGCGATATTGTTGATCTCGCTTTGCAGGAAGCTGTTCAGAGCGGCTCCCATATCGAGGCTCGGTTTCTTTCCGCCGCCGCCGACATCGCTCATGTTGAGGTACATCCCTGTGACAAGCATCGTAACGGCGATCTGCGAGCGTTGTCCTTCGCCCATCTTGTCCAGTTCCTGTTGCATGGATTGGTCTTCCGGTGCGGAGAGGATAAATTGCAGTTGCAGGTTCTCCAATGTCTGTTTGATCGCCACACCGACATTGAAGGTGACCAGACGTGAGCTGCCGTCGTCTTGTGTGACGGATGCCCGCATCCGTTCGGTTGCTGTCAGGTTCAGCATCGGGTCCATCGGGTTGCCGCTCCACTGGACGTAACTACCGTCCTGTATCGTGAACTCCTTGAGCGGAATAATCGGCATGGCATATTTTACCATGCCTCCCGAAAGTGTATAACGTCCGTTCAGGATCATTTCACCCTGTGTCGTATATTGGAATGACAAGTCGCCCCCTCCCTCCAGTTCCACACGGCTCGATTGGTCGGGGGTGATATCTGCGTTCAGACGGACGGCCTGGTCGATCCGGATCGTCATCAACATGTCCAGTCCGCCGATGGGCAGAGGTGCTTCCGGCCGGTGCCGGCGGGTCAGCAGCGTATCGGAGAAATCGGTAAAAGTCACAAGGTCTGCTAAGCGGTCTTGAGCCGTGAGCGGGGATTCCTGCATCACGTAAGTGACATTTGTCCCGCCCAACAGTTGTAAATCTCCTCGCATGATCAAGGCATCGAGCGGCCCCTTGACAGTCGAGTTGAGGTTGACAAGCAGCTTGCCGTACACCATGCTTTCCTTATTGCGTTTCACATTCAGCAGTTGCATGTCGTGGGCTGTCAGTTTCAAGTTTGCCGTCATTCGGGAAAGATTGTGAATGTCGATCGTTCCGTCGACTACGAACGGATTGATCCCCGATGCATAGATGTTGTATTTGTCGAAACTGATCAGATTATTCTTGATCTTGATATCCTGCTTGTCGAAACGGAAGGAAGAACCGACTGCCGTGACATATACCGCCGAGCTGTCCATCCGCACATACCCGTTGACGGCAGGGGCCGAGGTGGTTCCGGTTATCGCCAGTTCCCCTTGCAAGGCTCCCGTCAGTTTGGCCATCTTGTCCGGAATGAACGGGTTTACCATCTCCAATGGCAAGGCGGTGATGTTCATATTTCCGTCCAGATAATCCGTTTTTCCCATTTTGTAATAGGCATTGATCGCCGCAACCTCGTTACGGTCGCGGAAAAGGTGCATGTCGACCTGATGCTCCTTGTCGCTAAGTGGCAGGTAAACAGTGTTGAACATCAGTTCACCTACCCGTCCCCCTTCATAGAACAGGCTGTCGATATGAGCGTCCGCCACAACCATGAAGCTGCTGTCCGAAGGGGCATACTGCAAGTCGGCGCTAAGCATTCCTCGCATGGAAGGGAGGTCCGGGAATCCCTTCGTGATCGCATCTAGGTCTATCTGGCTTAGCTCGGCATGGATTTCTTCCATTCCTTCTTCTCCGGCAAGCGAGTGAATCCAGAGCGAAGCATTGTTTTCACCGGTCAGCCGGACATCGGCGGCAATATCCTTTATGTTGCGGTACAGGATATAATTATCGGTATTCAATTTAAATGTACGGAAAGCCAGTATCGGGTCTTCCGGGAAAAGATGCAGGCGCAATCCCTCTTTTTCCTTGTCGACACGAGCCCCTAACCGGATACCGGTTTTACCTTGGCCGTCGGTATATTCCAGTTTGGCATCGACAAAAGTGTTGCGGAGCTTTCCCAGCAAGCTGGCGGTGAAAGGTTGTTGTTTCCTGTATTTTGTCTTGATGACTTTCGTGTCGTACAACAAGCCGAGCGAATCCTGCCGGACAATGAGGCAGATCGTGTCGATCCGTGTTGTGTCCTGCATCAGGTTGAAGAGATCGGCATCGAGGAAGAAACCCTCTTCCGGTGAAGTGTTGGCTTCGATATTCAGGTTGTCGAAGGTAATATAATATTGTTGCAGGATGTTGTAGATCGGATTATCCTTACCGGCTGTGATTTTCAGGTCCATATCCGGGAGGAGCGGACGGAAAGATGGAATGTCGATCATCGAATCGCGTTCTAGCTGTTGGGTGAGACCTTCGTTTATTTTCGTGAACTTATCGGTCATAGTCTCGATATCTGCATTTCCGGTCAGGACGATTCCAAAGTCTCCGGCGTGGAAAGAGACGCGGGTAGTGTCTTTATCGCTGTGAGCGTGTAAAGTCAATGTTTTCGGGTGGAACTTACCGGTCGGATTTATCAGTTCCCAGTTACCGAGGGTAACGTCCACTTGGTTATTCTTTCCCATGTCTGTTTCCGCCTCTGCGAAAAGCTGGAAGGAGGTCGCCAGCGAATCATTCATAAAGTGCATGCCGTACAGGTCCAGGTTTTGCACGTCGGCGATTAGCATCGCATTCACTTTCTTCTTGTGGAGGGTTGCATTGAGCGACATATCCATCTTCGCAAGCGGATAATGGCTGAGCAGGTCGAATTTCAACAAGTTCTTTTCCAGCGAACCGTCTAACCTTACGTCGGATACGGCGTATGTCCCATACTCGATATTCGTAATCTTCCCCTCTAATTTAGCCCAAGTGGAAACGTCGAACGGATCATACCCTTTCCCCTCAGCACGGAACGAGGCGGCCAGGTGGTAAAGGGAATCTTTGGGTAAGAATTCGGTTGGTTTCAGGCTGTCAATCTTCAGGTCAGCCAAGTAAGACGCTTGTACGGGGTTATAACGTGCAGTCAGTCCGACCTTGCCTTCGCCTTGCGTGAGCAAAAGGTCGGCGCGGTACTCTTGGTTTTGCAAAGTCGCTTCCCCTTTCAGTTTCATTACCGGAAGGTTATAGCGTGACCGTTCGGATTCCGGTAGCATGCTGAGAACAAAGTCAAGATTCCCGGTTTGGGCATCCAGCTGAAACTTACCCGAACGGCGGATACTGTCTGCCACGGCTCTCATTTCTCCTGTGATATTCAGATTGAAGATGCCAGGCAGTTCGCCTTTCAGCTGGCGCAGCCGTAAAGCAGCCAGGTTCCCTTCTATTCCGGCTGTCAGGCTGATTTCTTTTTGGGGATAGGCTTGTTTGAACTCCTTGGGGAGAGGACCGGCAAAGATAAATACATCTTCTTTTCCTACCGAGGCTGTCAGCAGGCTATGGAGCGTACCGCTCGGTGTATTGTCGAACGTATTCCAGGGAACGGTTGCCAGCAGGCGGATCTCTGAGTAAGGTGTTTTCAACAGAAGCCCCGGAACCTGTATCGTCGTGCTGTCACTGCTGATGTCTCCGGTCAGTGAACTGAGCGTCAAACCCGAGCGGTCATTAGCAGAAAATTTTTTGATCCGTGCACTGATGTCCCTGCCTCCGTATAAAAGCGAATCGATCCGGATATTCACATCGTTCAAGGCTATATGTGCCGGATCGAAACCCGGCGCCGGGTCACTATAGCTACCGTCGTAGCTCAGGGAAGAGCCGGACAGCAGAAACTGGGATGCACTGTAGCGTGCCGATCCGAGGTCGACTATCCCGTCGGTTAATCCAGCCTTGTCGATATAGGTCGAAAGACGCAGCGAGTCGCCCGGCATCTGCATGGCAAACGCTACCCGATCCAGGTCGATTTGATCCAGCATCAATTTCCAGTTGACCGCCGTCGATGTCGTATCCTTGTTTGTTGTCGTGTCGTTCATCAGGAGAGTGATGGCTGTGTCCGAAAGGTCGATTTTGTTCAGCCGGGCGATCTCTTTTCCGAGGTCTATACGATCTGCTTTAGCATAGAGCTTTCCTAAAGTACCTTTGATCTCCATTCCCTCGATCAGGTTGCCAGTATTGGCTTTCACGCCGCGCAGGTCGATCGCATCCACCAAGACTTCTTTTTTCAGCAGTGGCAGCGGACGGATGTTGACTTGGAAACTTTCGAGTGACAATAACGTGTCGGGAGGAGTTATGACTTTCACGTCCCGGATCGTCAGATTCAGCGGGAAGGAAAGACGTATCTGCCCGATCCTGATATTCATACCGGTTGTTTCACTGGCATATTCGGTGGCTAGCCGCACAGCGAAATTCTGGAAGGGAGGTATATATAAAAGAATTGAAATCAAGATGACCAATACCATCGGTATCAGGCATATGATCCCTATTCGCTTCATCCAACGTCTCATTTGTTCTTATTGTGTGTTTTCGTTATAATCATAACGGTTAAAGGACCTGTTTTGTTTGACATTCCATTAACAAAAATAGGGAATAAATTAAAAATAAAGAAGTAATATCGATAAAACGGTAATAATAACTGCTTAGAGCCGTTATATTAAGGCTGAACATAAAAAGATTAAACGATGATTGGAATATCGGACCTGGAATACCTTTGTGCAGAAGTACGGCAAATAGCCCGTAAAGCCGGTGCATTTCTGCGTGATGAACGGCAAAAGTTCGATCGGGAGCGGGTGGAGGAAAAGAGTGCACACAATTATGTCTCGTATGTGGATAAAGAATCCGAACGGCGTCTGGTCGAACAACTTTCGACATTGTTTCCCGAAGCAGGGTTTATTGCCGAAGAGGGTTCGGGAAGCCTGACGGACGAGGAGTATTGTTGGGTGATCGATCCGCTCGACGGAACCTCCAACTATATCCATGATATGGCTCCTTACAGTGTCAGTATTGCCTTGCGGGATAGGGAAGAACTGTTGTTAGGTGTTGTATATGAGGTCTGTCGCAATGAATGTTTTTATGCTTGGAAAGGAAGTAAGGCTTATCTGGACGGTAAAGAAATACGGGTAACGGATGTAGCTGTTTTGGATAAGGCTTTTGTTGCGCTTGGTTTCCCCTATGATTCCGACCACTATCGTCCGGTCGCCCAAAAGCTGGTGGACCGTTTGTATGGTTATGCCGGGGGGACGAGGCTGTTGGGATCTGCTGCGGCCGAGCTCTGTTACGTCGCCTGTGGGCGATTCGATGCTCGGATAGAAGGACATCTCGGCCCGTGGGATGTTGCGGCAGGCGGCTTGATCCTGATGCAGGCGGGTGGCAGGCTGTCAGACTTTGCCGGTGGCGACACTTGGCCTTCTGCCGAGCAGGTAATGGCGAGTAACGGGGTGATACATGATAAGATCCTCCGCTTGTTGTAGTATTGTTTTTATCAATGCCGTTATTTCCTTTTCCAGTCCTTTTTGAGGGCTTTCTTTCGGATTAGGATGATTGGGATAAATATGATAGCTATCCAAAAGAGGCTGATCAACATAAGAGTTAGAGATGAAAGGTTCTCTGGCATCAATGCTTTGTCGGCCTGTTTATCGGGTATTGCTTCGGAATGTATCTTTTGGGCGGATAGATGAAAAAAGTCCTACCTATTTTTAGGTATGAATGTAAAGGGCAGAATGATTTATTTGTCGGAAAGAATCGTGATGAGGAGCGATATCCCTGCTAACAAGCCCCCGAAACTAATCAATTCTGGTGAAAGAGGTTGTGCCGAAACAGTCTTGTTCCCGCACAACCTTTTTATTTAAATAGATACAGGCAGATTAGGAATGGATCAATCGTTTTCTATCACACGGATCATGTCGAAGTAGAATTCGCCGGCTACTTCTGCTCCCTTTTCTACAACTCCTGTCTTTGTATCGTAGATGTAGATGATGGCATTAGTGTCGGCTTCAGTGTTCACACCGAAATAGGCTTTCTCGTTGAAGACGACAGAACGCTGTGAGAAACGGCCGCCACTGTAAGCGAGTTCTTTTCCTTCATAGCTCAAACGTGTCCTTTCGCCTGTAGCAAGATCGATGATAGAATAATAATGGCTGTAACTGTCAATTGCTGTACCAGCAGCATCGTTGCGTGCATAAGCTAGAGCTTTGCCGTTTCCCAAATACTGGATGGTGAGCAATTTACCGTCTGCATTCGGATATCCTTCGTAAGTGGCGTCGAAATCGATTTCACCATTGTTGATACGCAACAGGTGTCCTTGTTCCAAATCGCCCTTTTCGGTGATTGCGGCGAGGTAGAGGTTACCGCTTTCATCATACATTACGCAGTCTTGCATCAATTCGCCGTAGGCACTTCCCGCCATTTCTCGGGCAAGCGAGTTGCGTTTGTTGCTTTCTACCGCCAGAGTGACAGGATCGAGCACTGCTGTATAAAAAGCAGTAGTGGTTTTGCCGCTCTTTCCTGAAAGACCGTTCTTCCCGTAATAGAAATAGAACAGTTTTCCCGTTTTTTCATTATAGGTAAGGATGCCCGATGTGGTGAATTTCTTTGTTTCTTCTCCTGTAACCTCTGATTCCGGTAGTAGGATGTCCAGTGTGCCTTCTGCCAGAATCGACATATTATCGGTGTTCAGCTTACTCCAGATGACCTTGCTTGCATCGCCGTTGGCAGCCATGACAACAAGCGTGTTGTCATCTATCCAGGCATGGGTGTAGGAGCGTACTTTGTATGTATTTGTCTTAAAGGGAGATGATGCACATTCTATTACTTTGTTATCTTTGATCTGATATTTTACGAAACGGTCGTTGCTTGAAGGGATCTGATAGTAATATTTCCCTTTCGAGATGCTTTCCATCGAGTAGTCTCCCAATTCGGTTCCTTCACCTTTAACAGTGATAGTCCCCATATCGGCTGTCAGTTTATTGACGCTGTTGACAACCGTCGTGTTCTTGCTGCTCATGCCGCCATGTTTTCCTACGGTCAGAAACAGGTCGAAATGATACTTGCTTTCGTCGAAGGCAGGTGCATCATTGGTTACAGTCACTTCACAAGTGGCAATGAATCCACCGTCGTCTGTTTTTACCTTGATTGTAGTCGAACCTTCGGAAATTGCTGTTACAATACCATTTTCTATTGTAGCGATATTCGTGTCCGAACTGCTCCAAGCGACAGTTGTAACAGCTGCATTTTCAGGAACGACAGTCGCAGTCAGTGTTCCTGTAGTTCCTGTTTTTAGTGTTAATGTGGTAGGAGTGATCGTGACACCGGTCACAGACACGTTTTTCAAATCATCGTCATCAGAACAAGCCGTGAAACCAACTGAGATCAGGGCTGTCATGAAGGTGAGTAATGCAAATTTGAACTTCTTCATTTTTTTCTTGTTTTTAAATATGAATGTTAATTGATAAATACTCTGAATTTTGCAAAGAATGCGCGTCCGGGTTTTTGCAGTTTATAGTTGTCATAAGCTGTTTCGTCGAGGAAATTAGAACATTCCAGTGAGATGTTGTAGCTGTCGTGTTTCCATGAATAGGTGATATTGGCATTGCAGATATGCTGTGAGGGTATACGGGCTTTGGTATCGCGGTTGCCATAGGCTTCCCACGTTAGGAAATACCAATGTACCCACTGGAATGTACAGCCTAAACGTAGCTTGTTGTCATGTAGTAGGAGGTTGTGGAACGTATAACTCGCCTCCGCGTTGCCGAATAGCCAGGGACGGTTGGGTACGTGGTTGTCGTATGTGGCGGATGGTTTGCCGTCTTCTTTGTATTTTTGTTGGTCACGGGCGTCTTGATAGCTGACGTTGGCCATGAGTTGTAATCGACCGTCCCAATCATAACGAATTTCCCCTTCTACGCCTTTGATATGGACGGCTGGATCATTGACAAACTGCATCATACCCTCTTTTTCAATGACGGAGGTTTGAATATAATTGTCCACATAACGTAGGAATCCGTTTGCCTCGTAATAGATAGTATGTCTGCCGGCAGGATGCCATGTGCCGAACAAGGCGAGATTGACGTTGTTGCTTTTTTCTGGTTTCAGCGCTACATTTGCATAAATGGTGGTTCCGTTGCCTAACAATTCACGGGCGATGGGCAAGCGTACGCTGTGTTCATAAGAAACCTTTACCGCTAATGGGTCGAAGAACATATAGCGCAGTCCGGTACCATATCCAAAGTAATTTTTGGTAGTAGAACCTTGCACTTTGTCCGATCCCGTCACGGTGGACTGGTCGGTCTGCCGGATATTCGGGTGATTCACATAATCTTTGGCAAAGAATATATTCTGCATTTTCCCATCAAAAAACGACTGGCTGTAGGTCAGTCCGATGATATGTTTGGTAACTGCATCGTTTGATGGTTCGAAGCTTTGGTCCAAATCATCATAGCGATCATTTCCGGTCCGGTTCATATGATAATTCAGGTTAAGACCGTGATGTCCGTCCAGTTGGTAATCCAAATTGACACGCACGATAGTCAGAGGGCGTTTGTAATGACGTATAGAAGGTTCATTACCTCTGATTTCGTTGCGTTGACTCACGATATAGCCTCCATCCCAATAATATTTCCGATAAGCTGTATCGATAGTAATGGAATGATCCCATGTATGTGACAAAGTTGCTTTCAATGTCATGCCTTCGGTCATGAAATTATATTTGTTATAACGAACCGATACGTTCCATGCATCCGAATTACGTTCAGCCATACCATAAACTTTGGTTTGTATGGATCCGGTCTGCAGTTCCTTGTCTGTTTTGGAGTAGGAAGCGGAAACGAAAAATTCGTCAGCCCAAAACTTACCTGTGATTCCAGCTTCTATCTGTGCCAATAGCGAAAAATAGCCGTCATGGAAACGTTTTGGGTTGCCGTAGATGAATTGATCACCTGTCTCATTGCGCATCTGCACGTCTTTCATCCGGTAGTCGTTTTTCGAATAGCTGATACCGATGGCAGGACGCACGACCAATCCGGTGTGCCGTTCCATAAACTGTGCGTTCAGGTTGGCACGATGTGTATGGAAGGAACCGATGCTATAAGAAGCGTCCATGAAGCTTTTCTTTTCTGCCTGGGTGATAATGTTGACAGCTCCGCCTAATGCATCCGTCCCCAATGAGGCTGGTACTACGCCTTTATAGATTTCCACTCGGTCAATCAGGTTGACGGGCAGATTGGTGAGCGTCACATAGCTCCCTTTGCTATCCAAGGGAACACCGTCTATGAAATAGCGGACGGAATTACCTGACAGCCCGTTGATCGAGAGGTCGAAATCGGAACCTACGCCTCCCTCTTCGCGTATTTTGACACCGCTTGTACGATTCACTAATTCATTCAGGCTATTAAGTGAATTAATGACAGGCTTAACGTCAAGAGCATTAACCGAAAGTGCGCTTTCTCTTAACTGTTGTGATTGTGTTTTCCCATACACCTCCACTGGACTTATGTTTACGGAACTTTCTTCCAGTTTGAAGTCGAGGGTTTTGTCGTGATGAAGGTCGAGTGAGGTTTTGATCGTTTGGTATCCTAAGGAGGAGACGACGAATGTGTGTTTGCCAGGGGATACTTGTAGGGAATAAAGCCCACTGTCATCTGTATAAGTGCCGGAGACCGTGTTTTCGACGGCGATCGTTACCAACGACAGGGGCGTACCTTGTTGATCGGTGACTTTTCCGGAGAGCGTAATTTTGTTTTGTGCCGTCAGACTTAGTTGCGACAGGCAGACAAGCAAAAGGAATACATGTACAAAGACTTTCATTTTAATCCTTGATATAGTGTTCATGACTTGCTTAAGGGAATACACACAAGGAGAAATGATATCTTTATGTAAGGGGATAAAGAATGACTTGACTCGATGTTTTGTAGCTTTATTTCCCGAAAGCTTTAAAACTATGTTTGTTTTGGCAGGTCTTCTGACTTGTTCCGTCTTTGAATGCCTTCCCATCCGGTGACGGACAGTGGCTTGTAGCGTATTCAAAGATTTGGAGAGGAACTTACAGCAGCGGGTCTGTTCAGGATTCGCACCTGATTCCCTTTTCATCACGCCTCCCGTAGCGGTTGGGAGCCGTGAAACCAAAACTGTGGCAAAGGTATGAAAAAAGTCTGTCTGTACAAAAAACGGATTAAAAAACAAATTCATTATTTTTGGCGCCGGATTCGTTAGACTCCGTGAAAGAATAACAGAATGTGGAACGATTAAAAATGAAGTGACTATGTTGGAAAAAGGATTGAAACATATCAGCCGGACTGTCGTGCAGCCGGATAATTTCGCATTGACGATGGGATCGGGAGATTTGCCTGTATTGGCAACGCCGGCTTTGGTAGCATTGATGGAAAATGCGGCAATGTTGGCCGTAGCGGCTGAACTCCCCGAAGGGGCGACTACTGTCGGTGCTAAAATGGACATGACACATGTTCGTCCTTCCGGTGAAGGTGAGGAAGTGCATGCGGAAGCGACGCTGGTTGAGGTGGAAGGGCGAAAGTTGACCTTCTCGTTGGTTGCCAGGGATTCGGCAGATGTGATCGGCGAAGGCACGCATATCCGCTATATTGTCGACAGAGCGAAATTTTTGTTGAAACTGAAAGGCTAACCATCACTTCGATTGCTGCGAGAAAAGGAATATGAAGTTACCTATTTGTAGGTATTTACAGTCTGCTGAATAGTTATTTATGGTGATTTTATATTTCTTTTCCACCTTCTATCTTTGCCAATCATAATTGCTAATTTGCATAGACAACGAAACTAAAATCGAAGAAGGCTTCTCGTGAGAGAGGCCTTTTTTATTTGAATGTATTCTACCGATAACTCGATCCTGAAAATGACTATATGTAGGTAGTATGGAGGTCTGTTTTACCTGTAAATAGGGATTGGATATTATCGTTAAATTTGCGAACTTTGTCACCTAAATGGCTGTTATGTCTATAGTTCTCGATAAATGGAAGGATTAAGGAAATATTTAAGGATTGCGCTCCCATTACTTTTCATATCGTATTTGGGATGCCTGATAGCTTTTACCCACGTTCATATAGTGAACGGGGTGACGATCGTCCACTCCCATCCCTATCAGAAAAATGACGACGGGACTCCCAAGAAAGAACATAACTACGCCGAGTTTCAGTTGCTGCACCAACTTTCGACTATTCAAATCAGCGGTGCTGCTTTTGCACAAGTGCTGATTGCTGCGTTTCTTGCAACATTTTGTGTTTTATCCACCTGTCCGGTTTATCCGGATCACCTTCGTCCCGTCCTGGGGAAGGTTTCGCTTCGTGCGCCACCATTTGTCTTTTTTAATAATTAATGACGGTACAAAAATCTACTTGTCCCTGCATCTTGCGGCGAGACCGTAAAAGAACATGCCTTATCAACCAGATGTTTTTATGGCCGGCTTTTATGTGATCTCGCGTCTAACGTGGGAACAAGGCAGTTCTGTATACCTACCACTTCCTATATTATTAATTTTTAAAAGACATCTCAATGAACAAAATTTATATACTTTTCCTATGCCTTTGCTATGCCGTTTCGGCAATAATGGCAAACACCTATAAAAATGATAAAGAAGTGACGAGCCCTACGGATGCCAATATTTTTGGGCATGTCGTGGATAAGGCGACCGGTGAACATTTGCCGGGAATAACGATCATCCTGAAAGGAACGACGATCGGTTCCGTGACCGATGACTCCGGGCATTATATGTTAAAAAATCTCCCCGAAGGAGAGTTTACGATCGAAGTCTCTTTTGTCGGCTTCAAGACAGTTACGAAAAAAGTAACGACCGGAAAAGGAAAGACGCAGGAACTGAATTTCGAGCTTGAAGAAGATTTGATATCGCTCGAAGGAGTGGTCGTCTCTGCCAACCGCAACGAGACGAAACGCCGTCTGGCGCCTACCCTGGTGAAGGTACTCAGCCCGACCGTGTTCGAAAAGACCAACTCCACGACATTAGCACAAGGGCTGGTTTTCCAACCGGGCGTCCGGGTCGAAAACGATTGCCAGAACTGTGGTTACTCGCAAGTCCGCATCAACGGTATGGAAGGAAAATATACACAGATATTGATTGATTCCCGTCCTATCTTCTCCGCATTGGCTGGCGTGTACGGATTGGAACAAATTCCGGCCAATATGATCGAACGGGTCGAAGTGATACGGGGCGGAGGATCTGCTTTGTTCGGTTCGTCGGCTATCGCCGGAACAATCAATATCATAACGAAAGAGCCCATTCGCAATTCCGGTTCCTTTGGACATACGATCTCTAATCTGGACGGATCTGGAGCGTATGATAACAATACGACCCTCAACCTCTCGTGGGTATCGTCTGACAATAAGATGGGAGCTTATATCTATGGGCAAAACCGCTATCGTTCGGCCTGGGATTCGAATGGAGACGGCTTTTCCGAGCTTCCAAAGCTGAAAAATCAGACGATTGGTTTCAACGGCTTCTATAAGACCAGTGCCTACTCCAAATTGAATATTGAATACCATCATATGGAAGAATATCGTAGAGGCGGTAGTGGAATGAAACTTCCGCCGCATATCGCCGAAGACCCCGAGCTCAACGGAACAGGTGAGGCCGGGCTTGTCGAACAGTTACAACATTCGATTAATACGGGAAGCCTAAAGTTTAATCTTTTTACTCCGAACCAGAAACATAACCTCAGCTTCTATGCGTCCGGACAGCATATCCACCGTGACAGTTATTACAGCGCATATGGCCGGACGACGGATTTCACAGGAGTGATGGGAGCGCAGTATATCTACAGTTTTGACAAATGCCTCTTCATGCCTGCCGATCTGACGGGAGGTATCGAGTTCAGTCACGACGATCTGGACGATCGTGCCACCGACAAGCAGAAGTACCGGGAAGCGGCCCTGGCGGAAGATCCGACGGCTACCGGACAGCATTTGCAGGAACTGATCGAAAAATATACGCCGGCATCCTTGCATCAGATCATAAACGTATGGAGCGCCTATGCACAGAACGAGTGGAAAAATGATAAATGGAGCTTCCTTATCGGTGGGCGTGTCGATAAAAACAGCATTATGGATAAGGCTGTTTTCAGTCCACGTGCCAATGTGCGCTATAATCCGACAGCCGACGTCAATCTCCGGTTGAGCTATGCCGAAGGTTTCCGTGCCCCGCAGGCCTTTGACGAAGATTTGCATATCAGTAATGTCGGAGGTGCGCGCGTCTCGATCGTGCGGGATCCGAATCTGAAGGAAGAGCGTTCGCGGAGCGTGAACGGGTCTGTCGACTGGTATCATTATTTTGGAGATTTCCAGGTGAATATGTTACTGGAAGGATTCTATACGAAATTGAGTGACCCGTTTGTCTTGTCAGCCCCTGTAGAATCGGAAAATGGTTCGCTGGTGCAGACTCGCAGCAACGGTTCGGGAGCAAAGGTATACGGTTCTACGCTGGAGGGAAAAATTGTCTGGAGGAATAAAGTACAGATACAGGCAGGTATAACGGTACAACGGAGTTTATATGACGAACCAGAGGAATGGAGCGCGGATAAGGAACATTTGACGGATGCGGAGCGGTATAGCGATAAAATTTTGCGTACTCCGAATCTGTACGGTTATTTCACTGCATCCTATACACCGGTAAAACCGTTTACAATAGCGTTTAACGGTAATTATACCGGGCGAATGTATGTACCTCATCTGATGTCTGAAGTGAATGGGACGGCGGATGTTTTGGTGAAGAGTCCGGATTTCTTTGAATTGGGAGTCAAGTTGAGCTATGATTTCAGGTTGACGACAGCCATGACCTTGCAACTTAACCTGGGTATCCAGAACCTGTTCGATTCCTATCAGAATGACTTCGACAAAGGGGCAACCCGTGACTCCGGCTACATTTACGGTCCGGGAACTCCCCGCACCTACTATGCGGGGGCAAAGTTCAGTTTTTGATCTTCCTTTATGGACGCCTGTTCGTTATTTCATTCCCTTCTTATTTAAACTTTCGATTCAGGCGTCCTACGCGGGTTCTTTATGTTGTTGTAGATTGTAAAAGAATAGACGAAATTTTGGGAGAACTATGTCAAGATAAAAGAAAAATTGATCGTTAACAGTGTTTAACGAATGAGATGGGGTCATTTGGGGCGTTCTTTTGTCTTTTGGTAAAACAAACTCAAAGTGGAAGAACTGCGACATAGAAAAAATATAGACCAATTGTTACATGACAAATCTTTTATTCTTTGGTGTCTGTTTCCTACAGAGGAATCGGATAAACAATGGAAGGAGAATTATTTGTCACTTTATCCTGAAGAAGCGGAGACTTTGATGTTGGCTAGAGAGAAGGTTTGCCGACTTAAATTCAACCACGTACGACTTGCCTTTGCGGAAAAGACTGCATTGAAAAAAAGAATTCTGGATAATTACGAGAAACACCGTAAGCCTAAATATATTAGGTTGAGTTGGCTGTTTGCGGCTGCTTGCTTGTTGATATTCTGTTTTTTGGGATCTTTATACTTGCAGTATCAAGAAGTGTCGAATGTGGAATTGAGCACTTCGGTCTTAGTTGATGTCAAAGTGGATCCGGAACAAAAAGAAGTTGAACTTCATTTGTCAAAGGAAAAAATACAAGTTACGGATAATTCTACAATTTCAGTCGATAAAAAGGGTAATGTACAAGTTGCTGAAATAGAAATAAAATCAATTGATCGAAAGCAACATTCTGAGCAGGAAAAAGAAGACGAACATCTGAACATGTTGAGTGTCCCAAATGGGCGACGATCTTCATTGATCTTGTCTGATGGGACAAAAGTATGGATTAATTCAGGAACGGTATTGCAGTTTCCTGAAACATTCGAGAAAGAGAAAAGAGTGCTCTATGTGAACGGGGAAATCTATATTGAAGTAGCCAAACATCCCCAATGGCCTTTTTATGTTAAAACGAATCAAATGGAAGTACAGGTTTTAGGTACTTCTTTCGGGATTACTGCGTATGATGACGAAATTTTCCAGACTGTCGTATTAAAAGAAGGAAGCGTCTTTGTTAAGAATAACCAGGGAAATGGACAGACAATTCAACCTAACCAATGTCTGATGGTTGAAAAAGAAGAAATGACCGTCAAGGACGTTGATGTTTATGATTATATCTCATGGATAGATGGTGTACTTCAATTTCATGAGAAAAGTTTGCAAAAGGTGTTGAACAGCTTATCACGCTATTATCGTGTCCGTTTTGACTGCCCTATGGAGATTGGGCAGATAAAGTGCTCGGGTAATTTGGTCTTGTTTGATGACATTGACCAAGTCTTGCAGACACTTCAACGGACTCTCTCTATTTCTTTTAGCTATCGGGATGAAGTAATAAAAATAGAATATGTTCATAAATAATAAAAAGCCTATGAGAAAACATACAAAGTGAAGTTTAATTGAAACCAAGTATTTGGTAATATGAATCATGTGATTTTTTTTAATAATTTATGCTATCATGAAATATCAAAAATTAAAAAGAAATTTGTACACAGCATGCGTAGTCGCAAATTTATTTTTGATTCCTAGTCCTGTACTTTGGGCTGAACAATCATATGCGCAGTCTACGCGTTTGTCATTGGAATTATCCAACGCAACGATCAGTGATGTTTTTGCATCTGTTGAGAAAAATAGTGAATATCGTTTCTTTTATTCTGACGCAGTTCGTGCGGAATTATACCGGAATGTCGATGTGAATATTAAGAATAAAACCATTGACCGAATCTTATCGGAAGTTTTGGATGGTACGAATCTGACGTATTTCCTTAACGACAGATCAACGGAACTGTCAGAGATGCCCAACAGGAACCTTTGCCCGGAGTCAACGTATTGGTCAAAGGTACGACTATCGGTACGACGACGGATATCGATGGAAATTATTTTATCAGCGTTCCCGATAAGAATGCAGTGCTAGTCTTCAGTTATATCGGCTTTGAATCGCAAGAAGTGAAGGTTGGTGGACAAATCAATATCAATGTCAATATGTCAGAAGAGTCTAATAGCCTTGATGAAGTGGTGGTTGTCGGCTATGGCTCTCAGAAAAGAGCTTCTGTAGTCGGTTCTATCACGGCGATAGAGCCTGCTCAGTTACAACAAGGGACTACCCGTGCCGTGTCTAACAATCTGGCAGGACAATTGGCTGGTGTGATTGCCGTACAACGTAATGGTGAACCGGGATCTGATGGTTCGGATTTTTGGATTCGCGGTATCTCTTCTTTTAAGGGGACTGGTGTTTCGCCATTGGTGTTGGTCGATGGGATTGAGCGTACGCTGGATGACTTGTCGGCTGCCGAAATCGAATCGTTTTCCGTACTAAAGGATGCAGCGGCTAGTGCTGTATATGGCGTACGAGGTGCAAACGGTGTCATCCTTGTGAAAACGAAGAGAGGTCAATTGGGGAAACCGAAAGTCAATTTCCATTTGGAACAAGGTTTTACCAAGCCGACACAGTTGCCTGATTATATCGGTTCGGTAGATTATCTTTCCTTGATGGATGAATTGTATATGGATGCCGGTAATCCGAATCCGCTTTATGGAGAGGAAATGATCAACAACTACCGTAATAATGTAGATCCGGAGTTATATCCGAATGTCAATTGGTTGGATGCCGTATCGAAAGACATGGCTTCCAATACGCGTGGAGATTTGACTATTACCGGTGGTAGCGATATCCTTCGTTATGCGTTGGTCGCATCGTATTATGGTGAACGAGGCATCTTTGTTCGGGATGAAAGTAAGGATTGGGATTCGTCTACACGCTTGAACAAATATAATATTCGTTCGAATGTGGATATCAATGTGACGAAGACGACTGTTGTGGGCATTAGTATCGGTGGTTACCTGCAAGAACAGAACGGTATGGCTGTCAGTGGACAGGATGTCTGGAATCATGCATTTGAAACGCCTCCATTCGTTCATCCGATCCAATATTCAGAGGGACGTGATGTACGTGTCCGGGAACGAACTAATCCATGGGCAGAAGCAACACAACATGGTTATCAGACAACATCCAGCTCCAAAGTTGAATCATTGTTCTCGGTTGAACAAGATCTGAAATTTATTACTCCCGGTTTGAAATTCAAAGGTCTGTTTTCTTTTGACCGCTATTCGAAGTCGTGGGTGAAACGGCATCGCACACCAACCTACTACAATCCGGCTACGGGCCGTGATGAGGAAGGTAACTTACTGCTGAGTGTCGGAACGGACGGACAGGAGTTCCTCGATACGGAAAACAAAGGCGAATGGGGTAATAAGGCTACTTACTTGGAAGGAAATATCACGTACGATCGTACGTTTGATGGGAAACATGCCGTCAACGCCATGTTTCTTTATAACCAACGCGACTATCAGGACGGCAATGTCGTCCCTTTCCGCCGCATGGGTATCGCCGGACGTGCTTCCTATACGTATGACAATCGCTACATTGCCGAATTTAACTTTGGATATAACGGCTCCGAAAACTTCACGAAAGGGAACCGCTTTGGTTTCTTCCCCTCTGTGGCTGTCGGCTATATGCTCTCAGAGGAAAAATTCATGGAGAAATACAAAGATACTTTTTCTAAGATCAAATTCCGTGCTTCTTGGGGGTTGACCGGTAATGACCAGTTGGATGGCCGTCGTTTTGCCTTTTTGCCGACCATTGATACGGATGGCAGTTATAAATGGGGAGTCAACAACGATTATAACCGTGCTTCCCGTTTTGAAGGAGAATTTGGGGTGATGAATCTGACTTGGGAAACGGTTGAGAAACTGAATGTCGGAACCGAAATAGGTTTATGGAATGCCTTGGATTTGCAAGTGGATTGGTTTAAAGAGCAGCGTCGGGACATCTTTATGCAGCGTAACAACATTCCGTCGGCAGCCGGATTCCGCAAAACGCCGTGGGCAAACTATGGTAAGGTGGATAATATCGGTGTGGATTTGTCGCTGACTTACAACCAACAGATTACAAAAGATTTACATATCGGTTTTAGAGGTACGTTTACATATGCTCACAATACGATTGTCGAAATGGATGAAGCGCTCGGTGTTATGGGAACGAACCGCCAACGGACGGGACATTCTGTGAACGAACTGTTCGGGTTAGTGGCAGACGGGCTCTTTACGGAAGATGATTTTGTTACTAATGATAAAGGGGATCTGGTGTTGAAAGAAGGTATTCCGTCGCATACGTTTAACAGTGTGCGTCCCGGTGATATTAAATATGTGGATATTGACGGTGACGGATCGATCACAAATAAGGATGAGGTTGCCATGGGAGGAACGGTCAATCCGGAAATTGTTTATGGTTTCGGGGCGGTGATTGGTGAACTATTAGGAAATAAAGAGTTCTCGCAGGCACTTAAATCAGGTGTGGGCTCTTTACTCGGATTTATATTCGGAACTTTACTGAAGTTCGTTGTCTGTGGTTATTTTTGCTATCAATTTATCATAGGTCTTATTCGGTAACCTATTTGATGTTGTAAAACATTCGTAAGAATAACCTATCTATTGCCTTTACATAGAGTACTAAATCGATGTGTGTTCGTCTTTATTGAAGTAGCACATTGAGGTAGTACCATGAAAAAGACTTTTATTTATCTTTCTTTTATCATTTTCTTGGGGTGGTTTCCCTCGCTTTTTGCGGGAGAAATTTATGTATCCCTGCAGGGGAATGATAAGAATTCCGGGACAAAGGAAGCTCCGTTTTATACATTAAACCGGGCAATCAAGCAGGCTCGTGAATGGCGTAGACTGAATCGGCCGGAAGTAGCCGGAGGAATTTATATTCGTTTGGAAGAGGGTGTTTATGCCCAGCGCAATTCTCTATTTCTTCGTCCAGAAGATAGTGGGACACCCGATTCTCCAACAGTGATTTGTGCAGTAGATGGTGCTCATCCTGTGATTAGTGGTGGAGTTGCTGTTACGGGGTGGAAGCGTGGATGTAATCATCCGGCAATTCCTGAAAAGCTAAAGCAGAAGATATGGTCGGCAGAGGCTCCCCTAATAGGAAATAGAAGGGTAGAAACCCGGCAAATGTGGGTGAACGGTCATAAAGTTCAAAGAGCTGCGCAATTTCCTGACGGAGGATTGGAACGAATGATTGACTTCAATCCGGAAGAACAAACAATAACGATCCCCGTTTCTCAAAGTGTAAATCCGAAGAGACTACAAAATGCCGGCCAACTGGAAATGATTGTCCATCAACGCTGGGCGATTGCTATTTTGCGCGTGAAAAGTATAGACGCGAAAGACGGACAAGCTGTAGTTCGCTTCCATGAACCCGAAAGTCACCTGGAGTTTGCTCATCCCTGGCCGCAACCCGTCATCGGAGGAGAGAAAGGAAATTCTTCCTTTTGCCTGACCAATGCACTGGAATTGCTGGACCAACCCGGTGAATGGTTCCAGGAATATCCTTCCGGCACGATTTACTATTATCCGCAGGCGGGCGAAAATATGGAAACAGCTGAAGTGATTATCCCTGCCTTGGAAACTTTAGTGACCATAGACGGTACATTGTCTCGTCCGGTAAAACATATACAATTTAACGGAATTACTTTTGCGCATACCTCCTGGATGCGTCCTTCTTTACAGGGGCACGTCACCTTGCAAGGGGGATTTCCTTTATTGGATGCCTATAAACTACAAGAACCGGGGCTTCCGGAAAAAGCGGAACTGGAGAACCAAGCCTGGATCACCCGTCCCGAAACAGCGATACGTGTAAAAGGTGCCGAACATATTGATTTCAAGCATTGCACGTTCCGTCATTTATCATCCACCGGACTGGATTATGAATGGGCAGTCACAGCATCGAGCGTCGAAGATTGTCAATTTACGGATATTGGAGGAACGGCTTTACTGGTCGGCGCGTTTCCGGACGGAGGATTTGAGACGCACGTCCCTTTTATTCCTGTTGACGTACGGGAATTATGTTCCCATATTACTATCAGAAACAATTTCATCAGTAATGTGACTAATGAAGACTGGGGATGTGTAGGTATCGGCGCCGGATATGTCAGAAACATGGATATTTCTCATAATGAAGTCTGCCATCTGAACTATTCAGGGATTTGTGTAGGCTGGGGATGGACATCGCTGGAGAGCGGAATGTGCAATAACCGGATAGAAGCAAACTATGTACATCACTTTGCCCGTCGGCTATACGATGCAGGCGGCCTGTATACTCTTTCCAACCAGCCGGGTTCCGTCATGCGAAATAACCGGATCGAACATTTAATCGAAGCCCCCTACGCTACGAATGACCGTGCTTTTTATATCTATCTGGATGAAGCTACGGACGGATATACAATGGAAAACAACTGGTGTCCCACTGAACGTTTTGATTCGAACCGCCCCGGGAAAAAGAACGTGTGGAAGAATAACGGCCCTCAAGTGGCGGACAGTATTAAATACAAAGCCGGAAGAATAAAGCAAGATTGAAACAAATCAATGGATTA